>Ga0101943_1000055_pt1 | contig 349754 bp, 361 predicted proteins | sample DewCreD2012metaG_5_FD_75244 | JGI IMG/M metagenome (GOLD analysis project Ga0101943, IMG submission 75244) | Hot spring sediment bacterial and archeal communities from British Columbia, Canada, to study Microbial Dark Matter (Phase II) - Dewar... ... | reverse complement strand
AGCACGTGGCCGCCTACGACACCGTCATCGCTCGCTACCTGCGGGGCGATGCCGACCCCTTCCCTCGCCAGCTCACCGTGGCCCTGGAGAAGACCATGGACCTGCGATACGGCGAGAACCCGCACCAGCGGGCCGCCCTCTATCGCGAGGTGACTTTGGGAGGGCCGACGGGCATCGTGGCCGCCCGTCAGCTCCACGGCAAGGAGCTCTCCTACAACAACATCATGGATGCCGACGCTGCCTGGGCGGCGGTGTGCGACTTCCGCGAGCCGACGGTGGCCATTATCAAGCACGCCAACCCCTGCGGCCTGGCCTCCCGCGACGACCTGGCCGAGGCCTTCCGTCTCGCCTTCCTGGGGGACCCAGTGTCCGCCTTCGGGGGCATCGTGGCCGTCAACCGCCCGGTGGACGCCGCCCTGGCCGAGGCCGTCCGCGAGGCCAAGCATCCCACCAGTGGCCAGAGACTCTTCCTGGAAGTCATCGTCGCGCCGGGCTATGACCAGAACGCCCTGGCCGTCCTGCGCCGCAGCCCCAATCTGCGCATCCTGGAGGTGCCCACGCCGCCGCGGGACGCCCTTACCTATCGGCACGTCTCCGGTGGGCTCCTGGTGCAAGAGCCGGATGCCTACCCCGACGACGACATCCAGCTTCAGGTGGTGACCCGGCGTGCCCCCACCGAGCAGGAGCTGGTGGACCTGCGCTTCGCCTGGAAGGCCTGCAAGCACGTCCGTTCCAACGCCATCGTTGTAGCCAAGGACAGGGCGCTCCTGGGGGTCGGCGCGGGGCAGCCCAACCGCGTCCAGAGCGTGCGTCTGGCGGTGGACGCGGCCGGCCAGCGGGCGCAGGGGGCGGTCCTGGCTTCGGATGCCTTCTTCCCCTTCCCGGACTCGGTGGAGGAGGCGGCACGGGCGGGCATCAGCGCCATCGTGCAGCCCGGCGGCTCCCTGCGGGACGAGGAGGTGGTGCGAGCGGCCGATGCCCACGGCCTGGCCATGGTCTTCACCGGCGTCCGCCACTTCCGCCACTAGACTTATCGGCCGTTCTTGCCCCATTCTGGACTGTGGCCATGACCACGGTGGACGTGGTGATACCCGTCTACAACGAGGAGCGAGACCTGCCCCGCAACGTCCCAGTGCTCCACCGCTTTCTCAGCTCCGAGGGCTTCCCCTACCGCTGGCGCATTGTCATCGCCGACAACGCCTCCACCGATGCCACGCCCCAGGTAGCCCACCGCCTGGCCCGTGAGCTGCCGGGCGTGGACTACCTGCGCATCGAGCGCAAGGGGCGCGGCATCGCCCTCAAGACGGCCTGGGGGCAGTCGCAGGCCGACGTGGTCTCTTACATGGATGTGGACCTCTCCACGGACATCGCCGCCTTCCCCGCCCTGGTGCGGGCTGTGGCCGAGGAGGGGTTTCACCTGGCCACGGGCACCCGCCTGGCCCGTGGTGCCCAGGTGCGCCGCTCTCTGAAGCGGGAGACCCTCTCCCGCGGCTACATGTTGCTCCTGAAGCTCTCCCTGGGCGTGCGCTTCAGCGACGCTCAGTGCGGTTTCAAGGCAGCCCGGGCCGACGCCTTCCGGGCTCTGCTGCCGCTGCTGCGCAACGACAACTGGTTCTTCGACACAGAGCTGCTGGTCATCGCCGAGCGGGCCGGCTATCGCATCGCCGAGGTGCCGGTGCGCTGGCAGGAGGACCACGACAGCCGCGTGAAGGTGGTGCGGACGGCGGTGGAGGACGTGCGGGGCATACTGCGGCTCCTGAGGGAGCGCCCCTGGCGTTTGGCCCCGCCTCCCGGCACGTTCTGAAGGGCTCCTGCGGCCCCGCGTCTCTGGGCATTGACAGGGAGCGCGGGCGGGCCATATCGTGCCCTGTTGGAGCCCATACTTGCCGCAAAGGAGGCGCTCATGAGCCAGCAGGAAGTGGAGCAGGCGGTGCACCGCTTCTCCAAGGCGGTGGTGACCATGGACATCGGCCAGCTCATGAACGACCTCACCCCCGAAGCGATGGTGAAGCTACAGGCAGCGGCCGGCGCGGGTATGGCCGTCCAGATCCAGGGCTACGAGGTCCAGAGCGTGGGCCAGGAGGGGGAGGACTGGGTCAGCCAGGTCAAATACCTGGGCCCCACCAGCTTCACAGCCCGCCTGGTGTGGCGCAAGTTCGGCAACGAGTGGAAGATCGCCGACGCTGACGTCCTGGCCACCGAGAGTGGCGCCTAGGCCCGCTGGGCCTCGCGCTCCTTCTGTGCCTGCTCGATGATCCGCTGGGCGATGTGGGCGGGCACCTCCTCGTAGTGATCGAAGGTCATGGTGTAGTGGCCGCGGCCCTGGGTCAGTGAGCGCAGGTCGGCGGCATATCGCTGGACCTCGGCCAGGGGCGCCAGCGCCTCAATGGTGGTCAGCCCCGGCCCGGCGGGGCTGGTGCCCAGCACCCGTGCCCGCTTGCCGTTCAGGTCGCTGATGATGTCGCCGGTGTAAGCGTCGGGGACGGTTATCTGCATGCGCATGATGGGCTCCAGCAGCACCGGGCGGGCGTCCTGGGCGCCCTTGCGCAGGGCGTGGGCGGCGGCGATCTTGAAGGCGATGTCGGAGGAGTCCACCGGGTGGTCCTTGCCATCGAAGAGGGTCACCTTCAGATCCACCAGGGGGTAGTGGGCCAGCACCCCCTCCTGCATCGCCTCCACCACCCCCTTCTCCACCGAAGGGATGAACTGCTTGGGGATGGCCCCGCCCACGATCTGGTCCACGAACTGGAACCCCTCGCCCCTGCCCAGCGGCTCGAGGCGGATGGCCACCCGCGCGTATTGCCCGCGGCCCCCCGTCTGCTTCTTGTGGGTGTATTCGGCCACAGCTGTGGCGGTGATGGTCTCCTTGTAGGGCACCCTGGGGGTGGTCATCTCCAGTTCGACCCCGAACTTGCGACGGATCTTCTCCAGGGCCACCTCCACATGGGAGTCGCCTAGGCCCTGCAGCAGCACCTCTCCCGTGTCGGGGTTGCGCTCCAGGCGCAGGCTGGGGTCCTCGTCCACGATGCGCTGCAGGGCGGTGCTCATCTTGTCCAGGTCGGCCTTGCTCTTGGGGTGGATGGCGGCGGCGAAGACAGGCTCGGGGAAGGTGATGCCCGGCAGCACCACGGGCCGCTCGCGGCTGCAGAGGGTGTCGCCGGTGCCGGTCTCGGCCAGCTTGGCCACAGCGCCGATGTCGCCGGCCGTCACCTGGGGCACCTGGGTCTGGCTCTTGCCCCGCACCAGGTATAGGGGGCCGATGCGCTCGGCTGCCTGCTTGCGCGAGTTCCAGACCTGGGAGTCGGCCTTCAGGGTGCCGGAGAAGACGCGGAAGTAGCTCAGGCGGCCCACGTAGGGATCGGCGGTGGTCTTGAACACCAGGGCAGCCAGGGGGCCTTCCGGGTCGGCCGGCAACTCCTGCCCGTCCTCGGTGCGGGCTGGCCGCTCCAGAGGCGAGGGGAAGAGACGGCAGATGGTCTCCAGCAGGGGAGTACAGCCGATGGCCCTGGTGGCGCAGCCCACCAGCACCGGCACCAGGGAACGGGAGAGGATGGCGCGGCGCAGGCCCGCCAGCACCTCATCTTCGCCCAGCGCCTCCCCCTCCAGGTACTTGGTGAGCAGGTCGTCGTCGGACTCGGCGGCGGCCTCCACTAGCTTCTCTCTCCAGGACTGGGCCTCCTCCAGCAGGTCGCCCGGGACATCGGCCGGCTCGTCCTTTTCGCCGATGTAGGCGCGCAGGGCCAGCACGTCCACCAGGCCACGGAAAGCGTGTTCAGCGCCGATGGGCAGGTGCAGAGGCAGGCAACGCGGCCCCCAGCGCTCTTGGACCTGGGCCAGGACGGTTCCGAAGCTGGCGTTCTCCCGGTCGAGGCGGTTGATGAAGATGGCCCGGGGCAGCTCCAGCTCGTCGGCGTACTGCCAGGCGAACTCGGTGCCCACCTGGACCCCCGAAGTGGCGTCGATGACGATGAGGGCAGCGTCGGCGGCCCTCAGCCCGCACTTGACCTCGCCCAGGAAGTCGGGGTAGCCGGGGGTGTCGATGAGGTTCACCTTGTGGCCGTCCCATTCCAGGGGGAGGACCGAGAGGTTGATGCTGAAGCCACGACGGTGTTCGTCGGGGTCCCAGTCGGAGGTGGTAGAGCCGTCCTCCACCCTTCCCAGGCGCTGGATGGCGCCGGCACGGAAGAGGAGGGCCTCGGACAGGGAGGTCTTGCCGGTGCCGCCGTGGCCGATGAGGGCTACGTTGCGTATGCCGCTGGGCGCATGCTGCTGCATGAGGGTCTCCCCTCCCGACGAAGGCTTTGTGGGCGTGCCGGTGCGCCTATTATCTTACCCCATCGCCGGCGCGGGCAACCCGCGTCCGTTCGGTACCCGGACGTTCCTTGTGCCTGCCTCCGCCTCCCGTGTAAGCTAGGGCCGGAATGGCCGACGCCACCTTTCGAGAGCTGGAGGCCATCCTCAGCCCCCGCTCCATCGCCGTGGTGGGGGCCTCGGCCAACCGCGACACCCCCGGCCACGACTACGTCCTCTCCCTCCTGCAGTACGGCTATCGGGGACAGATATACCCCGTGAACCCCCGCCTGGAGGAGCTGCTGGGGCTGCCCGCCTATCCGAGCCTGCGGGACGTGCCCGGACCGGTGGACTACGTCATCTCCTGCGTGCCCAATACGGCAGTCCTGGACCTGGCCGACCAGTGCATCGAAAAGGGGGCCCGCGTCCTGCAACTGTTCACCGCCCGCTTCAGCGAGACGGGGCGTGAGGAGGGGAAGCGGCTGGAGCGGGAGCTGGCCCAACGGGCGCAGCGGGGCGGCCTGCGCATCATCGGCCCCAACTGCATGGGGCTGCACCACTCCCGGCTGGGCATCACTTTTCGTCCCGACATGGCCTCCCCGCCCGGCCCGGTGGGGGTCCTCTCTCAGAGCGGCAACCTGCTGTTCGAGCTGAACTACCGCGGGGTGCCCAGGGGCCTGCGCTTCAGCAAGGCCATCAGCTACGGCAACGGCATCGACCTGGACGAGAGCGACTTCCTGCTCTACTTCGCCCGCGACCCGGAAACGACGGTCATCGGCGCCTACATCGAGGGAGTGAAGGACGGACGCCGCTTCCTGCGGGCGCTCTCCGAGGCGGCGAGGGCCAAGCCCACGGTGGTGTTGAAAGGGGGGCGCACCGGCGGCGGAGGCCGCACGGCTGCCTCCCATACGGCAGCCCTGGCGGGGCGTCGCGAGGTGTGGGAGGCGGCTGTCCGCCAGGCCGGGGCGGTGCCCGTGGCCACTCTGGAAGACTTCATGGACCTGCTGGTAGCCTTCGCCTACATGCGGCCCGGGGGCGGCAGGCGCGTGGGCATAGTGGGCGGGGGCGGCGGACGCTCCGTCCTGGCTGCCGACCAGTGCGAGGAGATGGGGCTGGAGACGCCGCCCCTCTCGGAGGCCATCGAGGCCCATATAAGGGCCAAGGCCCCCGATCTGGCCGGCTGGGTCACCAACCCAGTGGACCAGTCCATCCTGGCCGGCTCGGGGGTGGGCGGTGCCGAGATACTGGAACTGATGGCCCGCGACCCCACCTACGATGCCCTGGTGGCCATTCTGGGTGAACCATGGGCGCTGGGGCGCCCCAATGCCGAGAACATCGTGTGCCGCGTGGCCCAGCGGTTCATGGACATCGGGCGGAGGGCCGGGAAGCCCCTCGCGGTGGTGCTGAACCCGCCCGATTACCCTCAGGAGGCCCACTGGCGGCTCCTGTGCCAGGTGCGCGAAGAGATGGTGGCAGCGGGGCTCGCCCTGTTCCCCTCGGTGGAGAGGGCCATCTGGGCCCTTTCGGTCTTCCTTCCCTACTGGTCCCGGCGGGGCGCGGCGGCTGCTCAGCCCTCGTCCGAGTAGGGCAGGGGGATGGGACCCGGCACCTGGGCCTTCAACTCCTTGGGGGCCGGCGCCGGGTATTCGATGCGCGGATGGTAGATGCCCCGCAAGGTAGCCTTGAAGGACTCGGCGATGAGCTTCAGGTCGCGGAAGGTCAGGTCGCAGTCGTCCAGCTGCCCCTCGGCCACCCGTTCGCGGATCACCCCTTCCACCAGTTCGTCGATGTGCTCCGGCGAGTGGTCGCGGGAGGCCCGCACCACCGCCTCCACCGAGTCGGCCAGCATGGCAATGGCCGTCTCCTTGGACTGGGGCCGCGGCCCCGGATAGCGGAAGCGGTCCGGATCGGCGTCGGGGTTGTGGGCCGCGGCCTTGCGGTAAAAGAAGGTCACCAGCCGGGTGCCGTGGTGCTCGGGGATGAAGGCGCGCACCCGTGCCGGCAGGCGATGACGTCGGGCCAGCTGCAGCCCTGCCTGTACGTGCTGGACGATGATGTGGGCGCTGGCCTCGGGGTCCAGGCTGTCGTGGGGGTTGCGACCCTCCAGTTGGTTCTCCACGTAGTAGGCCGGTTGGGCCAGCTTGCCGATGTCGTGATAAAGGCAGCCCACCCGCACCAGCAGGGCATCGGCCCCCACTGCCTGGGCCGCCCGCTCGGCCAGGGTGCTGACCATCAGGCTGTGGTGGTAGGTGCCCGGGGCCCTGTCCTGCAGCTGCCGCAACAGGGGATGGGTGAGTTGGGCCAGCTCCATGAGCTGCACGCGGGTGGTGAGGCCGAGGCTGTAGCCCAGGACCACCAGCGCTCCGGCCGTGAGCACCGAGGAAAGCCCGCCCCCCAGGGCGGAGCTGAGGAGCATCCATGGCAGGTCCACCCCTCGCCGCTCGGGGGAGAGGAGCCAGAAGGCCAGGAGGGGCAGGAAGGTAGCCAGGGCCACCAACGCGCCTGCCCAGACGTAGCGGTCCAGTCGCTCGGCCCGTTGCACCGCCAGCACGCCGGCGATGCCGCCGGCGAAGAAGGCGCTCCCCATCTCCAGCCCCAGCAGGGGAGGGGCGCCAGCACGGGCATCGGCCGGGTGCATGCCAGCGAAGGCGGCTAGGAAGGCCAACACCGACCCAGTGGCCAGGGCGACCCCTCCGTCCAGCAGGCTGGCCACCAGCATGGGGGCTGCTGCCAGGGGCAGCATATAGCGCAGGTAGAGGCGGTCGTCGTCGGGCAAAGTCAGGGCCAGGAAGACCTTGGCCGCAGCCGTCCACAGCACCAGGAGCGCCCCCAGCACTGCCAGCCGCCAGACCCCCCGCAGCTCTCGGGGCTGGAACACGTAAAGGTAGGCGCCCAGGGAGACGCTGGCCAGGGCCGCTGCCAGGGCGGCGGCTGCTGCCCCCTGGGCAGTAAAGCGGTTCTCCACCACTGCGTCCCCCAAGCGGACAGTGCCGGGAGGCACAGGTACCAGCACCAGCGCCAGGGCTGTGGCCAGCAGCAGAGTGAAGGCCGCTGCCTGGTGGGACGTTAGCCGTTCGCTCTGGGCCATGGCGGCTCTCGCTTCCCCAGCAAGGAAATGATAACAGAGGGGGCTTTTAGGGGCCTGGGATGGGTGCAGCCTAGGAAGAGCGGCCTGAGAGGAGCTCGTCCACTACCTGGCTTATGAGGCGTCCCTCGGCACGGCCGGCCAGCCGCTGAATGAGGAGGGGCATCACCTTGCCCTTGTCGGCAGGCCCCCTCGCCCCCACCTCGGCGATGGCGGCGCGGGCAGCTTCGGCCACCTCCTCCCGGGACATGGGCGGAGGAAGGTAGGACTGGAGGACGGCCAACTCGGCCTCCTCCTTCTCCACCAGGTCGAGGCGGTTGCCCTTGCGGAACTCCTCGATGCTCTCGCGGTGACGCCGGGCCTCTCGCTGGATGATGGCTATGACCTCGGCGTCGTCCAGGGGGCGCCCCTTCTCCACCTCGGCATTCTTGACGGCCCAGGTGACCATGCGAATGGCCGTCTTGCGGGCCTCGTCGCGCTGGCGGATGGCCTCTTTAAGGTCTTCAGCTAGCCTCTCTTTGAGAGAGGACACACCGCATCAACCCCGAAGGGCGCGCTGGGAGTTCTTGATGCTCTTGCGGAGCTTGGCGGCTGCCTTCTTCTTGCGCTTGACGCTGGGGGGCTCGTAATGCTCGCGCCGGCGGGCCTCGGCCAGGATCCCTAGCTGTTGGACCAGCTTGTTGAACCGCTTGAGGGCCTGGTCGATGGACTCGTTAGGGCCGATGATGACTTCTGCCACGGTAGGTCCCTCCCAAGGCTACTGGTGTTGTCGCGGGCCGCAAGCGCGGGCACTCGTGGCGGATTTTACAAATCACAACGCCCTATGTCAACGGGGTGTTGGAGGTGTTGACAGGCAACGACGAGGGGGCGTAGAATGTTACCGAGGTCACAATCCCTCAGGGATGTGGCCCCGCCTAATCCGCCGTGAGGCGGACCGGGGGACAGGCTCTCGTGGGGTGAATCTCGCCCCCAGGGGCGAGTAGGGCTAAGCCTTTCGGCCCGAACCCGTCAACTAACCTCGGAGGCGTCAGAAAGGCCTTGGTCAGCAGTCGCTGACGGAGGCTTTTTTGTTGAGGAGGGCCAGCTGAAATGGTCACCACTGCCAAGCCCAGCCTCTGCCCTCGGTGCCGTGGCTCCCTGGTCTTCGAGGAGGACTGGTACGGGGCCTACGGCTCCTGCCTCATGTGCGGCTACGTCTACGAGGTGGGCGCCATCCCGGTGGAGGAGATCGAGCGCGAGCTGGCGAGCGACGGCCGTCAGCGGCGCCGGCAGCCCTCTCACGGCAAGCTGCGCCTCTGAGCGCATCTTGATAGCCGCCCCCCAACGGCGCTAAACTGGCGCTACTCGCAGGCCGCTACAGGGGGCTGGCTATGGCCTACATACGGGTGTCCCTCATGCGCCCCATGACGGGGCACGAGGCAGAGGTCGAGAGCCTCAACCGCGAGTTGGTGGCCTATTACCGTCGCTTTCCCGGCTGCCTGGCAGCCTATTTCGTTCAGGCGGCAGATGGCTCCGGGGAGCTGGGACGGGTCTCCATCTGGGAGCGGGAAGAGGACGCCGACCGCGCCGCCAACGACGACCACTCCCTGGCCCTGCGGTCTCGTCTGCACCTCCTCATCCAGCCCGGGCACCAGGACCGCTCCTTTCAGGCCCAAGCGCCTTGAGGCGGTTGTAACGGTCTCGGCCATAGGATATCCTACAGGTGGGAGGTGGACGATCATGGAGCCCACCCTGGAGGGCAGGAAGGAAGTGGAGGGGGTGCGCGGCGGAGAGGGGCGCTACTCCAACCTGCAGTCCTACTTCCTGGGCCGTCTGGAGCGCCTCCTGCGACAGCGCTACGAGCACCAGGACCTCCTCTCCCCCGAGGCCGTTCGCCTGCTGGACAGGGCCATCTACTCGACCTACTGCGACTGCCTCGACCTGGGGGTGGGCAGCGAGGCCCAGCGGCTGCTGCGCCAGTTCCCCGTGCCTTCGGCTGGCAGCCGCAGCGGCGATAACTGAGAGAAGGTTAGGTTCGCAAAGGGGGGCCGCCCGCCCCCTTTTTTATGTCCTGCAGGCCTCTGTGCCCGCGACCCCGTTACGCACGACAAGCGTTGGGGCCAGGTGATGCCCTCTTCACGGATGTCGCATTCGGGGCCCTGTCGACGGGGCTGCCTAGAAGGCGAGCTGGATGTGACGGAACCGCTCGTGGTAGCGGCCGTCCTCGCCGCGCAGGCGTTGGCGCAGGTTCTCCAGCAGCCGCTCCGGCTCGCGGATCTGGCTGCGGTGGCAGAGTAGGGCCTGGACCTTCAGCTCCAGCACGTCCGTGATGTCCACCGAGAAGTTGGGGTCGCCGCTGCTCCACAGATAGACGTCGCTCACGCGGTGAGGCTCCAGCCCCTCCGCTACCAGCTCCGGATAGGCGGGTCGGGTGCGGGCCATAGGGTAGACAGCATCCAGGGTCGCCTCCCCTACCGCCCGATGGTCAGGGTGGTTGATGGCCCGGTTGGCGATGATCTGGCCCGGCTCATGGGTGAACACGGCATCGGGACGGATGAGGCGGATATAGCGCACGATGTCCCGCACCAGCTCCCGCGAATAGGTCACCTCGCCGTCCACATAGTCCAGGAAGAAGACCTCCTTCACGCCCAGCAGCCTGGCCGCCTCCCGCTGCTCCTGGCGACGGGTGGCGATGAGGCGGTCGGTGAGGGTCTCGGGGTCGTTGGAGCCTTTGGAGCCGTCGGTGCAGACCAGGTAGTAGAACTCCCAGCCGTCGCGAGACCAGAGTGCGGCCGTGCCGGCGCAGCCGAACTCGGCGTCGTCGGGGTGGGCGGCTACCACCAGCGCCCTCTTGGGCACCTGCTCATCGCTGCCTGCCATCGTCGCCTCCTGTGCCAACCATTCTAGCAAGGGCTTCAGGCGAGGGGCCAGCGGGCCATCGAGGCCCGCTATAGCTTCGGACGCTATAATGCCGACAGGGGCAGCAGCCCCGAGGAGCCTGGCATTGGAGCGGGAGGCCCTGTTGCAGCTGGCCCGCGCCCTGGGCGACGAGACGGTGCTGGTCCCCTTGGGGCTCTCGCGTCGGCACCTGCCGTCTTCCCTGGACGAGGCCCAGAGGCGCAAACTGCAGGAGGTGCTGGACGGCCACCTGCCTCGGCTGGCCGAGGCCCTGCTGGCGGAGGCCGTCGCCAGCGACGATGTGGTGGACAGGCCGTCGGCCCTGGCCTATCTGGAGGACCGGCTCCACTTCCTGGGCCAGCTGCTCTCGCCGCCGCAGATAGAGCGACTGCGCCACCAGCTGCACTCCCTGGCAGGCCCCTGGTAGCCGTTCGCCTCCCCAGGGTGGAAGATTGGCCCCGGGTCTGGAACAATAGGATTCCGGAGCGTCGCCTGACCGGTAACAGAGCATGAGCCGAGGCCAGCCCCTCTTTCAGCCCGTGTCCAGTCGGGTCAGCTTTCCCCAGCTGGAGCAGGAGATCCTCCGCTTCTGGAAGGAGCGGGACATCTTCCGCAAGAGCGTCGAGGGGCGCCCTGCTGACCGCCAGTTCACTTTTTACGAGGGGCCGCCCTACGCCAACGCCAGCCCCGGCATACACCATGTGCTGGCGCGGGTGTTCAAGGACGTCATCGTCCGCTACAAGACGATGCGCGGCTACCGCGTCCCCCGCCGGGCTGGCTGGGACACCCATGGCCTCCCCGCCGAGCTGGAGGTGGAAAAGCAGTTAGGCATCACCACCAAGGCCGAGATCGAGGAGAAGTACGGTATCGCCGAGTTCAACCGCCGCTGTCGAGAGAACGTGATGCGCTACCTGAAGGAGTGGGAGGCCCTGACGGAGCGCATCGCCTTCTGGCTCGACCTGGATAACGCCTACGTAACCTACCGCAACGAATACATCGAGAGCTGCTGGTGGATAGTCAAGCAGCTCTGGGAACGGGGCCTGGTCTACCAGGACTATCGCTCGGTGCCCCACTGCCCGCGCTGCGGCACTGCCCTGTCGGACCACGAGGTGGCCCAGGGCTACCGCGAGGACACCCCCGACCCGTCCATATGGGTCAAGTTCCCGCTGTCGGACGAATCGCGGCAGCGGCTGAGGGCCATCGTCGGCGATAGGCCCGTCTACCTTCTCGCCTGGACGACCACCCCCTGGACGCTGCCGGGCAACACCGCCCTGGCCGTCCACCCCGAGGCCGAATACGCCCTGGCCGAGGTGGATGGCGAGGTGCTCATTGCCGCGTCCTCCCTCATCGGCCTGGCGGTGGACGATTACCGGCTGCTGGGCACGATGAGCGGCCGCGAGCTGGTGGGGCTGCGCTACCAGCCCCTCTACGATGCCGTCGCCTGGGGGACGTCCCCTCTCTGGTTCGACCCCGCCCAGGAGGGGCGCCTGGTCCCGGCGGAAGATGTCTCGTCGGTGGAAAAGGCCTTTACGGTGGTGGCGGCCGACTTCGTCTCCCTGAGCGACGGCACCGGCATCGTCCACACGGCGCCTGCCTTCGGGGGCGAGGACTTCCAGCTGGGCAAGGAGCAGGGCCTTCTCTTCCTGCAGCCGGTGGACGCCGCCGGTCGCTTCAGCGGTGGCCCCTGGGCAGGCCGGTTCGTCAAGGACGCCGACGATGCCATCATGGACGACCTGCAGGGTCGCGGGCTGCTGCTGCGGCGCGAGATCGTCCGCCACACCTACCCCTTCTGCTGGCGCTGCGGCACCCCCCTGCTCTACTACGCCAAACCCACCTGGTATATCAAGACCACCGCCAAGAAGGACCGTCTGGTGGAGCTGAACCGGCAGATCAACTGGTACCCGGAGCACATCAAGGAGGGGCGCTTCGGCAACTGGCTGGAGAACAATGTCGACTGGGCCGTGTCGCGGGAGCGCTTCTGGGGCATCCCGCTGCCCATCTGGGAGTGCGAGGCCTGTGGCGAGCGCGACTGCATCGGCTCGGTGGCCGAATTGCGGGGACGGGCGCTGGAGCCAGCGAAGGTCGAGGCCCTCTCCGACCTGCACCGGCCCTACGTGGACGAGGTGCTGCTGCGCTGCCGACGCTGCGACGGGGCCATGCGCCGTGTCCCCGAGGTGATGGACGTCTGGTTCGACTCGGGGGCCATGCCCTACGCCCAGTGGCACTATCCCTTCGAGAACCAGGAGGAGTTCCGGCGCTCCTTTCCCGCCGACTACATCTGCGAGGCGGTGGACCAGACCCGCGGCTGGTTCTACACCCTGCACGCCCTCTCGACCCTGCTCTTTGACTCCATCTGCTTCCGCAACGTCATCTGCCTGGAGCTGATCCTGGACGAAAAGGGCGAGAAGATGAGCAAGTCGCGGGGCAACGTGGTGGAGCCGTGGCCGGTCATCGATGCCCACGGGGCCGATGCCGTCCGCTGGTACATGTTCACTGCCTCGCCTCCCTGGTCGCCACGGCGCTTCTCGGCCAACCTGGTGGCCGAGTCCCTGCGCCGCTTCCTGCTCACCCTCTGGAACACCTACGCCTTCTTCGTCACTTACGCCAATCTGGACGGCTTCGACCCTCGCACCGCTCCCCAGGGCGAGCCCAGCGACCTGGACCGCTGGGTGCTTTCGGAGTTGGGGAGGCTGGTGCAGAGGGTCACCGAGGAGATGGAGGACTACAACCCTACCGATGCCGGCCGGGCCATCGGCGAGTTCGTGGACGACCTGTCCAACTGGTATGTACGCCGCAGCCGCCGTCGCTTCTGGAAGTCCGAGAGCGACGACGATAAGCTGGCGGCCCACCACACCCTCTACACCTGCCTGGTGACGGTGGCCAAGCTGCTGGCGCCCTTCACCCCTTTCGTGGCCGAGGCCATCTACCAGAACCTGGTGCGCTCGCTGGACGCCGACGCCCCCGAAAGCGTGCACCTGTGCGACTGGCCCCGGGCCGAGGACTTCCCTCAGGACGAGGCCCTGATGGCGGCCATGCGCCTGGCCATGCGGGTCACAAGCCTGGGGAGGGCAGCCCGCAGTAAGGCCGGCATCCGCGTGCGCCAGCCTTTGCCCCGCCTGGCGGTGAAGCTGCGCTTCCCGGTGGAGCGGGAGGCAGTGCTGCGCTTGGCCCCCCTGGTGCTGGACGAGCTGAACGTCAAGTCCCTGGAAGTGGTGGACGACGAGGCCGGCCTGGAGGGGCTGACGGTGGCCGCCGACCAGGCCGGCTATGCCGTGGGCCTGGACACCACCATCACCCCCGAGCTCAAGGAGGAGGGCCTGGCCCGCGAGCTGGTGCACCGCCTCCAGAATCTGCGCAAGGCAGCGGGACTGGAGATCTCCGACCGCATAGTCACCTACTACGAGGGCTGGCCCGAGCTTCGACAGCTCCTCGCCCGCCACGGCGACTACGTGCGTCAGGAGACCCTCTCCCTGGAACTGGTGGAAGGCCCGCCGCCCGAGGGTGCCTATGTCCAGGAGGAGGTGCTGGACGGCCGACGCGTCCGCCTGGCCGTCAGGCGCACGGGCTAGGCCATCTCTTCTTCTTTCCTGGTCGCCGCCACGACCTCGGCCCCATAGAGCATGATGGTAGCGCTCAGATACACCCAGAACAGGAAGGCTGCCACCGCGCCCAGGGAGCCGAACACGACATCGAAGTTAGCGAAGTTGCGCACGTAGAGGCCGAAGACGTTTTTGGCCGCCTCGAACAGCAAGGCAGCCACCACCGCCCCCGGCAGCGCCTGCCGCCATGACGGCCTGACGGCCGGCACCCACGCGAACAGGAACAGAAAGGCAGCAAGGGATACTCCCAGGGGCAGCAAATAGGAGAGGGCCAGCAGCAGGACGTCCATGACGATCCCTGCCGCCCCCTCTCCCTCCAGCGCCCGCTGAGCCAGGGATAGCGACAGGCTGAGGGCGATGGACGCCAGCAATAGCAGGCCCAGGGCGGCCATGGCCGCGAAATCCGTTAGCTTGGCCCTCACCAGCGGACGTGACTGCGCCTCGAAGACCACGTCCAGGCTGCGACGCACCGCCGCCAGCATGTTGCTGGCGCTCCAGGCGGAGCCCAGCAGCCCCAGCAGGCCTATGCCACCGCTGGTGGGCCCACTGATGGCCCGGAACAGCTCCTCCAGGTCCTGCCGTCCCTCTGTGGGGCTGAGGGGCAGCGCCTCCAGAATGGAGTCGATGGCCCGACGCTGCAGGTCAGGGTCGCGCAAGACCAGGGCGGCCATTCCGGCAGCGAAGATGATGAGCGGGAAGAGCGAAAACATGACATAATAGGAGATGGCTGCAGCCAGCAGGGAGCAGCCATGGCGGGAGTGGCTCCGGGCGGCGGTCAGCAGGAGGCGGACGAGGGTGCGGAGGGGGGCCAGGCTGCGCAGGCGCAGGGCCATCGCTACCCGCCATGATAGCACGGGGTTGACCGGGGGCGCGGTAGCGAAGCTATACTCAGGGGAGACCGAGCGGCATGCCGAGGTTGGGAGAGCTACTGGAGCAGAAGCGTCTCGAAAGGGGCCTCTCCCTGGAGGATGTCGAGCGGGCCACCCGCATACCCCTCAAATACCTGGTGGCCCTGGAAAGGGAGGACTTCTCCCAACTGCCGCCCCCTGTCTACGCCCGAGGCTTCGTCCGTAGCTACGCCTCCTACCTGGGCCTCAATCCCAGGGAGGTCCTCACCCTCATGCCGCTGCAGGAAGAGGAGGAGATAAGGCTTCGCCCTCTGACGCGGGTGGAGAGGCCCCGACCTCTGTCCGGCAGCGCCGTGGGACTGGTGGCCGTGCTGGCGGCCATCGCCCTCGCCCTGGCGGCGGTGGTGGGCCTGGGCCGAGAGGGCCCGGCCGCCCTGGGCCCCAACTCCCCCTCGGCCCAGCTGCGGTCGGGCACGGTGCCCCAGCTGGTGGGGAAGGACATGGCACAGGCGGCCGCCGAACTGGAATCGCGGAACCTGGACTATGTACTGGTGGCCATGGACAGTGGGCAGGCGCCCGATGGCCGCGTGGTAGCCCAGCTGCCGGGACCGGGCCAGCGCGCCAGCTCCGGGCAGCCCGTGGTGCTGGTGGTAGAAGGCCGCTGACGCCATCGCGTCCCGTGTCCCATGCGCTCCCGTAATGGCAGGCGAGATGGTGGCCCCTTGTCCCTCCTGGCCCTGGGGGCGGGCATAGGCCTTGGCCTGGCCACAGGCACCGTGGTCAGCGCCGGCTGGCGCTGGGTGCGGCCCCTGCGCTGGCCGGACCCTCCTTCTTTAGAGGGGGAGGAGTTCTGCTTCCCCAGCCTGGACGGCACGCCCTTGCGGGGCATCTGGCTGCAGGGACAGCACGGCCGCACCGCCCTGATCCTCTGCCATGGCTACTTCCGCAGCCTGGCCGAGCCTTACGACATAGGACTTTTCCTCCATCGCTCGGGCTACCACGTGCTGCTGTTCGATTTCCGTGCCTGTGGCAAGAGTGGCGGCCGTTACACCACTCTCGGTGCCAAGGAGGTGTTGGACGTGCTGGCGGCGGTGCGGCAGGCCCTTGCCCGGGGCGCCGAGCGGGTGGCCCTGCTGGGCATCTCCATGGGGGCGTCGGCCTCCATCATGGCGGCAGCGCGGGAACCGAGGGTGGCCGCGGTGATCGCCGACTCGCCCTATGCCGACCTGGCGGGCCTGCTGTCGCACCGCCTGCGCACGGTGCTGCCCCTTTCGCCGTTACGGCCTCTGGGTCGGGCCAGCATGCGGTTGGGGGAGTTGCTGGCCGCCTTCCGCGTCGGCGAGGTGCGGCCCGCTGACTTCGTGGGCGCCATCGCTCCGCGGCCCTTGCTGCTCATCTACGGCGAGAAGGACTCCTTCGTGCCGCCCGAGCAAAGGGAGGAGCTTTGGCGAAGGGCGGGGGAACCCAAGGAGCGGTGGACAGCCCCCGGGAGCGACCACGCCATGGCCCGCCTGGACTATCCCGAGCGCTACCGGGAGCTGGTGCAGGCCTTCCTCCACAAACACCTTTCGTGACGTTCCCTCCCGGACTCTGTAGAACGGCACGGCGGCAGCCGTGCGTCCTTGACATACCGAATGGCGACTGATAGCATCGGCCCCGCCTCGGACGAGCTAGTCCGCAGGCGACGGCGACATGCGCTTCGTCATCGGTTTCCTCATCGGACTGGCCCTGGGCGTCGCCCTGGGCGCACTGCTGTTGCCGCGGCTGCAGGAGGAGCAGCGTCGCCGGGAGACCTTCCCTCCGCCGGGGCCCGGTCGTTAGTCCCATGCAGCCTACCAAGCTGATCCTCATCATCGCCGCCGACGTCGATGCCGACCGTCTGATGCACCTGCTGGGCGAGAGAGGGATTCCCGTCACCAAGCTCAGCTCCAGCGGGGGCTTCCTGCGGCGGGGCAACACCACCCTCCTCTCGGGGGTGGAGGAGGAGCGGGTGGAGGAGGTGCTGGAGCTGGTGCGCAGGGAGTGTCGCGCCCGCACCGAGCTAGTGCCCATCCAGGCGCTTCCCTTCCCCGACGTGGCACTGCCCGCAGGCCCGGTGGAGGTTCGGGTAGGCGGGGCAGTGGTGTTCGTCTTGCCGGTGGAGCACTTCGAAAAGACCTAGGGCGGCCCCGCATGCGGGGCCGCCCCGGCATCCGTTCCTGGGTGCCCGGCTGCTAGCTGATGAACAGGGGCGCTAGCACGAGGGTGACGGTGGACAGCAGCTTCACCAGCACGTGCAGGGAGGGCCCTGCCGTGTCCTTGAAGGGGTCGCCCACCGTGTCGCCCACCACTGCTGCCTTGTGAGGCTCCGACCCCTTGCCTACCACCACCAGCTCCTCGGTGGCCGGGTTGTGGCCCGGGTTGGAGCCGGGCACGGCCACTCCCAGCCGCCTCGCCTCCTCGGCCGGCAGGCGCAGGTAGCCGGCCTCGATGTACTTCTTGGCGTTGTCCCAGGCGCCGCCCACGTTGTTCAGGAAGGTGGCCAGGATGATGCCGCCGATGGTGCCCACCATCAGCAGGCCGGCCACGGCCTGGGGGCCAGTGTCGACGATCCAGCCGGCCTCGTGCAGGGCGCGGAAGACCACGCCCACCACCACCGGCATGCCCACCGCCAGTAGCCCGGGGGCCACCATGCCCTTCAGGGCGGCGCGGGTGGTGATGTCCACCGCCCGACCGTAGTCGGGGCGCTCGGTGCCGGCCATGATGCCGGGCTTCTCGCGGAACTGACGGCGCACCTCCTCGATGATGGCGCTGGCGGCCTGCCCCACCGAGCGAATGGCCAGGCTGCTGAACAGGAAGACCAGCATCACCCCCAGCAGGCCGGCCACGAACACGCCCACCCCCGATAGGTCGATGGGCAGCGGGTCCGTGAGGCTGGTGATGACGCGGCCGTCGGGCAGGGGCTGCCCCGTCTCGATGAGCTTCTCCTTGACCTTATCGAGGAAGGCGCTGAAGAGCAGGAAGGCGGCCAGGCCGGCCGAGCCCATGGCGTAACCCTTGGTCAGGGCCTTGGTGGTGTTGCCCACGGCGTCCAGGGCATCCGTTATCTGGCGCGACTGGGGCGGCGCTCCGGCCATCTCCACGATGCCGTTGGCGTTGTCGGTGATGGGTCCGAAAGTGTCCATGGACAGCACATAGGCCGCCGACATGAGCATGCCCATGGTGGCCACCGCCGTGCCGTAGATGCCACCGTTGGGCAGCCCCGACTGTTCGCCCAGAATGAAGGAGGTCACCAGGGCGGCGCCGATGACGATGGCCGTGGCTGCCGTCGTCTCGAACCCTACCGCCGTGCCGGTGACGATGTTGGTGGCCGGCCCCGTCAGGCAGGCGCGCACGATCTCCCGCACCGGCCGCCAGTTGCCAGCGGTGTAGTACTGGGTGATATAGACGAACAGGATGCTGGTGACGATGCCCACCAGGCCAGCGGCGAAGAACCAGTGCCACTGGTCGGCCATCATCACGTGGGTCACCAGGGCCATGAAGCCCGCCGAAAGGGCCACTATGAGCCAGTAGGCGTAGTTCAGGGGGGTCATGGGGTCCTGGTTCTCCCGGGTGAAGAGGGGCACCGCCGAGACGCCGACGATGGTGGCAATGAGACCGAAGGCCCGCACCACCAGCGGGAACAGGATCCACTCCTCTCGGCCCGTGAGGCCGAAGATGGCCACGCCCAGGATCATGGCGCCGATGTTCTCGGCGGCGGTGGACTCGAAAAGGTCGGCGCCACGGCCGGCGCAGTCGCCCACATTGTCGCCCACCAGGTCGGCCACCACTGCCGCGTTGCGCGGGTCGTCCTCGGGGATGCCCGCCTCCACCTTTCCCACCAGGTCGGCGCCCATGTCGGCAGCCTTGGTGTAGATACCGCCGCCCAGCTGGGCGAAGAGGGCCACGAAGCTGGCCCCGAACCCGAAGCCGACGATCAGGAAGGGGGCCTCCTCGATGGGGTGCCCCAGCCCCCGGCTGTAGAGGCCGAAGATGCCGGCCACCCCCAACAGGCTCAGGGCCACGATGAGGAAGCCCGAGACGGCCCCGCCCCGCAGCGACACGGCGATGGCCTCTCGCAGGCTGCGGGTGGCTGCCGAGGCTGTGCGCACGTTGGCCCGCACCGCCACGTACATGCCGATGAAGCCGGCCAGGGCCGAGCAGAAGGCCCCCACCAGGAAGGCGATGGCCGTCAGCAGGCCCATCTCGGCGTCCTCGTCGAAGTACCCCACCAGAAGGCCGACGATGGCCGCCACCACGAAGGAGAGGAGGCCGATGGTGAGGTACTGGCGGCGCATGAAGGCGTTGGCGCCCTCGAAGATCATAGCCGCCACTTCCCGCATCTGGGGCGTCCCCTGGTCGCGCCGCAGGACGTCCCAGGCCAGCCAGGCGGCGAAGAGGACGCCGGCCAGACCGCCCACGGGCACTATCCAGACCAGCTCCATGGTCCACTACCTCCGTTCGGGGAGTGTGACAACTGGACGGGAGGGGATTTCGGACGCACGTGACATATCCCCGTCGCGCCCACGGGGTCGCATCACGAGCCTTATCATACCACCTGCCACCTATGGGTAAACGGGGCCAATGCTCAGCGGGCGGCGGTGCGGCGGGAGACCTCGGCCGCCTGCTGCTCGCGCCGTTTGGCCTTGAGCTTCTTCATCTTCTTGTGGTGCTTCTTGCGCGCCACCTTCTTGGGCTTGTTCATGGCCCTTCACCTGCCAGGCGGTGGTGAGGAAGGCGTCGCCGCATGGTGCCCCCGGCGGGATTCGAACCCGCGATTTCCACCTTGAAAGGGTGGCGTCCTGGGCCTCTAGACGACGGGGGCCCATTTCCGCATTCTAGGGCAGAGATGCAGAAGGAGCAAAGGCCCCCTCTGCTCCTGATAGGCTGCTGCGGCTGGCCCCTGGCCCGCCCTCGCTATTACCAGGCGTTCCCCATCGTGGAGCTACAGGAGACGTTCTACGATCCCCCTCCCCTGGAGCGGGCGCAGAGGCTGCGACGGGAGGCGCCTGCAGGGTTCGCCTTCTCCCTCAAGGCCTGGCAAGTGGTGACACACCCCGCCACCAGCCCCACTTACCGCCGCCTGCGCCGCGCCCTGGCCGCTGAGGAGGCGGCCCAGGCGGGCCTCTTCCGGCCGACGGAGACGGTATGGCGGGCCTGGGAGCGGACGCGGGAGCTGGCCGAGGCCCTGGACGCCTTCGCCATCGTCTTTCAGTGCCCGCCCAGCTTCGGGCCGGAGGAGGCCAACGTGGAAAACCTGCGGCGCTTCTTCCGCGCCGTCCAGCGGGGCCGCTGGCTGCTGGCCTGGGAGCCTCGGGGCCGCTGGCCGCCCGAGCTGGTGACCTCCCTCTGTCGGGAGCTGGACCTCGTGCACGTGGTGGACCCCTTCCACGCGCGACCCGTCTACGGCGCCTGTGCCTATTTCCGCCTCCACGGGCGCGGCGGCTACCGCTACCGCTACAGCGATGAGGAGCTTGCCCGGTTGCTGGCCATCTGCCGCGAGGAGCTGGAGCAGGGTCGCCGACCTGTATACGTCCTGTTCAACAACACGCAGATGGGCGAGGACGCGGCGCGCTTCCGCGCGCTGGCCCGTGCGGGGGGCCTGGCCTAGCGCGCCGCCGAGGGGCGAGCGGGGAGGGAGCGCTCCACGGTCGGGGTGGCCGTGGGGGGAGCGCTACCGACGGTGGGCGTGGGGCTCGGGGTCGGCGTGGGCGTCGGAGCGGGCGTGGGAGTGGCGGGTGTGGAGGGGCCGCCGCCCGAGGGCGTCAGCACCTGCACGTAGACGGCTTCCAGGCCGCTGACGGTGGACCTGGCCTGAACCTCCACCTCGTTGCCGACCTCGGGGCGACCGACGATGTGCGCCTCGGCCCCCACTCGCACGGTGGCGTCGCCCACCTGCCAGGTGCCGTCGGGGCGGATCTCGCGCAGGGTGCCCCGCAGCTGGACCAGGACGCCCGACTCCTGGCCCAGGACCACCACTGCCCCGCGGGCCTCCACCCGGTCGCCATCGCGCACGGCCTCCACCCGCACCAGCGAGCCGGGCGGGGGCGGGCTGGCGCCTGGCGGAGGGTCGACAGCCGTGCCGCCCACGAGCCACTTGCCGCCGCTGGAGCCCTGATACACCCCCTGGACCCAGAGGCTGCCGGTCGTGGGGGCAGCAGCGCTGAGCACGGTCACCTTGAGGGCTACCAGCTCGTCGCCCCGGCGCTGGGCCTGGACGCGCACGAAGGCCCCCTGCCGTGGCTCTCCTGCCTGGGCCTCGATGACAGTGGAGGGGATGATGCGGAAGCGCTGGCCGGCCACCCGCCAGACGGTGCTCTGCCCCTGCCCCAGCGACAGGTCTTCCTCGGCTGTCCCGTCCAGGGAGAAGGTGGAGACCAGGGCGGGGCCGCTCAGCAGGCGCACTTCGGTGGCCACCAGGGCATCGCTGCTGACGTAGGCGCGCACCTGGACGGTGTCGCCCACGTTGAAGGTGTCCAGAGCGGCGCCGCTGGCCAGTCGCACCAGCCTGCCGTCCACGTCCAGCTCCTGCCCCTCGACCCTCCGTACCACGCCGCGGATGATGAGTTCCTGGCCCGGAGAGCCGACCACCGCTACCGTGAGGGCGCGCAGGACGCGGTCAGGGTCGCGGCCCACCAGCACCCGCACCAGCTTGCCCTCCTCGATGGGCACATCGCCCAGCGTGACGTCGCCCACTCGCACCTGATAAGGGCCGATGAGCCACACCCCTGGCTCGGAGGTGGGCCTGGCCACTCCCTCGACCTGGAGCAGTCCTCCGGCAAGGCTCTCGGCGGGCAGGACCACACCCCTACCGGCCAGTCGCAGGCGGGCGTTGTGCAGGCCAGCGATGGTAGCCACCAGATCGTCACGTGCGCCGATGCCGGCCTGGCCTGCCAGCCGGATGAGGTAGGCCTGCTGCTGCTCCAGCCGGGCCTGGGCCTGCTGGGCCAGGACGGTGTCGTAACCCTCCAGCAGGCGGGAGGCGCGGGCCACTCGCGAACGGAGAGCGGCCAGGGCCTCACCGGGCACCTGGCCCTTTCGGGCTGACACCTTCTCTATCTCGGCGATGCGCCTGTCGGCCTGGTCCAGAAGGAGGCGGGCGCGGGCCTCTCTGTCCCAGGTAGCCAGGACGTGGGCTTCCTCGGCCAGCAGCTTCACCCGATAGAGGGGGTCGCCGGGCAGGCTGCGGGAAGCAGCCATCACCGTGGCCGTAAGGCTCGCGGCCATTACGGCCACCACACAGGCAACGATGGCGGCGGGTGCCAGCCAGCGCCAGGGGCGGCGCACCTGAGCGGCCCGCAGCTGGGCGGCCCGGCGGCTGAAGCGCAGCCAGCCCGAGGCCTGGGCGACAGGCCGCGGCCGTGGCTCGCCCATGGCCCTCACTGCCTGGGCGGCCTGTAGCAACGGACGCAGCTCATCGGCCAGGTCAGGGTAGCGGGCGAGGCACGACTGCAGGGACTCGCCCCGCTCCAGGGCGCTCAGGCAGTCGTCCAGGGCCTTCAGCAGCCGCCGCCTGCGCATGGCTATCTCTCTGTCTCCCGCAGGTAGCGCTCCAGGGCCTTCAGGGCACGGTGCTGCAGCGACTTGACGGAGCCTTCGCTGCGGCCCATGGCACGGGCGATGGTGCGGTTGTCCAGCCCGTGCACGAACTTGAGGATGATGACCTGCCGTTGCTCGTAGGTGAGGCGCTGCAGCGCCCGCTGCAGGTCCTGGCGCTGGAGGGAGGCCTCAGCCCCGGCCTCCGGGTTGTGGTCGGCCAGGGGAGGGGCTGCCTGGTCCAGGCTGACCTCCTGTCGTCGCCTGCGCTTGCGGTGGTGGTCCACCACACAGTTGTGGGCGATGCGGTATATCCAGGCGGCCAGGGGGATGCCCCGGAAGCGGTAGCGGGGCAACGCCTCCAGCACCTTGAGCATCACCTCGGAGGCTATATCCTCCGACAGGGCCGGGTCGCTGGTCTGGAGAAGGGCGTAGGAGTAGACGCGGGGGTAGTAGTGCTCATAGATCCAGGCCAGGGCCCGCTCGTCCAGGTGCTGGGCGCGCTGCACCAGCTCCCACTCCTTCTGGGACTGAGCTTCCCTCGCCCAAAAGGGGTGGGCGGCGTCGCTGGCAGGCGGGTCTAACGGCTCGGACAAGGCTATAGCCAACACCTCGTGCGCCCCCCTGCAGGAAAAACGCACGAGGCATACTTCTGGTTACGTCTAAGTGTAATCAGTCGTCCCCGCTCTCAGGGGAAAGGCCCAGCAGGCGACGTCGCGCCCGCTCGTAGCGCTCTTTGGCCCGTGCCTCCCGGTTCAGTAGCCCCTTGAGGCGGGGCGGGTCCAGCCGCTCCCCCTCCAGCAGCACCCGGTGGAGGGCCTCCAGTTGTTGCAGCCAGGAGCGGTAGGCTTCCAGATACTCTCGTTTGAGGTCTTCGCTGGGCGAGAGGGTGGGCATCTTACAGGAACCCTCCCCGCACGGAGCCAGCGATGGCCACGTCTATGAGGCGCGGCTCTCGGGCCTGCTGGGCCTCTCGCACGGCCGGGCCGATGTCCTGCGGGTCTTCCAGCCTCACCCCCTTCACTCCGAAGGCCCTGGCCAGGGCCACGAAGTCCACCTCCGGGTCGGTCAGGTCCATGGCCACAAAGGCGCGACCTGCCGCCCCCTCCCCCAGGTACTCCAGCATGTTGAGCTTGAGGATGCGATAGCTGGCGTTGTTGGCGATGACCCAGGTCACGGGCAGTCCATAGTGGGCTGCCGTCCACAAGGCCTGGATGGTGTACAGGGCGGAGCCGTCCCCCACCACTGCCAGCACCGGCCTCTCGGGACAGGCCAGCTTGAGGCCGATGGGCGCCGGCATGCCTGGCCCCAGCCCCCCACCGGCGGCGCGGAAGTGCTGCCCGGGGCCCAGCGAGAGGTGTCGCCCCAGCTGACCGCCGACGGTGATGGACTCGTCGTAGAGCAGCGTATCGGGGTGGAGGGCCCTGGCCAGCTCATAGGCGAAGCGGGCCGGCGGCATGGGTCGCTCGTCCCAGCGCTCGCGGGCCGAGGCGTCCATGGCCTGGGCCATGGCCTGGCGCAGGGAAGCCACTGCCTCCCGTCGCCGCCGGGCCTCCTCCCTCTGGGCGGGGGTCAGCCGCCTCTCTACGGCCTCCACCAGCTCCTGGAGGGCCTTGGCCGGGTCGGCCAGGATGGCCAGGTGCACGGGCCAGTTCTTGCCCAGCTCCCACTGGTCCAGGTCTATATGCACCACCCGACAGCCGCCAGGGAACGGGTTCTCCAGGATGGGGAAGAGGCCGCGGAAGACGGGTGTCCCCACTGCCAGCACCAGGTCGGCCCCCGAGAGCTGGGCCTTGAGCCCCGCCGCCGAGACGACGTTGAGGGGGCCTGCGTAGAGGGGATGGTCGGCCCCCACAGGCCCCACGGGGCCGAAGGAGACGTGCAGCCGTGCCCCTACCAGCTCGGCCAGGGTGGCCAGCTGCCGATGGGCATGGGCCGCCCCCGCCCCGGCCACGATGACGGGCGACTGGGCCTGGGCCAGCCATTCGGCAGCTTCCTCCACGGCCTCTGGCTCGGGGCGCATGGCCGTGCGAGCATAGCTGGGCGGAGCCACTTCCGCCTCGGCCTCCTCGTCCATGATGTTGGCGGGCACCGAAAGCAACACCGGCCCCTGGGGCGGGGCCGCTGCCACCTGGAAGGCCCTGCGCAGGAGCATGGGCAGGTCGGCGGCGTCCTGCACCTCCGCCGCCCATTTGGTGACGCTGCGGGCCATGCCCACCACGTCTCCCCAGAGGATAGGCTCCTGCTGGCCGCCCCGCTGGGGGTGCTGGCCCACGTACACCACCATGGGTGCCCTGGTCCAGTAGGCGTTGTAGAGCATGCCCATGGCGTTCCCCAGTCCGGGGGTTATGTGCAGTTGCACGAAGGCGGGCACCGGCGACAGCCGCGAGTAGCCGTCGGCCATCCCCACCGCCACTCCTTCGTGCAGGGCCAGGATGTACTGCAGCTGAGGGTAATCGTTGAGGGCGTCCATGAAGGCCTGTTCGGTGGTGCCCGGATTGCCGAAGACGTGGCGAACGCCTGCGGCCAGCATCTGCTCCAGCATCAGGTAGCGGCCTTGTCTGCGGGACACCGCCTCGGCCCTCGGCGTGGACTGCAGCAGGCCTATAGTATCATCCGCCGCTGGCCCCCGTCACGGCACGGGTGCCCCGCGGCGACGCATGGTGATGTCCCCAGGGAGCGGGGCGCTGGGTCGCGAACACCCGGCGCGTGCCGACGGTGTTCAGCGGCGTCGAGAAGGGCATGGCCCGGTGGTGTGTGGCCCTCGGGGATGCGAGGGAGGCCATCCGGGGAGTGGGAAAGACTTGGTGGCGCCTGCGGGATTCGAACCCGCGATCTCCGCCTTGAGAGGGCGGTGTCCTGGGCCACTAGACGAAGGCGCCACCGGTTGGCTGCGGGGCTAGGATTCGAACCTAGAACCTCCTGGTCCAGAGCCAGGCGTGCTACCGTTACACCACCCCGCAGCGCCAATACCGATTGTAGCAGGGCGCTCCCGTCGAGGAAAAGGGGCGCTGGCCCTGGGGCCACGACCAAACCCGGCGAACGCAGCGTGCCCGAAGCCGGGTCGGGCTGCCAGCGGCCATGCCCCTGCGGCCGCACTAGCAAGGCCCACGGCACCACATCTTCCAGCTGAGATGCACCGTCACCTGGAAGTTGTTGGGGTTCTCCACCGCTATGGCACCACAATATCCGCTGGCGGTGCCGCTGTTGCCGCTCCATTCCCCCATCCTGATGCCCTGGTGCACCCCGTAGAGGGTGACGCTGGCGTCGGGCGGCAGCCAGACCTTCCAGCCGTGAGTGCTCAGGGCGCCCGCGCAGGCGATGTTCGTGCCGGCGAGTCGCTGGACTTCGACCCACTCGGTCTTGCCGGCCGGCACGTTGAGTATCACGCACCCCTGGCCCTTCAAGACGCCGCTGGCAGGGGGTGCGTCGGGTGCGGTGCACGCGGCCGGTGCGGTGGGAGTGGGCGGTGCGATTGGTTGCGTGGGCGTCGGGCTGGGGATGCCCGTGGGCGTGGGCGTGGCCAACGGCGTGGGGCTGGACAGGGACCTGGCCAGGGCCGTGGGCGTCGGCGTCGCCTGCTGCCCTTCCTCGCCACAGCCGCCCATGAATGCCGCGGCCATGAGCAGGGCCGTCGCCAAGAGGAAGGACTTGCCGAGCACGCGCTCACCTCCCTCTTTGCTCCTGTAGGTCTTGCAGGACAACGGGGCCTCCAAGTCCTCCTGTAGCCCCGACTCGCCGCGGTACGCAAGGGTTACGGCTGTGCCGTCGGGTATGCCCGCTCGGCGACGGCCCATCCAAGCACAGGAAGAGCCGGCGTCGGGGACGAGAAAGCGGGGTCTTTCTGCGGGTCTCAGCTCACGTGGGGATGGGCGTGGTCGTGGATGTGGCCCTCGTGCTCGTGCTCCCGCTGAGGGTTCTCGTGAGGGGCATGCGAATGGGTCACTGCCGGGTGGTTGTGCTCGTGGGTGTGCACCGCCACCAGGTGCTCCACCTCTCCGCCCACGCCGCCCTTGACGTGGTGCACGATGTGCACATGCTCATGGGTGTGGACAGTCTCCTCGTGGCTGTGCTCCCGGAACTCGCTCGTCATGGCCACCCCACCTCCTCAACACCTGCGTCCATTGTAGCAACGGCCGCGGTCGCCTAGGTCTCCCTCCGCAACCGCGCCAGGGCTTCCTCCAGCCGCGCTAGCGTCCTCTCCCTGCCCAACAGCTCCATGCTCTGAAACAGGGGCGGCGACACGGTGCGGCCGGTGGTTGCTACCCGCAGCAGCATGAACAGGTCGCCCGTCTTCAGGCCCAGGTCGGTGGCCAGGGGACGCAACACCCCCTCCAGCGCCTCCGCCGTCCACTCGGAGACGCCCTGCAGCCTCTCCAGGGCCGCTGTCAGCGCGCGCGCCGCCTCCTGCGGCGCGCCAGCGAAGCGCTTGCCCAGCAGGTCAGCGATGGAAGGTTCCACCCGCTCCACGAACAGGAAGGCGGCCATCTCGGTGGCCTCCACCAGGGTGCGGATGCGCTCCTGCAAGAGAGGCACCGCCCGCACGAGCAGTCCCTCGTCTATCTGGCCGAAGCGCCGCTGGAAGTAGGGCAAGAGACGTCGGGCCAGCTCGTCGGCCGGCAGGGAGCGGATGTAGACCCCGTTCATCCAGTCCAGCTTCTCTAGGTTGAAAATGGCCGGGCTGGGCGAGACGCGGTCCAGGTCGAAGTGGCGCACGAAGGTCTCGCGGTCGATGACCTCGGTATGGTCGTCCAGCGACCAGCCCAGCAGTCCCAGGAAGTTGAAGAGGGCCTCGGGCAGGTATCCCCGCTCGCGCAGCTCCCGCACCGACATGTCGCCGTGGCGCTTGGAAAGCTTGGCCCGGTCGGGGCCCAGGATCATGGGCAGATGGGCGAAGAGGGGCGGCTCCCAGCCGAAGGCGTCGTAAAGCAGCACGTGCCTGGGAGTGGAAGGTATCCACTCCTCGCCCCTCAGCACGTGCGTGATGCGCATGTGATGGTCGTCCACCACGCTGGCCAGGTGGTAGACCGGGTAGCCGTCGGACTTGAGCAGCACGAAGTCGTCCAGGGTATCGTTACGGACGGTGATCTCGCCCCTTATCAGGTCGCGGAAGCTGGTCTCCCCCGCAAGGGGGGTCCGAAAGCGCACCACCGGCGTTATGCCCTGGGCCTCCATCTCCCGTCGCTCCCCCTCCGAAAGGTCGCGACAGCGGCGGTCGTAGCGGGGCGGCTCGCGGCGGGCCATCTGCTCTCGCCGAACCTGCTCCAGCCGTTCAGGGGAGCAGTAGCAGTAGTAGGCGCGACCCGCCTCCACCAGCCGCCGCGCCTCGCGCTGATAGAGGTCCAGGCGGCGGGACTGGACGTAGGGGCCGTAGGGTCCCACATCCCGGGCGGGGTCGGAGGGGTCGGGGCCCTCGTCCCAGTCCAGCCCCAGCCAGAGGAGAGCGTCCATGATGGCCTCCACCGCCCCGGGCACCAGCCTCTCGCGGTCGGTGTCCTCGATGCGCAGGATGAAGGTGCCGCCATGATGTCGGGCGAAGAGCCAGTTGAAGAGGGCGGTGCGCAGGTTGCCCACATGAGGCTCCCCCGTGGGCGAGGGCGGGAAGCGGACGCGCACGCTCATGTCCAAGGCCATTCTAACAGAGGGCACCCTGGGGGCCAGGGCGCCTTGCCCCGCGGCCCGTCGTGCCTGTATCTTCGTCCTTGGAGGCCGTCATGGTAAGCGAGATCACCGTCCACGACGACCGTATCGAGGTGCTGCAGGTGGACGGCAGGGAACTCCCCTACGTGGAGTTCCACCGGCAGCAGCCGGCGGTGAAGCTCGTCGTGGACGGGGAGGAGTACTTCTTTTACAAGACCTTCCCCTTGCGCGGCTACGCTCCTGCCCTGCTCAAGGCCGTGCGGGAGCTGGAGGCCGAAGGCAAGAAGGTGCTGGTGGCCTACTTCCCGCCCGGACGCAATTTCCCCACTTCCCATCACTGGGACAGGCTGTATCTGTACGCCACGGGCATAAGGCCCATCGGCATGGGTAAGGCGCCGGGCCTCTAGGCCTTCTCGCCCCGCCGCACCGCCTCGAGACACCTCCGAAGGTCTTCCGGCAGAGGCGACTGGAACTCTACTGTGCGTCCGCTGGCTGGCAGGGTGAAGGCCAGGCGGTGAGCGTGCAGGAACTGGCGCCCCAACAGGCGCGAGGGCCTTCCATAGACGGGGTCTCCCACCACCGGATGGCCGATGGCCGCCATGTGCACCCTTATCTGGTGGGTGCGGCCGGTGACGGGCTCCACCTCCAGGAGGGAGTAATCGCCCAGGGGCTCCACCACTCGATAGCGGGTCAGGGCCTCTCGCCCACCCTCCACCACCGCCATCCGCTGGCGGTGACGGGGATGGCGGCCTATGGGCGCCTCGATGATGCCCTGCTCCGGCCGCGGGAGGCCGTGGACCAGTGCCAGGTAGACCTTGTGCACCTGCCTCGCCTTCATCTGCTCTACCAGGTGGCGGTGGGCGCGGGGCGTCTTGGCTACCACCAGCAGGCCGGAGGTGTCCTTGTCCAAGCGGTGGACGATGCCGGGTCGGAAGGCTTCCCCCACCTGGCCCAGCTCGGGGAAGAGGGCGATGAGGGCATTGGCCAGGGTCCCGCGCGGATGCCCCGGCCCGGGGTGCACGGCCATCCCCGGGGGCTTGTCCAGGACGATGACCTCCTCGTCCTGATACAGGACCGTCAGGGGGATGGGTTCCGGCTCCAGGGACAGGGGCTCCGGCGGCGGCAGGTGGACCGTCACCCGCTCGCCACGGCGCACGATGCGGGCAGCCCTGGCCTGCTCACCCTCCACCGTCACCAGGCCCCGCTCGATGAGGCGCTGGGCCTGGCTGCGCGAGAGGCGATCCACCCTCCGCGCCAGGAAGACGTCCAGCCGCTCGCCGCCCTGGTCAGCCGTCAGCTCCAGGGTCGTCACGGCCCGCCACCTCCGCCACCTTTTCCCGCTGCCTCTCCCCCCACAGGAGCTGATAGCCGATGAGCAGGACGAAGGCTACGACGATGGACGAGTCGGCCACGTTGAAGGAGGGATAGTGGGGAAAAGAGAGGAAGTCCACCACGTGGCCAAGGCGTATCCTGTCCAGCAGGTTGCCGGCGGCCCCTCCCAGCATCATGCCCAGGGCCAGGGCCACGGGCCAGGGCTGATGCTGGCTCCGCCAGTAGTAGACGATGGCGGCGATGCCGATGACAGAGGTCACGATGAGAAAGGCCGTCTGGTCGCGCAGGATGCCGAAGGCCGCGCCGGTGTTGGTGACGTAGTGCAGGCGCAGGGGCCAGTCGTCGCTGGGATAATACTGGCCGACCTCCATGAGGCGGGAGACCAGCGCCTTGGTGAGCTGGTCCAGGCCCAGCACGGCAGCGGCAGCGGCCAAGAAGGGCACGTCCCGTCGCTTCAGTCCCCTCACCCCTGACCCCGATGATAGACCCGTTTTGACCGCCTGCGCCACTCCTTGCTATGCTTGGCAGTGAGGGCCATGTCCCTGTTCGATATTTACCGTCGACGTCAGCGGGACCGCGAGCTCTACGGGGTGCGTCTGCCGCCCAACCAGAAGGTGGTGGACGACTGGCCCGTCCTCACCTACGGCGCCACCCCCCGCATCGACCTGGAGCGCTGGCGCTTGCGTCTGCTGGGAGAGGTGGAGGAGGAGCGGGAGTTCACCTGGCAGGAGTTCATGTCCCTGCCCAAGAGCATCGTCCGCTCCGACGTCCACTGTGTCACCGGCTGGAGCAAGATGGACAACGAGTGGGAGGGCGTGCGGGTGAGGGACCTGTTGCAGCACGTACGTCTGCGCCCCAGCGCCCGCGCTGTGATGGTCCATTGCTACGGCGGCTACACCACCAACCTGCTGCTGGAGGATCTGCTGCGGGACGACGTGCTGCTGGCCTACCGCCATAACGGTCAGGACCTGACGCCCGAGCACGGCTGGCCCCTGCGCCTGGTGGTCCCCCACCTTTACTTCTGGAAGAGCGCCAAGTGGGTGCACGCCCTCGAGTTCCTGCCCGAAGACCGCCCCGGCTTCTGGGAGACGTACGGCTACCACATGCGGGGCGACCCCTGGAAGGAAGAGCGCTACGGCTGAGGCCGCCTTTACGCCCGCCCACACCCGTGGGAGAATGGCCGTAGACGGGGTCGGGGGCGTGAGAACGTGGACGACTACGGCATCGACCTGGAAGAGGCCCTGAAGGCCATCGACATGGCCGAGGTGCTGGTGGTGCGCTTCGCCATACTGCCCAAGCGGCTGCTCGTGGACTTCCGCACCAGCGAGAGCGAAGGCCCCATGGTAGCGGTGGTGCCCAAGGCCGAATCGCTGGAGGAACGCTACAAGAGCCTCAAGCGCATGCGCCCGCGGTTCCCCCTGCCCGACCGCATCGTGGCCTTCATGTGGCCCCGGACCAACGTGGAAACCCTGCGGCGCTCGGCTCTCTGGGAACGCATGACCGAACGGCTGGTGGCCCTGGGAGGCCCCGAGATGGCCGACAGGATGGAGGAGGCCTACCGCCGCCTGCTGGAAGAGGAGCGACAGGAGCTGGTGGCCGCCATCCGTGGAGGCGAGACCTACCACTCCCTTTGGGAGCGGCCCCGCTGAGCTCTCCGTGAAGACCATAGACCTGCGCAGCGACACTGTCACCCTGCCCACTCCGGCCATGTACGAGGCCATGGCACGGGCGGAGCTGGGCGACGACGTCCTGGGAGACGACCCCACCGTCCGTCGTCTGGAGGAGCGGGCGGCGCGGCTGTTGGGCAAAGAGGCTGCCCTCCTGACCGCCTCGGGCACCATGAGCAACCTGGTGGCCCTGCTGGCCCACTGCCAGCGTGGGGACGAGGTCATAGTGGGGTCCGAGGCCCACATCCTGCACCACGAGATGGGAGGCGCCTTCGCTCTGGGAGGGCTGGGGTTGAGGGCCGTCCCCAACGACGGCCAGGGCCGCCTGGACATCCCGGCCCTGGAGGAGGCCATCCGCCCCCGCCACGGCTACTATCCGCCTACCGGGCTCGTCTGCCTGGAGAACACCCATAACCGCTGCGGGGGCACGGTGCTCACGGAGGAGGACACGGCCGCCATCGCCCAGGTCGCCCACCGCTACGGCGTCCCGGTCCATCTGGACGGGGCGCGCATCTTCAACGCCGCCGTGGCCCTGGGGGTGGCCGTGGAGCGTCTTGCCCGCCCGGTGGACTCGGTGTGCTTCAGCCTGAGCAAAGGACTCTCCTGCCCCATAGGCTCCGTCCTCTGTGGCAGCGGCGAGTTCATCGCGAGGGCGCGACGCTACCGCAAGATGGTGGGCGGCGGTATGAGGCAGGCGGGCATCATCGCTGCTTGCGGGCTGGTGGCCCTCGACAGCATGGTGGAGCGCCTGGCCGAGGACCATGAGAACGCCCGCTTGCTGGCCGAGGGGCTGGCCACGCTGCCCGGCGTGCACCTGTCGCCGCCGCCCCAGACCAACATCGTCTACTTCACTGTAGAGGGCTGGGACCCGTCCGAGCTGGTGCGCCGCTGCTCTCAGGTAGGCCTCCTATGCCTGACGGAGGGACGACGGGTGCGCATGGTCACCCACCGTCACATCGGCAGGCCGGAGGTGGAGGAGGCGGTGGAGCGGCTGAGGCGGGTGCTGGCCGTCCACGCCTGATGTGAGGATGCCGTTGCTCACGAAGCGGTTGCTGGGGTGGACTGCGCCTGTCCTGCTCCTGGCCCTAGTGGCCTGCGCTGGCCAGGGCGAGGCCCAGCCCCAGCTCCCGCCCGCCGACGTGCCGGCGCAGGTGCCCTGGGGGGAGCGAGAGGTGGCCCAGTACCGCATTCTGCGGGGCGACAGGCTCAGCGGCAGCGCCGTCCTTCAGGTGGAGCGCCGCGGGGACGCCTACGTGCTCACTCAGGACTTCCGCTCGGCCGACCAGCCCCTGCGCGACACGGTGACGGTGACGGTGGATGCTGCCACCCTCAAGCCTCGCAGCGTCGAGCGCGTCATCGCCCGCGAGGGGGAAGGAGAGCGCCGCTGCCAGGCCCAGTATGGATCCGACCGGGTAGTGGTGCGCCAGGAATCGGAAGGGGAATCGCGCACCGACGAGCTGGCCCTGCCGCCCCACAGCTACGACTCCTGGGCCGATGTGTTCCTCTGGCGGGCTTTGCCCCTGGACCGGACGTATCGCGGCGCCTACAGCGACATGGGCACCTGCCTGCTGCGCAAGCCCGGGCATGCCCTCATGGTCCTGGAGGTCGTCACCGTTGAGCCGGTAGTGGTGCCCGCTGGCACCTTCCAGGCCTGGCGAGTGGAGGCCCGCAGTGGAGGGCACAGACAGGTTGTCTGGATAGGTGATACACCACAAAGGCCTATAGTGCGTTATGATAATGGCACGCATATTTTTGAGCTGGAGTCGATACGCTGATGGTCACGGTGCTGGTGGCCGCTCAGGACGAGTCGCTGCGGCAGGCCGTCTCGGCGGCTCTCTCCCCCCGTGGCCATGAGGCGGTGACGGTCCGCGACGGCCCCGCCGCTCGCCGCGCCATCCTTTCCCTGCGGGCTGACGCCGTCGTCCTCTCCACCGACCTGGGCCTGTCCTATCTCCAGGAGCTGATGGAGCTGCTGGAAGAAGAGCAGCCATCGGTGCCCGTCCTTTTCCTGGCCACCCTGGAGGAGCGCTGGTCGCCCGGGGCGGTGCCGCGACGGCAGGGCCTGGACGGGGTGATGGTGCGGCCCTGCACGGGCCAGCAGGTGGCCCAGGAGGTCGCACGCCTGCTGCAGAAGAGCGAGGGCGAGTCCGTGCTCATGGGGGCGGCGTACCTGCATCGCCCGTCGCGGGAGTTGCGCGGTAGCGGCGGCTCGGTGCCCCTGACGGCCACCGAGGCAGCGTTGCTGGAGTACCTGGCCCGCCGCCGTGGTCGCATCGTGCCGGTGGACGAGCTGCTGGCGAAGGTCTGGGGCTTTCCGCAGGGCGAGGGGCCCGCAGGCACGGTGCGAGCCCATATCCGCAACCTGCGCGCCAAACTGCGGCTGGCCAGCGGCAGCGAGGTGCGCATACGGACCGTCCACCGTCAGGGCTACGTGCTGGACTAGCCTTCCGTCCTCGGGCGCTATACTAGAGAGTGGGCCTGCGGGCGTAGCTCAGTGGCAGAGCACCGGCCTTCCAAGCCGGCTACGCGGGTTCGATTCCCGCCGCCCGCTCCAACCTTTGCCGGAAACCGTCCTGCGCCTCTGTCGTGCCCTCGTGGTTGTTCCCAGGGCCGCTAGGGGGCTAAAATTCAGGCGGCCAGGCCCTAGAGGCCGCCAGAGGAGGTGTGGCGAGTATGGGCAAGATAAACGTGGCCATAATTGGCGTCGGCAACTGCGCCTCGTCCCTGGTCCAGGGCGTCTACTATTACCGCAATGCCGATGAGCACCAAGAGGTGCCCGGGCTGATGCACGTCAACCTGGGCGGCTATCATGTGGGCGACATCGAGTTCGTGGCCGCCTTCGACATCGACGCCAACAAGGTGGGCAAGGACCTGTCGGAGGCCATCTTCACGCCCCCCAACAACACCTACAAGTTCTGCGACGTCCCCCACCTGGGCGTGAAGGTGGAGCGGGGCATGACCCATGACAGCATCGGCAAATACCTGAGCGGGGTCATCACCAAGGCCAGCGGCCCCACCTCCAACATAGTCCGGATCCTGCGGGAGACCCAGACCCACGTGGTGATCAACTACCTGCCGGTAGGTAGTGAGGAGGCCACCAAGTGGTACGTGGAGCAGGTGCTGCAGGCCGGGTGCGCCTTCATCAACTGCATTCCCGTTTTCATCGCTCGCGAGCGTTACTGGCAACAGCGCTTCGAGGAGGCGGGGCTGCCCATCATCGGCGATGACATCAAGTCCCAGGTGGGTGCCACCATCCTCCACCGGGTGCTCACCCGCCTGTTCGTGGAGCGGGGGGTGAAGGTGGAGCGGACCTATCAGCTCAACTTCGGTGGCAACACCGACTTCCTCAACATGCTGGAGCGCGAGCGCCTCATGAGCAAGAAGATCTCCAAGACCACCGCTGTCACCTCTCAGCTGGGCTACGAGCTGCCGGAGGGCAACGTCCACATCGGCCCCTCCGATTACGTGCCCTGGCTTCTGGACCGCAAGTGGTGCTACATCCGCATTGAGGGGACGGGGTTCGGGGGAGTGCCCCTGAACCTGGAGTGCAAGCTGGAGGTGTGGGACAGCCCCAATTCGGCGGGGGTGGTCATCGATGCCATACGCTGCGCCAAGCTGGCCCTGGACCGGGGCCTGTCGGGCGCCCTCATCGGCCCCAGCGCCTACTTCATGAAGTCCCCGCCCCAGCAGTTCACCGACGAGGAGGCCAGGCGCCTGACGGAGGAGTTTATCGCTGGCAGCGACGGCCAGCGCCCGGCCTAGGCGCGGCCCTGCCGGCGAAGGGCAGGCGGCGCCCATGTGGAAGTACATCCTCTTCCTCGTGGCCTACCATACCCTGGGCCGCCTGCCCCTGGCGGTGCTCTACCGTATCTGCGACCTGGTGGGGGAGGCCCTCTATCTCGTTGCTCCCACCCTGCGGCGCCGGGTGAGCGACAACATGCGCCATGTGCTGGGGCCACAGGCCCCGCGGCGGGAGGTGCGCTGGGCGACGCGCAGGGTGTTCCGGAATGTGGCCCGCTACTATGCCGACCTGATCACCATTCCCCGCCTGGACCCGAAGGAGTTTCACGACCGCCGCCTGCGCTACTGGGGCTTCGACGAGTATGTGCTGCCGGCCCTGGAGCGGGGCCAGGGGGTCATCGTCGTCAGCTGCCACTTCGGCAGCCCCGAGCTGGCCATCCAGGGCCTCATCGCGCGGGGGGTGAAGGCCCTCTGTCTCACGGAGCCCCTGGAGCCGCCCCGCCTGTCGCGGTTGGTGGACCGGCTGCGCTCCAGCCAGGGCCACACCTTCCTGCCGGTGAGCGTGGGCAGCGTCAAGGCGGCCATCCGACACCTGAAGCAGGGCGGCCTGCTGGCCCTGATGGGCGACCGCGATGTGGCCGGCCCGAGGGCCTTGCTTCCCTTCCTGGGCCAGGAGACCTATGTCCCCACCGGGCCGGTGGAGCTGGCCTTCCGCACCGGTGCCCTGCTGGTGCCCGTCTTCAGCTACCGCCGCGACGGGCGCATCGAGGTGATAGTCGAGCCGCCCCTGGACCTGGAGCGCAGCGGCAGCCTGGAGGAGGACGTGCGCCTTAACACCATCCGCTTCCTGGAGCGGTTCGAGAGGCACCTGCGCCGCGACCCTGGCCAGTGGATCGTAATGGAGGCGGTCTGGGGCGAAGCTTCAGCGCAGGAGAGGGCAGCATGAGCGAGCAGCGCCTGGGCAAGGCAGACCTGCATGTCCATACCTCCCTCAGCGATGGCATGGCGAGCCCTCAGGAGGTGCTGGACTACGTCCAGGAGCATACCGATCTGGACGTGGTGGCCATCACCGACCATGACAGCCTGGACGGAGCCTGGGCAGTGAGGGAGGCCTGGGCCAAGGGGCGCTACCGCTTCGACGTGGTGGTGGGCATGGAGGTGACGGCCATCGAGGGCCACATCATCGCCCTGTTCGTCGAGAGCCCCCTGCCCAGCCTGCGCCCCGCCGCTGAGGTGGTGGAGGCTATCCACCGCCAGGGGGGCCTGGCCATCATCGCCCACCCCCTCAGCCTGGTGACCCGCAGCCTGAACCGCCGCGACATAGAGCGCCTCATGTCGCTGCCGCAGGCGCTGGCCCACGCCGACGGCATGGAGGTGGCCAACGGCTTCGCCCGCAGCCTTCCCTTCATGCACGGGCGCCACCGCATCGTGCAGGAGCTGGCCGACCGCTACCGTCTGGCGCGAGTAGGCGGCTCCGATGCCCATTTCCGCCAGGCCATCGGCAGCGCCTATACCCTCTTCCCCGGCCGCAGCGCTGAAGACCTGAGGCGGGCCATCCTGGAGCGGGCTACCGCTGCTGCCAGCGGCCGCCACCCTCGGCCCTGGGAGCTGGGGCTGTGGCCGCTCCTGGTCCAGCAGTGGAGGGGGCTGACAGTGACGCCGCGGACACTGGGGCTGGGGGCCACGGCCATGAGCTTCGTCCAGCGCATCTTCCCCTTCCTGCGGCCGTCATGAGGATAGCGCTGGTCAGCCCTTACGACTGGTCCATACCGGGCGGCGTCAACAGCCACGTGGCCCACCTGGCACGGGAGTTCCGTCGGCAGGGGCATGACGTACGCATCGTGGCGCCCAGCTCCCGCTTCTGGGCCCACCCCCTGGACAACCTGGAGATCATCGGCAAATACACGGTGGGGCTGCCGGCCAGCGGCTCGGTGGCCCATATCAGCCTGTCCTTCACCCTGGCGGGCCGGGTGCGACGGCTGCTGCAGCGGGAGCGCTTCGACCTGGTGCACCTGCACGAGCCCTTCATGCCGCTTCTGCCCTTTCAGTTCCTGCGCTTCTACCCCGGGCCGGTGGTGGCCACGTTCCACGCCGCCCGCGAAGGCGGGAGTCGCCTGTACGCCTACGCCCGCTACCTGATCCGCCCCTACTGGGGCCGGATCGACGGACGTATCGCCGTGTCGCGGACGGCCCTGAGGCTCATCAGCAAGTATTTCGCCGGCCGCTACCGCATCATCCCCAACGGAGTGGACGTGGGGCGCTTTTCCCCCGAGGTGGAGCCGCTGCCCCAGTTCGACGATGGCAAGCTCAACGTGCTCTTCCTGGGGCGGCTGGAGCGACGCAAGGGGTTGCCCTATCTGCTGCAGGCCTTCGCCCTGCTGAAGAGGGAGATGCCGCAGGTCCGCCTCATCGTGGTCGGACGCGACGGCGGAATGCTGGCCCCCTGCCAGCGCTTTGTGGAGCGGACGGGGCTGTCGGACGTGGTCTTCGTCGGGTATGTGCCCGAGGCCGACCTGCCCCGCTACTACCGCTCCGCCCATGTCTTCTGCGCCCCCAACACAGGCGCCGAGAGCCAGGGCCTCATCCTGCTGGAGGCTATGGCCAGCGGCGTGCCGGTAGTGGCCTCGGCCATCGAAGGCTTCCGTGAGGTCATCAGTGACGGGCAGGAAGGGCTGCTGGTGAGCCCGGGCGACGGCGAGGCCCTGGCCCAGGCCCTCCTGCGCCTCCTTTCCGACCCCGCCCTGCGAGAGGCCATGGGCCAGCGGGGGCTGGCCACGGTGCGCCGCTACGCCTGGGAGCGGGTGGCTACGGAGGTCTTGGACTACTATCGTCAGGTCATCGCCCAGCACTACTCCCCGGCCGGCTGATGTCGTATCTCCTGCCTCGGGCTGCCCTGGAGCGCTACCTCTCGCCGGCACTGCTGTTCCTGGACAGAGTCGGGGTACGTCCCGACCATGTGAGCCTGCTGGGGGCGGCTGGCAACGTGCTGGCCGGGGTGCTGGCCGGCCGCGGCGAGCTGCTGGGGGCGGGACTGGCCGCCTGGGGCTTCAGCGCCCTGGACGCTGTGGACGGCCCCCTGGCCCGGGCCACGGGCCGCCAGACCCGCTTCGGATCGGTGCTGGACGCGGTGCTGGACCGTGTCTCGGAGGCAGCGGTCCTGGGGGGCCTGGCCTTTCTCTTCCTGCGCCACGGCGACCAGGAAGGAGCCCTCCTGGCCTTCGTGGCTGCGGTGGCCTCGTTCCTGGTCAGCTATGTGCGGGCGCGGGCGGAGGTGGTGGGCATACCCCTCCGAGAGGGGCTGCTGGCGCGACCGGAGCGGGTGTTCATCCTCGGCCTGGGCCTTATAATCAATGAAGTGAAGGTAGTCCTGTGGGTATTGGCCGTAGCTGCCTCGCTGACGGCTGCCCACAGGCTCTTTTTGGCCCATCGACGCACCCGCCAGGAGGAGGAAGAGGCTTGATCCCGCTGCGAGACCAGGAACTGCTGCGCCAGCGCTTTCAGGCCGAGCTGGTGGACCAGGTGCGGATAGACTTCTTCACCCAGAAGGACTTGCCCATTTACCTGCCGGGCAAGGAGCCTTGTCGCTACTGTCGACCTACTCAGGAGATGCTGCAGGAGCTGGCTGGCCTCAGCGACCTCATCAGCCTGCGCATTCACGTATTCGAGGACGAGCCCGAGGCGGTGCGCGCCTTCGGCATCGAACGGGTGCCGGCCATCGTCCTTAGGGGGCGCGACGGCCCTCAGCTCAAGTTCTACGGCCTCCCCAGCGGGCACGAGTTCCCCGAGTTCGTGGAGACGATCGTGCACCTTTCGCGGCGGGAGGTGCCCCTGCCCGAGGCGGTCGCGCGCAAGGCCAAGCGCCTGCAGGAGCGGGTGACCGTGCAGGTGTTCGTGACCCCCACCTGCCCCTACTGTCCGCAGATGGTGCGAGCCGCCTATGCCCTGGCCATGGCCAACCCCAAGGCGGTGGCGGCCGAGGCCATCGAGGTGTCCGAGTTCCCCGATCTGGCCCGCCGCTACAACATCCGCGCCGTGCCCTACACCATCATCAACGACCGGGTGGCCATACCGGGGGCGGTGCCGCCCGAGGCGCTGCTGGAGCAGCTGGCCAAGGCCACGGGCACGGCCCTGGTGGAGACGGCCCCCGCCGGCGAGACCACCCCGGCCGAGCTACCCTCCGGCGACGAGCCCCCGCCCGAGCGGCGCAGCAGCGGCGGCCTCATCATCCCCTGATCAGTCGCCGCCAGAGCAGCAAGCCGCCTGCCGCCCCCAGGGCGATGACGCTGCCGACCACTGCCCAGGGCAGGACGTCGGCCCCTTCTCCTCGGCGTGGCAGCGGAATGGCCGAGGGCGGCAAGGGGGTGGGAGCAGCCTGGCCGCCCTGGCCCGGCCTGGGCACCGGCCCCAGCCCCAGGCTCTCGCGCCAGCGGTCCTCCAGGTCATACAGGCCCAGGCCGTAGACAGCCTGCAGGGCGCCGTCCACCGTGGCCCCCCGCTTGAAGGTGGCAAAGAGCTGGGCGAACTTCTCCTCGCCATAGGTCTCGATGAGGTACGAGACCAGCGCCCAGGACTGGCCATAGAACAGGTTCACCTTGGACGGGTCGCCAGGATAGGTGCCGATGGACGAGAGGGGCAGAAGGGCATCGCGCCGCACCGCCTCCTGAAAGGCCAGGCGAAAGGCGCCAGGGCTCTCCTGGGTGTAGACGGCTGTGCCCTCGTCCAGCCAGGCGGGGAGGCCGCCGAAAGGCCCCTCGCCCGCTGCCGCCGTGACGATGTGGGCCAGCTCGTGGCGCAGGGTATCCAGGGCGCCGCTGCCTGCCATCAGCACTGTGTCGTCGGAGACCTTCTCGCCGGCGGTGATGACCGCCCGGTCGAAGCTCTCGCTACGGGGTACCAGGGCCGGGGCCATGTCGTCGGGGTCGGCGTAGACGTAGATCTTGACGGGGAAGTCCACCTCCACCCGCAAGAGGGCCTCCATTCGCGCCAGGGCTTCGGCGGCCGCTCGCAGCAGCCTTCGTGCCTGGTCTTCGCTGCCGGAATACCAGTAGAGGGTTACACCACCCTCCTGCAGGGAACGGAAGGGGAAGCGGGGGTCAACATAGGTGGCTGTCTGGACGGGGGTGGAGAAGGAGCCGCCAGAGGCGTCCTGCAGCTCCCAGCGGTACTCCACCACCGTGCCCGGGGCCAGATAGGTGCGTGGCCAGCCCAGCTCATAGGCGGCGTCCACCCGCGTCCCCGGCTCCACCTCCACCCCGGCCACCGCCTGCACACCCCTCGGCAGCAGGCGATAGTGCAGGAGGACGCGCTCGATGGGGACGTCGCTGCTGGCAGTCAGGCGGAAACGCAGGCCCCGCGGGAAGGCGTTCTCCACCGTCTGGCTGCCCACCTGCACAGCCGGCTGGGCCGCGGCGACGGAGGTCGTCGAGGCCAGCGCGAGGAGAGCTATGGTCAGGGCCAGGAGGGCTGCCTTCAACCCGTCCCCCTGCCTAGCTGCTGCTTCAGGTAGGCCCGCAGGAAGCCGTCCAGGTCGCCGTCCAGCACCCCCTCGGCATCGGACGTCTCGTAGCCGGTCCGGTGGTCCTTGACCAGCTTGTAGGGGTGCAGGACGTAGGACCGCACCTGGTGGCCCCACTCGGCCGGCACGTATTCGCCTTTGAGCCGTGCCTGCTCCTCCTGCCTCTTCTCCAGCTCCAGCTCCAGCAGCCGCGCCTTCAACACCTTCAGGGCGAACTCCTTGTTGCGGGCCAGGGAGCGTTCGTTCTGGCAGGAGACGGTGATGCCCGTGGGCAGGTGGACGATGCGCACGGCGGTGGCGTTCTTCTGGACGTGCTGGCCTCCGTGGCCGCTGGCGCGGAAGGTGTCGATGCGCAGCTCTTCCGGCCGGATCTCCACCTCGGTGGGGGCCTCCACCTCGGGCAACACCTCCACCAGGGCGAAGGAGGTGTGGCGGGCGTGGGCGGCGTCGAAGGGCGACAGTCGCACCAGGCGGTGGACCCCCTTCTCGGCCTTGAGCCAGCCGTAGGCGTAGGGACCAGAGACCTCCACGGTGGCGCTCTTGATGCCCGCCTCCTCTCCGGGGGAGATGTCCAGGACGTTTACCTGGTAGCCCCGGCGCTCGGCCCAGCGCAGGTACATGCGCAGCAGCATCTGGGCCCAGTCCTGGGAATCGGTGCCGCCGGCGCCGGCATGGATGGCCAGAATGGCGTCGCGGCGGTCGTAGGGGCCCGAGAGGGCGAGCGACAGCTCCAGCTCGTCCAGGCGATGGGCCAGGGCCTCCAGCTCCTCCTCCACCTCCTCCAGCAGCCGCTCGTCGCCGTCAGCCTGGGCCAGAGAGAGGAGCTCCGTCAGCTCACGGAGCTGGGAGTCGAGACCGCGCCACGTCTCCACCTGCTGGCGCAGGTCGGACAGGCGGCGCATGAGGCGCTGGGCCTCTTGGGGGTCGTTCCAGAAATCAGGTTCGGCGGCCCGTGCCTCCAGTTCGTGGGCCTCGCGCTCCAGTCGAGCTATGTCAAAGACGGTCCAGGGCTTCGTCCAGCTTCTCGCGCAGTTCGCGGGCCAGCTGCCCTGCCTCGGCCATGTCCCTGTACCTCCCAGTCCATTTTAGCAGGAGGGCGCGGTCAGAACAGGCGAGGCTGCTGGGCGGCGGGAGGGGGCAGTCGGCCCTTGGAGAGGAGGTCGGCCAGGCGGGTGGGCTCGGGCAGGCGCTGTCCGCGGCACAGGGCCAGCGTCCACCGGGCGGCCTCTTCCAGGCCGATAAGGTGCCCTGGGGAGACGTAGAGAGGCTGCGAGCCGGCCCTGGTCCGCACCACCAGGCCTACCACCTCCCCCTCGTGCCACAGCTCCGTCCAGGCGCCGGACTCGTCGGGCACGGGGCCGTGCTCGCCCACCAGCCTCGACTTGGCGCAGCCGATGGTGGGCACCTCCAGCAGCAGCCCGAGGTGGCAGGCGATGCCGAAGCGGCGGGGATGGGACAGGCCGTGCCCGTCCACCAGCACCAGGTCAGCGGCAGGCTCCAGGCGGGCGAAGGCGCGGGCCAGGGCTGGCGCCTCGCGGAAGGCCAGCAGTCCGGGGATGTAAGGGAAGGTCACGGGGGCCTCCTCCAGCACCTGGGCCACCGGCTCCAGCTCGGGGTAGGAGAGGAGCACTACGGCGGCGCGAGCGGTGCCGCCGACGCGGCTGCTGCCGACGAAGGCCAGGTCGGCCCCGGCCACATACCGCACCTGCGAAGGCCCTCCGGCCACGACGACGCGCCGCGCCAGCTCCCGCTGCAGGCGCATGGCCTCCTGGGGGTCCAGGTCCCAGGGATGAAGCTCCCGCACTCGCAACGCTGCGACCTCAGCACTCCTGGGGGAGGGCGAGGGAGAGGCGGCGCAGGGCGTCCAGCTTTTCACGCTGGCCCAGCCGCGCCCGCTCCACCGCCCGCTTGAGGGCTTGCACCGTGCGGTCGTAGGTCTCGCGGTCGACGGGATAGGGGTGGCCGTCCTTGCCGCCGTGCGCATAGGAATAGCGGGCCGGATCGCGGTAGGATGCGGGCGCCCCGTAGACTACCTCGCTCACCAGGGCCAAGGCCCGCACCGTCTTGGCGCCTACCCCTTCGGTGCCCAGCAGCTCCTCGAAGTCGCGTGGCTGTCGCTGATAGGCCCGTAGCAGCCCCGCTTCCAGCCGTCGCGGGTCGAAGTCCTCTGCCTCCAGGTGGTGACGGCGGGGCAGTTCCAGGCGGCGCAGTCGCTCCAAATCGCGGACGATGCGCTCCGGCCCCTCGCGGGCCAGTTGTGCGCTCAGCTCCCTGGCGGGGGCGGCCTCACGGGCCACCATGTTGAGAGCCGTACCTACCGCTTCCGACACCACCCCCTTATGAGGCTCGCAGACGAAGTCCTCAACCTCGTCCCCCAACCAGTGATAGCGGCGGGCGTAGCGCGTCGCCTCGTTCATCCCCTGCTGGATCACCGCCCAGTGGCCGTCGGCCGTGAAGAAGATGGTGTGGTGGTAGACCTGATAGCCGTCCTGCAGGGCCGCCGAGTCTACCTTGGCGCTCATGCGCGACGCGTAGACCAGGCGCCTGGGGTCGAAGGAGAAGCGCTCGGCCAGCGCCTCGATCTCGGCAGGTGTCCTGCGGGACGTGCGCCCCTTGCCTCCCGCGATGAACAGCCCGGCATCGGCCTCGACCCCGCGCAACCCCTCCTTCAGGGCGGCGCAGACGACGGTGGTCAGGCCCGAGGAGTGCCAGTCGAACCCCAGCAGGCAGCCCAGGGCCTGGAACCAGAAGGGGTCCGAGAGTCGGCGCAGGACCTCCTGCGGCCCGAACTCCTCGGCCAGGACCAGCAGGAGGTAGCGCGACAGGTGCACCATGCGCTGGAAGAGCCAGGGCGGGGCCGTTCCGCCGTGCAGCGGCAGGTGGGCGATGCCTGTCCTGGGCACCTGGTCTCCCTCCGCCACCATTGTAGTCCCTCATGGAGGCGGGGGAGGCCTGTCCGTGGCGCGCCTCAGCCTTGCAGGCGGGCCACCAGCACTATCTGGAGCCTCATCTCGTCCTCCACCGTCACGAACCCGGCGATGTTGGGCGGGGAGAGGCCGAAGTCCGAAAGCTTGAAGGTAGCGTGGGCTACGCCTGTCAAGGTGCCTCCGCCATAGCGGGCACGGGCGTCGAAGGTCATGGGCCGCGAGGTGCCGCGGATCGTCATGGTCCCCGACAGCCGCAGGGCTACCTCCTCCCCCTCGCGATAGTCAGGAGGAAAGCCATCGACCCGTTCCAGGACGAACTCGGCATAAGGGAAGCGGTCGGCCTGCAGGGTGTTGTTACGGACGTAGTTGTCGCGGCGGGTCTCGTCGCTGCGCAGCGTTCGCAGGTCTACCCTCAGCACTGACGGCGGCGAGGATGCCAGCCCCTGCCTGGTCAGGTAGATATCGCCGCTGATGGCGTTCGTGCGGCCCACCGCCTCGGACGTCACTGGCAGGGAGGCCAGCTTCTCGCGGGCGATGTAGCTGGCCTCCGACTGCTCCGGCACCACCACGAAGTGCAGCAGGTCGCTAGTGGGCGTTACGGCGGCGGTGTCCGTGGGCAGGGACGGGGCCTCCGTTACCAGCTCCACCGGGTCGCTCCGGGACAGGAAGAAGGCGACGCCCGCCGCGGCAGCCGCGATGGCCAGCAGCGTCGCCGCTCCTACGGCCAGCGCCAATCGTCTCATGTCGGACCCCTCGTGCTGGTCTCGCTCCATTATATGGAGCGGGGGCAGGAGCCCCCGAAAGGCCTGCCCCCGCTCCGGGAAGGGGGACCTACCGCGTCAGGCCGTCGTGCCGGTGCCCTGGGCCTGCCCTTGGCTGCCGGAGGGCATGGGACACGGCCTGCCGTGCGCGTTCACGATGGCATCGATGTTGTTCTGGATGGACTGCTTGAGCCCGTCAGCCTGCTGCTGGGTCAGGCGGCCCTGCTGGACCAGCTGCGCCAGTTGCTGGTCTACCTGGGACAGCAGCCTCGACTTGAAGTCGTCGGTGCTGATCCCTTTCTCCTGGGCTATCTGGGCGAGGCTCTTGCCCTGGCGCAGTTGGGCCGTCAGGTCGTCGCTGCTCATGCCCAGCACCTGGGCGGCCGACTGGAGCACCACGCCGTGGGCGGCCTTCACCCCCCATCGCCCGCCGTGCCGGCCCCAGGGGAAGCCGGGCTCTGCCTGGGAGATGCGATCGCGCAGCCGCTGGGCCTGGTCCTGGGTAAGTCTCCCCTCCTGCACTGCCTGGTCTATGGTCTCGTTGGCGGCATCGCGCATGGCCTGGACCAGCTGGTCGCGGCCGATGCCGAGCTTCTGGGCCAGCCGGTCCAGGAAGGCGCTGGCGAAGCTGAAGCCGCTGCCCCCGCTGCCGTCCTGGGCCGAGGCCACCGTCATCGCCCCCAGGGAGCCCAGGAGCACCGCTGCGGCCAGGGCGGCACCTATCAGCCATCGTTTCATGGCGTCACCTCCTTTCGCGCTGGGTCTCCACTGCCCAGGCTAAGGCGACGCCATTAGAAGGCCATTAAGCGGTTGCTAGACTTCTCTAATGGATGAGGGCCGGGGTCTAGCGGACACGATACCCCATCTGGGCCAGGTAGGGTATGACCTCTTCCGAGTCGGCGAAGGCGCCGGCCGGCGTATCCACCAGCCACACGTGCAGCATCTCTCCAGTCACCACGTGCACCGAACCCGTCGGGCAGCGGTCGGGGCTATCGGCCAGGCCCACCACCATCCAGGTGGCGGGGTTGATGCAGAGGTTGTCGTGGATGTGCCAGCCCGTAAGGGGGCCGCCGAAGTCGGGCGCCGTCTGGTCGGGTCGGGCCATGAACATCACGCCTACCAGCTTCAGGTTGCCGTCGGGGCCGCGGGCGTAGACCAGGGACTCGATGCGTTCCGTGTCCAGGACGCGGTTGTCCAGGTAGTAGCGGGGATTGACATAGTGGTACAGGAAGGTGCGGGTAGTCATGCGGTAGCCTTCGGCCTCGGCCGCCTTCACGTCCTCGTAGCGACGGGCCGTCTCCCGAACCCGCTGCAGCACGTCCGCGGCTGTCAGCAGCTCCTGGGCGGTGATGGCGATCCCTGTGCCGTGGGGGTGGTGGACCCCCGGCAGGGCCGAGCTTCGGTCGGGCGCCGGGTCGTGTCGGTGGGCCTCCGGCGCTATCGCCACCTGCGCCCCGTGACCGTCTTGCGAGTGTTCGGCTACCGCCTCGGCATGCTGATGCTCCCCGACGGAGACCCCCATCAGCAAGGCCAGGCTCGCCGTCCCGGCCACCGTCGCCAGCGCCCCGGCCAGGGCTAGCCGGGCAGCCGCGCCGTAGCGGCCTTCCCGCAGCTGCCCCACCAGGAAGAGGCAGAAGGCGACCACCAGAAGTGCCAGGCCGGCAGCGAACAGGTGGTGGCCCGGGTTCTCTGGGGCCAGGACACCCTCGTGGGCCGTGCTCTCGGGCGACAACCTGTGCAAGCGGAGGTCCCAGACGAGGCCCACCAGCATGGTCAGCAACCCTGTCAGCCCCACCCAGGGGCTCCAGCGCACCATCCCGTTCAGCATGGCTGCTCCCTCCTACCCCGGCTCGGCTCTTGGAGCAGCCATAGGTAACTAGTGGCCCAATTATACCGCCCGTTACAGGTTTCGTGCCGTTTCTCATCGAACTCTAATCCAGGCCGGCCTAAAATGAGGGCGCCATGAGGGTGCTGGTAGTCGAGGACGAGCGCCGTCTGGCCCAGGTCGTGCGGCGTGTCCTGGAGGAGGAGGGCCACAACGTCGACCTGGCCTACGACGGAGAAGAGGCCCTCTCGCTGGCCGTGGACGGCAGCTACGACGTCATCGTCCTGGACATACTGCTGCCCAAGGTGGACGGGGTGGAGGTGTGCCGCAGCCTGCGGCGGGCGCGGGTGGACGTTCCGGTGCTGATGCTAACGGCCCTGGACTCGGTGGAAGACCGGGTGCGAGGCCTGGATGCCGGCGCCGATGACTATCTCCCCAAGCCTTTCGCCTTCCAGGAGCTGCTGGCCCGCATCCGTGCCCTGGGGCGTCGAAGGGTGGACCCCAGGGAGCCCGACCGGCTGCAGGTGGCCGACTTGGTGCTGGACCTGCGGCGGCGGCGGGCGGAACGAGGGGGCAAGGTCATCGAGCTGTCGCCGCGGGAGTTCGCCCTGCTGGAGTTTCTGATGCGCAACGCCGGCCGGGTCCTCACCCGCACCCAGATCCTGGACCACGTCTGGGGCTACGACTTCGCTCCCGACTCCAACCTGGTGGACGTCTATATCGCTTATCTTCGGCGCAAGGTGGACAAGGGCCACTCGCGGGCCCTCATCCACACCGTCCGCGGCCACGGCTACATGCTCTCGGAGTAATATGGGGCGGGAGGGGGCGCAGTGTTCTCCTCTGCCCGCTTGCGGCTGACCCTCTGGTTCGCTGGCGTGCTGGCCCTGGTGCTGGTGGCCATGGGCAGCGCTGTCTATCTGTCCACGCGGCAGTCCCTCCTGAGCAGTCTCGACGCCGACCTGCGTTCGCGGGCGAGCAAGGAGGTGGTGTCGCTGGTGGCTCGCCTGTCGGAGGCGTCCCGGCGGCAGCTGCCTCTGGACCAGGTGCGGGTGGGGCCGGAGCGGCCGTCCGCTCCCTACTTTTACGCCCTCCTGCGGGCCGATGGCCAGGTGCTTTCGGCCAGCGCCAACACCGACCCGGCCGCCCTGCCCCCGGCCGAGGTCACCAGGGAGGCTGCTGACGGCGACCCCGTCTTCGTCAACACCCGTGACCAGCAGGGCGAGGACATGCGACTCTATCTGCTGCCCATGAGCGGGCCCCGGGGCAGTTACGTTCTGGCGGTGGGGCGTAGCCGCGAGCCGGAGACCGATGCCCTGCAGCGCCTGCTGCTGGTGCTGGTGGGGGGTGGAGCCGCTGGCCTGGCCATGGCATCGGTGGGGGGCTATTTCCTGGCTGGACTGGCCCTGCGACCCATCCGCCAGGCGCTGGAGCGCCAGCGGTCTTTCGTGGCCGACGCCTCCCACGAGCTGCGTACCCCGCTGGCCCTCATTCGGGCCAGCGCCGAGCTGCTGCGTCGCCATCCCGAGGAGCCCATAGCCGCTCACCAGCAGGCCGTTAACGATATCCTGGCCGAGAGCGAGCGCCTGGGCCGGTTGGTGGCCCAGTTGCTGGTGCTGGCCCGCGCCGACTCCGGGCGCCTCTCCCTCGACCTGAAGCGGGTGGACCTGTCAGCCGTGGCCCGGGATGTGGTCAGGCAGCTGGAGCCTCAGGCCAGCGAGAGGGGTCTGGAGCTGACCTGCCTGGCCGATGGCCCCGTCCTTATCCGGGGCGACGAAGCGCGACTGCGAGAAGTGCTGCTCATTCTCCTGGACAACGCCCTCAAGTTCACCGAGGCGGGCGGCAAGGTCACAGTGCAGGTGGGGGAGTCCGCTGGCCGGGCCAGGCTTTCGGTGTCCGACACGGGCATCGGCATCCCGGCCGAGCACCTGCCACGGATCTTCGACCGCTTCTACCGGGTGGACCGGGCCCGCAGCCAGGACGGAGGGGCTGGCCTGGGGCTGGCCATCGCCAAGAGCATCGTGGAGGCGCACGAGGGGCGCATCTGGGCCGAGAGCGAGCCCGGGGCCGGCAGCACCTTCCATGTGGAGCTGCCGCGTTCGGGCCCCCGTCGACGACGCGAGGCCAGTTGACAGGGGGACTGGAAGGTGTAACTTAGGATATGGCCGCCCGTGCCGAGGTGGCGGAAGATGGCAGACGCGCCGCCTTGAGGGGGCGGTGCCCGCAAGGGCGTGCGGGTTCAAATCCCGCCCTCGGCACCAGGCCTGTGGAGCGGAAGTAGCGCAGCGGTAGCGCGCCTCCTTGCCAAGGAGGAGGTCGCGGGTTCGAATCCCGTCTTCCGCTCCAAATTTGTTTCCTAGCGACCTGGCAGGCCTCCAGGCGGACGGCTATAATGCTGATGGACGGGCCGTGAGGGCCCGTCGTGGCCCACCGCCACAGCGAGGCGACGTAGCCAAGGGGTTAAGGCAGGGGACTGCAAATCCCCGATCGCGGGTTCGAATCCCGCCGTCGCCTCCAGCCTGGCCGCCGAGAGGCGGGACGAGCCGCTCTGTTATCCGCACATCTCCCCCCGGACTCGGTCCACAGGCCCGGGGACTCGCCTTTGGCAACTGGCCCGCATGCCCTTGACAGGGGCGACGCGGGGTGATAGGCTGGCCTCAAAAGAAAGTGTCAGACTGACACTAAGTCAGAAAGGGGAAGTCGATGGCGGCGCAGGCGAGGCCCCTGACCTTCATCAGCGAGGAGGACCTGCTCAACGAGGCCATGGAATGTCCCGTGGACCGGGAGCTGGACACCCGGCCCCTGGCCCAGGAAAGGGCCTTCGCCTTCTGGCAGAAGGACATCCCTGAGGAATACTGGCACCTCACCGCCGCCGAGATGAAGGAGCGCATCGCCCGCGCGCGGGAGGCCCTGGGCCGCCGCTGCGTCGTCCTCGGCCACCACTACCAGCGGGAGGACATCATTCAGTTCGCCGACATCCGCGGCGACTCCTTCAAGCTGGCCCAGTGGGCCGCCCAGCAACCCGAGGCCGAGTTCATCGTCTTCTGCGGCGTCCACTTCATGGCCGAGGCGGCCGATATCCTTTCGCAGCCTCACCAGAAGGTGGTGCTGCCCAACATGGCCGCCGGCTGCTCCATGGCCGACATGGCCGACCCCGAGGACGTCTACGCCTGCTGGGACGAGCTGCAGGAGGCGGGCATCGACAACGTCCTGCCCGTGACCTATATGAACTCGGCTGCCAGCCTCAAGGCCTTCTGCGGTCGCCACGACGGCATCGTCTGCACCTCGTCCAACGCCAAGCGGGTGTTCGAGTGGGCCTTCCAGCGGGCCGAGAAGGTCCTCTTCTTCCCCGACCAGCACCTGGGACGCAATACCGCCCTCAAGCTGGGCATCCCCCTGGACGAGACGGTCGTGTGGGACTACACCCTGCCCTACGGCAGCCTCGGCGGCAACACCCTGGAGCAGCTGCGAAGGGCGAAGGTCATCCTCTGGCGGGGGCACTGCTCGGTGCACATGCGCTTCAGCGTGCAGCAGATCGAGGAGGCGCGACGCAAGTACCCCGACGTGAAGGTCATCGTCCACCCCGAGTGCCGCATGGAGGTCGTCCAGGCTGCGGACATGGACGGCTCCACCGAGTTCATCGCCAAGACCATCGCCGAGGCGCCTCCTGGGACCAAATGGGCCGTAGGCACCGAGATCAACCTGGTCTCCCGGCTGGCGCGGGAGAACCCCGACAAGCTGGTCTTCTGCCTCGACCCGGTGGTCTGCCCCTGCTCCACCATGTACCGCATCCACCCTGCCTACCTGTGCTGGGTGCTGGAGGAGCTGGCCCGGGGGCGGGTGGTCAACCAGGTGAAGGTGGACGAGGAGACGGCCCACTACGCCCGCCTGGCCCTGGAGCGGATGCTCTCTGTCCCCTGATATCAGCGGCCGCCAGCTTGCCGTAAAATGGGGCGGGGGAAGGAACCCTTGGCCCGTCGCACCGCCCTCAAGCGCCTCATCGGCCGTGCCCAGCTACGACGCCGTGTCGGCGAGCTGGCCGGCGAGATCGCCCGCGACTACCGAGGCACCCAGCCGGTGCTGGTGGGCACCCTCAAGGGCAGCTTCGTCTTCCTGGCCGACCTGTCCCGTCGCCTGCGGTTGCCGGTGGAGATAGACTTCATCGGCGCCGCCAGCTACGGCCAGGGAAAGGAGAGCAGCGGCCAGGTCCGCATCTACCACGCCCCGCGCTGCGACCTGCGCGGCCGTCATGTGCTGCTGGTGGAAGACATCGTGGACACGGGGCTGACGCTGGACGAGGTGCGACGCTACCTGCAGTCGCAGGGGCCAGCCAGTCTGCGCATCTGCGCCCTGCTCATGAAGCGCAGGGCGCATGAGGCGGGCATCAGGGTAGACTACCTGGGCTTCCTGGTGCCCGACGATTTCCTGGTGGGCTACGGCCTGGACTGTGCCGAGCGCTACCGCAATCTGCCCGACGTCTACGTCCTGGACGGGGAGGGATAGACATGGGCCGACCGCAGCCGCCCGCACACCTGGACCGGGTCATCGCCGCCGCCCGCGGCGACGAGCCGGGCGACCTGCTCTTCCGCAACGCCCGCATCGTCAACGTCTTCACGGCCGAGATCGAAGAGGGGGATGTGCTGGTCAAGGACGGCTACATCGCCGGCATCGGCCCCGATTACCAGGCGCGGGTGGTGACCGACCTGAGGGGTGCCTACCTGTTGCCGGGCTTCATCGACGGCCATGTGCACCTGGAGAGCTCTTACCTCTATGTGGACCAGTACGCGCGGGCGGTGGTGCCGCGGGGGACCACCAGCGTGGTGACGGACCTGCACGAGCTGGCCAATGTGGCCGGCCTGCGGGGCCTGCGCCGCTATCTGCGGGATGCCCGTCGCCTGCCCCTGGACGTCTTTCTGGTGGTGCCTTCCTGTGTGCCCGCCACCTTCGACCTAGAGACCTCGGGCGCCACCCTGGGGCCGCGAGAGATCAAGACTGCCCTGCGGTGGCCCGAGGCTATCGGCCTGGGGGAGATGATGAACTTCCCTGGCGTCATCCAGGGGGACCGCGACTGTCTGGACAAGCTGGCGGCCGCCTGGGGCCACCCTCTCGACGGCCATGCTCCCAAGGTGAGCGGCAAGGCCCTCAACGCCTACCTGGCCGCCGGCCCCCGCTCGGACCACGAGACCACCCAGCACCACGAGGGCTTGGAGAAGCTGAGGCGGGGGATGTTCCTGATGATCCGCGAGGGGACCACCGAGAAGAACCTGGAGGAGCTCCTGCCCCTGGTCAACGACGACACCTATCCCCGCTGTCTGCTGGTGGTGGACGACCGCTCCTGTCGCGACCTGCTGTACGACGGCGACATGGACGCGGTGGTCAGGAAGGCCATTCGCCTGGGGTTGCGGCCAGTGCGGGCCATACAGATGGCCACCCTGCATCCGGCCCTCTGGTTCGGCCTGCGCGACCGGGGCGCCGTGGCGCCGGGATACGTGGCCAACCTCATCGTGGCCGACGACCTGAACGACCTGCGTCCGCGTCAGGTCTATTACCGGGGCCAGCTGGTGGCCCAGGACGGCCGCGCCCTTTTCCAGGGCGTGCGCCGCATCCCCCGCTGGCTCCTGAACACGGTGCGTCCGGTGCCCCTCAGCACCGAGGCCTTCCGGGTGCGGGCGCGGCCAGGCCCCCTTCCCATCATCGAAATCGTGCCCCGGCAGATCATCACCCGGCGGGTGGAGGCGGAGCTGCCGCGGCAGGACGGCTATGTGCTGCCGGACCCCTCCCAGGACGTGCTCAAGCTGGCAGTGGTGGAGCGTCACCGGGGCACCGGCAACGTGGGCGTGGGCTTCGTCAAGGGCTTCGGCCTCAAGCGCGGGGCCATCGCTTCCTCCTTCGCCCACGATTCCCACAACATCGTCATCGTCGGCGCCGACGATGGCGATATGCTCCTGGCCTGCCAGGAGATATGGCGCATGCAGGGGGGCCTCACCGCCGTGTGCGAAGGGCGGGTGCTGGCCTCCCTTCCCCTGCCCATCGCCGGCCTCATGTCGCCGCGGCCGCTGGAGGAGGTGGCCGAGGGCCTGGAGAGGGTGGAGGCAGCGGCGAGGGAGCTGGGCGCGACAGTGCACGCCCCCTACGCCGTCCTCTCCTTCCTGGCGCTGCCCGTCATCCCCGACCTGCGGGTGACCGATAAGGGGCTGGTGGACGTGATGGCCGCCCGCGTCCTGGACCTGACCCAAGTGGCGTGACCGGGGGCCACTACACGGCGAGCATGAAGGCGGCCACGGAGGGCTGGAGGCCGCGGGGCGTTGCCCGTCCTGCGCCGGGTCGGTCCCGAAAGCCGTGACGGCTTGTCCGGAGGTCCGGGTCAGGTCCGCGAGAGGCTGCGCTGAAGATGGCTATCGGGTCCGTGCGCGTGCTCTAGCGTCTCTCCACGGCCCCCTCTACACTTCCCATCTGGATGCCACCATGCGCTGGGACGAGATACGACGCGTAGAGCTGCCGCCCGGTGTGCCCGGCCAGCTCTACCTGATGGCCATGCCAGGACGCCAGCGCCCCCTGCAGACCGACATCGAGCGGGCGCTGGAACTGGGCGTCACTGGCATCGTCAGCCTGGCCCCGCCCGATGAGGTGGCAGACAAGTCGCCCGAGTACGCCGAGGCCATCGCCGCCGGCCTTCTGCCCTTCCCGGTGGAAACCTGCCCCATCGACAACGGCGGCGTTCCTCAGGACCCCGAGGAATTCCGTCGCTTTCTGGAGCGGACGGCCCAGCGGCTGCAGCGGGGGGAGAGGCTGCTGCTGCACTGCTCGGCGGGGGTGGGGCGCACCGGCACCGCCGCTGTGGGGGTGCTGCTCGCTTTGGGGGTGCCCCTGGAGGAGGCGCTGGACCTGGTGCGGCGGGCAGGCTCCTACCCGGAGACGGCCGAGCAGCACCAGTTGGTCCGCTGGCTGGCCGAGAGCGACCTCGGCTGACCTCCCCCTTCCTGGCGTGCTACTATCCCCTCGAGGGATAGCGTCATGGCCGCTGCCTATGACTACGTCGTCGTCGGCTCCGGCATTGCCGGCCTGTATGCTGCCCTTCTGGCTGCCGAGCGGGGCACGGTGTTGGTCCTGACCAAGGGGGCCATCGACGACACCAACACCCGTTGGGCGCAGGGGGGGATAGCTGCCCCGGTGGGGCCCGGCGACTCCCCCGAACTGCACCTGCGGGACACCATCGCAGCCGGTGCCGGCCTCGTGGACGAGGCTGCAGCGCGGGTGATGGTGGAAGAGGCAGCCGAGGCCGTTCAGGACCTGGTGCGCCTTGGCGTCCCCTTCGACACGGTGGAAGGCGAGGTGGCCCTGGCGCGGGAGGGCGGTCACTCCCTGCCCCGCGTCCTCCATGCCGGCGGGGACGCCACCGGAGCGCACGTGGAGGCTGCCCTGGCCGCCTCTGTCCGCGCCGCCCGCATACCGGTGCGCGAGCACTGCCTGGCCACCCGCATCGTGGTGGACGAAGGAAGGGCTGTGGGGATAGAGACGCTGCACTGGCCCACCGGCGAGAAGGTGTCCTATGCCTGCCGGTTCCTGGTGCTGGCCACAGGCGGCGCCGGGCGCATGTTCCGCTACACCACCAACCCGCCCGTGGCCACCGGCGACGGCATAGCCCTGGCCTACCGTGCCGGGGCCGAGATAATGGACATGGAGTTCGTGCAGTTCCATCCCACGGCCCTGCGCAGGCCCGGCGCCCCTCCCTTCCTGATCACCGAGGCCGTCCGCGGCGAAGGGGCGGTGTTGCTCAACGCCCGCGGCGAGCGCTTCATGCCACGATACCATCCTCAGGCGGAGCTGGCGCCCCGCGATGTGGTGGTGAGGGCCATGGTCGCTGAGATGAGGGCCGTCGGGTCGGACCACGTGTTGCTGGACATGAGCCACCTGCCCAGGGAGAGGGTGGCGGCCCGCTTCCCCCAGGTCTACCGCACCTGCCTGGAGCTGGGCCTCGACATCGCCCGTGAGCCGGTGCCGGTGTCGCCCGCCGCCCACTACACTATCGGCGGCATCCGCACCGACCTGTGGGGACAGACCACCCTCCCCGGCCTCTACGCCTGCGGCGAGTGCGCCTGCACCGGCGTCCACGGGGCCAATCGCCTGGCCTCCAACTCCTTGTTGGAGAGCGTCGTGTTCGCTCGTCAACTGGTGCGGCGCACGGCCGAGGCTCCCGCTGGCCACGCCCCCCTGTCGCCAGCGGCTGTCGAGCTGCCTCCACCCGACCCGGCCGAGGCGCCGGCGCCGACCCTGGAGGCGCTCCAGTCCCTCATGTGGGAGGACGTGGGCATCGTCCGCGACGGCGCGGGCCTGACGCGGGCGGCTGCCCTACTGCGGGCCTGGCAGGCGGCCCTGCCGCCGCCCTCCGACCGGCAGTCCCACGAGCTGGCCAACCTCCTGACCTGTGCCCGTCTGACGACCGAGGCTGCCCTGCTGCGGGAGGAGAGCCGGGGCGTCCACTATCGTCTTGACCACCCACAGCCGCGGGAGGAGTGGCGGCGTCATATCGTCTTCCGGCGCTGTCGGGAGGGACGGTGGCGATGACGACGCCTCCGTCCCTGTCGCTACACGAGGCGCACCTGCGCCGCCTGGCCGAGAATGCCCTGCTGGAGGACCGCGCCTACGACGACGTCACCACTGCTGCCCTGGTGCCCGAGGAGCAGCAGGGACGGGCTGTGCTGCTGGCCAAGGCCGCGGGGGTGATAGCGGGCCTGCCCGTGGCCCGGGCGGTCTTCGCCGCCATGGACGCGACCCTGCGCTTTGTCCCCCTCGTCGAGGAGGGGGCCCGCGTCGGCCGTGGCGACCGGCTGGCAGTGGTGGAGGGGTCGGTGGCCTCTATCCTGCGCGCGGAGCGGGTGGCCCTCAACTACCTGCAGCGCCTGTCGGGCATAGCTACCCTCACTGCCCGCTATGTGGAGCGGCTGCAGGGCACCGGCGTCCGCCTGCGCGACACCCGCAAGACGACCCCGGGCCTGCGCACTCTGGAGAAGTATGCCGTGCGGGTGGGCGGCGGGACCAACCACCGCCTGAGCCTGGCCGATGGCGTGCTGGTGAAGGACAACCACCTGGCTGCCCTGCGCGCCCGCGGCCTGGGCATCGCCGATGCCGTGCGCCTGGCCAAGAAGGCCAACCCGAGTATGTGGGTCCAGGTGGAGGTGACAACCGTGGCCGAGGCGGAAGAGGCTCTGGCCGCCGGTGCCGACTCCCTTCTGCTGGACAACATGCCCCTCGAGGACATGCGCCAGGTGGTGGCCCTGGCCAAGGGACGCGCCGTGCTGGAGGCGTCGGGCGGCATCACGCTCGAGAACGTGCGGCAGGTGGCCGAAACGGGGGTGGACTACATTTCGGTGGGCGCCATCACCCACTCGGCCCCGGCCCTGGACATCAGCCTGGAGCTGGAGTGATGGACCGCCGTCTGCTGGGTCTGGAGGCGCTGCTCGTGGTCACCCGCTGGCCCCTCGCGCCAGGTCGTCGCTGGTAAAGGTCTCGGAGGTCAGGCCACGGGACGCCGCCGCTCGGGGAGGAGGAAGCTCGCCACGTCCAGCGCGGACGCCAGCGAGCCTAGCGACAGAGGCGACAGGGGAAAACGGGAAGGGGGAACGCAGGGCCGATGGTATCCGTCGGGCCTCTTCGCCGCGTGAGCCCCGTGCTGTGGGGCGTCCTGGCGCTCCTGGTGTCCGCTGCGGTCAGCGCCGCCCTGCACCACTACTTCATCGCCCGCCGCTGGTGGCTGTGGGACATGCTGGGACGGCCCCGGCGGGAACTGGCCTTCCTGATCCGCTACGACTGGGACGATGTCGCCCTTTTCGGTCTGCTCGCTGTAGCCCTCTTCGCCCTCTATGGCCTGGCCTGTTGGGGCGCTGCCCAGCGAGGTCCCCGCTGGCTGGATGTCCTGCCCTTCCTGCTAGCGGCCTTGCTCGGCGTGGCCCTGCTGCCCTCGTACCCCGTCACCTCCAACGACGTCTTTCATTACATCATGGAAGGGCGGATCTTCTGGCTGCACGGGGGCAATCCCCTGGTAGAGACGCCGAGCCAGTATTCCTGGGACCGCTACGTCGCCTACTCCGACTGGTTGAACTCGCCCGCCCCCTACGGCCCCGTATGGATCCTCTCCCTCTGGTTCCCTCAGCTGCTCCCCCAGCGAGACCCGGCCATGGTGGTGCTTTCTTACAAGTCCCTGGCCCTGGTCTTCCATCTGCTGACGGGGGTAGGGGTGTGGCTGCTGGCCGGCCAGTTGGCACCCGAGCGGAGGAGGTTGGCGGCCACCATCTACACCTGGAATCCCCTCCTCCTGTTCGTCACGGCCGTGGACGGACACAACGATGTGGTGATGATGTTCTTCGCCGTGCTGGCCCTCTACTTCGCTGTGCGGGAGCGCTGGCTCCTCTCCCTGCCTCTGCTGGCCCTCTCGGTCCTGAGCAAGTATGTCACCCTGGTACTGGTGCCACTGGTGCTCTGGTACGGGTGGCGAAGGGGCAGTTGGCGAGGAAGGGCGATGCTGGGGTTGGGGGCCGCCCTGGCGGTGGTGGTGGGGGTGGCGACCCTCGCGCCCTTCTGGCGCGGGATCGACACCTTCCGCGCCCTGGCCAGCGACGAGCGCACCTGGCTCTACGTGTCCTTGCCCGAGACCCTCTATTTCGGCCTCAACGACATCATGTCCCGGCAGGCGGCCATGGATGTCGCCCAGGCTGTGGCGCTGGCCATATTCCTGGTGCCCTACGGCATAGTGCTCTGGCGACTGCGCGGCGGAGGAGAGGCACTGGTGCGGGCCTGCTATCACGCTATGCTTTTCTACCTTGTCATCGCCTCGGGCATTTTCAACCCCTGGTACATAACCTGGGTGATGGCCCTGGCGGCGCCCCTGGCCGACCGGGCCGCCCTGGTAGCTGGGGCCTTCACCCTCATCGGCATGCTGGCTGCCCACCGCGGCCCCACGCTGCTGCTCAATTTCCAGCGACACTGGGGCCTCAGCCCCGGGCGGCCCCTCATGGCGGCGGTCCAGTTCCTGCCCGTGCTCGCCCTATGGCTGGCGCTGGAATGGCGCAGGTTGTATAAGAGGGTGCAGATAGGGGCGAAAACCGTTGTGCTGGGGAGAAGCGGATAGACGTCCCATACGTTATTTTAATGTAGGAGGCCCCTTCAGGCGGGGCGTGTTGGGCGTCGGGGGGCAGGCTGCCAGCGAGGGGCCCCGCAAGGAGGGGCTTCTGCCACCGGTCAGGGAGGGTGCCCGTGGTTGAACGCTGCCCCCTGAAGGGGCTCGTCCTCAGCGGGGGACAGGGCACACGTTTACGGCCCTTCACCTATTGTCACGCCAAGCAGCTGTTGCCGGTAGCCAACCGGCCTGTCCTCTTCTACGCCTTGGAACAGATGGCCACGGCCGGTATCCGCGACGTGGGAATTGTGGTCGGCCAGACGGGCGACCAGATCCGTGAAGCGGTGGGAGATGGCTCGGCCTTCGGCCTGCGGGTGACCTATATAGAACAGGAGGCGCCCCTCGGACTCGCCCACGCGGTGCTGACGGCGCGCCCTTTCTTGGGTGACGATCCCTTCGTGGTCTTTCTGGGCGACAACCTGCTGGCGGAGAGCATCCGCCCCCACGTACGCGCCTTCCTGGAGCGGCGTCCCGCCTGCCAGCTCCTGCTGCATCCAGTGCCGGACCCCCGTTCTTTCGGGGTGGCGGTAGCGGACGGGCAGAGGGTGCTGCGGGTGGTCGAGAAGCCCGAAGAGCCTCCGTCCAACCTGGCCATCGTGGGCGTCTACATGTTCGACAGAGGCGTGTGGACCGCTCTGTCAGGCCTCCGTCCCTCCTGGAGGGGCGAACTGGAGCTGACGGACGCCATTCAGCGGCTCATAGAGGACGGCCAGCGGGTCGAATATCGGCTGTTGCAGTCGCCATGGGTTGACGTAGGCTCGCTGGAAAGCATACTAGAAGCGAACCGTGTCGCCCTGCAGTGCATCTCCGCCCGCAACGAAGGCGTCGTGGACGCTGAGTCGGTGCTGGAGGGGCCGGTGGTGATAGAGGCGGGGGCCTGTGTGGAGCGTAGCCACCTCACAGGCCCCCTGGTCATAGGGGCCGGGGCGCAGGTCCGGGACTGCAGGCTGGGGCCGTTCGTGGCCATCGGCCGCGACTGCCGCCTGGAGCAGGTCTCCTTGCAGGACAGCGTGGTGATGGACGGGGCCGTATTGGAGCGCATAGCCTGGCCCCTGGAGGGCTGCCTCATCGGCCGCCAGGCGGCCATCAGCGGCCCTTTCAGCGATGGGGGCCGCTTCAGTCTCGCCCTGGCAGACCACTCGCGAATCCGCTTGCTGGACGGGGGGCCATGAGGAACGGACTGCGCCTGCTGGTGACCGGGGGCTGTGGCTTCATCGGCAGCAACTTCATCCTCTATCTGTTGCGCACCTATCATGACGTCCAGGTCATCAACCTGGACTGCCTGACGTACGCCGGCAACCCCAGCAACCTGCTGGAGGCGGAGGGCGACCCCCGCTACCGGTTCATCCTGGGGGACGTGCGCGACTCGCGGTTGGTGAACGAGCTGGTGGCGGAGGTGGACTACATCGTCAACTTCGCTGCCCAGACCCATGTGGACCGCTCCCTCATGGACGGGGCCAGCTTCATTGCCACCAACGTGCACGGCGTGTTTGTGCTGCTGGACGCCCTGCGCCGGCACCGTCATCTGCGCAAGCTGGTGCATATCTCCACCGACGAGGTCTACGGAGAAAGCTCCTGGCAGCACCCGGCCCGGGAGGAAGACCCCCTGCGACCCCGCAACCCCTACGCCGCCAGCAAGGCGGGGGCCGATCTCCTCTGTCTATCGTTCCATGCCGCTCATGGCCTGCCGGTGGTCATCGTGCGGCCGGTGAACATCGTGGGGCCGCGACAGCACCCGGAGAAGGTGGTGCCCCTGTTCGTCACCAGCGCCCTGCAGGACCTTCCCCTCCCCCTGTACGGCGACGGTCGTCAGGTGCGCGACTGGCTGTATGTGGAGGACTTCTGCCGCGCCCTGGACTTGATTCTGCAGCAGGGCGAGCCGGGTCAGGTCTACAACGTGGGCGCCGACAACCCCCAGGAGAACCTGCGGCTGGCCGAGGCCATTCTGGACATCCTGGGCAAGCCTCGCAGCCTCATACGCTTCGTGGCCGACCGTCCGGGCCACGATCGCTCCTACACCCTGGACTCCACCAAGGCACGGCGGCTGGGCTGGACCCGGGAGGTGGACTTCGCCAGTGCCCTGGAGCGGACGGTGACCTGGTACCGGGACAACCCCTGGTGGTGGCGGCCCATCATCGAGGACCCCGTCTTCCGCGAGTACTATCGCCGCCAGTACGAGAGCCGGCTGTTGCAGGGGGTGCCCTACGGCGGCTAGCCGCCGCGGCCTGGCGGCGGCTGGGGCGGCCTGCTCCCGGCCAGCGCGGCCCTGACCCCTGACACCACCGCCTGAATTTCCTCCTCCGTCATCTCCGGAAAGAGAGGAAGCGTTACCACTCGCTGGGCGGCCCATTCGCTCACGGGCAGGTCACCCTGTCGGTAGCCCAGGCGCCAGTAGGCGGGTTGCAGGTGCACCGGAGTCGGGTAGTGGACGTCGCTCTCCACTCCCATCTGTTGCAGACGGAAGCGGAAGTCGTCCCGGTCCTCCACCCGCACCACGAACAGGTGGTAATTGTGTCCGGCCCAGGGCTCCTCCACCGGCAGGGCCAGGGGTCCTTCGGCCAGCTCTTGTCGGTACCGCTGGGCCAGCTGGCGTCGGCGCTCGTTCCAGGCGTCCAGGTGGGGCAGCTTCACCGAGAGGATGGCCGCCTGCAGGTCGTCGAAGCGACTGTTGAGGCTGTGGTACGAGTGGTGGAAGCGGTAACGCTGGCCGTGGTTGCGCAGCATGCGCAGGCGACGGGCGAGGCTGTCGTCATTGGTCACCACCATGCCACCGTCGCCCATGGCCCCCAGGTTTTTGGTGGGGTAGAAGCTGAAGCAGCCCAGGTGCCCCAGCCCTCCCACCCGCTGGCCCTCGTAGGTGCTGCCGTGGGCCTGACAGGCGTCCTCCACCAGCAGGAGGCTGCGGCTGTTGGCCAGCTCCTGCAGCCGGCGCATGTCGGCCGGGTGGCCATACAGGTGCACGGCCACGATGGCGGCCGTGCGCGGCCCGATAGCTGCTCGCACCTGGTCTACGTCGATGGTGTAGGTCTTGGGGTCGATGTCCACCAGCACCGGTCTGGCGCCCGTGGCCAGGATGGCGGCCACTGTCGGCACTGCCGTGAAGGCGGGAGCGATGACCTCGTCGCCCTGGCCAACCCGCGCCGCCACCAGGGACAGACGGATGGCCTCGGTGCCGCTGCTGACGGCGATGCCATGCCTGGCGCCCACGTACTGGGCGAACTGGGCCTCGAAGGCCTCCACCGTCGGCCCCAGGATGTAACGGCCGCTGGCCATCACTGCCAGGGCCGCCTTCTCCAACTGCGGCCGCAGGGCTCGGAACTGACGGGTCAGGTCCACCAATGGCACCATGGCTATCGCTCCAGGTAGTGCTCCCGGTGCTCGCGGAAGAAGGCCAGGGTTCGGGCCAGCCCCTCGGGAAGGGCGGTGCGCGCCTGCCATCCCAGCAGGGAGGCTATCTTGCGGCAGTCGGCGTAGAAGTCCCCCACCTCGATGCTGGCTGCTTCCCTGGGGAAGGGGACCGTTTCTACCCTCCCCTGCCCGGCCGCCTGGACCAACAGTCGCGCCACCTCGCCCACGGTGGTGGGGGAGCCGCTGGCCACGTTGAAGACTTGCCCCCAGGCCCTGGAGTCGGCCGCCGCCACCAGCAAGGCGTCTACCGCGTCGTCGACATATACCAGGTCGCGCTGCTGGCTGCCGTCGCCGTAGACCTTCAGCACGCCACCCTCCAGGACCAGCCTCACGAACCAGCCCAGAAAGCCGTGGCGCGCATCCCGCACCGGCATTCGGGGGCCATAGACGTTGGCCAGCCGCAGACAAGAGACGCGCAGCCCGTGCACCCGGGCATAGAGGAGATGATACTCTTCGGCAGCCTTCTTGTGCACCCCGTTTATATCGGTGGGGCGCTGGGGGTGCTCCTCGTCTACCGGCAGGTAAAGCGCTCGCCCGTACTGAGAGCGGCTGCCGGTGTAGACCACCACCGCCTCAGGGCTGACGGCTCGGACGGCCTCCAGCAGGCAGAGGTGGGCGCGGCAGTTCATCTCCAGATCTAGAAAGGGGTCTTCCATGCTGCCCAGGTGGCTGGTGTGGGCGGCCAGGTTGAATACCGCCTCCTGTCCCTCCAGCAGCCGCCGGCAGAGGTCGGCGTCCCGCATGTCGCCGATGCAGACCTCGACCGCCCCCTCCACACCTGCCAGGTTATAGGGGTCGCCCCCCTGGCCGGGAAGCAGGCAGTCCAGCACCGTGACCCTCGCCCCGAGGGCGACCAGGCGCCGCACCAGGTTGCTGCCGATGAAGCCCAGGCCGCCCGTCACCAAAACGCGGCGGCCCCTCGCCCAGGCGGAGACGTCCACGCTCATCCCGTTCTGCGGGCCAGGGCCACCACCGACAGGCCGAAGGGCAGGCTGGCGGACCGGACCAGGGTCGCCTCCAGGGTCATCAGGGCCAGGCAGGCGCGGTTAACGGGCCCCGGCACGGGCATCAGGTCGCTCTTGCCGCCGCCGATGCCGGCCCGCTGCAGCAGGCGGCGGACAGCGGCCACAGGGAAGAGAAGGGTGTTGGCATAGGTCAGGCGCAACACCTCGAATCCCGCCCGCCCCAGTTTGCGGCCCAACTCGCCGGCCCCGTAGCGGTGGTGGGTGCGGAGCACCCGGTCGTGGTCGGACCACAGCCACTGGTAGGCGGGAACCCGCACCAGCAGCGCCCCCCCCGGCCGCAGCACGCGATGGAACTCGGCCAGGGCCGCCTCATCGGCGCTTGGGGGGAGCTGGCACAGCACATCGAAGGTGGCCAGGGCATCGAAGGAGCCATCGGCGAAGGGGAGAGCGTCGGCCGAGCCCAGCAACAGGGGCCAGGGGCCGCGGCGTCGGCAAAGCTCCAGGGCAGTGGGCGACACGTCCAGGCCCACCACTTGCCCGGCATAGCGGGCCAGGAGGGCCAGGTTGCCGCCCGTGCCGCAGCCCACGTCCAGCAGCCTCTGCCAGGAGCCGGCCTCGGGCAGCGAGTCCAGCAGGGCAGCGGCGATGCGGCGCATGCCCACGAACCACCAGTGGCCGTCTTCCAGGCGGAAGGTCGCCTCGAACTCGGCTGGCTGCAATCCCCTCACTCCCCGTGAGGGAGGCGCTGGGCCACCACCTGCTCGGGCTCGGGCGCGGCGGGCCGCCGTGCCGCCAACTGTCGGCGCAGGCGGACCAGGTCCCTGAGGGTGCGCAGGATGCGGCCCAGACGGAAGAACTGGGACCGCCCGTAGGGCCGAGGGTAGTGACGCACCGGCACCTCGGCGAAGCGGGCGCCCGCCAACTGCAGCCTCTTCACCAGCTCCACGCAGAAGGCGCCGCTGTCCAGCTCCAGCTCTACCTGTCCCAGCAGGGAGCGACGAATGAGGCGAAAGTCGCAGTCCACGTCTCGCACGGGCAGGCCGAAGAGGCCGCGGACGGCCCGGCTGTAAAGGGCGCCGGCCAGGCGACGGTGCACGCCATCGCCCCGCCCAACCTTGTAACCGTTGACCACGTCCACCTCGGGCGTGAGGGCGGCTGCCAGCAGCTCCAGATCGCGAGGGTCGTACTGGGCATCGCCATCGGTGTAGAAAACGAACTCTTTGCTGGCGGCCATCAGGCCCGCCCGCACCGCTGCCCCGTAGCCGCGGTTACGGTCATGGACGATCACCTTCAGCTCTGGCACCAGGGCCTGGAGCTGGCACAGCACCTGGGGAGCATAATCGCGGCTGCCATCGTCCACCACGATGATCTCGTACTCGTCGGCCAGGCGGGGCAGCAGCTCCCGCACGGCCAGCACCATGCTGGCGATGGTGCCACCATCGTTGTAGCAGGGAAAGACGACGGAGATGCCCGAAAGCCTCGGCGTGGTCATGCCTTTCGCCCCGCGGCCGTCACGACGATTATAGAACTTTAATCTTTAAGGCCAATACCCCCATAGGAAGTGAAGGGCAGGAAAGACAGGGACGGGCTCGCTGAGGCCTCGGGCCTCCGCCATCAGCCTGTTCGGGGAAGACGGGCGAAGCGCGTCGAGGAGGGGGGCGCTAGCGGGCCTCGGGCAGGAGTCCTGGCACGTCCTCAACCACTACCAGCCCCGCTTCCAGGTCGACCCGCACGAAGTCCTCCACGGCTGGCAGCAGCACTTCTCCTCGTGGCCCGTGGACTACCAGGACCTGGTTGCCTCCGCCCGTCTCCATGACCTGGCGGACGGTGCCCAGCCGTTCTCCGCTGCTGGTGACGGCCTGCAGCCCCACCAGCTGGAAGTAGTAGTACTCGCCTTCGCCCAGGGGACCCAACTCCTCCTGGGGCACCTCCAGATAGCGGAAGCGATAGGCCTCGGCGGCCGTGCGGTCCTCGATGCCCTCCAGCCTCAGGACGGCGCGACCCCGCTGCCAGCGGCAGGAGAGGACTCGAAGCCTTCGCCCCTCCAGGAAGACGTAACGACCGGGGGCCAGCACCTCTGGTTCGGCCAGGGGGTCCACCAGCAGCTCTCCCTCCAGGCCGAAGGGTCGGGCCACTCTGCCCACGGCCACGAACCCCTCGCGGACGTCCTCGGGGGGAGCAGGGCCTCGTCGGGCCATGCTCTCACGGGGGATGGTCAGCCTATTTCCAGGACGGCCCGCACTCCGCGGCGGGCTGCCGCCACCCGCAGCAGGGTGCGCAGGGCATTGGCGATGCGCCCTTGCCGGCCGATGATGCGGCCCATGTCCTCCTCGGCCACCCGCAGGCGCAGGATCACCTGATCGCCCCCGTCTTCCTCTGTGACCTGCACCTGGTCTGGATGGTCGACGATGGCCCTGGCCACCAGTTCCACCAGCTCCTTCATGGGGCCTCACTCCTGTTTAGCGGCCTGGATGCGTGCCAGGTGCTTGGTGTAGACATAGGGCGGGAGTCCTGCCTTCTCCATTATGCCCAGCCTGGTGAGGAGCTTGGCCACCGCCTCGCTGGGCTGGGCTCCCTGCTTGAGCCAGTAAATGGCCCGCTCCTCGTTCACCTCCACCTTGGCCGGATCGGGCAGGGGGTCGTAATGGCCGATGATCTCCACGAAGCGGCCGTCCCTGGGGGCACGGGCATCGGCCACCACGATGCGGTAGAAGGGGCGGTTGCGTCTGCCCATACGGGAAAGCCTTATTCGGAGCAAGGCGGCACCTCCTGCGTGGCGGTTCAGGACTTGGGCCAACGGGAGAGGACCTGGCGGCCCTGGGCCTTGGCCATGGCCTGCATCAGCCGGCGCACCTGCCAGTACTGTTCCAGCAAACGGTTCACCTCGGCCGGGCTGGTCCCCGAGCCGCGGGCGATGCGCCGCCGACGACTGCCGTCTATTATCTCCGGCCGCCGCCTCTCCTCCGGCGTCATGGACAGTATTATAGCCTCTGCACGCTTGAGATAGCGCTCGTCGAGGGCCTCCGCCGGCAACTGCCCCTTGATGGCGGCGAAGCCGGGCACCATGCCCAGCAGCTGCTGGATAGGCCCCATCTTCTTGACCCTCTGGAACTGCAGGAGCAGGTCTTCCAGGGTGATCTCGCCGCGGCGGGCGCGGTGGGCCAGCTCCTCTGCCTCCTGGCGGCTGACCTGCTCCTTGGCCTTCTCGATGAGGGTGAGGACGTCGCCCATGCCCAGGATGCGGCCTGCGAAACGGTCGGGGTGGAACGGCTCCAAGGCGTCGGGCCTCTCGCCCGTGCCCACGAACTTAATGGGCACCCCAGTGACGGCTCGCACCGAGAGGGCGGCCCCGCCACGGGCGTCGCCGTCCAGCTTGGTGAGCACCAGCCCCGTTAGCCCCAGCGCCTCGTGGAAGGCCTGGGCCGTCCGCACTGCCTCCTGGCCGGTCATGGCGTCGGCCACCAGGAGGACCTCGCTGGGGGAGAAGGCCTCCCGCAGGCCTCGCAGGGACTCCATTTCCTCGGGGTCCAGGCGCAGGCAGCCGAAGGTGTCCACCACCAGCACCGTGGCCCCGTCCTGTCGACCGGCGTCCAGCGCCCGGCGGGCCAGCTCGCTGGGGGAGAGGCCATCGACTGGGGCCAGGACGGGCACGCCCAGCCCTCGGCCCAGGGCCTGCAGTTGCTCGGCCGCTGCCACCCGGTAGGGGTCGGCGGCCACCAGCAGGGGGCGCTGGCCCTGGCGACGCAAGTGCAGGGCCAGCTTGGCCGCGGTGGTGGTCTTGCCCGATCCCTTGAGGCCCACCAGCATCACCACCGCCGGGGATGACGACAGCTCCAGGCGAGCGCGGCCGCCCCCCAGCAGCTCCTTCAGCTCCTGATGGACGATGTCGATGACTTGCTGGGCCGGACTGAGGCTGCGCTGCACCTGGGCTCCCAGGGCCCGCTCCCGCACCCGCCCCACGAACTGGCGCACCACCTGGAAGTGGACATCGGCCTCCAGCAGGGCCAGGCGCACCTCGCGCAGGGCCTCGTCCAGGTCCTTCTCGCTGATGGTGCCGCGGCCGCCCAGGCGGCGGAAAACGGCCTGCAGCTTATCGGTCAGGGCATCGAACATTACCAGCTTCTAGTCTACGGCCGAAGGGGGTGGCCAGGAAAGGGAGCGCCCCTCTCCCGCAGACAGGCGAGTCGCAGGGCGTCCTCAGAGGCCCTTGCGGGCGATGAAGGCGCAGAGGTCGGCCACGCGGCAGGCGTAGCCCCACTCGTTGTCGTACCAGGCCACCACCTTCACCAGGTTGCCACTGGCCATGGTGGACTGTCCATCGACGATGGCGCTGTGGGGGTCGCCCTTGAAGTCGGCAGAGACCAGCGGCTCGTCGGTGTAGTCCAGGATGCCGCGCATGGCCTCGCTGGCCGCCTCCCTGAAGGCCTGGTTCACCTCCTCCACCGACACCTCTCGCTGCAGGGTGCCCACGAAATCGCATACGGAGACGGTTGAGACAGGGACGCGAAAGGCCATGCCGTCCAGCCGGCCCTTCAGCTCGGGGATTACCAGGGTCACGGCCCGGGCGGCGCCGGTGGTGGTAGGAACGATATTCATGGCGGCGGCCCTCGCCCTCCGCAGGTCGCGGTGCACCGTGTCCAGGATGACCTGGTCGTTGGTGTAGGCGTGGACGGTGGTCATGAAGCCCCTCTCCACCCCGAACGCATCGTGCAAGACCTTCACCACCGGCGCGATGCAGTTGGTGGTGCAGGAGGCGTTGGAGATGATGCGGTGGCGGGCCGGGTCATACATATCCTCGTTCACGCCCAGGACGATGGTCAGGTCTTCCCCCCGGGCTGGAGCGGTGATGACCACCTTCTTCGCCCCCGCCTCCAGGTGGGCAGCCGCTTTCTCGGCGTCGGTGAAGCGGCCCGTGGACTCCACCACCAGCTCCACCCCCAGGTCGCCCCAGGGGATCTTGGCCGGCTCCCGCTCAGCCAAGACCTGGATTCGGTCGCCATCGACGACCAGGGCGTTGTCCTGGGCCTCTACCCTTCCCGGATAGCGCCCGTAGTTGGAGTCGTACTTGAGCAGGTGGGCGTTGGTGGCGGGGTCGGCCAGATCGTTGATGGCCACCACCTGCAATTCGTCGCGATAGTAGTCGCGGATGGCCTTGAAGGTCTGGCGTCCGATGCGTCCGAAGCCGTTGATGCCTATCTTCACAGGCATCGGGGGCACCTCCTCCCAGCGCTGGTGGGGCTTGCCCCTTCATGTTACCCCACCCTGGGGGAGAGGTCGAGGCGCTCGCTCGACGCCGTTGACACGGTCATGTTGTCTGGATACATTATGCAGCGACCAAAGCGGCCTCGAGGTCGATAAGGCAGTCTCGGCTGCGCGGGAGAGGAAGAATATGGCCCTACTGAGCGGGATCAGGGTCATCGATATAAGCACCGGCGCGGCAGGCCCCTTCACGGCCAGGATCCTGGGCGATTACGGCGCTGAGGTGATAAAGGTAGAGCCGCCCTTCCTGGGCGACATCTGCCGCCACTGGGGTCCGTTTCCCGGCAATGTGCCCGATATGGAGACCAGCCCTACCCACCTCTTCGTCAACGCCAACAAAAAGGGGATAACCCTGAACCTGGCCACCCGCACCGGTCGCGAGCTGCTGCTCAGGCTCGTAGCCAAGTCCCACGTTCTGGTGGAGAGCTATCCGCCCGGTAGCCTCGAGGAGATGGGTCTGGGGCCCGACGTGCTCTGGGGCCTCAACCCCAGGCTGATCATCACCTCGGTGACCCCCTTCGGGCAGAGCGGCCCCTATAGCCGCTTCCGCGCCTCCCATCTGGTGCTGGCGGCCATGGGCGGCCACGTCTACATGCTGGGCGAGCCTACGCGTCCGCCCCTTCACATCGGCAACGAGGCCTTCTACTTCGTGGCCGGCATGGTGGGGGCGGCCGGGACGATGATGGCCCTCTACGAGACCGACCAGCGCGGCGTCGGGAGGAGGGTGGACGTCTCCATCATGGAGACGGTCACTTCCTGCCTGGTGACGCCCACCGTCATATGGTCCTACCAGACCAAGCTCGCCTCGGTGCCGCTGCCGCCGGTGATCCCGGGGACCGTCCGCTCCGGGCGGCCCTTCGTGGGCGAGTTCCGCTGCAAGGACGGCTACATCGGCGTCTACCTGCTGACCTTCAAGCACTGGCAGTCCATGTGCCGCCTGACCGGCCACGAGGAGCTGCTGGACGACCCGCAATTGCTCGCCCTGGACGTCCGCTGGCGGCGCCGGCAGGAATTCTACGAGCTGTTCGCTCCCTGGTTCGTGGACCGCACGCGAGAGGAGGTCTTCAGGATCGGGCTGGAGGAGCGCATCCCCATGGCCATGCTCCATACCCCCGAGGACGTCCTCAACTTCGAACCGCTGCTGGCGGTGCAACTGTTCAGGCGCCTGGACCACCCCCGTGCGGGCGTCGTGGAGAAGTTTCCGGGGGCACCGTTCCAGTTCGAAGGTCATCCCTGGGACTTGCGGCTGCCGGCGCCCCTGCTGGGGCAGCACAACCAGGAGGTCTTGGGAGGGGAGCTGGGGCTGGACGGAGAGGCCCTGGCCCTGCTGCGTCGGGGAGGAGTGATATGAGAGCCGAGGCCCAGCGAGGCCACTCCAGGCCTGAAGGGCGGCTGCCCCTGGAGGGCATCCGCGTGGTGGACTTCACCCATTACTGGTCGGGGCCCCTGGCCACCACCATCATGGGCGCATTCGGCGCCGAGGTCATCAAGGTCGAGTCGCCCACCTATCTGGACGGGTATCGTCTCGCCTCGAGGCCTCTGGGGGACATGACCGGTTGGGAGACGAGCCCCCTCTTCAATCCGGTGAACCTGAACAAGTTGGGGCTGGCAGTAGACCTGAAGCGGGACGAGGGGCGAGAGATCTTCCTCAGGCTGGTATCGGTGTCGGACGTGGTGGTGGAGAACCACGCCAACCACGTCATGAGGTCCTTCCGTCTCACCTACGATGACTTGCGCGCCGTGAAGCCCGACATCATCATGGTGGCCATGCCCGCCTATCCCAGCTGCAGCAAGCTGGCCGACTACGTCGGCTTCGCTTTCACCTTCGAGCACCTGAGCGGCGGCAGCGATGCCACCGGCTACAGCGACGAGGAGCCTCCCTTCTCCATGGGCGCCATGTCGGATCCGAGCCTGGGGTACACCGCCGTCTTCGCCACCATGATGGCCCTCTGGCACCGTAACCGCACCGGTCAGGGCGCCTTCATCGAGATACCCCAGACCCAGGCCTTCGCGTACCTGATGGCCAGGCGCGTCGTGGAATTCCAGCTCTGCGGCCGGACGCACGGGCGCATGGGCACCAGGCACCCGTACATGGCGCCCCACAACGTCTACCCGTGCAGGGACCCGGATACCTGGATCGCCATAACCGTAGGCAGCGACGAGGAGTGGGGACGGCTGGTGGAGGCTATGGGCAGGCCCGAATGGGCCCTGGAGGAGCGCTTCGCCACCGCCACCGGGCGCAAGGCCAACGAGGACGAGCTGGACTCCCTGATAGGGGAATGGACCCGCCGCTACTCCCACCTGGAGCTGATGCACTTGCTACAGCAGGCAGGGGTAACGGCCGGTGCGGCCCTGAGACCCCAGGACCTGATGAGCGACCCCCATCTGCGGGCGCGAGACTTCTTCGTGTCCCTGCCCAGGGAAATCGTGGGCGAGCACGAATATCCCTGGATCGGGTTCCGTCTGGATGGGGTCGCTGCCCATCACCGCAAGGCCGCTCCCCTCTTCGGACAGGACAACGAGTATGTGCTGAAGGAGCTGCTGGGCCTCTCCCAGTCGGAGATCCAGAGGCTGGCACAAGAGGGCATCATCGGCTGGGCGCCCGACCTGAACAGGCTGGAGCAATAGGCATCGCTCGCGGCCCTGCGCTCCCATGAGTCGGGCGGGACGCTGGCACAGGGCCCGTCCGGCACCACGGCGACGCTGGACCCGCTGGCCGGGCGCTTGAGGGGGTGAAGAGGGTGAACTGGCGCAGCATGGTGGCCGACAAGCTCACCACGCCCGAGGAGGCGGTGAAGGCCGTTCGCTCGGGCGACAGCGTGGCCGTGCAGGGCTTCACGCCCATGCCCTTCGCCTTGTGCCAGGCGCTGTACGAGCGGCGACACGAACTGCGGGACGTGACCATCATTTACACGGGCTTCTTCCCCTGGGTGAGGGAGGAGGCCGACCGCAACAGCTTCCATGTCATAAGCAACTACGCCACAGCAGTGGACAGGGACCCCATCAATGCCGGCCTGGTGGACTACATCCCTGTGGCTGCCTGGACCATGGACGACCTGCCGCCGGGGTATGTCCAGGAGCCCGATTTCTTCCTGGTGCCCGTGTCCCCTCCCGACCGCAACGGCTACTGCAGCTTCGGGTCGGGTGTCTGGTATGCCCCCAGCTGGTGCCGACGGGCCAAGCGAGTGATAGCCGAGGTGCACGAAGACTTCATACGGACGGGCGGCAAGAACTACGTGCACATATCGGAAATCGACGTCTTTGTAGAGGGTCAGAAGCCGCCTCCTCTGCCTATCCCAGCTCGCTCGGAGGAAGAGGTGGCCGTGACGGAGGTCATCTGCACCCTGGTGGCCCAGGAGCTGGTCAGGGACCGGGACACCGTGCAGGTAGGCATCGGCACGGTATCTTCGGCACTAGCCCTCTACCTGGGCGACAAGCACGACCTGGGCTTCCACACCGAGGTAATCACGGGGGGCGTCCCCCAGCTGGTGGCCAGCGGTGTGGCCACTGGCAGATACAAGGGCCTGCACGAGGGAAAGGTGGTGGCCAGCGGCTGCGTGGTCCTGAGCCCGGAGGAGCTGGCCATGATGGACGGCAACCCCGTCTTCGAGCTGTACGAGTTCGGCTACGTGACCGATATGCGGGTCCTGGTCCAGCAGCGCAACTATGTATGCGTCAACAACGCCCTGTTCGTGGACCTGACCGGACAGGTGGTGTCCGAGACCATCGGCACCCGCATCTGGGCGGGAGTGGGAGGGCAGACAGCGTTCATGGTGGCGGCGCAGTACACGCCCGGGGGTCGCTCAGTGATGGTGGTCCCCTCCAGCCACCTGGTGCAGGGGGGGCGCCGCACCAGGATCGTGCCGGTGCTGCCGGAGGGATCGGCAGTCACCGTGCCCAGGACGTTCGTGGACTACGTGGTCACCGAATACGGCATCGCCACCCTGCGCGGCAAGAGCATTCGGGAGCGCATCGGCGAGCTCATCGCCGTGGCCCACCCCGACTTTCGCGGCGAGCTGAGGCGAGAGGCGCGACGTCTCTACGGAATGGCCGTCTAGGCCGGGCCCGTAGCGCTGTGGATGCCGCCCCCGCCCGCCGGCGGGACTGACGCTGGTCGGGCACAGGCCTATAATGGCCCTGCAGGGCGGTGGCGGCTGATGGCGATGGCGGCCAAGACCATTCCCCTGGACCGGCGCCTTTGCATCCTGCGCCCCGGAGTGGTGGACATCCGCCCCTCGCGCGGGGCGGTGGTAGGCCCCCTGTCGGTGCTGGCTCTGGCCGTGGGCCTGCTGGTGCTGCTGGCCTTCACCATGGACCGCCTGCCGGCCGCGGTCGCGGCTATCGTCCTCCTGCTGGCGCTGGTGTTGACGCCCATCGGCGGGATGGGCGCCGTCTACTCCCTGTTCGGCTCTCACGTCGTGTTCGATGCCCGGAAGCAGTCGGCCCGCTTCCAGCAGGGAATGCTGGGGCTGGGGCTGGGCACCGTGGAGCTGGTGCCTTTCTGGAAGATCGACCACATCGAGCTGGCCGACTGGGAGGCGGGCGAGACGGAGGGACGCGGCCCTGCCTTCCCTTTCGACCTACGGGGCTGGGAGATAGTCCTGGTCAAGACCAGCGGCAAGCGCCTCTCCGTGGGACAGGTCATCGTCCCCGAGGAGCAGGAGCTGGTGGACGAGGGCTTCGGTCGGGCCTACGAGGTGGCCCAGGCCATCGCCGAGCTGACAGGGCGGCCCCTGCGCATCACCGCCGCCCTGGAAGAGGCGCCCGAGGACGCGTCCCCTGCCCCGGCCGTTGACAAAGCAAACGCTAAGTTCTTAGAGTGCGCTCGGGAAGAGGAACAGGGCCAGACAGCCACCAAGGAGGCGTCATGAGCTACGGTCCCGTCCACTACGAGGAGTTCGACTCGGCCATCGGCCTCAACTGGTACCTGGTGGACCCCAACCTTCGCTTCCTCATGGACCGCTACCTGCCGCCGGAGCGGCGGCAGTGGGCCGAGGGCCACCTGGTGCGCTGGGGCGAGCTGGTGGGCGGCACCATCGCCCGGCGATCGGAGGTGGTGGACAAGAGTCCGCCTCGCCTCGAGCGCTACGACCCCTGGGGCCGCGAGGTGTGCCAGGTGGTCCATCACCCCGATGGCCTGGCCAACAAGCGGGACGTCTGGGAGCAGGGGCCTCATGCCCTGCAGGCCCGGGGGGAGGAGGTGCCGTCGGTCCTGGGGGCCGCCTTCACCTACATGCTCAGCCAGGCCGACACGGGCCTCGTCTGCGCCACTGGCATGACAGGGGGCGTGGCCGACCTGGTCTCCCGCTACGCCCCTCCCGAGGTGAAGGCCCGCTTCATGCCCCGGCTGCTGGCCACCTCCTTCGCCGAGGGCTGGGACGGGGCCATGTTCATGACCGAGCTGGAGGGCGGGTCCGACCTTTCCCACATCGCCACCGTTGCTCGCCGTGTGGATGGGGACCGCTGGCTGCTGAACGGCTCCAAGTGGTTCTGCTCCAACGTCGATGCCCGTGCCATCGTCACCCTGGCCCGACCCGAGGGGGCGCCCGAAGGGCTGAAGGGCATCGCCCTGTTCCTGGTGCCAGCCCTGCGAGCCGACGGCTCCCGCAACGGCATCGTCATCAAGCGCATCAAGGACAAGCTGGGGACGCGCTCGGTGCCCACGGCCGAAGTGGACTTCGTGGACGCTGAGGCCTACATCCTCTCCAGCCCCGGCGGCGAGTCGTCGGAGGCACGGGGGCTCAACCGCATGATGAGCATGGTCAACGGCTCGCGCCTGGGGGTGGCCAACATGGCCCTGGGCATCATGCGCCGCAGCTTCCTCGAGGCGGCCATCTATGCCGCCCATCGCCGCGCCTTCGGGCGTCTCCTGCAGGACCTGCCGCTGGTGCGGGAGACGCTGGTAGAGATGGCGCTGGAGGTGGAGGCCGCCGCTGCCCTGGTGTTCGAGACCTATGCCCACTCGGGCCGCCGAGGCGATGAGGAGTCGAGGCGCCTCTACCGCATCCTCGTGCCCCTGTCCAAGTTCCGGGCGGCCCGCCGCGGGCTGGAGCTGGCCAGCCAGGGGCTGGAGATCATGGGCGGCAACGGCTACATCGAGAATTTCCCCATGGCCCGCCAGCTCCGCGATGCCCAGTGCCACACCATCTGGGAGGGCACCGAGAACATCATCGCTCTGGACGTGTGGCGCGCCATCGCTCGCGAGGGCGCCCATGAGGCCCTCTTCTCCCGCCTAGAGGCTGCCCTGGAGCGGGCCGAGCACCCCCTCCTGCAGCGGTCGCGGGAGGTGACGGCCGGTGCCCTGGCCCAGGCGCGCGAGGCGATAGCCTTCCTCTCAGGGGCCGACGACGAGCTGCGACAGCTCCACGCCCGACGCCTCTCGTCCCTGCTGGCCGACGTGGCCCAGGCGTCCCTGCTGCTGGAGGAGGCGGCCTCGGAGCTGGAGGCCCACGGGTCAGCCCGCAAGGCGGCCGTGGCCGGGCTCTTCGTCCGTCGCCGGTTCCAGTCGGGCCCCCTGGCGGGCATCGACGACGACCGCACGGTGCTCAGGCTCTTCCCGGCCGTGGTCCGCTACGAGCCGCTGGAGCCTTCAGCGCTGGCGTCTGCCTGACCCAGGGCCTCCAGCACCACGATGCCCGAGGGGCGGATGGCCACCTCCAGCTCCCGTTCGGGCACCAGGGGGAGGTCGGCATAGGTGCTGGGGGGAGAGCGGACCTCCAGCTCAGCCCAGGGCGGCCCCTCGGTGCGCACCCGTACCAGGCGGAAGTCCCGCCCCAGCCTCTGCTCCAGCACTCGCACCCGCAGGCGATTGTGGCGCACTGCCGCCGAGAGGGGACGGTCTGGGTAGATGAAGCGGACCTCTTCGGGGCGGATGTAGGCCAGCACCTCCTGACCCGGCGGTAGCTCCCTCGGGGCGGCCACCAGCTCCACCCCGTCCCAATCCAGGTGCAGGCCGTCCGAGTTGGCCGACCGCACTCGCGCCCTCACCAGGTTGGGCAGGCCGAAGGCGCGGGCCACCTGCCAGTTGGCCGGCTGGGCCACCACCTCCGACAGCGGCCCCACTTGCTGCAGCCTCCCCTGGGCTATGACGGCTATGCGGTGTCCCACTGCAAAGGCGTCCTCGAGGCTGTGAGTGACGTAGACCACCGGCAGCCCCAGCTCCCCTTGCAGCTGTCTCAGCTCCTCTTGCAGCCGGCGCTTGGCGTCCGGGTCCAGGGCCGAGAAAGGCTCGTCCAGGAGCAAGACCGAAGGCGCGGTGGCGAGGGTCCGGGCGATGGCCACCCGCTGTCGCTGGCCGCCCGAGAGCTGGGACGGATAGAGGTGAGCCACGTGCTCCAGGCGCATCCGTCGCAGCCAGCGCAGGGCCTCCTCGCGTCGTCCGGGGCCGCGCAGGCCGAAGGCCACGTTCTCGAGGGCCGTGAGGTGGGGGAACAGGGCGTAGTCCTGGAAGACGTAGCCGATGCGTCGCTTGTGGGCAGGCACATTGAGCGCCCGGCGGCCGCCGTCGCAGCGGAAGAGGGGTCGGCCGTCCAGCCAGATCTCGCCGCGGTCGGGGCGCACCAGCCCAGCGATGGCCCGCAGGGTCTGGGTCTTGCCGGCCCCTGAGGGGCCGTAGAGGACCAGCACCTCCGTCCCCACCGTGAGCCGCACCTGCAGGTGGAAGCCCGGATAGCGCTTCTCGATGTCCACCAGGAGGCGAGGGTCCATGCTCAGCGACGGGCGGGCTGCTCCAGGCGGCGGGTCAGTGCCAGGGCCAGGAAGGCGATGCCGCTGAGGAGGGCCGAAGTCTGGGCTGCCAGGGCCAGGTCGCCGCTCAGGGCGGCATCGTAGACCACCATCGGCAGGGTACGAGTGCGGTCGGGGATGTTGCCTGCCACCATGAGGCTGGCGCCGAACTCGCCGAGGGCGCGGGCAGCGCCCAGAAAGAGGCCGGCCAGGATGCCGCGATGGGCCAGGGGGAGGGTGACCCGTAGAAGGACCTCCGGCTCGGAGCGGCCCAGGGTGCGGGCGGCATCTTCCAGCTCCGGGTCCACAGCGGCGATGGCCGCCCGCGCCGACTGCAGCATCAGGGGCAGCCCCACAGTCGAGGCGGCCACAGCCGCCCCCTGCCAGGTGAAGAGCAGGTCCACCCCCAGCCAGTCGTGCAGGGGGCTGCCGCGGCCCAGGATGTAGAGCAAAAAGAAGCCCACCACCGTGGGCGGCAGCACCAGGGGTAGCGTCAGCACCAGTTCCAGGGCCGCCCGACCGGGGAAACGGGCGCGAGCCAGCAGCAGGGCCAGAAGGGTGCCTACCACCCCGATGACCAGGGTGGCCACCCCGACCACCTTCAGGGAGACCAGCAGCGCCGAGAGCATGCTACCTGCTCACCAGGGCCGGCAGGTCGTAGCCATATCGCTGCCACACGGCGGCCGCCTCGGGGCCGACCAGGAAATCGGCCAGGCGGCGGGCGGCTGCCTCCCGCGGCGTCCCCTTCACCACTGCCAGCGTCTGGTCGATGGGATCGTACAGCTCGGGCGGGACCTCCAGGCGGTTGCCGGCCTCGTCGATCACCAGCGACAGGGCTGTGAAGGCCGCGTCGGCGTTGCCGGAACGAGCGTACTGGAAGGCCTGCTGGATGGTCTCCGCAATGACCAATTTCCCCTGAAGGGCGTCCCACAGTCCCAGGCGCCGAAGGGCCTGCCTAGCGGCGGCGCCATAGGGTGCCTGGTCCGGGTTGGCGATGGCGATGCGTCCGACCCGCGAGGACGCCAGCTCCTCCAGGGACGACAGCGTCAGGCCGGAATCGGCCCGCGTCCACAGCACCAGCTTGCCGCGCGCATAGGCCCGAACGGTGTCGGGCAGCACCAGACCTTTGGCCGCCAGCGTCTCCACGTGCTGCCGGTCGGCTGCCAGGAAGAGGTCTACGGGCGCTCCTCTCTCTATCTGGGCAGCCAGTTGGGCCGTGTTGCCGAAGTTGACCTGAACGGCGATGCCCGTGCGGTCCCGGAACGCGTCCAGCAACGGGGGAAGCACGTCGGCCAGGTTGGCTGCCGCCGAGACCAGCAGCGTCGTCTGCTGTCCCTGGCCGGGGGCGTTGCTCTCCTCCTGGCCGTCACCCCCGCACGCGAGCAGGAGCGCGGGGAGCAGGAGCAGCAGGGCTAGAAAGCGGCGCATGGTCACCTCCCGACATGTAGCTTTGCAGCCAGCGGAGGGCGGCCTCGGTCATGGCGGCACGAAAGTCGAAGACGGAGCGGACGAAGGGGTCCTGGGCCCGGTCGCGGCCCGCCCGCCAGGCGGCCAGGCGCTGCTCCAGGGCGTGGGCCTGCTCCCGGAGCAGCTGCCCCTGCTCCTCCGGGGCCATGCCCCGGGCGAAATAGAGACGGCCTAGAAGGCCCAGACGCATGTCCCGCAGCCCCTGGACGGGGCGCCGGAGCCACTCCCGGAAGGCGTCCTCGCCCTGCGGCGTGAGGCGGAAGACGGCGCGGCGGCGGGGTCCCTCGGCCGGCCCTGCCTTATCTACCCAGCCCTGGGCCTCCAGCTTGGCGAGGATAGCGTAGACCTCGTTGCGACGCAGGCGCCAGACGTGACCTAGCGGCGCATCGGCCCGGAAGAGGCGGGCGATGGCGTAGCCGTGGCGGGGCGCCTGGGCCAGTAGGCCCAGGACGGCATACTCGGCATCGGTGTTGGGCCGCATAGTCAGAATCTGACTATAAGCGTCGTGTCCCCGGTCGTCAACCCTGTCCCTGGGCTGTCGGCGCGACCTGACGGGGCGACTCGTCTTGACGCAGAAGGTGTGCCCCCTGTTGAACATGTCGTCGGCTTGATGCTATAATCCCGACCAAACCCGGCCGACAGTCCTGCCTATAATGCTGCCCAGGCCATAAGCATGCAGGACGGGCACAGAGGAGGTGTGTAGATGGCTCGTTATTTGATCGCCTGCGACGCTGGCGGCACCATGACCGACGTCATCGTCGTGCATGAGGACGGCCGCTTCGTCATCGGCAAGGCCCCCACCACCCCGTTCGACGAGAGCCAGGGCTTCGCCGAGTCCCTGGAGGACGCCCTCAGCTACTGGGGCATAAGCCTGGAGAAGGAGGGGCACGAGGTCTGCGAGGCCACCGACTCGGCCATTTACACCGGCACCAGCATGCTGAACGCCGTCATCAACATGTCGGGCCTCAAGACGGGCCTCATCACCACCAGGGGCTTCGAGGACGTGCTGGTGCAGGGTCGGGGCTCCCAGTCCTTCATCGGCTGCGACTGGCCCGAGATTACGCACATGCAGTACCGCAAGCACCGGCAGCCGCTGGTGCCCCGTCGCCTGACCAGGGGCGTTACGGAACGAATCGACATGTTTGGCAATGTGGTCATCCCCCTCTACGAGCACGAGGTGGAGAGGGCCGCTGAGGAGCTGCTGGACGAGGGGGTTCAGGCCCTGGCTATCGTCTTCCTCCAGTCTTACGTGAACCCCCAGCACGAGCTGCGGGCCAAGGAGATCGTGGAGGGGGTGCTGAGGCGTCGCGGGGTGGAGATCCCCGTCATCGCCTCCAGCCAGGTGGCCCCGGTGATACGAGAGGTGTCCAGGGCCAACGCTACCGTGTTGCAGGCCTTCGCTGCCGAACCGGCCCGCAAGCAGCTGTTCGGCGTGGAGGCCCGCATCCAGCAATACGGCCACAAGCGAGCCCTTCGCACCGTCCTGTCCTACGGTGGCGTCACCAACATTCGCTACGACCGGCTGTTCGAGACCATCGTCTCGGGCCCCGTGGGCGGCGTGATGGGGGCCTATCACCTGGGCAAGGCCCTCAATATCGAGAACCTGGTCTGCTCCGACATGGGGGGCACCAGCTTCGACGTGGCCTGCATCACCGCCGGCGTGCTGCCCATGGACCGGGAGCCGCCCTTCCAGCAGATGTATGTCAACGTGCCCATGATCGACATTCGTTCCATCGGTGCGGGAACCGGCACCTATATACGGGTCGCCCCCGAGACGAGGCGCATTCGCCTGGGGCCCGACAGCGCCGGTGGCTACCCGGGCCCCGTCTTCTACAACATGGGCAACCTCACCCCCACCGTCGGCGACTGCGACCTCATCCTGGGCATCCTCAACGAGCACAACTACCTGGGCGGCCGCATCAAGGTCTACAAGGACCTGGCCTTCGAGGTGTTCAAGGAGAAGGTAGCCGACCCTCTGGGCCTGGACGTCTACACCGCGGCCGAGGCCTGCGTGGACCTCATCAACCTGGTCATGAGGGAGCACCTGGTGCGCACGGTGATGCTGGGATACGATCCCGGGGACTACGTGCTGCTGGGCTACGGCGGTGCCGGCCCCATGCACCTGGCCGGCTACGCCGGCGACTACCCCTGGCGGGGGGTGGCCACCGTGCCCTGGGCTGCTGCCTTCTCGGCCTGGGGCTGTGCCTGCATGGACTACTCCCACCGCCGCCACCGCAGCATCTCGGCGGTGGTGCCCTTCGGTGCTGGCGAAGCCGAGAAGGAGTACGCCGGCCGCATCATCACCTCCACCTGGGAGGCCCTGGAGAAGGAGCTGCTGGAGGAGCTGACCCAAGAGGGGTTCCCCCGGGACCGCATCACCTTCCGCCAGATAGCCTACGTGCGCTACTACGGCCACCTGTTCGATGTGGAGGTGGAGTCGCCTCTGCCCCGCTTGGCCAGTGCCCAGGACGTGGACAGGCTGCTGGAGCGCTTCGAGCATCTGTTCACCCGCATGTATACCCTGGCGGGCAAGCCGGGCTACCCCACCTACGCTGTCACCGAGGTGGCGGTAGTGGCCCAGGTGGACACCCCCAAGCCGGTGGTGCGCCGCTACGACCTGGAAGGCCCCGAGCCGCCCAGGCAGGCCCTCAAGGAGAAGCGGCAGGTGTTCCAGGGCGGCCGCTGGCAGCCGGCCAACATATACGAGATGTCCGAGTTGCGGCCGGGCAACGTCATCGAGGGCCTGGCCGTCATCGAGGCGCCCAGCACCACCCTGTTCGTGCCCGAGCAGTGGCGGGTGCGCATCGACGAATACGAAATCTACTGGCTGGAAAGAAAATAACCGCGGGGGAATGAGACTATGGTCGTCGGACGCGCAACCCTGAAGGAACAGGCCGCCGAATACGACAAGCTGTTCAGGGAGACCGGCTGTCTCTTCGGCCTCACCGAGCTCAAGCGCAAGAAGGAGGACCCCGGGACCTACGAGGCCGTCTGGCACATGCTCCTGAACGCCGTCAACACCGGCTGGGCGGTGGGCTGTAAGGTCTCCTCATCGCCCATTGCCGTGGAGGGCGGCGACGCCGTATGGTGCCTGCACGTGCCCACCGGGGAGGTGGTGTGCAGCTCGCGGGGCATAACTGCCCACCCGGGGCTGCTCTCCATGCTCATCCGCCGCATGATCGACCACGAGTACGAGGTGGACCCCGGCATCAACCCGGGGGACATCTTTGAGAACAACGACTCCCACTTCGGAGGCATCCACGGCCCCGACTTCCAGACGGTGGTGCCCATCTTCTACAACGGGGAGCTAGTGGCTTGGGCCGCCGCCGTGAGCCACGTGATGGACGCGGGCTTCGTCATGCCCGGGTCCATCGGCTTCCTCAACCCGGACGTCTTCACCGACGGCATCTCCTTCGCCATGGAGAAGGTGGGCGAGGAGGACAGCTACTACCCCTGGTACGAGAAGCGCATCCGCACCAGGACCCGGATCCCCGAGTGGGTGCTGGGCGACGCCCGCGGAAGGCTGGCGGGCTGCCTGACCATCCGCCAGAAGTTCCTAGAGCTGGTGGAGAAGTACGGCATCGACTACATCCGTGACGTCCTGAAGGAATACGTGGAGGACGGTCGACGGTTCTCCCTGTCCCGGGTCAGGACGCAGATGATACCCGGCATCATGCGCAAGTCCAACTTCAAGGACTTGGCCATGAAGGGAAAGCGGGTGATCCTCCCCCACCAGAACATCGACGTCCTCTTCAACCTGCCCATGCGGCTGGAGATCACCGGCGACGGCAAGGTCCGCTTCTCGTTGAAGGGAGCCAGCGGCTGGGTCCCCTTCGGCGAGAACCTGACGCCCGAGGCCCTGCGGTCGGCTGCCATGAACGCCTTCTCCCACATGGTGGGCTTCGAGATGTTCAACTGGGGCATCATGGCCAGCTGGGAACTGGAGGAGCCGCCGCCCGGTTCGTGGTGCAACCCCTATCCCCAGAACTACTTCGCCGCCACTGGCGTCGGCTGGGCGCCCGCTGTCATGTGGCTCAGCTCCATGTACGAGATGTTCGGACGCCTCTACTACAGCCGCGGCTATGTGGAAGAGGTGGCGGCAGGGGCGGCCACCACCATGACGGCCGAGTTCTCTGGCTTCAACCAGTACGGCCTCTACACCGCGGGCCTCACCCTGGAGCAGGCCAGCAATGGCGGCCCGGCCCGCGCCATCGCCGACGGCGAGACCAGCGCCTGGTGCATCTACACGCCCAACGCCGACTTCGGCAACGCCGAGGTGAGCGAGCTCTACTACCCCATCATGTATCTGGGCAGAAACATCGAGCCTGACTCGGGCGGCTACGGCAAGTACCGGGGCGGCCTGGGCCACACCGCCGTGTGGATGATCAAGAACACCCCGGGCATCGAGTACCAGTGCGGCTGCGCCGGCCTGCGCAGCAAGATCGTGGGCAACCATGGCATGTACGGCGCCTATCCCAGCTGGCCCGACCGCGGCAGCTACGCCATCGACACCAATGTCAAGGAGCTCATCGAGCAGAAGAAGCCCCTGGTACATGAGCGGGGCGACCCCGAGGAGCCCGACCTGGCCAAGAACATCAAGGCCCGCATTCTGGAGACCAACGCCGTCGCCCCCTTCGTGACCCCCGCGATAATGCACGAATACGACATCATCCTCCACCCCATCTCGGGCGCTCAGGCATTCGGCGACCCCCTGGAGCGGGACCCGGAGCTGGTCAGGAACGACCTCAACAACGGCTGGACCAGGGAGTGGGTGGCCAGGGACATCTACGGGGTGGTGGCCAGCTACGATGCCGATGCCAAGGAGTGGGTGGTGGACCTGGAGGCTACCGAGCGAAGGCGTCAGGCCATCCGCGAGCAGCGCAAGGCCAGAGGGATCCCCTTCCGTCAGTGGTGGAAACAGGAGAGGGAAAAGATCCTGCGCCGGGAGCGGATGGACGACGCCGTCAAGACCATGTGGGCCACCGCCTGCGAGCTGTCGCCCGACTACGGCCGGGACCTGAAGGCCTTCTGGAAGCTGCCGGAAGACTTCGACTTCCGCAGCTGACGGGTGGCGCAAAATACCGCGGAAGGTAGGTAGTCATGTCCGAGTACGACATCAGCGAGATAGAGAAGCTAGCCGACGGCAAGCTGCCCTGGACCCGCGTCCAGGAGATCATGCGCCTGCCCAAGGACACCGACCGCTTCTTCAAGTGGCTGCGGATCCTCCAGTCGCGGGTGCCCTGGCCCGACCGCATCCTGCTCCCCCTGACCACGGCCCTGTTCGTCGTCGAGAAGGAGGACGGCCGCCGCATAGTCAAGTGTCGCTGCGGGCACGAGTTCGACGACTACCGGGTCAACTGGAAGCTCCACGCCCTCGTCTACGTGCGAGAGACGGAGGAGCAGATGCGAGAGGTGTACAGGGGCCGCGAGATGCCCGACCCTAACTGGGTCCAGATCCGGGAGTATTACTGCCCCGGTTGCGGCACCCAGCTGGAGGTGGAGGCGGTGCCACGGGGCTGTCCGCCCGATTTCGAGTTCCTGCCCGACATCGACAGCTTCTACTCCCAGTGGCTCGGTCAGCCCCTGGGCGGTCAGCCCTACCAGTTCGAGGACCGCACCCAGCAGGTCATAGAGCAGTGGGCCAGAGAGGATCTGGCTGGTTGAGATGGCCGGGCGGTGACATCCCGATGGGGCAGGCCCTCCAGGGCGTTACCGTTGTCGAGCTGGTGGACGGCTTCTGGGCCAGTCTGGGCACCACATTCATGGCCGACTTCGGGGCCCAGGTGGTGAAAGTTGTGCCCGGCGGCTCGCCCGTGGGCGGCCTCGTGAAGGCCCATCGCGATGTGCCCCCTGAGCATGTGCGGTTCCTCTACCAGTTGGTGGGACGCAACAAGCTGAGCGCTGCCCTGGACATCTCCGCGGAGGAGGGCCAGGAGCTGCTGCGTCGGCTGGCAGCGGCCGCCGATGTGTTCGTCAGCGACTGGTCCCGGCGGGACCTCCAGGCCCTGGGCCTGGACTACGAGTCGCTGCGGGCCAGGCGGGAGGACGTGGTCTACGTCACGGCATCGGGCTTCGGACAGGATGGTCCCGATGCCGACCTGCCCAACCTGGACGAGCTGGCGGCGGCCCGCACGGGGCTCATGCCCATCCTTCCCCAGCCAGGGCAGCCGCCGGTGTATGCGGGCCATGGCCAGATCTACGGTTCTGGCCTGCTTCTCCTGGGGACGAGCATCGCCCTCTGGCACCGCGAACGGACTGGAGAGGGCCAGTGGGTGGACGTGTCCCTGCTGGCGGCGGGCATATACGGCGCTACCCTGGACGTGCAGGCCTATCTGGCCATGCGCAGCGAGCGCTTCCTGCGCCCTATCTCCCGCTACGATGCCGGCAACCCCATGAGCGGGACCTACTACATGACCAGCGATGGACGCTGGCTCACCCTCACCATGCCCGACACGGACCGCTACTGGCCCCGGCTGGCCCCCCTGGTGGGGCTGGATCCCGCCGACCCGCGCTTCGACAGCCACGAGAAGCGCTGCGAGGTAAACCGCCTGGAGCTCATCCGCCTGCTGGAGGAGGCCTTCAGGGGCGCCACGGCCGACCACTGGAAGAGGGCAATGGAGGAGCACGACCTGTCGGGCGACATCATCGAGGACTACTCCTATCCTGCCAATGACCGGTTCGCCCGCCAGAACGGCTACATCCTGTCCCTGTCCCATCCCGTCATGGGGCAGTTGGACCTGCTGGGCTTCCCCATCTACATGAGCGAGACCCCGGCCGCGCTGGACAGGCTGGCACCGTGTAGCGGACAGCACACGGCCCAGGCCTTGCGCTCCCTGCTAGGGCTGTCAGAGGAAGAGGTCGTGGGCTTGCAGCAGAAGGGCATCCTGCGGGTCTGACGGTAGACGACATGTTGCCTCTCGAAGGCCTCCGCATCGTCGACCTAACGGTGTGGTTCCAGGGCCCCATAGCGACCCGGCTGCTGGCCGATTTCGGGGCCGAGGTCATCCATGTCGAGAGACCCCAGGGCGGCGACCCGGCCCGAGGCGTCAGGACCATCAGGGCCGTCCCCGTGGGCGACTGGAACCAGTACTTCCTGGTCAACAACCGCAACAAGAAAAGCGTGGCCGTGGACCTGAACCAGGAGGAGGGGCAGGCCATCGTCCATCGCCTGGTCCAGGAGTCGGACGCCTTTGTGACCAACCTGGCCCCTGAGCACCTCAGGCGCTGGAAGGTCGACTACGACCATCTGCGGGCCATCAACCCCCGCCTGGTCTACGGTATGGCTACCGGCTACGGGCGCTTCGCCCCGACTCAGCGTCCAGCCTTCGACCTGACGGTCCAGGCCCTCACGGGGGTCATGGCCCGCCTGGGGGAGCCGGGCGAACCGCCCATCTACCTGGGCATGGGGTCGGGCGACGCCATGGGGGGGCTCTTGCTGGCCGGCGGGGTGATGATGGCCCTCCTGGCGCGCCGTCACCTGGGCAGGGGGCAGCTGGTGGAGGTCTCCCTCTATGGTGCCCAGCTCTATCTGGGAGCCCCTACCCTGCAGGCCTATCTGTCCACGGGCGACGACCGCCTGCGTCGGCAGCGCTCCCGCAAGGAACCTGTGAACCCCCTCAACAACGTCTTCGCCAGCGCCGACCGCTGGCTGGTCCTGTGCCTGCCCAACGAGGACGCTGCCTGGTGTGCCCTGTGCGAGACGCTGGACCGGCCCGAGCTGGCGGCCGACCAGCGGTTCGCCACGGCCCGGTCCAGGGAAGAGAACTCCCGCCTGCTGACGGAGCTGCTGGACGACATCATCGCTTCGCGACCGGCCGAGCACTGGCTGAGCCGGTGGCGCGAACGCGGCTTCCCCTGCGCTCCGGTCAACACGCTGGCGGACCTGGCCGCCGATCCCCAGGCATGGGCCAACGGTTACCTGATGCGGGCCTACTGTCCCGAGATCGACCAGGAGGTGGACGTCCCGGGCATGGCCCTGACACTCTCCCGCACCCCTGGCCAGATCCGGCATCTGGGGCCGGAGCTGGGCCAGGACACGGAGCAAGTGCTGGTGGAGGTCCTGGGCTACTCATGGGACGACGTGATCCGATTCAAGGACAAGGGGGTGATCCTATGAGCGGAGCGGAGGAGGCGACGCAGGAGGTAAAGCGGGTCCCCTTCACCCAGGGCGCCTTCGTGGAGACGCCGCAAGGCCCCCGGCTGATAGGCTCCAAGTGTCCCGCCTGCGGCACCGTCTTCTTCCCCAAGGCAGATGTGTGTCGGGTCCCCAGCTGCATGGCCCAGACGGAGGAGATGCTGCTGGGGCCTCGCGGCAAGCTGTGGAGCTACAGCATCCAGTACTTCAAGCCCCCTCCTCCCATACGAGTGGAGGAGCCTTTCCGCCCCTACGCCGTGGGGATGGTGGACATGGACGGGGTGCGCATCATCGGTATGCTCACGGAGGCGGACTTGGAGGTGCTGCGGCCCGACATGGAGGTTGAGCTGGTAATCGACATGTTGTATCGTGATGCGGACGGCAACGAGGTAGTTACCTGGAAGTTCCGTCCCCTGCGTTGAGGAGGTCGGTCATGAGAGAGGTAGCGGTGCTCGGGGTTGGCGCCCATCCCTGGGGCAGGTTCGACGCAGTCCCCCTGTCCCAGATGTGCCGCGTGGCCATCGAGGCGGCCCTCAAGGACGCCGGCGTGACCTGGAAGGAGATTCAGGCCGTGGTCGCCGGCGGCTCCCGCTTCTCGGGCGGGTACGGATGGGCCCTCAACGGCAACGAGATGGCAGCGGAGATGGGGCTCAGCGGCATCCCCGTCTACAACCTCACGGCTGCCTGCGCTGCCGGCGGCAGCGCCTTCAACATCGCCTATACGCTGGTGGCCAGCGGCATGCACGATCTGGTGCTGGTCTTCGGCGGCGAGAAGCCGCCGCGGGGCTTCTTCCCCCTCAGCCGGGACGAGGCCGACCCGCTGGACCCCCAGTTCCTGCAGGTGGTGGGCGCTGGCCTGACCGGCCCTGCCTTCTGGGCCATGCTGGCCCGGAGGCGCATGCATGACTACGGCACCACCGAGGAGCAGCTGGCCAAGGTGGTGGTCAAGGCCCGCCGTCTGGGCGTCCACAACCCCATCGCCAGATACCGACAGGAGATAACCGTCGAGGACGTCCTCAACTCGCCCATGGTCTGCTATCCGCTGCACCTGTTCGAGATCTGCGCCATCAGCGATGGCGCGGCGGCAGCGGTGCTGGCCTCGGCCGACGAGGCGAGGAAGCGCACCAGCCGTCCCGTCTGGGTGGCGGGCGCCGCCATCTGCACTGCCGAACTGGGCGATGGCCTGCCCAGGGGCGTGTCGGCCATCGGCGGCTGCGCGCCCAGGGCATACCACAGCGAGGTGGCCAAGGCGGTCCGTCTCGCCATGGAGCGGGCCGGCATGGGGCCGAAGGACATCGATCTTATCGAGCTGCAGGAGAACATACCCTACTACGAGCTGGCCCTGCCAGAGGAGTGGGGCTTCTGGGAGCCCGGCGAGGGGGAGAAGATGCTGGAGAGCGGCGAGACGCTGCCCACCGGCAAGACGCCCATCAACCCCAGCGGTGGCTTTCTGTCCTTCGGCGAGGCGACGACGGCCATGGGCGTGTGGCAGGTGTACGAGGTCACCCTCCAATTGCGGGGCGAGGCGGGGGCTCGTCAGGTGCCGGGGGCCAAGACGGGCCTGGCCCAGACCCTGGGGCTGGGGCCCAACGGCAGCGCCATTGTCCTCAAGAGGTAGTCGGACAGAAAGAAGGAGCAGGCCATGAAGTTCGGAGTCGGTTTGCCGGTAGTCCACCTTTACCCCGTGACCGCCAACCAGTGGGAGTATACGGCCCCGCCCTCGGTGGCCACAGAGATCGCCCAGAAAGCGGACGCCCTGGGCTTCGACTTCCTGATCATCCCCGAACACATTATCATCCCCAACGAGATGCTGGAGACCATGGGCGCCCGCTACCCGGACGCCCTGGCGGCCATGGCCTTCATCGCCGGGGCCACCAGGAACATCAAGGTCCTCAGCTACATCATGGTGTTGCCCTACCGTAACCCCATCGTGGCCGCCAAGACCATAGCCACCATGGACTTCCTGTCCAACGGGCGGGTGCTGCTGGGCACCGCTGTGGGTCATATGCAGCGGGAGTTCGAGATCCTGGGGGTGCCCTTCCACGAGCGGGGCAAGATCATGGACGAGTACCTGCTGGCCATGAAGGAGCTGTGGACCCAGGACTCGCCCACCTTCGAGGGCCGCTATGTTCGCTTCTCCGACATCCGCTTCGAGCCTAAGCCCATTCAGAAGCCCCATCCGCCCATCTGGCTCGGGGGAAACACCAAGCCGGCCATGCGGCGGGCGGCCAATCTGGGCGACGGCTGGATTCCGTGGCTTATAGGCCCCGAGCAGATGCCCCAGTGCCTGGAATACATATTCTCGCAGCCTGGCTTCCAGAGCAGGTACCCCAACGGCAAGGGCTTCGACGTGATAGTGCCCCTGGCTCGCTTCCAGGTGGAGGACTACTCGCACCGGGAGCTGGGCCCGACGGTGATGCCCCGAGGCAAGGAGGAGATCGTCGAGGCCATCGGCCAGTGGAAGGAAGTGGGCGTTACAGGGGTAGTCATCAACTTCCCCCGTACCCGTACCCTCGAGCAGGCGATGGAGTGGTTGGAGTGGTATGCGAAGGAGATAGTACCGGTGTTCAAGAACGGCTCCTGAGGGCCGAAGACGAGAGGAGGGCAGCATGGCGCTCTTGCACAAGCTCAGGCTACCGGCGGCGCTCATCGTCATCGCCGTGTCGCTGCTCCTGGCTGTCGCCTGCGAGGAAGAGGAGGAGGCCCCGGCCACTCCCACTCCCGGGGCGGGTGGACAGCAGGTGCGGCCCGGCGCTGCGGGCATCGCCAGCAACCCGCGCCAGGTGAGGGGGCTGGAAGGCATCCTCACGCTGGACGACGGACTGGCCATGTTCAGGCAGCGTCCGGCGGGGGAGACCCGCACCGGCGTGACCTCCACCACCATCAAGCTGGGCCGCACGGCGGACATGTCGGGCCCCTTCGCGCCGTATGAGCCGTTCTGGGGTCGCATGCTGGAGGCCCTCATCAAGAGGGTCAACGACGCCGGTGGCATACACGGCCGCCGCATAGAGCTGGTCACCGTGGACGACAAGGCTGACCCGGCTGTCGCCGTGCAGGTCACCCGGAGGCTCGTCGAGCAGGACAACGTCTTCGCCCTGTTCTTCAGCATCGGCGCTCCTTCTCACGCGGCCGTGCACGACTATCACGTGCAGCGGAGGGTGCCCGACTTCTTCTACTTCGACGCGTCGCCCCTGGGGATGGAGCCGGAGACCTCGCCTTATGACTTCAACGGCCAGAACTCGGACCACATCAGCGGCTTGGCCATGGCGGAGGCCCTGTTCCGTATCGACCCCAACGCCCGTCCCATCCTGGTCTATGCTGACTTCCCCGCTTCCCAGGCCGGCCGCGACGGCATACGCTACGGCGTCCAGAAGCAGGGCAAGAGCCTGGTGGGCGAGCTGTCCCACGACCTCACCCAGTTGGACCTGACCTCCATAGCCCAGCAAGTGGTGCGCTCGGGGGCAAACTGGGTGCTCTATCACGGCTCCATAACCCAGTCCATCTCGCTGGTGAAGGCCCTGCGGGACCTGGGCAGCAACATCAGGGTGTTCCAGTGGGGCTGGGTGCCCACCGGCGACCCTGGCAGCGATGCCCTCATGGACGGGACCTACCAGGTGACCTTCTTCTGCTCTCAGTTCTCCTGTCCCGACCGCCAGGTCTTCCAGCGCCTGCAGGCCGTTGCTCAGGAGGAGGGCATCCCCTACAACCCCTTCCTGTCGGTGCAGGCCCTGATGGCCGTGGAGCACCTGGTGCGGGGCCTGGAGATGGCCGGCCCCGACCTCACTCGCGAGGGCTTCATCGAGGCGCTGAACAACGGCTTCGATGGCAGCTGGCAGTGCTCCGCCTGTCTGGCGCCCACCATCATCAACCCCCAGGACCACTGGATAAACGAGACTTACCTGATCACGCAGTGGCAGAACGCGTCCCGTCGCTTCCAGGTCCTGGGCACCCTGGACTATGAAACCAGCAAGGGCCGGGGGCTGAGGGGCAATCTGCCAGGGTTCGACTGCCGTCCGGGCACCTGCCCCTGGAGGCAGTGAGGCGGGGAACGCCAAGCGCTAGGCGCCGGTCGTGGGGGCCTGACCGAGGGGGTGACCGTCCCACGGTCAGGCCCCCGATCATGCCAGGGCGTCGGGGACCGCGCCCCGTCCTTGTCCCTTCCCTGGTCGCCCTGTATCATGGGCTGGCGGCCTCATGGTGCAGTTGGTCCCCCTGGGCACCGGTAACGCCTTCACCACGCCCGGCCGCTACTGGAGCGGCTTCCTGTTGGACGGCAGGATCCTGCTGGACTGCCCCCCGACGGCGTTGCCCCACCTGAAGCGGGTGGGCGTGCCGCCCCAGCAGGTGGAGGCCATCTTCATCACTCACTTCCACGGAGACCATTTCGTCGGTTACCCCTTCCTGGTGCTGGAGTATGCTTACCTGAGCGACAGGGAGAGGGACCTGGAGGTGGTGGTGCCGCCGGGCGGCGGCCCCTTTCTGGAGGGCTTCTTGGACCAGGTGTTCCCCGACCTGTCCCGCCACGAGGCGAACTACCGACGGCTCTACGTGGAGGCCCGGCCCGGCACGCCGCAGGTTGCAGGAGGGGTCCGCTTCTGGTCGGTGCCCATGGAGCACGCCCGTGGCAAGCTTCAGGCCTTCGGCTACCGGCTGGAGCTGCCAGGACTGACGGTGGCCTACAGCGGCGATACCGAATGGTCGCCCTCGCTGCTGGAGCTGGCCCGTGGCGCCGACGTCCTCATAGTCGACTGCACCTATGCGACGCGGGGGCCGGAACACATGGGGCTGGAGGATGTGCGCCTGCTGCGGTCTCGCCTGAGTCCGAGGACCCTCCTGCTCCTCACCCATCTGGGAGACGACGGGGTCCGCGCCAGCGGTCTGCCCAACACCATGCTCCTGCGCGATCTGGAGACCTACTCCTTCAGTCGCGTCGGCGGGTGAGGGAGGGGCGATGGGGGCCATTGTAGCCGTCCTGGGGGCAGGGGCCTTCGGCACCGCTCTGGCTCAGGCCGTCGCCCACGCCGGCCACCAGGTGCGGCTGTGGAGCATCGAGGCGCCGGTGCTGGCCGAGATCCGTCAGCGACGCCGCAACAGCTCCTACCTGCCCGGAGTGCGCCTGCACCGTCGTGTGAAGCCCTGCGAGGGGCTGGACGAGGCGGTGGCGGGGGCATCGCTGGTGCTGGTGGCGGTGCCCTCGCGGGCGGTCAGAGAGGTGGCGCGAGGGTTGGCAGCGTGGGTGACATCTGGGCAGGCGGTGGTCAACGTCGCCAAGGGGCTGGAAGAGGGCACCTGCCTGCGCATGTCTCAGGTGCTGGAGCAGGAGCTGCCGGCCTCGGTACGGGGGGCCATCGCTACCCTGGGTGGGCCCGCCATCGCCCGCGAGATGGCCCGCCGCCGTCCCACCGCGCTGGTGGCGGCGGCTCGAGAGCCCGAGGTGGCCGAACTGGTGCGGCGCTGCCTCCAGAACGACTGGGTGCGGGTGGCTGTCAGCCCCGACGTGGTGGGGGTGGAGATGTCGGCCACCCTCAAGAACGCCTATGCCATCGCCCTGGGCCTGTGCGATGGCCTGGGTATGGGGGCCAACGTCAAGGCCACGCTGACGGCCATCTGCCTGGCCGAGATGGCCGAGACGGTGGTCTGTCTGGGCGGGCATCGGGCGACGGCCTACGGGCTGGCCGGCCTGGGAGACCTGCTGGCCACCGGTTACAGCCCCCACAGCCGCAACCGCACTTTGGGCGAAAAGATAGGACGGGGCGAGGACTGGCGACGCTTCCTGGCCAGCAACACAGTGGAAGGCCCGGCGGCGGTGGAGGCTTGCCTGCGACTGATGCGGCCCCTCGGCCTGCCGCTGCCGGTTCTGGAGGGGCTGCACTCCCTCCTGTTCCAGGGGGCGGACCCCAGGGCTACCCTCACGGCGCTGCTGGAGAGTGCCCCTCTGCCCCTGTCCTGAGGCCCTCAGTCCCGGTGGAGGGCCTTGATGGCCTCGTCCAGGACGTGCCAGGCCAGGGTGGCGCACTTGACCCTCACCGGGAACTTGCGCACCCCGGAAAGGGCCTCCAGGTCTCCCAGCTCCGTGGCATCCACCGTCTCATCGCCCGTCATCAGGCGATGGAAGCGGTGGTAGAGCTCTTCCGCCTGTTCCAGCGTGAGTCCCCGGACGGCCTCGGTGAGCATGGAAGCCGAGGCCTGCGATATGGAGCAGCCCTGTCCCTGGAAGCGGGCGTCCTTGATGACCCCGTCCTCCACCAGCAGGTCCAGGGAGACCTCGTCGCCGCACAGGGGGTTCTGCCCCTCGCGACTGATGGTGGGCTGAGGCAGACGTCCCCGGTTGCGAGGGCTGCGGTAGTATTCCAGGATGATGTCGCGGTAGAGGTCGTCCAGCGACTGCTCCTGGCGCTTCAGCTCTTCCCTGTCCAGCATGGCCACGCCTACAGTGTGACACGGTCGGCGTGGGCTGGCAACCTGAAAGAAGGCGGAGAGACCCCCGAAATGGCCTGTGCTACAATGGGCTTGCGCCATGAAGGCCACCGGCATCCGCCGACTGGTCAGGCCCATGTCCCTAGCCGACATCCCTCAGGTCGAGGAGATCGAGCGCGAGGCCTTCCCTACTAGCTGGCCCCCCTCGGCCTTTCAGCACGAATTGCGGCACAACCGTATCGCTCGCTACCTGGTAGCCGTCGAGGAGGTCGAGGAGGAGGCGGAGGCGGGGCCGCCGCTCGCACCGGTTGGGCTGGGCCGGGTACTGGTAAGTCTGCGACGCGCCCTCAGCGGCGAGCCCGCACAGCAGGAGCGGGTGCTGGGCTACCTGGGCATGTGGTTGCCGGCGGACGAGGCCCACATCATCGCCGTCGCCGTGCGCTCGGCCTATCGTCGCCAGGGGTTGGGAGAACTGCTGCTCATGGCCGGGCTGGAGCTGGCCCGTCGGGAGGGCCGGACCCTGGCCACCCTGGAGTGTCGTGTCTCCAACTGGCCTGCCCAGGCCCTCTACCGCAAATACGGGTTTCGCGAGGTGGGGTTGCGGCCCCGCTACTACTCGGACAACCAGGAGGATGCATACGTCATGGCGCTGGACGGGCTGGACACTCCGGCCGTGGCCCGTCGTCTGGAAGAGCTCAAGGCCCTTTACCGCCAGCGACGGGGAGAGGCCCACATCCTGACGGACCTCTAGTTGCAGGAGGTGCCATTTGGCAGCCAGTGTGGACCGGGCGATAGCCAGGCTGCGGCGGCAGCTGGACCAGGTGCCGTGGCTGCGGGGCCGCGGCCCCGTCTCCTATCACTACGGGCAGTGGGTGGACGCGACCCATCATGCCCTCATGACCCTCTTCGGCGAGGACTCGCCCGAGGCGCGGGGGTTCCTGGAAATCGTAGGCACCGGCGCCGCCGAGCGGGGCTGGGGTGTGCCTCTTGCGCCCGACCACCAGTGGGGGTTGCGGGCGCGGCTGGACCGCGCCGAGAGCTATCTGCGCCAGCTCCTGGAGGGGCTGGAGAAGCAGGCTCAGGCCTCTTAGCCTCCGGGCCGGGACGTGCCGCCCTAGCGGCTGGCGTCCTCCAGGCCCTGGCTGGCCAGGGCCACCACGTCGGCCGCCACAGACAGGGGCAGGCGAGACGTCTCTATGGTGAGGTGGTAGTGTTGGGGGTCGTCTGGCTCCACCTTCCAGAGGCGACGGTAGAAGAGGGTGCGGCCACGGTCGGCCTGGGCCACCTGGCGGGCAGCCTCCTCCAGGCCCAACCCCTCGCGCTCGGCATAGCGCTGCACCCGCTTCTCCTTGGGGGCCAGGGCTAACACGTGGAGGGCGCCGGGGAAGTCGCGCAGGGCCACATGGCTCCCCCGGCCCATGATGACCACGTCGCCGCGGTAGGCCAGCTCCCGGAAGACCCCCGTGAGCACCTTGACGTACAGGGCGTCGTCGATGTCGCTCTCCTTCCCCTCATCCAGCTGGGTGGCCATCTCGGTGTAGCTGCGGGAGAAGATGACCTCCAGGCCGGTGCCGCCTGTCAGGGGGTCGGTGCCCAGAAGGGCCGAGCGCTCCAGAAAGCCCCGCAGAAGGGAGGCCAGCCGCTCCCGCAGCCCCAGGCAGCGCTCGTCCCGCTCGGCGACACGCTCCACCCGCACGCCCAGGCGACGGGCGGCGTCTACCAGGATCTGCTGGTCGATGAGGTCGATCCCCAGCTTCTGGGCCACCAGGAGGCCCAGCTCGCGAGCGCCGGATCCGGCAGCGCCAGAGACAGTAATGACGGGCATGTACCCATCTCCTCCGCAACGACCTAGCATAGCGTCTCCCACCCGCCTTGGGAACGGGGGGCGACGCTGCTCTACAATGGCGGTGGGTGACCTATGGAGGGCCGTCAGGGCTATCGTCTGCCCCTGTCTTACGTGCTGCGCTTCGCTCTGGCAGTGATCCTGGGGCGGAGGCGGGAAGTGGGGCCGGACGCGACGGCGGTGCTGCAGCGGGCCGGCCCTCCCTGCCGGATCCTGGGGCAGGAGCATGTCCCCCTCCAGGGACCTTTTGTCCTGGTCGCCAATCACTACGAGCGCCCAGGGCTGAAGGTGTTCTGGGGGGGCATGCTCCTCACCGCCGCCGTATGGCAACGGCGGGGCCAGTCGCCTCGCTGGCTCATGACCAGTGAGTGGTACAACTTCCGCCTGGGCCCGCTGCCAGTGCCGGTGTGGCTCTTGCGCTGGCTGTTCCGTCGGTTGGCCACTGTCTACGACCTGGTCATCGTGCCCAGGGCGCCAGAGCGCGGGGTGGGCAGGGCGGCCGCCCTGCGTGCCGTCCTGCAGGCGGCCTCTCCCCAGGGGCGTCCCTTGGCCCTTTTCCCCGAGGGCATCGGCAGCGGCCGCCTGCTGCGCCCTCCGGAGGGCGTGGGGCTGCTGCTGCTGGCCCTGGCCGAGCGGGGGGTGCCGTGTCTGCCTGCAGGCCTCTACGAGGAGGAGGGGCATCTGGTAGCCCGCCTTGGGCGTCCCTTCCTGGTGCGAGGGGAGGGGGAGAAGGAAGAGCGCTTCCGTCAGGCCCGCGACCAGGCCATGCTGGCCATCGGCTCGCTCCTGCCCAGCGGCCTCTGGGGCGAATACGCCGCCGACCTGCAACGCCTCATGGAGAGAGGTGAGCACCTGGCCTGAGGTGACGGAGGATGGCCACTAGAGACGAGCTGTCGGCCATACCCCTGCGCGACCGTCTTCTCTATGCCTCTGCCAGCTTCGGGGGCAACGTCCTTTCTCGCTCTCGCGACCTCTGGCTCATCTACTTCTACGCCCCACCAGCGGATGCCGACATTCCTCGTCGGGTGCCGGTGCTGGTGCTGGGGGCGCTCCTGCTGGCAGCCCGGCTCATCGAGGCCCTGGATGACCCCCTCATTGGCTGGTGGAGCGACCGCACCCGCAGCCGCTGGGGCCGGCGCATCCCGTTCGTGCTCTTTGCCACACCCTTCTATGCCCTGTTTGCTGCCCTGCTGTGGATGCCGCCCGACCCCCACGAGAGCGCCCTCAATGCTGCCTATCTGTTCATCGTCCTCGAGGCCTTCCACCTGTTCAGCACCCTGTCGGGAGGCCCTTTCGAGTCGCTGCTGCCCGAGATCGCGCCCCGCTCCCAGGACCGGGTGAGCATCGTCACCTGGCAGGTCTTCTTCGGGACCATCGGCGCCTTTATGGCCCTGGTGGTGAGCGGGATCATCGTGGACGTGGCTGGCTTCCAGGCGATGGGCGTTACCATGGCAGTCCTGGCCTTCGTTTCCCGCTACGTGGGCCTGGTGGGGGCATGGCGTCACGCCCGCCGCGACGTGGAGCCGGCCCGTATCGACTTCCTCCAGGCCGTCCGTTCGACCCTGGCCAACAGCCAGTTCCGCGCCTTTCTGCCGACCTTCATTCTGTTCAACGCTGCCATTTCGCTCCTGACGTCGGCCCTGCCCTACTGGGCGTCGGTGGTGCTGCTGCGGGGGCTCAAGCCCGAGATAGCGCGAGTGGAGTTCGGTCAGGAGCTGACGTTGCAGGTGGGTCCCCTGGAGGTGGGCGTGGGGGTGGGAACGGCGGTGGGGCTGCTGACGGGGGCGGCCATCCTGGTGGTGCTGGCCTCGCTGCCCCTGGTCTACCGGCTTTCGGTGCGGTGGGGCAAGGCCTGGGTCTACTCGCGGGCGCTGTTGTACGGCTCCCTGTACCTGCCCTGGCTCGCCTTCATGGGCTTCATACCGGGGGTCGATCCCTTCTTGCAGGCGCTGTTTTTCGTGGCCCTCATCGGCGTGCCCATGGCCGCCGTATACACCTTCCCCAACGCCATCCAGGCCGACATCGTGGACTACGATTATCTGCTGACGGGCCAGCGACGGGAAGCCATCTACTATGCTACCCAGGCTACCCTGGAGAAGATGGCCTCGGCCCTCTATCCGGCGGTGCTGGCCCTGCTGCTCTCTCTGGGCGCCAGCGCCGATGATCCCCTGGGGATCCGCCTGGTGGGGCCGGTATCGGGCCTGGCCTGCCTCCTGGGTCTGCTGACCTTCCGTGCCTATCGCCTTCCGGACCAGGTGACGGCCGAGACGGTGCGGGGGAAAGGCCTCAGTCTGGAGCGCGCCTAGTCGGGGGCGCGGGGCGGCGTCGGGCCGGGCGGAGGGGTGGGGGCTGCACCCGGCGGCCCGAAGACGATGATGACCTCGTCCCCGTCGCGGGGCACATAGTCCTGAAAGTCTGCCCGCGGTTGTCCGTTGACCAGGACCTGGACCTGCCCCTCCTGGCCCTGGAAGGGGCCTTCCCCACAGGTGTCGCCGTTGCGGAAGACCCGCGTGTCGCCGGGCACCTGAAGGGTGTCGGAGGTGAGGACGCCGCCCCTGCCCAGCGCTCGCCCGGCGTACTCGAAGAACTTGACGAGGCGCGCCCCGCGGCCCTCCTCGGAGGTGTTCTCGGGGTGGATGTGTATGTAGCCGTCGCCGTGGGTGTGGACTCCCCCGGCGAAGACCGGGATGTTGGGCTGCCTCACGCCGCAGATCCATATCTCGTAGCGGGCGTGCCAGTGGTCGCCGATCTTGGGGCTGATGGCTCCTGCCTCCCGGAACAGCACCAGGGCCAGGAAGATGGCCACCACCGCCACGGCTATGATGGCCACCGGCAGCCAGGGAGGCAGATAGACGTTGATGCCCGGGCGAGGCTGAGGGGTGCGCGGTTGGGGCGACCGACCTGTGCGGGGCTGGCCGCGGCGCCAGAAGGAGAGGGGGCCGGGGTCGTCCCGCCGTTGCTGGGCGCGCCGCGCTCGGCGCCGCTCGCGTCGGCTCATGGGGCCGCCTCCGCCGGCTGGCGGTAGAGGCGGTCCAGTTCCTCCACCTTGGCGATGTTCTCGGCCTCGCTGGGGTCAGGCTCGGCGCTGAACCAGGCGTCCAGTATCTCGCGGGCCACCGCCTGGGAGGTGGAGCGCAGGCTCAGGCAGAGGACGTTGGCCTGGTTCCAGGCGCGGGCGCCGCGAGCGGTCTCGGCGTCGTGGCAGAGGGCGGCGCGGATGCCGGGTACCTTGTTGGCGGCGATGGATACGCCGGTTCCCGTCCAGCAGAAGAGGATGCCCTCGTCGGCCTCGCCCCTGGCCACCATCTCGGCTACCCGGCGAGCGACGTCGGCCCACTGCAGGTCTTGCCCTGCCAGGGGCCCTACCAGTCGAAGCTCGAAGCCACGCCGCTGTAGCTCCTCCACCACATAGTCGGTGAGAGGAGTCCGCTCGTCGCTTCCCACCGCCAGGCGCATGCGCCTTCGCCCTCCTTCGCACCCATTATAAACGATGCCGTCTTCTGGGACTGGGGTTCAGGCCCGCAATGGCCGCACTATCTGCGGCCTCTCGTCCAGGAACAGGCGCACGCGATGGACGCGCCGGGGCGGGCGGCGAAAGCCCAGGGCGGCCGTGACCTGCTCGGCCCGTCCGGCCGTCTGCTGATCGGTGCGCAGGCGCATGCCCAGAAGGAAGGCACCGTCCTGTTCCTCCTCCAGCCACAGGTCATAGACGAGGGCGCGCAGGTCGTAGCGGCGTACCTGTCCCTGGCGCAGGTGCTGCCAGGGGATGGAGTCGGCCGCCAGCAAGGCAGCGATGGCCTCCTCCACCTCGGCCCTGTCGCGCCCCTCCGCCTCTACCTGGACCTGGTATTCGGCCCACCGCACCTGGGTCTGGAGGGCGGGGGCCCGCAGCCCCACTTCTCGCACCGCCACCACCTCAGTGCCCGGCACCACCTGGGCGTTGACCTGGCGCAGGAAGTCGCGCAGCGCCACCCGTCGCGTCAGGTAGACGTCCATCAGCTCGCCCGAGGACGTGACGCCCACCGGCAGCGGCGAGGCGAGGGAGATGCGAGGGGTCGGGTTGTTCCCGCCCGAGTAGGCGAGGGGGATATCAGCCCGCCGCAGGGCGCGCTCCCAGTAGCGCATCAGGTCCAGGTGGGTGATGAACTTCACGCTCTCGCCCCGCACGAAGGTGGCGCGCAGCCTCTGGACGGTCACGGACTCCCCTCCTGCCCGGGAGTGGTGCCCAGCTTGGTCACCGTCACCTCCTCTATTTTGCGCCCCGACATGCGGGTGACGGTGATGCGCAGGCCGTTGTAGACGAACTGCTCTCCCTGGCGGGGAACGTGGCCCAGATAATCCAGGACGAAGCCGGCCACCGTCTCGTAGTCGCCTTCCGGCAGGTCGAGGCCCAGCTCCTGGTTGGCGTCATCGATGGACATGCCCCCGTCCAGGCGGTAGGTGCGCTCGTCCACGGTCACGAACTCCTGCTGGGCGGGCCGCAGTTCGTCGCTGACCACGCCCACCAGCTCCTCCAGCAGCATCTCCAGGGTGACGACGCCGGCGGTGCCGCCGAACTCGTCCACCACCACCGCCATCTGCTGGCCGGAGCGTTGCATCTCCCAGAAGAGGTCTCCCACCCTTTTGCTCTCGGGCACGAACAGGGCAGGGCGCATGCACCAGTCGATGGGGCTATCGGGGCTTAGCTCCTCCTGGGCCAGCCCCTTGAGCACATCCTTGATATTGACGATGCCTACCACATTGTCCACCGAACCCTCATAGACGGGGAAGCGGCTGTGGGGCCTGTCCACGAAGATACTGTAGAACTGGCGTACCGTCGTCCCCCGTTCCAGCCAGACCACTTCGGTGCGAGGCACCATCACCTCCCGCACCCGTCGCTCGCCGAAGCGGAACACCCGCTCCAGCAGCTCGGCCTGGCGCTCCTCCACCGCCTCTTCTTCGGCGGCGATGTCGATGAGGGTGCGCAGCTCCGCCTCGGTGACGGTAGGTGTGACGCCCATCCTCTGGCCCAGCAGCAGCCGCGAGATGAAGGCGGGGGCAGCGGCCAGGGGCACCACTATCGGCCTCAGCAGCCAGAGGAGGGCCGCCACCGGCCGGGCCATCAGGAGGGGGAAGCGGTCGCCGGCGTGGGCGGCCAGCACCTTTGGCAGGACCTCTCCCAGCATGGCCAGACCCACCGTCATGACCCCCGTGCCCAGGGCGAGGCCCCACACCCCTCCTACCGCCTGAGCGGCGATGAAGCTGCCGGCGGTGGAGGCCACCACCACCGACAGGTTCTGGAGAACGACGATGAGGGTGAAGAAGCGCTCCTTGGCCTGCTGCAGCCGGTAAAGAGCGGCCGCCGACCGGCTCCCCTGCTCCATCAGGTGACGGATGCGGATGCGGTTGGCCCCCACCACGGCGATCTCGATGGCGTTGACGAGGGAGTAGGCCAGGATGGCAACGCCGAAGGCGATGCCGGCCAAATGCACGGGGACGCCGCTCACCTCCAGGGCGTCTGTCTGGGGCGGGAGCAACTGCCAGGGATGAGAGGGGGACAGGTTGGCGTCCATGGCGGGCGCCTCAGGCCGCCGCCGACGTCAGCGGGCCGGAGACGATGGCCTTTCGGCCAGGCGGCGGGCTGCCGTGTAGGGGTCCAGCTCTCGCCGGGCCACCGCCGCTACCATCTCCTCCAGCCTGCCGTCCTCCTTGGCCAGGCGCAGGGCCTCCTCCCACAGGTGTCCGAAGAGGGCATACATGAGGCGGCGACGGGCCCGCTCGCGCAGCGCCTGTTCCGTGGCGGCAGCCGTCTCCAGGTGGCGGCGGTGGGCCTCGATGGCGTCGGCCAGCTCGACTACACCGTCGCCGCGGATGGCCACCGTCCGCACGACGGGGACCCGCCAGCCGTCGTCCTTGTCCAGGTTCACGAACTCGGCTAGCTGGTTCGCCAGGATATCGGCCCGGGGCAGGTCTGCCTTATTGACCACCAGGATATGGGCGATCTCGAGGATGCCGGCCTTGATGGCCTGCACCTCGTCGCCGGTGCCGGGGACGGTCACCACCAGCACCGTATGGGCTGCGTCCATGACCTGGACCTCGTCCTGCCCCGCCCCGACTGTCTCGATGACGATGACCTCCATGCCGCAGGCGTCCAACACGGTGGCCACGTCCATGGTGGCAGGGGCCAGGCCCCCCAGGGCGCCCCGGCTGGCCATGCTGCGGATGAACACCCCGGGGTCGGAGGTGAGGGACTGCATGCGCACGCGGTCGCCCAGCAGAGCGCCCTGGGTGAAGGGGCTGGTCGGGTCCACCGCCACCACCCCCACGCTGCGGCCGCGTCGGCGCATCTCCTGGACCAGGGCGTAGATGAGGGTGCTCTTGCCGGAGCCGGCAGCGCCGGTGATGCCCACCACGTGGGCGCGGCCGCTGCGAGGGTAGAGGAGGCGCAAGGCCTCGCGGCCTTCGGGGTAGCCGTTCTCTACCAGGCTCAGGAGTCGGCTGAGGCTGCGGCGGTCGCCCGCGAGGGCCCTCTCCACCAGCTCCGCGACGGTCTGGTTCAAGGCCTCACTCCCGCCCCGCGGGGGCGGACATTGTTGCGCACCCATTCCACTATCTCGGTGGTGGGGGTGCCAGGCCCGAAGATGGCCTTGAAGCCCAGCTTCTCCAGCTCGGGCACGTCCTCCTGGGGTATGATGCCCCCGGCGAAGAGGACGACGTCGTCCAGTCCCCGCTTCTTCAGCTCCTCCACTACTCGCGGGAACAGCTCCAGGTGAGCGCCGGACAGGATGGAGAGGCCCACGGCGTCGGCGTCCTCCTGAAGGGCTGTCTCTGCGATCATCTCGGGGGTCTGGCGGATGCCGGTGTATACCACCTCGAAGCCGGCGTCGCGCAGGGCGCGGGCCACCACCTTGGCGCCGCGGTCGTGCCCGTCCAGGCCGGGCTTGGCGATGACGATCTTCACCTTGCGCTCATGGGCCATCTCCGACGACCTCGCTAAAACGGTGTCCGGCTCATATGTTACACGTTCAGGGGCACCCCTTGCACGGCGCCCCCGCCCAGCCGACGTCGGTGCCCCTCAGGGGCGCTCCACCAGCAGCAAGGGGGCGCCGCCGGCGTGCTCGGGCGCCACCCGGGCTATCCGTGTTCCCTCTTCGTGTCCGGGGGCGGGGTCCGTGACCTGGACGCCTGCGCGGCGCAGGCGGGCCACCATGCCGTCCAGGTCGTCCACCTCCAGAGAGATGGCGAGCATCCCCTCGGCCGGGTCGATGCCGGGGAGGCGACCTGCGGCTATGTCGGGCCGCAGGATGACCAGGGTCGTCTCGCCCACGTGGACATGCCCTTCTTCTCCCTCGGCGCAGCCCATGACCTGCAGGCCCAGGTTGGCGCGGTAGGTTTCCAGGGCGGCGTCCACCTCCTGGGCGCCGATGAGCACCTCTCGAAGTCTGCGCACGGCCATGGCTCAGTCCCTCGGCTGTGTGAGCTCCACCAGCACGCCGTGGTGGGCACGGGGATGCAGGAAGCAGACGAGTCCCGCCAGCCCGCGGCGCGGCTCCCGGTCCACCAGCTCTACGCCCTTGGCCTTGAGGGCCTCCAGCTCGCGGGCCACATCATCGGTCTGGAAGCAGAGGTGGTGCAGGCCTTCGCCGCGGCGGGCCAGGAACCGCCCCACCGGGGTATCGGGGCCGGTGGGTTCCAGCAGCTCGATCTCGCTCTCGCCCACAGTCAGCAGGGCGGCCTTCACCCCCTGCTCCTCCACCACCGCCTGCTGGTGGACGTGCAGCCCCAGCAGGTCGCGATAGAAGCGCAGGGCAGCCTCCAGGTCGCGGACAGCGATGCCCACGTGGTGCACCTTCTGGATCAAAGCCCTTCCCTCCGTCGCCATTCCAGGATGGCTGGTATGTGCTCTCGGTAGTGGTCGATGGCGGCGTTGTGCAGGATGCGGTAGGCCACCCGCCCCTCTTCGAAGCGGTCCTCGGGCACCTGGCGGGCGGCAGCGAGGAGGGCGTCCTTGCTCGCCCGCAGCTCCTGCAGCATCTGGGGCCATGGCGTATCGGCATGGGCCTGGGCGAAGCGGGCGTTCCAGGCGTCGGCATCGGAGTAGTCCACTCCTTCGGGAGTGGGCCGTTCGCCCCGGGCCACTCGCTGCAGGGCGGAGGCCATCTCACGGTGCCAGCCCGCGATGTGGGCCATGATGTCGCGGACGCTCCATGTGCCGTACCACACGCGGGTGGCGGCCTCGTCGCTGAGGCCCTCGACGGCCTGCAGCAGCTCCTGGAACCCCTGCTCCACCTGCTGGACCAGCTCCTGCCTGCCCACGCCGCCCCCTAGAAGACCATGAACTCCTTCTGCTCGCCGAAGACCCGCCGCAGCACACGGCAGATCTCGCCCAGGGTGACGTAGTTCTCCACGCATTCGATGATGACGGGCATCAGGTTGGCGTCGGAACGGGCCGCCTCCTCCAGGACACCCAGCAGGTGCTGGACCTTGCCGTTGTCCCGCTCCTCCCTGACCCGACGCAGGCGCTCCAGCTGCCGCTGGACCACCTCTGGCCGCACCCTCAGGATGTCCTTGGGCGGCTCCTCGTCGTCGGTGCGGAAACGGTTAACGCCCACCACGACGCGGCGGCCGCTGTCGACCATCTGCTGGTAGCGCCAGGCAGCCTCCTGGATCTCCCGCTGCTGGAAGCCCATCTCGATGGCGGCCAGGGCGCCGCCCATGTCGTCGATGCGGTTGATGTAGCGCTGGGCCTCCTCCTCGATCTCGTCGGTGAGCTTTTCGACGTAATACGAGCCGCCCAGGGGGTCGATGACGTCGGCCGCTCCCGACTCGTAGGCCAGTATCTGCTGGGTGCGCAGGGCCAGCTGCACTGCTCCCTCGCTGGGCAGGGCCAGGGCCTCGTCCCACGAGTTGGTGTGCAGGGACTGGGTGCCGCCCAGCACCGCCGCCAGGGCCTGCAGGGTGACTCGCACCACGTTGTTGAGGGGCTGCTGTGCGGTGAGGGTGGCGCCACCGGTCTGGGTGTGGAAGCGCAGCATCATCGAGCGTGGGTCCCTGGCCCCGAAGCGCTCCTTCATGATGCGCGCCCACAGTCGCCTGGCCGCCCGGAACTTGGCTACCTCCTCCAGCACGTTGGTGTAGGCGGCGAAGAAGAAGGAGAGGCGGGGGGCGAACTCGTCCACCTGCAGACCGCGGTCTATGGCCGCCTGCACGTAGGCGATGGCGTTGGCGAAGGTGAAGGCCACCTCCTGCACCGCTGTCGAGCCCGCCTCGCGGATGTGGTAGCCCGAGATGGAGATGGTGTTCCAGCTGGGCAGGTGGTCCTTGCACCAGGCGAACACGTCGGTGATGAGGCGCAGGGACGGGCCTGGCGGGAAGATGTAGGTGCCGCGGGCGATGTATTCCTTGAGGATGTCGTTCTGGATGGTGCCGCCTATCTGGCGCAGGTCGGCCCCCTGCTTCTTGGCCACCGCGACATACATGGCCAGCAGAATGGCGGCGGTGGCGTTGATGGTCATGGAGGTGGTGACCTTCTGCAGGGGTATGCCGCGGAAGAGCAGCTCCATGTCGGCCAGGGAGGAGATGGCGACCCCCACTTTGCCCACTTCGCCTTCGGCCATGGGGTCGTCCGAGTCGTAGCCGATCTGGGTGGGCAGGTCGAAGGCCACCGACAGCCCCGTCTGTCCGTTCTCCAGCAGGTAATGGAAGCGGGCGTTGGTCTCCTCGGCGTCGCCGTAGCCGGCGTACTGGCGCATGGTCCAGAGCCGGCCCCGGTACATGCTGGGCTGGATGCCACGGGTGAAGGGAAAGAGGCCCGGGTAGCCCAGCTTCTCACGGTAGTCCCAACCGTCCATGTCTTCGGGGGCGTAGAGGGGTCCCACGGGACGACCGTAGGACGTCTCCATGGGGTCGTCACGCTCGGGGAAGCGTTCTACAGAGGGCCTGTAGACCCTCTCCAGCCATTCCTGCTTGTTCTGGGGCTGCTGGTCGGCAGACATGCTTTCACCCTGTCCGAAGCGAAGGTGTCTGTGGAGGGCACTCGCCAAGAGTGTAGACCCCCCGCAGGGGGAGTGTCAACGCGAAGCAGCAGGCCCTCCGGCCGCCATCCCCCAGGCGTGTCGCCGCCGCTGCCAGGCGACGGAGGGAGGCCGCCCCTGCTGGACGGGCCTGACCCGGGGAATGTCCTACTCCAGGGAGGCCAGGTATGGGTAGTGGGGCTGGCCGCCGTAGACCACCTCCACCTCCAGGCCAGGGCGCTCTCGCCCCAACTCCTGGGCCAGGGCCTCCGCCTCCTGGGCCGTGACCTCTGCGCCGTAATACAGGGTCAGGAGGCCTTCGCTGCCGTCCAGCAGGTCCAGGGCGCGGTGCAGGGCCTCCTCGGCACTGGCGGCTTTCACCTTCAGCTCTCCGTCCACCAGGGCTATGTAGTCCCCCTCGCGCACTTCCAGGTCGCCGATGCGCACGTCCCGAACCGAGCGGGTGACCTCGATGGTGCGCACGGCCGCCGCCGCCTCCTGCATCGCCTGGACGTTGTCCTCTAGGTCGCGGCTGGGGCCGAAGGCGAGGACGGCGGCGATGCCCTGGGGGACCGATACGGTCTCCAGCACCGCCACCTTTTTGCTGGACATCTCGGCTGCCTGACGGGCAGCCAGCAGGATGTTCTTGTCGTTGGGGAGGAGGATGACCTCCTGGGCGGGCGCCGATTCGATGGCGTCCAGCAGTTGCCCGGCGCTGGGGTTCATGGTGGGGCCGCCGCTCACCACGATGGCCCCCAGGCTGCGGAGGGTCTGGGCCAGGCCGTCGCCCGGGGCTACGGCCACCACCGCCGCCGTGGGCTGGAGCGACTCCTGGAGCTGGAAGAACTGCCCCGCCTGCTGACGGATGTTCTCGATGCGCACTTCCAGAAGCTCGCCGACGTCGGTGCCGATGCGTATCGCGCCTCCAGGGTCGTTGGTGTGGACGTGGGCGCGCACCAGGCGCTCGTCGCCCACGGCCACCACCGAATCGCCCAGTTGCTCCAGACGGGCGCGGATGGTCTCCGGCTCCAGCCCCTGCCCCTCCACCAGGAACTGGGTGCAGTAGCCGTAGAGAGAGGGCTCGGCGGCATGCATCTCCTGTGTGTGGGAGAGCCAGTCGCGTTGCACGTGGGCGGGGGCCAGAGCTGGCGCTTCCTCCAGAGACTCGCCCCGCAGGCAGCGGGCGAAGGAGTCCAGCAGCACCCACAGCCCCTGTCCGCCCGCGTCCACCACGCCGGCCTCGGCCAGCACGGGCAGCATCTCGGGGGTGCGGTCCACCGTCTCCCTGGCCTTGTGGGCGGCGGCGGTGAAGAGGGTCACCAGGTCCTTCTCGCCGTCGTCCACCAGGGAGCGGACAGCGGCGGCCGTCTCGCGCGCCACCGTCAGCATGGTGCCCTCTTTGGGGTTGGCGACGGCCTGGTAGGCCAGCCTCGCCGCCTCCTCCAGCCCCGCTGCCAGAGTGGGGGCGTCCAGCTGGGTGGCGCCCGCAGCTGCCCGGGCCAGCCCCCGCACCATCTGGGAGAGGATGACGCCGGAATTGCCGCGGGCACCCATGAGGGCGCCACGGGCCAGCGCCTCCATCAGCTCGCCCACGGGGATGTCCCGGCCTTCGGGGTCGAGGCGGGCTGCCTCCTCCAGCGTGGCCCGCAGGGTGAGGAGCATGTTGGTGCCCGTGTCGCCGTCGGGGACAGGATATACGTTGATGGCGTTGAGGGCCTCTACCTGACCCTCGAAGCGCTGGACGGCTGCTCGCAGGGCGCGGAACAGGTCCGCTGCGGAAAGGGAAGCAACGGCGGTGGCCTCACCGCCCGTTCCTCGCCGTCGCTCCCTGCGGCTGCCCGTGGCGCTTCACCTTGCCCTTGGCCTGCGGGGGTGGTAGGATACCACTTGCGCATTCTAGCAAGGGGCCGAAGAAGGGTAAAGCGAGGGATCGAGGGTGGCCAAGTGTCAGCTCTGTGGCAAAGGCACCCGCTTCGGGCGTAACATACGCCACCAGCACTCGGGCCGCTGGGAGCGGCGCGCTCCCAAGACCTCCCGTATCTTCAAGGCCAACGTCCAGAAGAAGACCCTCGTCATCGATGGACGGCCCCAGAAACTGAAGGTCTGCACCTCCTGCCTCAGCGCCCTCCTGAAGAAGACCGCCAGCCTCTAGCCCCCTTGACCTTGCCGTCGCTGGAAGGTGTAGCGTCGGCAGCGGGGCCAGCCCTCTCGAGACCGACGCCAGGGAGGTGGCGATATGCAGCCTGTGGTGCGCTACAGCCTGTGTCCGGACTGCGAAGCCTGCCCGGAAGTGGCCATCTACCCCGACCGGGTGCTCATCGGCGAGGAGGGGAACCAGGTGCGCCTGACGCGCCAGGAGTGGGAGCGGCTGGTGGCGGCCGTCCGCTCGGGCGAGCTGGACGCGACGGCCGACCCCTGCTGCCCCGACTGCCCTCCCGATTGTTGCTGAGCTGCAGGGGGCGACCTGATCACGGGGGCTGGCCCCCGGAGGGGATAGCATGGGCGCCATGGTCATCGGCGAGCTGGCAAGACGGGCCGGCGTGAGCCCGCGGACCGTCCGCTTCTACGAATCGTTGGGGCTGCTGCCATCGCCGCCCAGGAGCGAGGGCGGGTACCGCCTATACAGTGAAGACGACCTTCGACGCCTGCGCTTCGTGCGGCGGGCGCGGGAGCTGGGGCTGTCCCTGCGTGACATACGCGACCTGCTGGCCCAGGGCTGTCGCTGCGACGATGCCCGGCTGCTCCTAGAGCGCCGCCTGCAGCGCGTGGAGGAGGAGATGCGGGCACTGACGGCGCTGCGCGACCGCCTGCGTCGGCTCCTGGACGACTGGGACAGCCTGGAGGCCCAGGACGACTGCCCCTGCTACTGTCCGCGCATCGAGCAGAGCGCCTAGGGCTGGAGCTCGGCCAGGGCGGCCCGCAGACGGGCCATGTTCTGGGCCACCGACGCCCGGTCGTTGAAGACGGCCGAAGCGGCCACCAGCGCTGTCGCTCCCGCCGCCACACAGCGGGGCGCGTTCTCGGGGTTGACTCCTCCGTCTACCTCGATCTCCACGTCCAGCCCCAACCCGTCCAGCAGGCGACGCAGCCGCCGCACCTTCCCCAGGGCTGCCTCGATGAAGGGCTGGCCGGCATAGCCCGGGTCCACGCTCATGACCATCACCTGGTCGACGATGGGCAACAGCTCCTCGATGGCGCTGAGAGGGGTGCCCGGGTTGAGGCAGACGCCGGCCAGTCGTCCCCGTGCCTTGACCTGCTGCACGATGCGGTGCAGATGGGTGGCCGCCTCCACGTGCACGTTGATGATGTCTCCTCCAGCCTCCATGAACGCCTCGATGTGGCGCTCCGGCTCCACGACCATGAGGTGGATGTCCAGGGGTAGGCGGGTGACGCGTCGCACCGCCTCCACGACGGGCAACCCCATGCTGATGACGGGCACGAAGCGACCGTCCATGACGTCTATGTGGATGCGGTCGGCCCCCGCCGCCTCCGCCTCCCGCACCTGCTCGCCCAGGCGGGAGAAGTCGGCCGAGAGGATGGAAGGCGCCAGCTTCACCTGTCTCACGGGCCTTGCTCCAGTAGCGCCTTCGCCCTGGCGATGGCCTCCCGCACGCGGCCGCTGGCGGTGCCGCCGGGCACGTCCCGCGCCTCGATGGCCCCGCGGGCGTCCAGCTTCAGGGCGTCCTCGCCGAAGTGGGGATCGAAGCGCCGGTATTCCTCCAGCGATAGCTCCCTCAGTCCCTTGCCCTGGGCCTGGGCGTGGGCCACCAGCTCCCGCACCGCCTGATAGGCGCGGCGGAAGGGCACCCCCTTGCGCACCAGGTAGTCGGCCAGGTCCGTGGCCAATAGGAAGGGGTCGGCAGCGGCCGCCTCCAGCCGCTCGCGACGGAAGCGCAGGGCGGGCAGCATGGCCGCGAACACCTCCAGGGTGCCCAGCAGGGCATCGGCCGACTCGAACAGGGGCACCTTGTCCTCCTGCAGGTCGCGGTCGTAGGCCAGCGGGAGGCCCTTCAGCAGGGCGAGCATGGCCGCCAGGTGCCCGGAGACGCGGGCCGCCTTGGCCCGGGCCAGTTCGGCCAGGTCCGGGTTCCGCTTCTGCGGCATGATGGAGGAGCCGGTGGCGAAGGCGGGCGGCAGCTCGATGAAGCCGAACTCGGGGCTGGCCCAGAGGACTATCTCCTCGGCCAGGCGCGAGAGGTGCACCAGGCAGGTAGCGGCGGCAGCGATGAACTCCACCACGAAGTCGCGGCTGGATACGGCGTCCACGGAGTTCGGAGAGATGCGGCTGAAGCCCAGCTCTCGCGCCAGGAAGTCGCGGTCTATGGGGTAGGGGACCCCCGCCAGGGCACCGGCTCCCAGGGGAAGCTCGTCGGCCCGCTGGTGGCAGTCCAGCAGCCTCCCCCGGTCGCGCTCCAGCATCCAGAAATAGGCCATCAGATGGTGGGAGAGGAGGACAGGCTGCGCGTGCTGCAGGTGGGTGTAGCCCGGCATGGCCACGTCCAGGTGGGCCTCGGCCAGGGCCACGAAGGCCCTCTGCAGGCGTCGGACGGCGGCGGCACCCTCCCGGCAGGCGTCCATGACGAACAGGCGCAGGTCGGTGGCGATGAGGTCGTTGCGGGAGCGGGCGGTGTGCAGCCAGCCCGCCGTCTCGCCCACCTTTTCGTAGAGGCGGGCCTCGATGTTGAGATGGATGTCCTCCAGCTCCTCGCGGAAGGGGAAGGTCCCCGACTCTATTTCTTGCTGTATCTCCTGCAGGGCATTGGCGATGGCCTCGGCCTCTGCCTGTGGGACGATGCCCTGGCGGGCCAGCATGCGAATGTGGGCCAACGAGCAGGCGATGTCGTAACGGTAGAGGCGGCGGTCGTGTTGGATGGAGACAGAGTAGGCCAGCGCCCTGGGGTCGAGGCCCTGGGCGGTGGGGCTCTGGGGAGGCTGCTCAGAGGTCATCCTGGCCCTAATATAGCCGGCCAGCGCCCCTTCCGGCCAATGCCAGCCGACCGCTCACCCTTCCCCGAAGGCGAGATGAACGTAGGCCGTGGTCCAAACCGGGTGCCCGCGTCCTGCCAGGTCGGTCATGTTCTTGGTCCAGATAGGCGCGTCCAAAGCCATTGCCAGCGCGAAATAGGGCACGTCGTCAGCGGGGACCGCCCTGGCGCGGGCCTTGGCCATGTGAGCGGCATAGACAGGTTCCGGACATATCCAGACCAGCGCCGGCAACACCTCCTCGATCAAGCCCCTGAGCAGATCCTGGGCCAGTCGGGCCGCGGTGGTCTCGTCCACCCCCAGGTCACGCCGGAGCACGTCAGCAGCCCTGGACTGCAAGTAGCGCACGTGCAGCAATTCGCGGAGGGCGTGCTCGGGGGCGCAGGGCAACACGCCCGCGGATACGGCGCGCCGCCACACGTTCACTACCTTGGTGGGCGGAGGCGGAGCCACACCCAGGCGCAGCGCTACGGCGTGACGCAGGAACCAGGCAAGCAGCTCTACCAAGACGTTGGCATCCAGGACCAGGTGGCGCACCCTAGCCTGCGACGTCGCTCAGGACGCGGGCCACCTTCTCCAGGGCGTGAAGGCCCCTCTCCTCGCCGATCCCTCGCTCGCGGCACGAGGACAGCCACGCCTGCAGCACTGCTCCGGCCGAGGTCAGGGCCTCCACCTCGGCCCCCTCAGCGTCCAGGGCTACGGGCACCACGACGGCCACCGGCCGACCGGCACGGGTGAGGAGGCAAGGGACGTGTCCCAGGGCCGTCTGAACGACCGGCCCCAGCTCTTCAATGGGCACCTTGGGCAACCGGCCCTCTTTCATCGTCAACGCCCTCGCTCAAGCGACACCAGTTTAGCACAACCTCGGCCACCCCGATGCTACTCTTGGAGCGGGGGCAGCTCCAGCAACTGGGCGATGGAGTCGATGGTGTAGTCCGGGGCCACCTCGCCATCGTCCTGGGGGCGGTCGGCCGTCTCCTCCACCGGCTCGTCCCTGGGCGGGCGCCGCCAGATGGCCAGCATGCCCAGGGCCCTGGCCCCGGCCACGTCGGCGCGGAGGCTGTCGCCCACCATGGCTGTCTCCTCCGGCCGCAGGCCCATGTCCTCCAGGGCGACCTGGAAGATGCGGGGGTGGGGCTTCAGGTAGCCCACCTCGCAGGAGACGGCCACCGTCTCGAAGAAAGGCGCCAGCCCCAGGTCGTCCAGCTCTCGCCAGAAGCGCGGGCCCGACCAGCCGCGGTTGGTCACGGCCCCTAGACGGAAGCCCCTCGCCTTGAGCTGCTCCAGGGTGGGGATGACATCGGGGAAAAGCTGGCGCCCCAGGAACCTGCCGCCCAAGTTCCATGTGTCCCAAAGCTCCTCTGCCTGCTCGCGGGTCAGCTCCAGGCCGTGGCGGGCGGCCACCTGTCGGCACAGCTCGGGGTAGTCGGGGCTTTTCAGGTCGCCCCAGAAGGCCCTCTCGGTGGCCTCCTCCACTGCCAGGCGGATGTCGCGGCCCAGGAAGTAGCGGTCGCCGTCCATGGAGTGGCCCCAGCGCTGCAGCAGGCGGCGGATGCGGGCCACCGTCTCGGCCCGTACCACCTCCTGGGGCGGCATGTTGGGGAAGTGCCAGAGGGTGTCGCCCAGGTCGAAGAGGACGGCCTTTATGCCCATAGTGCGTCGCTGTGCTGGCCCTCGAGTTCGACTATAGCGCCGCGCGGCTCTTGCGGGAAGCGCCGCCTCAGGGGGCGATGACCTCGGGCACGGTGTCGAAGCTGTAGCCCTCCCGGCGGAGCCCCTCGATGATGGCCTGGAGGGCCAGGGCGTCCTGCGACGCCGATCCGACATGGAAGACGTAAATGGCCCCCAGCTGGGCCAGCGACAGGCAGCGCTGCACGATCTGCTGGGCCGGCAGGCCGACCCAGCCCTGGGAGTCGACGGTCCATGTGACGTTGTAAAGGTAGCCACGGGCATAGATGTCGGCGTTGACCGAGGCGTCGTAATCGCCATAGGGAGGACGGAAGTAGGGCCTGGTGCTGGCGCCGGTCAGTCGCTGCACGATCTCCTCCGTCCGGTCCAGCTCCTGCCAGCGCTGGGCCTGCGTCATGGGTGGGCGGCCGGTAGAGCGCCCCGTAAAGGAATCGTGGCTGTAGGTGTGGTTGATGAGGTGGTGTCCCTCGGCCACCATTCGCCGCACCAGGTCGGGGTTCTGCTCCGCCCAGCGCCCGGTGATGCCGAAGCTGGCGCGGATGCCGTTGGCATGCAGGGTGTCGAGGATGCGGGCAGCATAGCCGGTGTCGGCGCCGGCGTCGAAGGTCAGGGCGACCATGCGCCGGGCCGGGTTGCCGCGGCTGACTACCCTGGCGCTGCCACCCGGCACCGGTGTGGGCGAGGGCGCCGGGGCTGCGGCGGCAGCAGCAGGGGACGGCGTCGGTCCGGGCACGTGCGTCGGGCTGGGGACCGCGGCGGACGGCGACGTCGGCGAGGGGCCCAACGTCGGCGCGGGGGTGGGCGTCGGGCCGCCCGTCACGGGAGCGGAAGGGGTGCCGCAGCCCGCCACCACCAGCGCCTGGAGGACGAGGGTCCCGAGCGGCAGGGCCCAGCGATGGCTCAATGCTGTCCCTGTTCCCCGCCCACGTCCTCCCCCTCCTCCAGGGGCTGGGCCTGGGCCTGTACCCGCACCGGCAGGCCCCAAATGTGGATGAAGCCGGGCGAGGCCCGGTGGTCGAAGGCGTCCCCTGCCTCGTAGGTGGCCAGGGAGAAGTCGTAGAGGCTGCGGGGCGACTTCCTGCCCACGGCCACCGCCCGCCCCTTGTGCAGCTTCAGTCGCACCGTCCCTGTCACATGGCGCTGAGTGGAGGCCACGTAAGCGTCCAGGTCCTGGCGGTGGCGGCTGAACCAGAGGCCGTTGTAGACCAGCTCGGCGTACTCCTGGGCCACCCGCGCCTTGAAGCGGCGCTGGTCGCGGGAGAGGGTCATCTGCTCCAGGGCCTCGTGGGCGGCCAGCAGGGCTACCGCCGCCGGCGCCTCGTAGACCTCCCGCGACTTGATGCCTACCAGCCTGTCCTCCAGCATGTCTATGCGTCCCACGCCGTGCTCGCCGGCCAGGGCGTTCAGGGCCGAGACCAGCTCCACCGGCCCCATCTCGCGGCCGTCCAGGGCCACCGGCACCCCCTGCTCGAAGGTCACCTCCACGTAGGCGGGGGCGTCGGGCGTCCGGTCGAGGGGCCGAGTCCACTCGAAGGCGTCCTCGGGCGGCTCCTGCCAGGGGTCCTCCAGGGGGCCGCACTCCACCGAGCGTCCCCACAGGTTCACGTCCACCGAATAGGGGCTGGCCCTGGTAACGGGCACGGGGATGCCGTGGCGCTGGGCGTATTCGATCTCCCGCTCCCGGTCCATGTCCCATTCTCGCACCGGAGCCACGATGCGCAGGTCGGGCGCCAGGGCCTGTACCGAGACGTCGAAGCGCACCTGGTCGTTGCCCTTCCCGGTGCAGCCATGGGCCACCGCCCTCGCTCCCTCCTCCCGTGCCACGTCCACCAGCAGGCGGGCGATGAGGGGGCGGGAGAGGGCTGTGGCCAGCGGGTAGTGCCCCTGGTAGACGGCCCCGGCGCGGAGGGCGCGAAAGGCATACTCCCGCAGGAAGGCTTCCCGCGCGTCCCTCCACACGAACTTCTCGGCGCCGGCGGCCAGGGCCCGGGACTGGAGCGTCTCGCGGTCCCGGTCCATGCCCACGTCCACCGTCAGGGCGATGACGTCGTAGCCCCGCTCCTCCTTCAGCCAGCGGACGGCCACCGAGGTGTCCAGTCCGCCCGAATAGGCCAGCACTACCTTCTCGCCCATCTTTCATCACTCCATCTGGGACTCGATGCGGCCGATGACCCTGTCCAGGGCCGCCACCGCCCACTCCAGCTCCTCGCGGGCGATGGTCAGGGGCGGCATCAGTCGCAGCGCGTTGGGACGGACGTTGTTCACCAGCAGGCCCTCCTCCAGGGAGAGGGCCACCGCCTGCTCGGCGGCGTCCCGGGTGAACTCCACCGCCCAGAGGAGGCCCAGCCCCCGCACCTCCCGCACCAGGGGGTGGCGGTCGGCCAGGGCCGAGAGGCGCTCGGACAGAAAGCGCCCCATCTCGGCGGCCCGCCCCGGCAGGTCCTCTTCCAGCATGTAGCCCACGACCCGGCAGGCTACCCTGCAGGCCAGGGGGTTGCCGCCGAAGGTAGAGCCGTGGTCGCCTGCCACGAAGGCGGCAGCCCCCTCGCGGGCCAGCAGTGCACCGATGGGGAAGCCACCGCCCAGCCCCTTGGCCAGGGCCATCACGTCGGGTGGGGCATCGTATAGCTGGTGGGCGAAGAGGGCCCCGCAGCGCCCCAGCCCCGTCTGGACTTCGTCCAGCATGAACAGGATGCCAGCCTCGCGGCACCAGTCTCGCACCCGCCGCAGGTAATCGGGCGGCGGCACGATGACCCCGTTCTCGCCCTGCACCGGCTCCAGCAGCACGGCAGCGGTGCGCTCGGTGGTGGCGCGGCGGACGGCGTCGGCGTCGCCGAAGGGCACCCGCACGAAGCCAGGCGGCAGCGGCTCGAAGGGGGCGCGGTAGCGCTCCACGCCGCTGGCCGCCACCGTGGCCAGGGTGCGGCCGTGAAAGGCCCCCTCGGCCACGATGATCTCGTAGGCGCCGCGACGGTGGTCTCGGCCCCAGCGACGGGCCAGCTTGATGGCCGCCTCCACCGCCTCCGCCCCCGAGTTGCAGAAGAAGGCGCGGTCCATCCCCGATGCCCGGCAGAGGAGTTCGGCCAGCTCCACCTGCGGCACCGTGTAGAACAGGTTGGAGACGTGCATCAGGGTGCGGGCCTGCTCCGTGAGGGCCTCCACCACCACCGGGTGGCAGTGGCCCAGGCTGACGGTGGCGATGCCGGCCACCAGATCGAGATAGCGGCGGCCGCGGTCGTCCCAGACATAGCATCCCTCGCCCCGCACCAGCACCACCGGCTGGCGCCGGAAGAGGGGGAACATGAACTGGGCTTCCAGGCCCCGCCAGTCCTTCATGGGGAAGCTGTCTCCAGTCTACTCGACGACGGTGCCCACCGTCTGCCCGCCCACCGCTGCCAGCAGGGCACCCGGCTGGCGCCCGTCGACGATGATGGCGGCGACGCCCGCCGCCCGTGCCCTCAGGCAGGCCTCCACCTTGGGCACCATACCGCCGTCGATGACCCTCGCCTCCATCAGCCTAGTCGCCTCGGCCGCCGTCAGCCGCTGACGCACCCTTCCCTCGTCGTCCAGCACGCCGGGGACGTCCGTCAGCAGCACCAGCAGGCGGGCACCCAGGGCGGCGGCCACCGCGCCCGCTGCCAGGTCGGCGTTGACGTTCAGCAGGCGTCCGCTGGCTGTCCCGCTCTCCCACTCCAGGGCGATGGGGGCCACCACTGGCAGCAGCCCCTTTCCGAGGAGCGCCTGCACCAAGTCGGCGTCCACGTCCGTGACCTCGCCCACCAGCCCCAGCTCAGGCTCGAAGACGCGGGCACGCAGCAGGCCACCGTCGGCCCCCGACAGGCCCAGGGCTGGGACGCCCCGTTTCTGGAGGGACGCCACCAGCTCCTTGTTGACCAGGCCCGCCAGCACCGCCGTCACCACCTGCAGGGCCTCGGCATCGGTGACCCTCTGCCCCCGGTGGAAGCGGACGGGGGCGCCCAGGCGCGAAAGCCAGGAGGAGATGAGGGCGCCGCCGCCGTGAACTACCACCGGCCGCAGGCCCCGGCGCCAGAGGGCGGCCAGGTCGTCCAGGCTGGTGTCGTGCTCGCCCAGGGTGGAACCGCCTATCTTGACCACTACCGTGTCCATGCTGCCTTCCCTAGGTGGTGTAGAGGCTGTTGAGGCGCACGTAGTCCTCGGTGAGGTCGGACCCCCAGGCTACGGCTGTCGCCTCGCCCAGGCCCAGGTGGGCGCGGAAGCGGACCTCCCGCTGGCGCAGGAGGGCACGGGCGCGGGCCTCGTCGAAGGGATGGGGCGCCCCCAGGCGGAACAGGCAGAGATCCTCACCCTCGCCGTCCCGGAGCCAGAGGGTGAGGCGGTCCAAGGCCAGCTGGCAGCCCGAGTTGCCCAGGGCGGCCACCACCCGTCCCCAGTTGGGGTCGGCGCCCTTCACCGCTGTCTTCACCCCCAGGGAGCGCACCACCTCGCGGGCGGCGCGGCGGGCGTCCTGGAGGGAGGCCGCCCCCTCGACGGTCATCTCGATGAGGCGGCTGGCGCCCTCGGCGTCCAGGACCATGGCCCGGGCCAGGCGCTGGCAGGCCAGCGTCAGCGCCTCTCGGAAGGCACCGGCCAGGGGGTGACCGTGGTCGATGGCCTCTCCCCCGCCCAGGCCATTGGCCAGCACCACGGCCATGTCGTTGGTGCTGGTGTCCGAGTCCACGTCTATGAGATTGAAGGAGGCGTCCACCGCAGCCCGCAACGCCTCCTGGAGGAAGGGCTGGGCCACCGGGGCGTCGGTGGTGAGGAAGCAGAGCATGGTGGCCATGTTGGGGTGGATCATGCCGGCGCCCTTGGCTACCCCGCCCAGGGCGTAGGGGCCGAAGCGGACAGCCAGGTGCTTGGGACGGGTGTCCGTGGTCATGATGGCCAGGGCGAAGTCGCGGCCGCCCTCGGCGCTCAAGCCGATCCTCTCCAGGGTCAGGGCGATCTTCTCCATGGGCAGGAAGGTGCCGATAACGCCAGTGGATGCCACCACCACGTCCTGGGGCGACAGGCCCAGGCGACGGGCCGCCAGGCGGGCCATCTGGCGGGCGTCTTCCAGGCCGCGGGCGCCGGTGGCGGCGTTGGCGCAGCCCGAGTTGGCGATGATGGCCTGGGCGCGGCCGTCGGCCAGGTGCTCCCTGGTCACCAGCAGGGGGGCCGCCTGGACGCGGTTACTGGTGTAGACGGCAGCGGCGGTACAGGGCGCCTCGGACAGGAGAAGGCCCAGGTCGTACTTGCTGGGGTTGTAGCGGATGCCGGCGTGGGCCGCACCGGCCACGAATCCCCTGGGGGTGGTGACGGTGCCCGACTCCAGCACTTGCAGCGCGTCGCTCATGGCCGCCTCCTTCAGGGGTAGAGGGCGGGCATCTCCAGCCCCATGGTCTCGGGCAGGCCCAGCATCACGTTCATGTTCTGGACGGCCTGCCCGGCCGCCCCCTTCACCAGGTTGTCGATGGCGCTGACGGCCACCAGTCGGCCTGCCGCCTCGTCCAGGGTCGGGTAGACGAGGCACAGGTTGCTGCCCAGGGTCTGCTTGGTGGAGGGCGGCTCGGACACCACCTGCACGAAGGGTTCGTCGCGGTAGAACTGGCGATACAGCTCCCAGAGGGCGCGGCGGCCCGCCTCGCCCTCTGGCAAGGCCCCCGGGCGGAGGGGGGCATAGCACGTGCAGAGGATGCCCCTAGTCATGGGCACGAGGTGAGGGACGAAGGTGAGGCGGGGACGGGTGCCCTCGGGCGAGAGGCGGGCCAGCTCCTGGACCATCTCCGGCTGGTGACGGTGCCCCCCCAGGCCGTAGGCGGCCACGCTCTCGTTGGCCTCGGAATAGTGGTAAGAGAGGGCCAGGGTGCGACCCGCTCCCGAGATGCCCGACTTGGCGTCCACCACCGCGTCTGGCTCGACGATGCCGGCCCTTAGGGCGGGAGCCAGGGCCAGCACTGCGGCGGTGGGGTAGCAGCCTGGATTGGCCACCACCTGGGCCGAGCGCAGGGCCTCTCGGTTCAGCTCGGTGAGGCCATAGACGGAACGCTCCAGAAGCTCCGGCGCCGGATGCTGGAGGCCGTACCAACGGGCGTATTCCTGTGGATCCCGCAAGCGGAAGTCGGCCGACAGGTCGATGACGGGCAGCCCGGCACGGACGTACGGCAGGAGGGCCTCGGCGCTGGCAGCATGGGGCAGGGCCGAGAAGACCACGTCCACCCCGTCGTCCAGCTCCTCCCGGACCGTCAGGTCGTAGCAGGCCAGGTGAGGGAACACCTGCGCCAGCGGCCTGCCCGCCGCCGACCTCCCCGTCACCGAGACCACCCTGGCCTGAGGGTGGAGGCGCAGGATGCGGGCCAGCTCGGCGCCGGCGTAGCCTGTGACTCCCAGGATGCCGATCTTGAACATGGCTGCGACCTCCCGACAAAAAGGCGAGGCCCCACCGCTGGCAGGTGGGGCCTTAGACACGTCTCGCTCGAGTACTATCGGGCCGAAGGCGCGCTAAAGCCCCCCGCCGCCGCGTCGGACGCGTCGTCGCAGAGGGCAGAAGCTACGCGCCTCTCCCATCACACGCTGCAGCATATGCCCCCCGGCCCCGTGTGTCAATAGCGCCCGTCGGCCCCCTGCCCCGGCCGGGCCCCTGGCCGGGCGGAATGCCGCCGACGGGCAGGGTGGGGGTGTGGAGGCGCTGCTGCCGGGCTGCCTTCGGGCAGCCCCTTGAAACGGCTACACGGTTCCGTGTAAAATAGGGCAGTCATGGCGAGGAAGGGGCCTGTATGGGACGCCGGGCAGGTGCGGCGTCTGCGTCGCTTCCTGGGCCTCAGCCAGGCCCAGCTGGCCCGCGAGCTGGGCGTTCGCCAGCAGACCGTGAGCGACTGGGAGACGGCTCGCTACCGGCCGCGAGGCGCCTCCGCCCGCCTGCTGACGCTGGTGGCCGAGCGGGCAGGGTTCCCTTACGGCCAGGGGGCCGAGGGTGAACAGGGGCCAGGCGACGCCTGAGGGGGCCGGGGCCGGCGAGAGGTGGCTGGCCCGGCTCTGGCAGGACGCCGCCCTGCCGCCCGCCGCCCTGCGCACCCGCGACGGACAGCGCCTGCGGGTGGTCTTCCGCGGCCTTCCCAACCCCGGGCCGGGCCCCGATTTCCGTTACGCCCTCATCGCCAGCGAGGGAGGACTCCTGCGGGGGGACGTGGAGGTCCATGTCCTGGCCAGCGACTTTCGTCGCCACCGCCACCATCTGGACCCGGCCTACAACGGCCTGGCCCTGCACGTGGTGATGTGGGACGACGAGGGCCGTGACACCGAGCTGGCCTGCGGACGGCGCGTTCCCGTGGTGGCCGTGGGGCCTCACCTGCACGGGCCTCGTCCCGAAGCCTGGCGGGAGCCGTGCCGCAGCGCCCTGGAACGGCTGGGGGCACGGGAGACGGCCCATCGCCTGGACAAGATGGGCGAGATGCGGCTGCGCCAGAAGGCCCACCGCTTGCGGCGAGAGGTGGCCGCCCTGGGTAGGGAGGAGGCCCTCTATCGCGCCCTGGCAACCGCCTGCGGCTACGGCGGCAACGAGGAGGACTTCGCCACTGTGGCCGAGGCCCTGCCCTGGGCCGGCCTGCGGCGAAGCCTGGCCGTGGCGCCCGTGGCGGAGGCCGCATCGCTGGCCCTGCGTCTCCTGTCGGCCCACCTGCCCCCCGCTGCCGGCGGCAGGCAGCGGCGGGGGCGGCCGGCCAACGCCCTCCACCGCCGCCTGGGGGCCTTCGCCTGCCTGCTGGCGACGCTGGCTGGTCCTGGGCTGGCAGCCAGCCTCCTGCCACCGGTGGCGGCCGCCGATGCCCCACGGCTACTGAAGGCCATCATGGTGCGGGGGCCCTGGGGAAGCATCGGTCGGGGGAGGGCGGTGGAGATAGCCGTCAACGCCGTGCTGCCCTTCGCCCTGGCCCTGGCCGAGGAGGCCCGCCAGCGTCCCTTGGAGGCGGCGGTCCTGCAGGCCTACCGCTCCCTGCCGCGGCCCGGCTCCTACGGATGCACCCGCCACCTGGAGGAGGCCCTGGTCGGCGGCGTTCCCGTGGGCGCCCAGCGGCAGCAGGGAATGCTCTACCTCTACCGCCACTATTGCACCCAGGGCGGCTGTGGCCGCTGCCCCCTCTCTTAGCTATGGCCGAGGCGAAGAAGGGACGTCGGCGCAAGGCCCCCTTTCGGGCCGGCGTGGTGGCCATCCTGGGGAGGCCCAATGTGGGCAAGTCCACCCTCCTCAACCAGCTGCTGCAGTTCAAGGTCTCGGCCGTGGCCCCCAAGCCCCAGACCACCCGCGAAAACATCAAGGGTATTCTCACCGGCCCCGACTACCAGATAGTCCTGCTGGACACCCCTGGCTACCTAGGCCGGCCCGCCCACCTGCTGGACCAACAGATGGTGCGGCTGGCCCGCGACGCCCTCCTGGAGGCGGACCTGGTGGTGCTGATGGTGGAGCCCCTGCCCCCTGGCGACATCGAGGAGACCATCATGAAGATGCTGGCCGAGGAGAGGAAGGCGGCCATTCTGGCCATCAACAAGGTGGACATGCTGCGCAACAAGGCCCAGCTGCTGCCGGTGATGGACGAATACGCCCGCAGGCACCCATTTCGAGAGATCGTGCCCATCAGCGCCCTCAAGGCCGACGGCGTGGACCTGCTCCTGCAGCTCATGGTCCGTCACCTGCCAGAAGGGGACCCCCTCTATCCCTCGGATGAGGTGACCGACCGCAGCGAACGGGCCCTCGCCGCCGACATCGTGCGGGAGGAGGTCTACCACCTCTACCGTCAGGAAGTGCCTTACGCCGTGGCGGTGGCCATCGACGAGTTCCGGGAGCAGGACCCCGAGCATGGGGGAAAGGACTACATCCGCGCCCTGGTGTTCGTGGAGCGGCAGGGGCAAAAGGGGATCCTCATCGGCAAGGGAGGACAGGCCCTCAAGGAGGTGGGCACCCGGGCCCGCCAGCAGTTGGAGCTGTTGCTCGGGCGCCCCATCTACCTGGAGCTGTGGGTGAAGGTGCGGCCTGGCTGGCGGAAGGACCCTCAGTTCCTGCGCTGGCTCCAGGAGACCAACCGCTGAGGCAGGGGAGGCGCCGGGGCCTCGGGCCTGAAGGGGGCGCCGGGCAGAGCGTAGGCGCGGGCGGCTTTGCCGCGGCGCCTGGTGCCCAGGGGCGGGAGCCGTCCCCCGCCGGCCAGCGGGTCTCGGACAGAGCGTCTGCACATTGACACAGGCGTTGCGCTTGGCTAGAATGCCCTGTGCACTGCCAGGACGGGGGGCGGTCAGGCGTGATCGAGATGGTGGTGGACAGCGTCCGGGTGAGCCTCTCCACTTATCAGCGGGTGGTCATCCTCAAAGAGAAGGAGGCCGACCGCTACCTGCCCATCTGGATCGGCCCCGCCGAGGCCGACGCCATCGCTGTGCGGCTGCAGGAGGTGGCCGTGCCCCGGCCGCTGACCCACGACCTCCTGCGCAGCGTCATCGAGGCGCTGGGCGCCAGCGTGAGCTATGTGCTGGTGAACGACCTGGCCAACGACACCTTCTACGCCAAGATCTACCTGGAGGTGAACGGCCGCCTCCTGGAGGTGGACTCTCGCCCCAGCGACGCCATTGCCCTGGCCGTCCGCGTCCAGGCCCCCATCTTCGCCGAGGAATCGGTCCTGGAGAGGGCGGGGGTGCGGCTGGACGAGGAAGGGCAGCTGGTGGAAGGCCCCCAGGAGGGCCCCCAGGAGCCCGAGCGGGGCCGCGGCGTCACCGCCGAGGAGCTGGAGAAGCTCTCGCCCTTCCGCGAGGTCATCGAGAGCCTGAACCTGGAAGACCTGGGCAAGGAGCAGCAGGACTCCTAGCCCGACGGATCGAGCCGGAAAAGACCCCCCAGCTGGGGGGTCTGTCATGTCGGAGGGGGCTGGCCCTGGGGGCCGGCAGGCCGGAGCGGCCGGGGGCCGCAGGGCGGTTGGCCATAGGCCCTGGTTGTGATACAATTCACGCGACGGGAAGGGGGAGGCGATAGAGTTGGGACGCCTCCCCCCCAGCGTGCGCCTGATCGGCATTGGCTGGTACGTGGCACTCTGCATCGGGCTGGGAGCGGGTCTGGGGGCCTTCCTGGACGATAGGTTGGACACCCGCCCGCTCCTCACCATGCTGGGCCTCTTCTCGGGCCTGGCACTCGCCTTCTGGGGAGGCATCCGCATGCTCCTGGACCTGATACGGGCCAGCGGGCCCAAGGGGCGCAAGGGCCCATGAGGGGCAGACTACTGGTGCTGGGGGCCATCGCCCTGGCGGGCGTGGGCTTCATCTTCCTGCGCGGCCCCAGCCCCCACATCCAGATCCGCCCCGAGGTGTTGGCCGATTTCGGCCTGGTGAAGATCACCAACACCATGGTCACCTCGTGGGTGGTGGTGCTGCTGATGGTGGGCACCGTCTTCCTCCTCACTCGGCGGTGGGAGTTGGTGCCCCGGGGCGCTCAGAACTTCATCGAGGCAGTCATCGAGGCCTTCTACAACCTGGTGACGGGCGTGGCTGGCGAGAAGAACGGTCGCCGCTTCTTCCCCGTCGTTGCCACCATCTTCTTCTTCATCCTCTTCGCCAACTGGTTCGCCCTGACGCCTCTCTTCAACGTCGTTGGCCTGGTGAAGCAGGTACCTTCGGAGGCGGTGGCGGAGCACCCGGAGGGCAAGGTCTTCGTGATGGACAAAGTGGACGTGGGGCCGCTGCCGGTGGGCCTCGTGCCATTCCCGGGGCTCGGCCAGTGGCAGGGGGAGGCTATTGAGCTGGGCGAGCCGGGGGCGCAGGAGGAGGTCCGCCATGCCGAGGAGGAAGGCAAGCTGGTGGGCGAGTTCCTGCCCTTCCTGCGCAGCATGAACACCGACGTCAACATGCCCCTGGCCCTGGCCCTGGCAGCAACCATCGCCGTGGAGTACTGGGGCATTACCGCCCTGGGGCTGGGCACGTATGCTGGCAAGTTCTTCAACTTCGGGCGTCTGGTGCGCGGCATTGTTTCGTTCAGGCCGTCGCTGGTGTTCGAGGGAGTCATAGATGCTTTCGTAGGCGTTCTCGAGCTCTTTTCGGAGATCATCCGCATCATCAGCTTCACCTTCCGTCTCTTCGGCAATATGTTCGCCGGAGAGGTGGTCATCCTCATGTTCACCTTCCTGACGCCCCTGCTGCTTACGCTGCCCTTCTATGGCCTCGAATTGTTCGTCGGCGTGATCCAGGCTTTCATTTTCGCGATCCTGACCCTGGTTTTCGGGATGGCAGCCGTCTCCCATGGCGCTCACGAGGCCGGGGAGCACGCGGCTGGCCATGCCGGCCATGTCGAGGAAGCAACGGCCGTAGCTGGCCACACATCAAGCTAGAGGAGGTGTTCCATGGACCTGTTCCTGGCTGTTCTGCCGCCGGTAGTGGAGGCCCTGCGGGCCGCCGCCCAGGAGCAGACAAACATGGCCTTCACCGACGAAGGTCTGCGTTTCCTGGCGGCGGGCATGTCCATAGCCTTTGGCGTCATTGCGCCCGCCCTGGCCATCGGTAACCTCGTCGGGAAGGCCATGGAGGCCCTGGGCCGCAACCCTGAGGCCCAGCCGGCCATCCAGACCAACATGATCCTGGGCCTCGCTTTCGCGGAGGCGCTGGGCATTTACGCCCTGGTCACCGCCGTCATGATCGGCTTCGTGTTCTAGCTCTGGGGGTGTGAGGCGATGCCCTTCCTGGCCGGCATCACCGAGGGGCTGAAGGCGCTGGGCATCAACCTGCCCAGCCTTCTGGCCCAGCTGGTCAACTTCACCGTCCTGCTGGTAGTGCTCTACTTCCTGGCCTACAAGCCGGTGCTGCGGCTGCTGGACGAGCGGCGTCGGCGCATTCAGGAAGGGCTACAGGCCTCGGAGGAGGCCAAGCGGCGGTTGGCCGAGGCCGAGCAGGAGGTGAAGGCCCAGCTGGACCGGGCGCGCCAGGAGTCCCAGGCCCTCATCTCCCAGGCCCAGCAGGTGGCGGCCCGCATCCAGGAGGAGGCCCGCGCTCAGGCCCGGCAGGAAGCGGAGCAGCTGCTGGCCCGCGCCCGCAGCGAGATAGAGATGGAGCGGGACGCCGCCATCGCCCAGCTGCGGCGAGAGTTCGCCGACCTGACCATCCGCGCCGCCGAGAGGGTCATTCGCCGCTCGCTCGACCGTGAGGCGCATCGTCGCCTCATCGAGGAGACGCTGGCCGAGGCGCCCCTCGGCGACGGGGGAGGGGACAGAGGGGCGTGATCCGCAAGGCCGCTGCCAAACGCTATGCCGAGGCCGTCCTGCAGCTCGCCAAGGAGAAGGGGCGGCTGGAGGAGTGGGCCGAGCAGCTGGACTTCATCGCCCGGGTGCTGGGCCATCCGGAGGTAGCCGAGGCCCTGGACAACGCCCGCTTGCCCGTGGCCCAGAAGCTGCGCATCCTGGAGGAGTACCTGGTGGGCCTGGACCCCCTGGTGCTCAACCTGGCCAAGCTGCTGGTGGCCCGGGGGCGCGCCCACCTGGCCGGCGACATCGCCGAGGCCTACCGGGAGCTGGCCGACGAGGAGCGGGGCATCGTCCACGCCCACGTCACCACCGCCGTCCCCCTGAGCGAGGAGGAGAAGCAGGCCCTGGTCAGGCGCCTGGAGGAGGCCACCGGCCGCAAGGTGGTGCTCCACGACCAGGTGGACGAGGGCATCATCGGCGGGATGGTGATCCGCATCGGCGACCGCCTGATCGACGGCAGCACCAGGAGCCAGCTTATGGCCCTGCGGCGCCAGCTAGAGGAGGCCCGCGCCTAGGGGGCAAGGAGGAAGGGTAAGCATGGCTGTAAGGCCCGACGAGATAGCCTCCATCATTCGCCAGCAGATCGAGCAGTTCACCGCCGGGGTCACCGCCACCGACGTGGGGGTGGTAGTGGAGGCGGGCGACGGCATCGCCCGCATCTACGGCCTGCGCAACTGCATGTACAACGAGGTGCTGGAGTTCGAGAACGGCACCCTGGGCCTGGCCCTCAACCTGGAAGAGGACACGGTGGGGGCCATCGTCCTCGGGGAATACACCCACATCAAGGAAGGCGACCAGGTACGCACCACCGGCCGCATCATCGAGGTCCCGGTGGGAGACGGGCTTCTGGGACGGGTGGTGGACCCCCTGGGGCGGCCCCTGGACGGCAAGGGCCCCGTCCGCTATGAGCGCACCCGGCCGGTGGAGCGCATCGCCCCCAACGTGGTGGTGCGCCAGAGCGTAGACACCCCGGTGCACACGGGCATCAAGGCCATCGACGCCATGATCCCCATCGGCCGCGGCCAGCGAGAGCTCATCATCGGCGACCGCTTCACCGGCAAGACAGCCATCTGTCTGGACACCATCATCGCCCAGAAGGGTGGAGACCTGCTGTGTATCTATGTGGCCATCGGCCAGCAGGCCTCCAAGGTGGCCGAGGTGGTGGCCACGCTGGAGGAGCACGGGGCCATGGAGCACACCATCGTGGTGGCGGCCAACGCCTCCGACCCGGCCGCCCTCCAGTATCTGGCCCCCTACGCCGGCTGCGCCATGGGCGAGGAGTTCATGGAACAGGGCAGGGATGCCCTCATCGTCTATGACGACCTGACGCGACACGCCTGGGCCTACCGTCAGATGTCGCTGCTGCTGCGGCGTCCCCCAGGCCGCGAGGCCTACCCGGGCGACGTGTTCTACCTGCACTCGCGGCTGCTGGAGCGCGCGGCCAAGCTGGCGCCTGAATACGGCGGCGGCTCCCTGACGGCCCTGCCCATCATCGAGACCCAGGCAGGCGACATCTCGGCCTATATCCCCACCAACGTCATCTCCATCACCGACGGCCAGATCTATCTGGAGACGGACCTTTTCAACGCCGGCATTCGCCCGGCCATCAACGCTGGTCTGTCGGTATCGCGGGTGGGGGGTGCTGCCCAGACGCGGGCCATGCGCCGGGTGGCAGGAGGCCTGCGCCTCTCCCTGGCCCAGTACCGCGAGCTGGCCGCCTTCGCCCAGTTCGGCACCGGCGAGCTGGACGTGGCCACCCGCCGCCAGCTGGAGCGGGGCCAGCGCCTAACGGAGGTGCTGAAACAGCCCCAGTTCCAGCCCCAGAAGCTCTGGCAGGAGGTCACCATCATCTACTGCGGCATCCACGGCTTCCTGGACGATGTCCCTGTGGCCAAGGTGCGCGACTTCGAGGCCGCCTTCCACCGCTTCCTGGAGGCCCAGCATCCGGACATCGTGCGGGGCATCGAGGAGAGCAAGGACCTGACCCCGGAGATGGAGGAGAAGCTGCGGGAGGCCATCCGCCAGTTCAAGGAGACGGTGCCCTACTGAGGGGCAGGCCATGCCCAGCCTGAGGCAGATAAGAAGGCGCATACGCAGCGTCCAGAACATCGCCAAGGTCACCAGGGCGATGGAGCTGGTGGCCGCTTCCAAGATGCGGCGCGCCCAGGCGGCCGCCCTGGCTGCCCGCCCCTACGCCGAGCGCATGCGTTGGGTCCTGGCCGACCTGGCCGAGACGGCCCACTTGCTGGAGCCAGAGCAGCTCCACCCCTTGCTGCGGCGCCGTCCCGAGGTGCGCACGGTGGAGGTGATATTCATCACCCCCGACCGCGGCCTGTGCGGCGGGCTGCCGGCCAACCTGAACCGTCGCGCGGCCCAGTTCTTGCTGGAGCTGGGCCGGCCGGCCCGCATCATCGCCGTGGGGCGTAAGGGGCGCGACTTCATGTTGCGCAGCGGCCAGAACGTGGTGGCGGAGTTCATCGGCCTCGGGGACCGGCCCGGTTACGATGACATCCTGCCCATCGCCCGCATCGCCATGGACGACTACGTCTCGGAGGCGGCCGACGAGGTGTACCTCCTCTACGCCCGTTTCGTGAGCACCTCCGTGCAGCGGCCCGAGGTCTTCAAGCTGCTGCCGGTGGAGCCGCCCACCGAGGCTGTCACCTGGCGCTACGACTACATATACGAGCCCGACCGGGAGTCGGTGCTGGCAGAGCTGCTGCCCCGTTACGTGGAGCGCCAGATATACGAGGCGGTGCTGGAGGCAGTCGCCAGCGAGCAGTCGGCGCGAATGGTGGCCATGCGCAACGCCACCGACAACGCCAACGGGCTCATCCGCGACCTGACGCTGCTCCTGAACAAGGTGCGGCAGGAAGTCATCACCAAGGAGCTGCTGGAGATCACGGCCGGGGTGGAGGCCCTCAAGGCCGCCACTGCCTAGACCAAGCAGGGACGGGAGGTAAGGAAAAATGGCCAAGGGGACGGAAGGCAGGGTCGTCCAGATCATCGGCACCGTGGTGGACGTTGAATTCCCGCCCGACGAGCTGCCCGAGATCTACAACGCCATCGAGATCGAGATGGGCAACGGCCAGACGCTGGTGGCCGAGGTGGAGCAGCACGTGGGCAACAACTGGGTGCGCTGCCTGGCCATGGGCAGCACCGATGGCATGCGGCGCGGCGCCCGCGCTGTGGACACGGGCGCGCCCATCTCGGTGCCGGTGGGCAGGCCTTGCCTGGGCCGCCTCTTCAACGTCCTGGGCGAACCCCTGGACAACCTGGGCGAGGTGAAGGCCGAGGAGCGCTGGCCCATCCACCGGCCGCCCCCGCCCCTGGAGGAGCGGACCACCAGCCCCCAGATGCTGGAGACGGGGCTGAAGGTCATCGACCTCATATGCCCCTTCCGCAAGGGCGGCAAGGTGGGCGCCTACGGCGGTGCCGGCGTGGGCAAGACGGTCATCATCATGGAGCTGATCCGCAACATCGCCACCGAGCACGGCGGTTTCTCCGTCTTCGCCGGCGTGGGGGAGCGTTCCCGCGAAGGCAACGACCTGTGGCACGAGATGCGCGCCTCGGGCGTCATCGACAAGACGGTGCTGGTCTTCGGCCAGATGAACGAGCCCCCGGGCGTGCGGGCGCGAGTGGGCCTCACCGGCGTCACCATGGCCGAGTACTTCCGCGACGTGGAAGGGCAGGACGTGCTGCTGTTCATCGACAACGTCTACCGTTACATCCTGGCCAACATGGAGGTCTCGGCCCTTCTAGGGCGAATGCCCTCGGCAGTGGGATACCAGCCGACCCTGGCCACCGACATGGGCGAGCTGGAGGAACGCATCACCTCCACCAAGCGGGGGTCCATCACCTCCTTCCAGGCCATCTATGTGCCGGCCGACGACTACACCGACCCCGGCATCGTCACCACCTTCGGGCACCTGGACGCCGTCATCGCCCTGGAGCGCTCCATCGCCGAGCAGGGCCTCTATCCGGCGGTGGACCCCCTGGCCAGCTTCTCCCGCATCCTGGACCCGCGCATCGTGGGCGATGAGCACTACCAGGTGGCCCGGGAGGTCCAGCGGGTGCTCCAGCGCTACAAGGACCTGCAGGACATCATCGCCATCCTGGGCATGGAGGAGCTGTCGGAGGAGGACAAGCTGACGGTGATGCGGGCACGCAAGATCCAGCGCTTCCTCTCCCAGCCCATGTTCGTGGCCGAGGCCTTTACCGGCCGTCCCGGCCGCTACGTGCCCATCCGCGAGACGGTGCGGGGCTTCAAGGAGATCCTGGAGGGCAAGTGGGACCACCTGCCGGAGCAGGCCTTCTACATGGTGGGCACCATAGACGAGGCCGCCGAGCAGGGCGAGCGCATGCTGAAGGAGGCGGCGGTTTAGGGGGGACGACGGGATGCCCCAGCGTCCGGCCCGAACCCTTCCCCGCCCCTTCTCCCTCCACTGGGGCAGCGGGCGTATCGTGGAGGAAGCCACATACGTGGGCCGCTACCACGAGCCGTCCCTGCAGCTGCTGGAGTTCGACGACGGTTCCCTGGCCCTGCGGTTCTGCTACTATGACCACGCAGGGCGGTTCCAGCGGAGCCCTCTCATCCTGGGGAGGGACGAGATAACGGGCCTGAGCGAGGCGCTGGCGCGGACGCCACGCCTGCGGGCGCTGCTGGAGGAGCTGGTCCGATGCCGTTGAAGGTCGAGATCATCACAGCTGAGCGGGTGGTCTACACCGCCGAGGACGTGGACTCGGTCACCCTCCCCGGCGTCATGGGGGAGCTGACGGTGCTGCCCAAGCACGCCCCTCTCATGACCATGCTCCAGCCCGGCATCATGCGCATCGTCCGTCGTGGCCAGGAGGAAGAAATGGCCGTCCACGGCGGCTTCCTGGAGGTGATGGGCGACAGGGTGACAGTGTTGGCCGACGCCGCCGAGCGGGCCGAGGAGCTGGACGTGGAGCGTGCCGAGGCTGCCCGCCGTCGCGCCCAGGAGCGGCTGGCCCAGCGCCGGGCCGAGGCGGTGGACATGGCCATAGCCGAGGCGGCTCTGCGTCGCGCCCTGGTGCGCCTCAAGCTAGCCGAACGCGCCCGCCGCCGTCGCCCTGGCGCCTGAAGGTCGCATCATGCCTCCCCCTGCCACTGGCGCCAAGGAGCGGACCAGCAGCCGCTTCCTCATCGATGGGGGGCAACCCCTGAGGGGCGCCGTCGATGTCTCCGGGTCCAAGAACGCCGCCCTGGGGGCCATGGCCGCTGCCCTCCTCACCGCCGACGACTGCTACATCGAGAACGTCCCCGATATAGGCGACGTCCGCTTCATGGCCGATGTCTTGCGCAGCCTGGGAGCGAGGGTGGAATGGGCGGGGCCGGGAGTCCTGCGCATCAACGCCGCCAGCGTGCACACCTTCGCGCCCCCCAGCGAGCTGGTGGCCAACCTCCGTGGCAGCTTTCTGGTGATGGGTGCCCTGCTGGGGCGTTTCGGGCGGGCTGCATGCGCCCCGCCCGGTGGGGACGTCATCGGCCAGCGGCCCATAGACGTGCACCTGAAGGGCTTCGAAATGCTGGGCGCCCGTGTCTGGCGGGAAGAGGAGAAGTTCGTCGCCGAGGCCCGCCAGCTCAGGGGTGCCCGCATCTTCCTGGACTACCCCAGCGTCCTGGGCACGCAGAATCTCATGCTGGCGGCCGTAACCGCCCCGGGCCGCACCGTCATCGTCAACGCCGCCTGTGAGCCGGAGGTGTCAGCCCTGGCCGAGATGCTGGCAGGCATGGGGGCCCGCATCCGGGGGGCCGGCACCCATACCATCGAGATAGAGGGGGTGCCTCAGCTGCGGGGAACGACCCACCGCAACATCCCCGACCGCATCGAGGCGGGCACCTTCGCCATCGCCGCCGCCATCACCGGCGGCGAGGTGGAGGTGCGGGGCCTGGTGCCCCAGCACCTCTGGTCCCTCATCCAGAAGCTGCAAGAGGCGGGTGTGGAGGTGGAGGAGGGTGAGTCCTGGCTGAGGGTGCGGGGCACTCGTCCCCTGCGGGCCGTCACCGTCCAGGCCCTGCCCTACCCGGGGCTGGCCACCGACCTTCAGGCTCCCATGGCTGCCCTGCTCACCCAGGCCGAGGGCGTCAGCTACGTGCACGAGCGGGTGTTCGAGAACCGCCTGCTGTATGTGGCCGAGTTGCGCAAGATGGGCGCCGAGGTAGTCACCACCGGCACCACTACGGCCATCATCGCCGGGCCGACCCCGCTGCTGGGTGCCTGGGTACGGGCGCTGGACGTCAGGGCGGGCGCAGCCCTGGTCCTGGCAGGCCTGGCTGCCCATGGTCGAACGGAGATCACCGACATTTACCACGTGGACAGGGGATACGAGCGCATCGACGAGAAGCTGAACGCCCTCGGCGCCCGCATCCAGCGGGTGGATTAGGGACGGCCGTTAGGGCATCATGGGAGAGGCCGCCGAAGGCGTGGCCGCATCACAGACTCCATGCGGGGGAGAAGGGGGTTGCCGTGCTAGGTAAGCAACTGGGCGTGGACCTGGGCACCGCCAACGTCCTGGTATACGTGAAGGGGCGGGGCATCGTCATCAACGAGCCGTCCATCGTGGCCGTGGCCCGCCAGAACAACACCATCGTGGCGGTGGGTAGCGAGGCTGCCGAGATGGAGGGCCGCACCCCCGAGGCTATACAGGTCATCCGTCCCATGCGCCACGGCGTCATCGCCGACTATCTGACCACCGAGGCCATGCTTCGCTACCTCATCGCCAAGGCGGTGGGACGCCTGTCCTTCGTCAAGCCGGAGGTGGTGGTCTGCGCCCCGGTGGGGGCGACGGGGGTGGAACGGCGGGCGGTGCAGGAGGCGTGCGAGGCGGCCGGCGCCCGTCGGCCGGTCCACGTCATACCGGAGCCTCTGGCCGCTGCCCTGGGTGCCCACATACCCATCGACTCCCCCCAGGGCCACATGGTGGTGGACATAGGCGGCGGCCGCACCGAGGCGGCCATCATTTCCCTCTACGGCATCGTCGTCAGCGAGTCGGTGCGGGTGGCCGGCGACCGTCTGGACGAGGCCATCGCCAACCACGTCAAGCGTCGGCACAACCTCATCATCGGCGAACGCACAGCCGAAGAGGTCAAGATCGCCCTGGGGTCGGCCCTGCCCCTGGAGGAGGAGCTGACTATGGAAGTGCGGGGCCGGGACCAGATCACCGGCCTGCCCCGCACCGTGACCATCACCTCCAGCGAGGTCTGTCAGGCGCTGCAGGAGCCTCTACAGGCCATCCTGGGCGCCATTCGCTCCGTCTTCGAGCGGACTCCCCCCGAGCTGGTATCGGACATCATCGACCACGGCATCGTGCTGGTGGGCGGAGGCGCCCTATTGCGCAACCTGGACCGTCTCATCACCCAGGTCGTCGGCATTCCCTGCTATGTGGCCGAAAACCCCCTCACCTGCGTGGCCATGGGTGCCGGGGTGGCCCTGGAGTATCTCGACCTGATCAAGCGGGCCATGCCGCCGGAAGAGGAGTGGGCGGTGGCCTTCTAGGGCCGCTACTTGGCCGCCTGGGCGTTGCTCACCTGGCGCAGGTAGTAGGTCATGCTCTGCAGGGCCAGCACCGGGTCCACCCGCCGTATCTGGACGCCCCTGGGGACGCGGGCAGCGATGGGCGCATAGTTGAGGATGGCCCGCACGCCAGCCCGCACCAGCCGGTCGATGACCTCCTGGGCCACCACCGCTGGCACAGCCACGATGCCTATCTCCACCGGCTCGCGGGCCAGCACCTCCTCCAGCTCGCTGACATCGCGCACCGTCAGCCCGTTGACCTCCTGGCCTACTATGCGGGGGTCGGCGTCGAAGGCGTGGACGATGCGGAAGCCCTGAGGTGCGAACCCCTCGTACTGGACGATGGCCCTGCCCAGACGGCCCACGCCCACCAGGGCCATGCGCCACTGCCTGTCCAGCCCCAGTATCTGGCGCAGGGCTGAGAGCAGCGTCTGGACGTTGTAGCCGCGCCCCTGCTTGCCGAAGCGACCGAAATAGCTCAGGTCTTTGCGGATCTGGGCCGGCGTCACCCCCAGGCGCTGTCCGAGCTCCTGCGAGCTGACCACTTCCCTGCCTTCCTGGGCCAGCGCCTCCAGCACGCGCGCGTAAAGCGGTAAGCGTTCGATGACGACCGGCGGTATCTCCACGGCCTTTTTCCCCACCAGCTCCCAGAGGGATTCCCGAGCTGTGGCCGTCGCAGAATGCTTGTGCAATTTATAACATTGGCCCGGGTCGCGGTCAATAGCGCGCTGTCGCGGCCAGGGAGCCTATATCCGGTGCACCTCCTCGATGACCTTTCGCACCACGTCGTCGGCCTCGCCGTTGCGCAGCATGAAGCCCAGGGTGACGGTGGTGACGATGCCGCCCCAGCGCTCCTTCAGCTGCGGGGCGATCTCGTCGGGGGCGCCGATGATGGCGAACTCCTTCAGCATTTCGTCGCTGACGAGGTTGGCCATCTCCTGCCACTTGCCCTCCAGGGAGAGCTGGTGCAGGCGCATGCCCACCTCGCCCCAGCCGTGCACCTCCAGCACCCCGTGGTAGGTGCGGGTGGAGCCGTAGAAGGCTATCTGGGAGCGGGTGGCGGCCTTGGCCCGCTCTATCTCCTCCCGGTTGCGGCCGGTGATTATGAACCCGCCTCCCACGATGTCGATGTCCTTCAGGCTGCGGCCCGCCTTCCTGGCCCCCGCCTCCAGGTTGGGCAGGATGACCTCCTTGGTGTATTTCAGGGTGTTGAAGCCGTGGAGGCGGATGCCGTCGCACAGCTCGCCGGCCAGGCGGCACATGTAGGGCCCCACCGCCGAGATGTAGATGGGTATGTGGGGATGCTCGATGGGCCCAGCGTTGAAGAAGGGGGACATGAGGGTGAACTGGTAGTACTTGCCCTGGAACCGTGGCGGGGCGTTGTTCTGGAAGCTGTCGAAGATGGCCCGCAGGCAGAGGATGTATTCCCGCAGGCGGGGGCCGGGAGGCCCCACCCAGGGCGTCGAGTAGCGACGCTCGTTGTGTCCCTTCACCTGCGTGCCCAGGCCCAGGAGGAAGCGACCTCCCGAGAAGTGCTGCAGGTCCCAGGCGATCTGGGCCATGACGAAGGGGCTGCGGGGGAAGGCGATGGCCACCCCCGTGCCCAGGGTGATGCGACGGGTGTGCTCGGCAGCGATGAGCAGCGGGAAGAAGGGGTCGTGGCCGGTCTCCGGGGTCACGACGCCGTCGAAGCCCAGGGCTTCCGCCCTCTGGGCCGACTGGGCTATCTCAGCGAAGGTGCGTCCGGTGAGGCCCGTCTCGATCCTCATCTGTCCTTTGTCCTCCTGCTGACGTCCGCCAGATGCCTTCGCCTCAATTGTGCTGCTGGCCCCTGCGAGCCGCAACCGCGCGCGGCGGCTGGCCGCCTCAGGCACCGGTGCCCTCGCCCAGCACGAAGGCGGTCACCTCGGCGTTGACCAGCTCCGGCCGCTCACGCATGAGGAAGTGGCCGGCCTGGGGGACCCGCTTGAGGGTGAAGCGGGCGAAGTAGTCTCCCAGGCGGTCGCTCCAGGCCACGGGCAGGATGGGGTCGGCCTCGGCCCACAGCACCAGGGTGGGCGCCTCGATCTTGGGCTGTGGCGACGCCCACTGGCCGGCCTCGGCCTGGAAGGTGGCGCGGTAGCAGTTGAAGCCGCCGCGCAGGGCGCCTGGCTGGGAGAAGGCGTCCACGTAACGCGCTATCTCTTCGTCGGTCCACAGGCCTTTGTCGTAGGACCAGTGGGACAGGAAGTGGCGCAGGTAGGCCTCGGTGGCGCGACGCGACGAGCCCACCAGCTCCTCGGCCAGGGGTAGCTGGTGGAAGAACATGTACCACACCTCCCCCAGACGGGAAGGCTCGAACCAGCGGGGGCCGATGCCCGGATAGGGCGGGTCGAACAGCACCAGCCGGTCCACCCTCTGGGGATAGGTGCGGGCGAAGCGCTGCACCCAGATGGCGCCGAAGTCGTGGGCCACGAAGCTGGCCCGCTCCCAGCCCAGGTGGTCCAGCAGTGCAGCCAGGTCCTGGGCGAAGTGGGCCGAGGTGTAGCCCTCGCCCGGGGGTACGTCGGGCTTGTCGGTGTAGCCGTAGCCCCGCATGTCGGGTGCCACCACATCGAACCTCTGAGAGAGGGGGCCGATGTTCAGGTGCCACTCGTAATAGAAGCCGGGCCAGCCATGGACCAGCACTAGGGGAAGGCCGGCGCCCTGGCGCACGTAGTGATAGCGCAGGCCATTTATCTGGGCCTGGTGGTGAGAAAAGCCATCGTCCTCCGGGAAGGGCGACATCGCTCCTGCCTCCAGCGCGCGAGTCCTCGTTGCGGGAGTCCGCTCCCTACATCCTAGCAACTTCGCGGACTCGTTTCACGCCGGAAGTGCGGGCCGAGGAGGAGGCCGCCTTCCCTCCCCTCGTTCAGCGCTCCGCGGCCCCCACGGCCACCGCCTTCTTCTCGAAGACGTACTCCCCGTCCCTGTAGTCCACCAGCACCGTGTCCCCCTCCTGGAACTCCCCGGCCAGGATCTTGAGGGACAGGGGGTTGGCGATGCGCCGCTCGATGGTGCGGCGCAGGGGACGGGCGCCGAACTGGGGGTCGTAGCCCTCGCGCACCAGGGCCGCCTTGGCCTCCTCCGTCAGCTCCAGTCCCAGCCCCCGCTCCGACAGCCGCTCCCGCAGGTCCTTCAGCATCAGCTCCACGATCTTCTTCAGGTCGTCCTCGGTGAGCGGGTCGAAGATGATGATCTCATCGATGCGGTTCAGCAGCTCGGGGCGGAAGGCCTGGCGCAGCGCCCGCTCCACCGACTCCCGCAACCGCTCCCGCTCGCTCTGGCTGGGCTTGGCATGGGCCAGGAAGCCCACCGGCGGCCGCTGCAGCTCGGCCGTGCCCAGGTTGGAGGTCATGATGATAATGGTGTTGCGGAAGTCCACCGTCCGCCCGTGACCGTCGGTCAGGCGGCCGTCCTCCAGCACCTGGAGGAGCAGGTTGAAAACGTCGGGGTGGGCCTTCTCGATCTCGTCGAAGAGGACGACGCTGTAGGGGCGGCGGCGGACCGCCTCCGTGAGCTGGCCCCCCTCCTCGTAGCCCACGTAGCCGGGCGGGGCGCCGATGAGCCGTGAGACGGTGTGCTGCTCCTGGTACTCGCTCATGTCGATGCGCACCATGGCCTCCTCGTCGTCGAAGAGGAACTCGGCCAGGGCTCGCGCCAGCTCCGTCTTGCCCACGCCCGTGGGGCCCAGGAAGATGAAGCTCCCAATGGGCCGCTTGGGGTCCTTCAGGCCGGCGCGGGCGCGGCGGATGGCGTTGGCCACCGCTCGCACCGCCTCCTCCTGGTCCACGATGCGCTGGTGCAGCCGCTCCTCCATGTGCACCAGCTTCTCCTGCTCGCCTTCCATGAGGCGGCCCACGGGTATGCCGGTGGCCTCGGCCACCAGCTCGGCGATGTCGCGGGCGTCCACCACCAGGTCGATGTGATGCTGGCGGGCCCACTCCTCCCGCTCCTGGGCGAACTCCTGCTCCAGGCGCAGGCGCTGGGCCTTCAGGTTGGCCGCCCGCTCGTAGTCGCCCTGGCTGGCGGCCGCTTCCTCCTCCCGCCTCAGCCTCTCGATCTCCTCCCGCTTCTGGCGGATGTGCTGGGGCAGGCTCTGGGCCTCGATGACGTGCTTGGAGGCGGCCTCGTCCATGAGGTCGATGGCCTTGTCGGGGAGGAAGCGGCCGGAGATGTAGCGGGCCGAGAGCTTGGCCGCCGCCTCCAGGGCCTCGTCGGTGATCTTGACCTTGTGGTGGGCCTCGTAGCGCGGCCTGAGACCCTTCAGGATCTCGATGGTCTCCTCCACCGACGGCTCCTCCACCAGCACGGGGGAGAAGCGGCGCTCCAGGGCGGGGTCCGACTCGATGTATTTGCGGTAGTCGTCCAGGGTGGTGGCGCCGATGCAGCGCAGCTCGCCCCGGGCCAGGGCGGGCTTGAGCATGGTGGAGGCATCGATGGCGCTGCCCTCGGCGGAGCCGGCGCCCACCACCTGGTGTATCTCGTCGATGAAGACGATGATCTCGCCCTGGGCCTGCTTGATCTCGTCCAGGACGGCCTTCATGCGCTCCTCGAACTCGCCGCGGAACTTGGAGCCGGCCACCATGGCGGCGATGTCCAGGGCCAGCACCCGCTTGCCCTTCAGGTTTTCGGGCACGTCGCCCTGGGCGATCTTCTGGGCCAGACCCTCGACGATGGCCGTCTTGCCCACGCCCGGCTCGCCGATGATGACCGGGTTGTTCTTGGTGCGGCGGTTGAGGATCTGCATGACCCGCTTGATCTCTTCCTCGCGGCCGATGACGGGGTCCAGCTTGCCCTGGCGGGCGGCCTCGGTGAGGTCGACGGCGTAGCGCTCCAGGGCACGGTAGCGGGCCTCGGCCCGGGGCGAGTCCACCCGGTGGGCGCCGCGAATGTCGGCCAGGGCGCGGTATATCTTCTCCTTGTCGATGCCGAAGTCGCGCAGGATGCGCGGTGCATCGCCGTCGCGCAGGTCGGCCATGGCCAGCAGCAGGTGGTCCACGCCGATGTATTCGTCCTTGAGGCGACGGGCCTCGGCGTCGGCGTTCTCCAGCAGGCGCACGACGCGGGGGGTCATGTAGAGCTGGGCGCTCTCGTAGGTGAGCTTGGGTGTGCGGGCCAGGGCCGCCTCCACCCGCTCGCGCAGGGCGTCCATGTCCACGCCCAGCTTGCGGAAGACGTCCTGGGCCAGGTTGCCCTGGTGGGCCAGCATGGCCAGGAGGATGTGCTCGGCGTCCCACTGGGCGTGGCGCATGCGCCGGACGATCTGCTGGCTCTCGGCCAGCACCTCCTGTGCCTGCTCGGTGAACCTGTCCTGCCGCATCATGGCTCAGATCACCCCTCGCTCGTTGTGCGAAAACCTCATCACTGCTCTCCCCTCGCCTCGTGCTCTACCCTCGCAACGCTGTTCTGGGCCGGTGCCGGCAGCAGGCGGTCGCGGTAGGCCTGCAGCTCCCGCCGCAGCTCCTCTATCTGCCGCTCCAGGGCGGCGATGTGCTCCCGCAGCTTGAGGATGGCCTCGGCGCCGGCCAGGTTGACGCCCAGCTCGTCCATGAGCCGCTGCACCTGGCGCAGGCGCTGGATGTCGGAACGAGAGTAGAGACGGATGCGCCCCTTGGAGCGGGCCGGCCGGATGATGCCCATGCGCTCGTAGTAGCGCAGGGTCTGCTCGTGCATGCCCACCATGCGGGCGGCCACGCTGATGACGTAGAGGGGCTCGTCCTCGGGCAGCTCCTCGTCGTCAGTCTGACCGCGCCGACGCCTGGCCATGGCTTCACCTCTCGCTGCCTCACCTGCGCACGGTGGAGCGCCTCAGCTCCCGCAGGCGACGGTATAGCTCCCTCTCCTCCTCCGTCAGGTGCTCGGGCAGCCGCACCTTGACGGTGACGTAGAGGTCGCCGCGGCCGCTGCCCTCCAGCCTGGGCATGCCCAGGCCCGAGAGGCGGAAGGTGCGGCCGTTCTGGGTCAGGGGCGGCACCTTCAGCAACACCCGCCGGCCGCTGAGGAGGGGCACCTCCACCTCGCCGCCCAGCACCGCATCCTCTACCGGCACCTCCACCTCGGTGTACAGGTCGTCGCCCTCGCGGCGGAAGCGAGGGTGAGGCTGGACCGACACCACCAGGTAGAGGTCGCCGCGGGGGCCCCCCATGGGGCCGGGTCGCCCCTCGCCGGCAATGCGTATGCGGGAGCCGTCCCTCACCCCCGGCGGTATGCGGACCTCCAGCCGCTTGGGCTGCTCCACGTAGCCGCTGCCCAGGCAGCGGCTGCACACGGCCCCGAAGGCGCCGCCACGGCCCCCGCAGGCGGGGCAGGCCTCCAGGGAAGGCACCTGGATGACCCGGGTGGTGCCGTTGTAGGCCTCCTCCAGGGTCACCTCGATGGGCGCCTCCATGTTCTGGCCGCGGGAGGGGCCGCGGCGACGGGTGCCGAAGAAGGTCTCGAACAGGTCGCCGAACAGCCCCTCGCCGAAGATGTTGCCCAGGTCGCCGAAGAGGTCCCCGGTGGACCAGGTGAAGGTGGCGTGACCCTGAGGGCCGGCCGCCCCCGCCTGGCGGCGGGCCTGCTCGAAGGCGGCCGCCTGCTCCCAGCGCTCGCCGTACATGTCGTAGAGGCGGCGCTTCTCCGGGTCCGACAGCACCTCGTAGGCCTTGTTGATCTCCTTGAAGCGCTCCTCGGCCTCCTTGTCGCCCGGGTTCAGGTCCGGGTGGTACTTGCGGGCCAGGCGACGATAGGCCCGCTTTATCTCCTTCTCGGAGGCGTTGCGAGGAACGCCCAGTATCTCGTAGTAGTCGCGCCCGGGCATGGCTACCACCCGCTGCCCATGGTAGCCCGTCGCAACACGTGTGTCAACCAGTTGGACGAAAACCTGACAATGACTTTATAAGAGGTCTTGACAGGGCCTCTTGCCCCTTTCTATAATTGGGGGTGGAAGCCGGGGGAGCGCCCCGGCGGATGGCCCGAGGATGGCCGGGGCCAGCGGCCCTGCGCCCCACCTGGGCGGTGGGGAGGCCTGGGCGGCGGTGCCGAGGTCGCCCCTCGGGGGTGGGGCCGTCAGGGTGCGTGGCCCTGGCCGCCAGCCGAGTCTGCTTTCACCGCTCAACAGACCGAGGGGGAAAGGAGGTGATGGGCCATGACCCTCATGCGCTGGGAGCCGTGGGCTGAGGTGCGGCGCATCGCCCGCGCCATGGACGAGATGATGGACGAGCTCTTCGGCCGCCTGCGGCCCTGGCACGGCACCGCCTCCTTCCCGCTGAACGTCTACGAGACGAAGGAGGCGGTGGTGGTGGAGGCGGCCCTGCCCGGCTTCCGGCCTGAGGACTTCGACATCTCGGTGCAGGACGGCCTCCTGACCATCCGCGCCGAGCGGCGGCCGGAGCGGGAGGAGGAGCACCGCACCTACCACTGGCGCGAGCTGGGCTACGGCTCCTTCTACCGCTCCGTCTCCCTGCCGGCGCCCGTGGAGGCCGACCAGGCCGAGGCCATCTATGAGCGGGGCCTGCTGACCATCACCCTGCCCAAGGCGGCCGAGGCCAGGCCCAAGACCATCCAGGTGCGGGCCCGCGAGGTCGTGGAGGCCAGGGCCTCCTGAGCGGGCCCGCTCCTTTTCTCCTGCGGGCCACCGCCGGGGCGCCCCGGCAGCCGGAAAAAATCTGAGACCATCGGGAGGTGGAAGGGATGACCCTCATGCGTTGGGACCCCTGGGAGGAGTTCCGAGCCATCCGACGCTCCATGGACCGCCTCTGGGACGAGCTGATGGGCCGTCGCGAGACCGGCACCGCAGTAGAGGAGGTCTACACCTTCCCTGTGGACGTCTACGAGACCGATGATGCCCTGGTGGTGAGGGCGGCCCTGCCCGGCCTGCGCCCGGAGGACGTGGACATCTCCATCCAGGGCGACCAGCTCACCATCCGCGGCGAGTACCGCCACGAGGCCAAGGAGGAGAAGGGCAATTACCACCGTCGCGAGCTGCGCTACGGGACCTTCGCCCGCAGCATCGCCCTGCCGGTGCAGGTGGACGCCGACAAGGCGGAGGCGGTCTTCGAGCACGGCATGCTGACGGTGACCCTGCCCAAGGCGCCCGAGGTGCGCCCCAAGAGCATCAGGGTGAAGGCCAAGTAGTGGGGTCGAGGCGATGCGGGGGCGGCGGGCCGAACCCGCCGCCCCTCTTTCATTCCTCTCGGCCGGCAGGGGCCAGCAGGTCGGGGCTGCCTGCCAGGACGCGGTCCAGCACGAGGGCCGTATCCACCAAGGCGATGTGGGTGTAGGCCTGGGGATAGTTCCCCAGAAAGCGGCCCGTGTGCGGATCCACCATTTCGGCGTAGAGGCCAAGGCCGCGGCCTAGGGCCGCCACCCGCTGGAAGATGTGCAGGGCCTCCCGTGCCCTGCCCATGAGGCCCAGGGCCTGCGCGAGCCACAGGCTGCAGAGGAGGAAGGCACCCTCTTCCTCGTCCAGGCCGTCGGGGGCCTCCTCGGGCAGGTAGCGGCGCAGGAACACGTCCCCCAGCTCCCGGCGAATGGCCTCCACCGTCGCCACGGCCCGCGGGTCGTCGGGGGACAGGAAGCCCACCAGGGGCAGCAACAGCAAGGCGGCGTCCAGCGCCTGCCCGCCGTAGCTCTGCACGAAGGTGCCCCGCCGCCCGTCCCAGCCCCGTTCCAGCACCTCCTGGCGGATGGCGTCGCGGGCCTTTCGCCAGCGCCCCAGGTCGGCCGGGCGGTGGAGGGCCTCGGCCAGCCTTATGCCCCTGTCCAGGGCGGCCCAGGCCATCACCTTGGAGACGACGAAGTGGCGCGGCTGGGAGCGGATCTCCCAGATGCCGCTGTCGGGTTCCTGCCACCGGGAGAGGGCCCCCTCCACCAGGGAGTGCACCAGCGTCCAGAGGGCATCGTCCACCTGCCCGCCCTGTCGGTGGTAGGAGTATATGGCCAGCACCAGCTCGCCGTAGACGTCCAGCTGAAACTGGTCGGCGGCGGCGTTGCCGATGCGCACCGGCCGCGAGCCGCTGTAGCCCTCCAGGTGGTCCAGCACCTCCTCGTGCAGTTCGGCCGGGTCGCGGTGATAGGTGATGGGGTACAAAGGGCGAAGGCTGGCGCCTTCTTCCTGAGCCAGGGCCAGCCACCGCAGGAAGGGCAGGGTATGCTCGCGATGGCCCAGGCGGTGGAACAAGTCGATGGCGAAGGCCGAGTCGCGGAGCCAGCAGTACCGGTAGTCCCAGTTGCGAGCGCCGCCCAGGTGCTCCGGCAGGGAGGTGGTGAGGGCGGCGCACATGGCGCCCGAGGGCGCATACAGGAGCAGGTGCAGGGCCAGCAGCGAGCGCTTCACCAGGTCGGGCCAGTGGCCCCGGTAGGTCCACTCCCGGGACACATCGCGCCAGAAATCTATGGCCCGCCGCAGCTTATCGTCCACCGCCTCCATCTCCAGCGGCGGGGGCGCGGTCTCGCCCCATTGCAGCAGGAAGGCGGCCGTCTCGCCCTCTCGCAGCAGGAAGTGGGCGCCTGCCGTGCCGTCGGGCACCGTCAGGGCCACCGAGGAGGAGAGGGCCAGGCCCTGATGCCCATCGCTGGCCAGCACGGCACGAGGGCCCAGGGGTCGCAGAGAGGTGCGGCCTCGGGCGTAGTCCAGGGCCGGGGAGAACTCAAGTTCCATTCGGGCGGCGCCACGAAGGCAGCGGACGATGCGCACCAGCTCCGGCGCGGGGGCGTCCACCGTCATGAAGTCGGTGATGGCCACTTCCGCCTCCGGGGAAGAGAAAGTGGTCACCAGCACATTCGTGTCCTGCAGGTAGGACTGGCGGCTGTCGAAGGCCCCCACCGGCGCCAGGCGGAAGCGGCCGCCGCGGGCGTCGTCCAGGAGAGCGGCGAAGACGCTGGGAGAATCGAAGCGGGGCAGGCACAGCCAGTCGACTGAGCCCCCGCTGCTGACAAGGGCCGCCGTGCGCATATCGCCCACGGCGCCGTAGTCCTCGATGGGCCTATAGGTCATGTCGTGCGCCCGTTGCCCCCAACTATAAGATATGAACGCCAACGCTTAGGCAAAAGGTTCGGGGCCGGGCATTTCCGTAGGAGCGCGCGTTGTGGGGGCCTCCGGGCCAGCCCTACAATGATAGGTGCCGTGAGCGATAGGCGCAGCGAGCTGCTGGAGCGAGTGCGGGCGCTGCCGGAGCGTCCCGGCGTGTACATATTCAAGGACGCCAAGGGGCGGGTCATCTATGTGGGCAAGGCTGCCCGCCTGCGCGACCGTGTCCGCTCTTACTTCGGGTCTCCCCGCAGCCTGGAGCCCAAGGTCCGCAACCTGGTCTCCCAGATAGCGGACCTGGAATACATCGTCACCGGCACCGCTGCCGAGGCGCTGGTGCTGGAGGCGTCCCTGGTCAAGCGCTACCAGCCCCATTTCAACGTCCGCCTCAAGGACGACAAGCACTATCCATATCTCAAGATCGACCTGTCGGACCCCTGGCCGAGGGTCGAGATAGCGCGACGGGTTCTACCCGATGGCGCCCGCTATTTCGGCCCCTATGCCAGCGCGGGTTCGGTGCGCAAGACCCTGGACCTGGTGAAGAAGCTCTTCCCCTGGCGCTCCTGCACCAAGGTCATCACCGGCAACGATCCCCGTCCCTGTCTGGAGTACTACATACACCGTTGCCTGGGGCCTTGCGCTGGCCTGTGCAGCCGAGAGGAGTACGAGCGTGTCATTCAGCAGACCATCAAGTTCCTGGAGGGCCGCACCGACGAGGTGGTCCAGGACCTCTGGCGCCAGATGGACGAGGCGGCCGAGGCGCTGGAGTTCGAGCGGGCGGCCCGCTTGCGCGACCAAATTCGGGCCATCCAGCGCATGGGCGAACGGCAAGCCGTAGACCTGGGGCGCTATGTCGATGCCGATGTCTTCGGGCTGGCGCGAGAGGGGGCCGACGCCTGCGTGCAGGTGTTCTTCGTCCGCGGGGGCAACGTCATCGGCCGCGACCACTTCGCCCTGGACGGCGCTCAGGACGAGGCCCAGGACGCGGTGCTGGCCAGCTTCCTTTCCCAGTTCTACGAGGCGGCCACCTTCGTGCCCGAGCTGGTGCTGCTGCCGGTGCCCGTGCGCGAACAGACGCTGCTCCAGGCCTGGCTGTCGCAACGGCGAGGAGGCCCGGTGCGGGTGCGAGTGCCCAAGGACGGCAAGGAGCGGGCCCTGGTGGAGATGGTCACCGAGAACGCCCGCCAGTCCCTCCAGGACATGCGGTTGCGCCTCCTCTCCCAGCGAGGGGCGCTGCGGCAGGCGCTGGAGGAGCTGGCCGAGGAGCTGGAGCTGCCGGGCCCGCCGGCCCGCATCGAGTGCTACGACATCTCCAACATCCAGGGCGCCCATGCCGTGGGGTCCATGGTGGTGTTCGTGGACGGACAGCCGCGGCCGTCGGAGTACCGCCGCTTCCGCATCAAGGCCACCGCCGGCCCGAACGACTATGCCATGCTGCAGGAGGTGTTGCGGCGGCGCTTCCGACGCGCCCGCGACGCGGCCGCTCGCAAGGAGGACGAGGACTCCTTCGCCAAGCTGCCGGACCTGCTGATGGTGGACGGGGGCAAGGGGCAGGTCTCAGCGGCCCATGACGTCCTGCGCGACATGGGGCTGGGCCACATACCGCTGGTGGGGCTGGCCAAGCGCTTCGAAGAGCTGTACGTGGTGGACATGTCCGAGCCCATCGTCCTGTCCCGCACCTCCCAGGCCCTCTACCTGGTGCAGCGCATCCGCGACGAGGCCCACCGCTTCGCCGTCACCTATCACCGGCGCGTGCGCGACAAGGCGGGGATGGAGTCGGTACTGGACTCCATACCGGGCATCGGCCCCAAGCGCAAGCGGGCGCTACTGCGCAAGTTCGGCTCGCTACAGGGCATACGCGAGGCACCCCTGGACGAGATCGCGGCCACCCCGGGCTTCACCCGTGCCCTGGCCCGCAAGGTGCTGGAGTCTATCTGAAGCGGCTATCCCCTACTGTACGAACAGGGTCCCCGTCATCTGCTGGGGGTGCACGGTGCAGTTGAAGAAATAACGCCCTGCGGGCAGGTTCACGCTGATGGTCTCGTCGCAGGGTGCGGTGCAGGTGCGGGTGCCGGCCAGCCGCTCGCTAGCGGTGCGGTCGCGCCAGACGGTGAAGTCGTGCACCTGGCCCGTGTCTTCGTTGATGAAGTGGATGGTGACGTCCTGCCCGGCCGCGATGACCAACTGGTTGGTGTTGAAGCGGATGGAGCGCACCGCCCGGATCTCGGCGGCGGTGACAGGCGGCCCGGCCGGCCCCTGACCACCTTCCGACGCTGTCTCGCCGCCGCCCCCTTCGCCCACCGTCAGGGCGAAGGCGATGAGGAAGGTGGCCATGACGGCCATGGCCAGCCCTCCCAGCACCAGCAGGTCCATCGGTAGCTTGGTGATGTCCAGCCGCATGGGGCACCTCCGCCCCTATTGTTACAGCATTCACGCGCTGGCGGAAGGGGTGGCGACGTCCTGGCCCAGAGCCTGCAGATGCTCCATGAGGGCGAGCGCATTGAAGACAGCGAAGGCGCAGGCGTCGTTGTTGAAGTAGACGTAGACGGCCTCCAGCCCCTCCCCCAGGGCGGCCAGCCGCCGGGCCCACTGGGCCAGCTCTTCGTCGCTATAATTGCTGGCATAGAGGGCCTCGGCGCCGTGGAAGCGCATGTAGGCAAAGGGGGCCGTAGCCACCAGCGGTGTCCGCAGGCGGGGCGCATCGAAGCAGCAAAGGGCCACCCCATGTTCCCCCAGGAGACGACAGGTATCGTCGGTCAGCCAGGAGCGGTGGCGAAACTCTATGGCGTGGCGCAGGCCCCGCGGCAGTATGGCCAGGAAGCGCGCCAGCCGCTCCTCGTTCTCGACCGTTCGATGGAAGGACGGCGGCAGCTGGTAGAGGATGGGGCCCAGGTGCGGCCCCAGGCGCGTGGCCCCCTCCAGGAACCGTCGCAGAGGCTCCTCCACGTCCTTGAGCCGCTTGATGTGGGTGAGAAAGCGGTTGGCCTTCACGGCGAAGACGAAGCCCTCGGGCGCCGTCCGCCGCCACAGGTCCCAGGCGGCTGCCCTGGGCTGACGGTAGAAGGGGTTGTTGAGCTCGACGGTGGCGAAGCGACGGGCGTAGTGGGCCAGCCAGCGGGAGGGAGGCAGGTCCTCGGGGTAGAAGGCCCCCAGCCAGTGGTAGTAGTGCCAGCCGGAGGTCCCGACGTAGAAGGTGGCCGCCATCTCCCACCGCGATTATACCGGCCGCCGCAGGGGGCGGCGGGGGGCAGCGGCCTTGAGCGATGAGGAGCTGCGCAGGGCCAAGGAGGCCCTCCTGGCCGAGCTGGCCGCCTCGGTCAGGGACCGCCGAGTTCTGGAGGCCATGGCGCGCGTGCCCCGCGAGCGCTTCGTACCGCCGGAGCTGGTGCCTCACGCCTACGACAACCGCCCGCTGCCCATCGGCCACGGACAGACCATCTCCCAGCCCCTCATCGTGGCGCTGATGACGGAGGCCCTGGAGCTGCGAGGCCACGAAAAGGTACTCGAGGTGGGCACCGGCTCCGGCTATCAGGCGGCCATCCTGGCTGAGCTGGCGCGCGAGGTGGTGACAGTGGAACGGGTCCCGGAGCTGGCGCAGAGGGCGGCGCGGGTCTTGGCGGAGCTGGGCTACCAGAACGTGCGGGTCTATCTGGCCGGCGAGACCCTGGGATGGCCCCCCGAGGCCCCCTACGATGCTATTATGGTCACCGCTAGCGCCCCCAGGGTGCCGAGATCGCTTGTGGAGCAGCTGGCCGAGGGGGGACGCATGGTGATTCCGGTGGGAGGGCGGGAGCTGCAGGAGCTGGTGCTGGTGGAGAAGGGGCCTCACGGCACCAGGCAGCGCGGCCTGGGGCCTTGCGGCTTCGTGCCCCTCATCGGGCCGGAGGCCTGGCCAGCGGAGGGAGAGCCGCCCCGAAGGGGGTGATAGGGAAAAGAGGTGGACTACATCCCGACCCGTGGAGGGTAGTGAGTGGAAAAACTGTGGAAAAATATGTGGTTGCTGAACGTAAAGGGGGCGCTGGGGAAAGGAAAATGCGTAAGCGAAAGGAGGTGAGGTCGCTATGGCGGTCGGGATGCAGCGCAGGCCCGCGCCTGCCCTGGGCGATGGCCTGGCCCGCTTCCTCCACTACCTGGAGGTAGAGAAGGGGGCGTCGGCCAATACCATCGCCGCCTACCGCAACGACCTCCAGCAGCTCGCCGACTTCATTGGGGGGAAGCTGGGGCCTGAGGCCTCTTGGGGGGCCGTGGACAGGGCCCTGATCCAGGACTTCATCCTGGAGATGCGCCGCCGGGGCTACACCGATACGTCGGTGGCCCGCAAGGTGGCTGCCATCCGCTCCTTCTTCTCCTTCCTGGTGGCGGAAGGGCTGGTCCGTCGCAACCCCACCGACGGACTGGCCTCGCCGCGCATCAACAAGTCCCTGCCCAGGGCTATCTCCCCTAATGAGGTCGACGAGCTGCTGGAGCAACCGGCCCGTCGCGACACCCCCGAGGCGCGGCGGGACCAGGCGATGCTGGAGCTCCTCTATGCCACCGGCATGCGCGTGACGGAGCTGGTCTCGTTGGACGTGAGCGACGTCCACCTGGGCCCGGCGCCCTTCGTCCGCTGTCGGGGTAAAGGGGGCAAGGAACGCAGCATCCCCATCCACGAGCACGCCGCCGAGGCCCTGCGCCTCTACCTGGAGGAGGCGCGACCCTTGCTGGCGCGCGACCGGTCGGAGCAGGCCCTCTTCCTCAACCGCCGGGGAGAGCGGCTGACCCGACAGGGCTTCTGGCTCATCCTGAAGGGCTATGCCGCCCAGGCCGGCCTGGGGAAGCAGGTGACGCCTCACACCTTGCGTCACAGCTTCGCCACCCACATGTTGCGGGGCGGCATGCCACTGCGCGACCTTCAGGAGCTGCTGGGCCATGCCAGCATCGCCACCACTCAGGTATACACGCACCTGACTCGGGACCACCTGCGGGAAGCGTACCAGAAGGCACACCCCAGGGCATCCTAGCCGGAGGGAGGGGTGGGCGACGGCACGGTCGTCCGCCCCTCCCTGCCAGCGAGGCCGCGACCGTGCCAGCGGCGGCTCTCCTCCCTCGCATGGAGGGCCTATCCGGAAGACGTATGTTAAGATAGATGTCGCCCCGGGGAAGCTGCTGCGAGGGATACATCGGCCGTGGTCATGATATCGGTCATCGGAGGCGAGAACGCCCCTCCCGAGGCAGTGCGTCTGGCCGAGGAGGTGGGGCGGGAGCTCGCCCGCCGCGGCGCCGTGGTGGTATGCGGCGGCGGCTCGGGGGTGATGGCCGCTGTCTGTAGGGGAGCCCGCGAGGAGGGGGGTCACACCATCGGCATAATGCCCGGCCACGGCCCCCAGGAGACCCCTCCCAACCCGTGGGTGGAGTTTCCCATTTACACCGGCATCGGCTACGCCCGCAACTCCATGGTGGTGCTCTCGGGGGAAGCGGTCATAGCCATCGATGGCTCCTACGGGACCCTCTCGGAGATCGCCTATGCCCTGATCCACAACGTGCCCATCGTGGGGCTGGAGACCTGGGACTTTTCCTATGCCGGCCACGAGTCCGGGCGCATCGTGAGGGCCCGGGACGCCCACGAGGCGGTGGAACTGGCCCTGCGGCTGGCCCAGGAGCGTCGCTCCGCTCGTGCCAAGGGCTGAGGCGGCCCTGCGGGCCTGCAGGGGCTGACCACAGGGGACGCCTCGCTGCCACGAGGCCTCGACATTCCCAGTGGAGGGATACGGCACCATGAAGATCGCCGCTGTGCATGCCAGGGAGGTGCTGGACTCCCGCGGCAACCCTACCCTGGAGGTGGAGGTGGCCCTGGAAGACGGCACCAAAGGCCGGGCTATCGTCCCCTCTGGCGCCTCCACCGGGTCCCACGAGGCCCTGGAGCTGCGCGACGGCGACCCCGCCCGCTACGGGGGCAAGGGCGTGCTGAGAGCGGTGGCCAACGTGCGCGAGGTCATCGGCCCCGCTCTGGTGGGGCGCTCCCCCTTCGACCAGGAGGCCATCGACCGGCTCCTGCTGGAGCTGGACGGCACGCCCAACAAGTCGCGGCTGGGCGCCAATGCTGTGCTGGGCACCTCTCTGGCCGTGGCCCACGCCGCCGCCGCCGCCCGCCGCCTGCCCCTCTATCAGTATCTGGGCGGCCCCGACGCCCACCGCTTGCCCCTGCCTCTGTTCAACATCCTCAACGGCGGCCGCCACGCCCGCGGCGGGGTGGACTTTCAGGAGTTCATGGTGGCCCCCGTGGGCGCCTCCACCTTCGCCGAGGCCCTGCGCTGGGGCGCCGAGGTGTATCACGCCCTGGGTCGCCTCCTGGACGAGAGAGGACTGGCCACCGGCGTGGGCGACGAGGGCGGATTCGCCCCCGCCCTCCAGCGCAACGAGGACGCCCTGGCGCTGGTGCTCGCGGCTATCGAGCGGGCGGGCCGCCGCCCGGGCGACGAAATAGCCCTGGCCCTGGACGCCGCCGCCAGCGAGCTCTACCGCGACGGGCGCTATCATCTGTCGCGGGAAGGGAAGGCGCTCTCGTCGGAGGAAATGGTCTCCCTGTGGGAGGACTGGTGTGCTCGCTATCCCATCGTCAGCATCGAGGACGGGCTGGCCGAGGACGACTGGGACGGCTGGCGGCTACTGACGACGCGGCTGGGGCAGGACGTGCAGCTGGTGGGCGACGACCTTTTCGTCACCAACGTCGAGCGACTGCGCCGCGGCATCGAGGCGGGCGCTGCCAACGCCGTGCTCGTGAAGCCCAACCAGATCGGCACCCTCAGCGAGACGCTGCAGGCGGTGCGGCTGGCCCGTGAGGCGCGCTACGCCGCCATCATCTCCCACCGTTCGGGGGAGACAGAGGATACCACCATCGCCGACCTGGCGGTGGCTACCGGCGTGGGCCAGATCAAGACGGGCGCCCCGGCCCGGGGGGAGCGCACGGCCAAATACAACCGTCTGTTGCGGATCGAGGAGGAGCTGGGGCCGAGGGCTCGCTACGCCGGGGCCTCATGCCTGGCCGGCAGGGGCTGACAGAGGCGGCAACCTGGGCCATAATCGGAACCGTCTGGCGCATTCACGCGAACACATAGGCGGGAGGTATCGCATGGCCGCGGACATTCAGACGGTAGGCATCCTGGGCGGTGGCGTCATGGGGTCGGGCATCGGCCAGGTGCTGGCCCAATCGGGCTACAAGGTGATCATCCGCGACCTGAACCAGGAGCTGCTGGACCGCTGCCGCAACACCATCGTCGAGGGGCGCTTCGGCCTCAAGCGGGCTGTGGAGCGGGGCCGCATCAGCCAGGAGCAGATGGACCGGGCCCTGGCCAACCTGTCCTTCACTACCCGGCTGGAGGACCTGGCGCAGGTGGACCTGCTCATCGAGGCGGTGCCCGAGAACCTGGACCTGAAGAAGCAGGTCTTCGCCGAGGTGGACCGCATCGTGCAGCCGGGAGCCATCTTCGCTTCCAACACCTCGGGCTTCCCCATCTCGGAGCTGAACAAGGCCGTGTCGGAGGAAAGGCGCCCTCGCTTCATCGGCATGCACTGGTTCAGCCCCGTGCCGGTCATGAAGCTGGTCGAGCTGGTCTATGCCCCCGAGACGGCCGAGGAGACCATCGTCGCTCTGGAGGGGGTCTGCCAGCGGGCCGATAAGGTCAGCATCCGCGTGAAGGATGCCCCCGGCACCTACGGCTTCGTCGCCAACCGCATTTATTTCGCCGCCGTCCGCGAGGCCCAGAAGGTGCTGCAGGAGGGCATCGCCAGTGCCGAGGACATAGACAAGGCGATGGTCTACGGCTTCAACTGGCCGGTGGGGCCTCTGTCCATGGGTCGGGGCGCCCGCGCCGGCTGGCAGTAGCCCGCGGATTCCATGGCCGCTGGGCGGCCTCGTCTGCGCATCGGCCCGCTGCAGGTGGCCGGGGGCTACGAGCTGCCGCCCCGCCCACCGGGCCCGGCTGCTGCCCAGGACGCCTACCGCCAGACCTTCTTTCTGCTGGGGGAGGAGCTGGAGGCCTTCCGCCAGGGCATGGCGCTGCAGGCAGAGGCGGCGTCGGCCGTGGCCAGGGCGCGCACCCCCGAGGCGGCCGTCATCCTGGGGCTGTGGTCGCGCTGCTTCTTCTGCCTGGCCGATGCCTGCCGGCTGATGCTCTGGGGCTCCTATCCGTCGTGTCCGCCGCTGGTGAGAACGGCCTGCGACATGGTGGCGGCCCAGCGGGGCCTCCTGTCTTCGGGTTTTCAGGAGTGGCGTGCCTGGCTGGAGTCTTGGCCGGCTCAGGACCGTGAACGGGCGGCCCTGGGGCTGGAGATGGGGCGTTATCGAGCCTCGGCGTCCATCGCCGGCGAGGCTCGGCTGGCATCCGTCTACCGTGCAGCGGCCGAGCTATCGCAGCCCCACTTCGGGGCCACCCTGTTGCAGGTGGGGCCCGAAGTGGCCCTGGACCATCTGCCTGTGGCCTTTGCCGACTGCGCCTTCCATCTGGGCTGGGCGGAGCTGGTGCTGGGGTGGCTGCTGAGGCTCTGCCACCTGCAGGCCGAGACGGTGGCCTCGGCGGACCTGGCGCCGCTGCCGCAGGGCACTGCCGAAGCGGTGGCCCGGCTGGGCGATGCGGTGGAGGCGGCCCTTTCCCGTCCCGACCGCTGTCAGCTCACGGAGGAGCCCGACGGCCGCTTCCTGCTGGTGAACTTCCGCCGCAAGGCCGGAGGTCATCCCCGCCGCCTCGTCCTCTAGCTGCGGGACGGCTGTCGGCACATCGGGGGCCTGCTCCTCGGCTTTCCGCCCTCTTTTTTGCTGTTCGGTTCCGGAGGAAGGTCGGAGGTGGCAGGGCGGGTATACTGGACGGTGCGGCCATGAACGGAAGCGATGCGTTCGCGTCCGTCCATCTGGGCACCGCCTCGGGGGCCGAGGCGCCACTGCGATGGGCGGTGGTGGTGCGCTTCGGGGAGGTGGCCCTCAAGAAGGGTCATCGGCAGCTCTTCATGGGGGCGCTGCGCCGGAACATCGAGCGGTCCCTGGAGGGGCTGCCCGTGGAGCGGGTGTCCATCCGCCCCAATCGCTGCTTCGTCTGGCTGGCCGATGTCTCCGCCTGGCCCGAGGTCCGGAGGCGTCTGGCCCATGTCTTCGGCATCGTCGGCTATGCCCTCTGCCTGCGGGTGCCGCCGAGCCTGGAGGCGGCGAAGGAGGCCTATGGCCTGCTGGTGCCCTCGCCCCCCGCTTCCTTCGCCGTGCGTGCCCATCGCGGCGACAAGGGCTTTCCCCTCACCTCTCAGGAGATAGAGCGGGAGCTGGGAGCTTACATCAAGGGCGTCACGGGCGCCCGTGTCGACCTGACGCAGCCGGAGCTGACCTTCTATGTGGAGGTCCAGCCCGAGGGCATCTTCTGCACCACCCAGCAGATTCCCGGCCCCGGGGGTTTGCCCGTGGGCACAGGCGGACGGGTGGCCTGTCTCCTGTCGGGAGGGATCGATTCCCCGGTGGCCTCCTACCGCATGACGAAGCGGGGCTGTCAGGCCGTTTTCGTCCACTTCACTTCCTTTCCCTTCACCGATGCCTCGTCTTGGGACAAGTGCCGGGAGCTGGTCAGGCTCTTGGCCCGCTATCTGCTGGAGGCGCGCCTTTACGTGGTGAAGCTGGGAGAGGTGCAGAGGCGTATAGTGGTGGCAGTGCCGCCCCAGTACCGCATCCTGATGTACAGGCGGATGATGCTGCGCATCGCCGAGGCCATCGCCCGGCAGGAGGGCTGCAAGGCGCTGGTGACGGGCGAGAGCCTGGGCCAGGTGGGCTCCCAGACGCTGGACAACCTGGTGGCTGTCCAGGAGGCCACCACCATGCCGGTGCTGCGTCCGCTCATCGGCATGGACAAGCAGGAGATCATCGCCGAGGCGCGTCGCATCGGCACTTACGAGGTGTCCATCCTGCCCGATATGGACTGCTGCCAGTTCCTGGTGCCGCCGCGGGTGGCGACGACCTCCACCCCTGAGCGGCTGCGAGAGCTGGAGTCGCGAGTGGACGTTCCTGCCCTGGTAGAGGTGGCCCTGAAGGAGATGGAGGTGGAGGAGTTCCGATGGCCCTAGCCGTTTCGGTGGCCATCTTCCACGGGGACGACCGCCGTCAGGTGCTGCTGGTGCGCCGCCCCGATGACCCGGCCGAGGAGCACCCTGGCCTGTGGGGGCTGCCGGCCGTCACCCTCCGTCCGGGCGAGACCCCCGAAGATGGGGTGAGGCGAGTCGGTCGCCAGAAGCTGGGGCTGGAGTTGCGGCCCGGCCCGGTGCTGGCCTACGGTCAGCAGCTGCGCCCCAACGGTGTGCTGGCCATGCTGCTGATGGAGGCCGAGGCCCTTTCCTGGCCGCCGCGCCTGGAGCCCGAGGAGCGTGAGGAGGGCGTGACCTATTACACCGCCTGGACATGGGGCGATCCTCAGCTTCTGGTGCCTGCCGCGGTCATGGGCTCCCTCTGCTCGCGGCTGTTGCTGGATGCACTGGGGGACTACTGGCTGCCATGAGAGCTGCCCTTCTCCTGTTCGTGGCCTCGCTGCTGGCGCTCCTGTCGTCCCTGGCCGCCCTGCCCGCTGGCGCCGAGGGGACGGTAGAAAGGCAGGTGGGACCCTACCTGCTACGCCTTTCCCTGGACCACCCGCCACGTCTCGACGATGCCAACGCCCTGCTGCTGGAGGTGGTGGACACCCGCGATGGTCGCCTGGTGGAGGGACTGCAGGACTCGCTGCGCATGGAAGGGTGGGTCTACCCCACCGAGGGAGCACGACGCTATGTTCCCGTCTTCCTGCGTCCGTCGCGGGAGCGTCCCGGCACTTACGAGGGGGTCTTCGTTCCGCCGGCCCTGGGCCCCTATCGCTTCTACATACTGGGCTCCATCGAGAAGACACCGGTGCAGGAGGAGTTCGCTACCGGTCCGGGCGGCCTGCCCGATGTGCTGCCCCCCGAGGACGAGCTGCTTACTCCGGGGGCGGTGGTGGGCCTGGTGATCCTGGGGCTTTATCTGGCAGGGATGGCCGGTCTGGGGGCCTGGTACCTGCGGCAGCGCCGCCGCTCCGCCGCCACCGGCTGAGGTTCTCCACCCCTTTTTCCCCCGATACTTTCGTCCGACCCCCTGCCCCATAAATTGCCAGGCGAGCTGGAAAGAGCTATAATGAGCGTGACGGAGCCTGGAGTTGGACTGAGGGGGTGGTGATGCTCCGTTGTCCACGGCTGTCCACCAGTTATTAACAGCGCCTGCAACTTCCGCTGGCGACCTCCAGGAACGGCCTGGCCCTCTCGTCTCGGTGGCCATTCCCACCCGTAACTCGGGCAGCGTCATCGGTCGCTGCCTGGAGTCGGTCTGCCGTCAGACGTATCCGCACCTGGAGGTCTTGGTGGTGGACGGCTGCTCCCGGGACGGGACGCCGCAAATGGCGGCCGTCTACGGCGCCACGGTGGTGCCCTGCACCGGGGGGCTGCTCGCCGCCCGCTATGAGGGGGTTCTGCGCTCCCGTGGCCAGTTCGTGCTCATGCTGGACTCGGACCAGGTCCTGGAGCCCACAGCCGTCGAGCGGGCGGTGGCCATGATGGGCCAGGGCTACGACATGCTGGTGCTGGAGGAGATGTCCTTTCGTCCCCGCACCTGGCTGCAGCGCCTCTTCGCCGCTCATCGCCGTCTCATCCACCTCTACCTGAACGAGGAGGCGCTGGACCCGTATCGCGGCACGGTGCTGCCGCGCTTCTTCCGTCGGGAGCTGCTGTTGCAGGCCTTGCAGAACGTGCCGGCGGGCCTGCTGGAGAAAGTGGTCCACCACGACCACGCCATCATCTATCTCGAGTGCTGGCGGCTGTCGCGGCGGGTCGGCTTCCTGCCCCGAGCCGTGTACCATCAGGAGCCGTCCAGCCTGTGGGAGGTGGTGCGGAGGAACTTCCGCTACGGCCGCAGCCTGGCCGTCCTGGCCGCCGGCGGCCCCTACGCCGACCTGGCCCGGCGGCGTGACGGCTACATCTGGCCGCGGCGCTTGCGTCCAGGGGACGTGCCCCTGGCACTGCAGTCGGCCCTGTTGCTGACCCTGCTGAAGCTGGCGCAGGGGGCGGGCCTCCTCTGGGAACGGGCCCTCCGCTAGGGGGTCCTGGTCCCGCCGATCATACCAGTCCGGGAGGTGTGCGGATGACGTTCATAGTGACCATCGGCCGAGGCTCCATGGACCGTTACTCGCTGAAGCTGGCCCGTCACCTGCGGGTGCCCAAGCTGTTCACCGACATCTACCAGAAAGTGGCGGAGATGTTCAATGTGCCCCTGGTGAGCTGCCGTTCCCTATACGCTTTGTGGCAGGACGCGAACTTCCTGCGGCGCCTGCGCCGCCTGGACGACATTCTCCACTTCCCGAACCACCACATGGGCCGTTACGGACTGTTCCTGCGCCAGCCCTACGTCATCACTGTTCACGACCTGATCCGCTATTTCGACCTGAAGGGCTACGGGACATACATCCACCGTCCCAACCTGCGAGATCGCATCTACCTGAACATGGACTATGCCGGCATCCGTCGTGCTGCGGCCATCATCGCTATCTCCGAGACCACCAAGAGGGACATCGTGCGGCACCTGGGCTATCCGGAGGAGCGCATATTCGTCGTCTACCACGGCATCGACCATGACCTCTTCCGGCCGGTGGAGGAGCGGCCCATAGAGGAGCCTTACGTGCTCTTCGTAGGCTCCGAGCACCCGCGCAAGAACCTGCCGGCCCTGCTGCGGGCCTTCAAGCTGGTGAAGGACAGCGACAGCCGCTTTCGCCATCTGAAGCTGGTGAAGGTGGGGGCGGCCGGAGGACGCGAGGCGCCCTTCCGCCAGTACACCCTGCGGGCCATGGCCGAGATCGGGCTCGATGGAGACGTGGTCTTCGCCGAGAGCGTGCCCGATCACGAGCTGCCGGCCTACTACTCGGGGGCGGAGGTGCTGGTCAATCCCTCCCTGTATGAGGGGTTCGGGTTCCCGCCGGTGGAGGCGATGGCCTGCGGCTGTCCCGTCATCGTCTCGAAGGCCGGCGCCCTGCCCGAGGTAGTGGGGGATGCGGGCCTGGTGGTGGACCCCAACGACCCCCTGGCCCTGGCCGAGGCGATCCGCCAGGTGCTGACGGACTCGTCCCTGCGCCGGCGGCTGGTGGAGGCAGGCCTGCAGCGGGCGGCCCAGTTCACCTGGGAGCGCTGTGCCCGTGAGACGGAGCAGGTCTACGAGCGAGTGGAAGCGGAACTGGCCGCCTAGCGCCCCAGGGCGTGCCGCAGCGATGCCTCCAGCTCCGGGTAGCGGAACTGAAATCCGGCCGCCTGCAGGCGGGCAGGGAGCACCCTCTGGCCCGAGAGCAGTGCCTCTCGGGCCATTTCCCCCAGCAGCACCTGAAGGGCGAAGGCCGGCACGCGGAACAGGGCAGGTCGTCCCAGCACTCGCGCCAGCGTGCGGGTGAACTCAGCGTTGGTGACCGGGTTGGGGGAAGTGACGTTGACGGGCCCCGAGAACTCCTCCCGCGAGAGGAGGAAGAGGACTGCCTGCACCAGGTCGTCCATGTCCACCCAGCTCATGTACTGACGGCCGCTGCCGAGGCTTCCCCCTAGCCCCAGGCGAAAAACGGGCAGAAGTCGGGCCAGCGCCCCGCCCCGGGCCGATAGCACGACGCCGAAGCGCGGGTTGACCACCCGGGTGCCAGCAGCGGCAGCGGTCTGGGCTGCCTGCTCCCAGGCCTGGCACAGCTCAGCCAGGAAGCCGCGGCCCGGCGCGGCCCCCTCGTCCAGGGCCTCATCGCCTCGGTCCCCGTAGTAACCGGTGGCGGAAGCGGAGATGAAGACTTTGGGCGGCGCGGGGGAGGCGGCGATGGCCTCGGCCAGGAGACGCGTCCCCTCGACCCGGCTCCGCCAGATGCGTTCCTTGCTGGCCGGCGTCCAGCGCTGGCCGATGTTCTCGCCGGCCAGGTGGACAACGGCCTCGACCCCCTCCAGGGCGCGCGCGTCCATCTGACCTTTCAGGGGGTCCCAGACGAAGTCCGCCGTCCCGGGACGTCGGCCCAGACGCAGGACCTGATGCCCCTCCCGCTCCAAGGCAGGCACTAGGTGGGAACCGATGAGACCGCTGGCGCCCGTCACCAGCACACGCATGCTCCGTCCTCCCGCGAAGGCTGGCCCTTCAGGATAAGGGAGCGAGGGCTAGACGCGCAAGGGCCGTGATTCCGGGGAAGTCTCAGCCGCTGCGGGCGGTGCCGGGCAGCTCTACAGGCTCGTAGAGCTTCTTCTTGAGGGCCTCTCGCGGCGGGTCGATGTATATGGCGCCCCAGCCACACACGTCCTCGCACAGACGGCAGCCGGTGCAGCGCCGCTCGATGACGGTGGCCACGCCGAAGAAGTCGCCCACCCGCTCGCCAGAGGTGTCCAGGTAGAGGGCCTCGAAGGGGCAGATATTGATGCACAGCTCACACCCGGAGCCGATGCAGTTCTCCTCGATGACAGTCGCCTTGGGCCACTCGCGACGGGGGAAGCCCTTGCAGATGTCCCCCGCGTCGTCAGCGATGCACTCCACAGGGCAGACCACGCCGCAGGCCCCGCAGTCGATGCACAGGGTGGGGTCGATAACGTGCAGCTTGTTGCGCTCCCCCGAGATGGCATCGGTGGGACAGCGCTTGGTACATGCAGTGCAGCCTATGCACCAGTCCAGGATCTTGTAGGCCACGCTACTCGCCTCCGTCCTTCCTAGGGCAGTCTAACAGGTGCAGGGGACAGGAGCAACCGCGCTAGAGCAGTCCTCGCTCGCGCAGCACCGCCTCGGTCGCGGCGCCGATCTCGGCTGGGCTGTCGACGATGGTGGCTCCGGCTGCGGCCAGGGCCTTCTTCTTGGCCTGGGCCGTGGCCGCCTCGCCCACGATGATGGCCCCGGCGTGGCCCATGCGCCGCCCCGGCGGCGCCGAGGCCCCCGCTATGAAGGCGATGACGGGCTTGCGCATCTCGCTGGCGATATAGGCCGCCGCTTCCTGCTCGGCGGTGCCTCCGATCTCGCCGATGAGGACCACTGCCTTGGTCTCCGGGTCCTCGTTGAACAGGCGCAGCACCTCCACCGGGGCTGTCCCGATGACGGGGTCGCCCCCCACCCCCACGCAGGTGCTCTGGCCGATGCCTCGCGCTGTGAGCTGGGACACCGCCTCGTAGACCAGGGTCCCGGAGCGTGAGATGACCCCCACCGGCCCCGGGCTGAACACGTCGCCGGGCATGATGCCCACCCGGCACTGACCGGGAGTGATGACGCCCGGGCAGTTGGGGCCGATGAGGCGAATGCCGGAGCCACGCAGGTAGCGCTTGACCCGCACCATGTCCACCACCGGGATGCCCTCGGTTATACAGACGATGACGGGCACCTCGGCGTAGGCCGCCTCCAGGATGGCATCGGCGGCGGCCGGCGCGGGCACGAATATTAGGGAGCAATCGGCGCCGGTACGGGCCACCGCCTGCCGCACCGTGTCGAAGACCGGGACCCCGTCTATCTCCTCGCCACCTCGACCCGGGGTGACGCCGGCCACCACCTTGGTGCCGTACTCGATGCAGCGGCGGGTCTGGAAGGACCCTTCGCGTCCGGTGATGCCCTGCACCACAACCTTGGTGTCACGGTTGACCAGAATGGGCATGGTCTCGCTCCTCGCTCAGGATACGGGCTGCTTTTGCCAGCGACGGGCGCGGCTGGCGGGCACCATCTGCCCGCCGTGGGAGGCCTCGTGGGCGGCCAACAGCTCGATGTATTCCAGCAGCGGCACCCGGCGGCCGTCGGCCAGGGTCACCTCTGCCGTCAGGTGCTCCCTGCCCAGGCGGGATAGGAGGCGGAGGGTCTGGTAACGGTTCCAGGCCAGCTCGTCCACTAGCTCCCGCACGCTGCGGCCCCGCCTGGCCTCCACCTGCTCTTGGTTCCAGGCGTCCACGTCGCGCAGGGCATCCAGGGCAGCAGGCGACTCCTCCCCCAGCACCACCCTCAGCCGCAGGTGGGCGCGCAGGTCGTTGCTGGCCACGTGGGCCAGGAGGTCGCGGTAGGTCCAGCCGGGCGTCTCGGGGCAGGGCTCGTCCCAGGCGTCATCGGCCAGGGAATACACGGCCCGCAGGAAGCCCTCGCGATACCGCCACAGGAGGCGGAACTTCGCCTCTATTTCGGGAAGGAACGTCAAAGGCTCGGGGCGCCAGTCCTGCTCCAGGGCGCGGCGGATATCGTCGGCGTGCTGGCGGTCGTGGTAGCCGGCCCAGAGCCAGTCCTCCACCTTGAGGGTGTAGCCGGGGCCCATGGGCACCGGCATCTCCAGGTAGTGCAGGTGGCGCTTGCCGATGCGTCGGGCAGCGGCGATGAAGCGGTCGTGGGAGTGGTAGAGGAGCTGGCGCAGGTCGGCGGGGGTGAGGCGGGCCCGCTCGGCCACCAGGCGGGCGTTCATGGCCCGCCGGTCGAGGCTCTCGGCGGTGCCGGCGATGAACTCAGGCGTGAGGATGCCGGCCAGGATGAGGCCCGCCCCGCCCGGGCTCATGTCCCCCACCAGGTGGGCCACCAGGTCCTTGACCGTCCACTCGCCGTAGGGCACGTAGCGGTACCAGTCCTCGGGGGAGAGGGAGTCTACTAGGCGCAGCAGATGTCGGTGCGCCTGTCTCAGGTCGCGGATGGCCGCCTGCACCTGGGGAAGGGGCACGCCTCTCCTCCCGTCGCTAGCTATAATACGGGGCCTTCGGGGGGAGGGGAACCCTCCCTCCCCGCCCCCTAGGCCCATGCATATCGCCTCATCTGCCTGAGTGAAAAAGGACACCATTTCTATTAGCGAGACCCTGGGCTTGTCTTGCAAATCACGACCTGCAGCGGGCGGGTGCAGGGCTGAGGGACCAGGGCCGTAGCAAGTGCCATAAGAGGCGCAACAGCAGGCGCAAGGATGACGGCCACGGCCTCCAGGTAGGCCCCCTTCTGGGCCATCTGGGGCAGCACCTCCGGCAGGCGGCCGCCCCACAGCCTCGTCTTCACCGCCCCGCAGACGCCCTCCACCACCCCCCGCAACCGGTAGAGGGAGGGACCTGGGCGCCTCCTGCCCAAGAGCCGCCTCTCGTCCCTCGGCTCTCCCCCTCCCTTGAGGGGGATGTGCTCCCCAAGCCCCCTCTGGGCTGCCAGTTGCCGCAGGGAGATGGCACCTGGGCCGGCATCAGCTAGGAGGTGGCCTTGGGCCCTCGCCCCTGCCAGGGCCAGGAGCCCCAGGCGGACATCCGAGGCGTAGGCAGGGCCCACCGCCACCCCCTCCAGGGCCATAAGCCTCCCTCGCCGGCGATAGCGCACCAGGCAGAGGAGGCGGCTGTGGCCGCGCACCTGCTCAAGCTGGCTTCCCCGCCGCCACCTGAGCCGCTGCCCCTTGCTCCGGTGGGCCAGCCCCGTGCTGGCACGTCACAGCAGCGCCTCCTCCTGGGGGAGCAGGGGCTGGAGCCGCCCCCTGAGCCTCCCCAAGAGGCCCCAAAGCTCCTCCCCCCTATCCCCTTGGCGAAGCGGTGCAGGGACTCCTAGGAGGGGCAGGGCCGGTCAGGGAAGAGCTTCTGGTAAAGCGCCACGGTGTGGCGGTAAGGGGCCTTAAGATAGGCCCGGCAAGGAGGGCCAGCACTTCTCCCAGCCGTAGAGCCAGGGGTGGCCCCGCCGGCGCTGGGGCCCCCGCCCCCTGGCGATGGGCCTCGGCCAGCTCAAGACAGACCAGAAACGCCTGCCGCAGCCTGCCGCTACCTCTCGCCATGGCACACCAAGCCTATCTCCAGCCCTTTTGCAAGAGAAGCCCGCGAGATCCTTGACAAAAGGCCGTCCCCCTGCTATCCTTCAGCCAGTTCGTGAGTGCTGGACGGGGGGTGGGTGATGAGGGGGCTAGCACTCCTGTGTGGGGTCGTGGTGGGGGGCAGCGGTGGCCCTTTCTCCCCTCGGGGAGGGCGGGCCCACCACCGGTGCGGGTGAGTCCATCCGCCTCGAGTGGATGTCAGGCGCAGCGTTCGTCCGCGCGGATCTCTCGGGCTGGTTCTGCCCGTCTGCTGGCCCTAGTAGCAGTCACCAAGGTGCCTGGGACCTTATAGCCGACGATAACGGTGCTGATGGTTGCTCGTGGAGCTGGGTCATAAATGGCCAACGGCCCATATATCTAGATACACGGGGAACCTCTTCGAGCACGGCCCATAACACTGTCGCAGCATTCGGCTACAGGCTACAAGGGGGAACGAGAATTTGCGATATCTACCATTGGAACGTCGTGGAGATCGGTAGCGGCATTTTGCGCGGCAAAATGCGCTACGTGCACGTCGTGTTGCATCCCTCAATGCTGGACGGCGGCGGAGTAAATATCCCGGCATCTCCGAGTGGAAGCCAGCAGTCGGTAGAGGTGGGTGTATTGGCAAACGACCATCAAGATGGTTCAGGCTGTTCGACGGGATGGCATATCCACCAGGACAACTGGCAGCAGGGCCAGTTCAGGCAGCAGAACGGTACCTGTTCAAGTAGCACCACAAGCCAGCGTTGTTTGTTTGGTGCTACTAATACGACCTCAAACCTGCCCGTCGGAACCGTAGCTAACGTATGGGGAACTACCAAGTGGATACACAGGTGGTGCTACACGGAGGGGGTTAGTGGCGAGCCGGGCGGCTGGTGCTAAGGGGAGGCGATAAGTGATGGGCAAGGTGGTATCTCTGTTGGGGGTCCTGGTGCTGGCAGCCCTGGCCTCCTGGCTGCTGGTGCGCATGGCCAGAGGCGGGCCTGAGGAGGCAGCGGGCGAGCCCGCACCGCCGGGCGACGTCGTGGAGCGAGAGCGCCAGGTTCGCCAAGAGGACGCAGCCAAAGCACCTTTCTGGGGTACCCTCGGCCCCTTCCACATCGTCCCGGAGGAACAGCCTTCCGGCTCAGACGAGGAGCAGGCGCGCTGGTTCCAGGACCGGTTCAAGATGCTGTGGGGCCTCGATTGCCAGCAGCCGGTGACCATCCGGAGGGACAGCGCTAGCAACCCCTTCTACATCGTTTTCAATACCTATGGCCCGCCCTACTACACCGTCTGCGCCAACGGCCAGGTGATGTCCTCCGGCGTGGGCGAGGGGTTCGCCCCTGAAGAAGGGTCCGGGGACGCCCTGCCTTTCACCTTCATTCGGCTCGCCATCGCCAAGGTGCCAGTAGCGATAGAGGTTCGCGGTACGCCTCTCGAGCGGCTCCAGGTGCTGAGCGTGCGCGGCAAGGACGTGTTGGTGGAGAAGCCTGTGCCGGGAACGCTGTCTCCCGTGACCCGCTTCTGGATCATTGAGCGCTACCCGGAGCCTGGGCGTCAGGGGGTGCTGTCCCTGTTGGTGGTGGCGGATGAGCCGTCCCAGGCCCTAGCGGTGCTGGAGGAGGTGCTGACGGTGGCGGAGCGGTTCCCACCTAGGTAGCAAGCGCCTCGCCCCGGGCGGCGGCCACCGCCTTGGCTGCCGCCTCCCCCAGGTCCCTGGCCCGCACCACCGGCAGTCCCGATTCGGCCAGGATCCGCTCCCCTGCCTCCACGTTGGTGCCGGCCAGCCGCACCACCACCGGGACGCGAACGTCCATCTCCCGGAAGGCCCGCACCACGCCTTCGGCGATGACGTCCACCCGCGCCATCCCCCCGAAGATGTTGATCAGGATGGCCCGCACCTGCTCGTCGGAGGTGAGGATGCGGAAGGAGTTGACCACCCGCTCCACGTTGTTGACGGTGCCGATGTCCAGGAAGTTGGCCGGCTCCCCGCCCGCCAGCTTGATGGCGTCCATGGTGGCCATGGCCAGTCCGGCGCCGTTTACCACGCAGCCGATGTTGCCCGACAGGCGAATGTAGTTGTTGATGCCCATCTCCTGGGCCTGGACCTCCAGCGGGTCCTCCTCGTGGGGGTCGCGCAGGGCCTGCACGTCGGGGTGGCGGAAGAGGGCGTTGTCGTCGAAGTTCACCTTGGCATCGGCCGCCAGCAGCCGCCCGTCATCCGTCACCACCAGGGGGTTGACCTCGACCAGCGAGCAGTCCTTATCCATGAATAGGCGGTAGAGGCCGCCCATGGCCTGCACCCCCTGCTTCAGCAGGTCGCCCGTGAGGCCGATGGCCATGCCCAGCTCACGGCCCATGAAGGGCTGGAAGCCGATGGCCGGGTCCACCGGCAGACGGTGGATGCGCTCCGGCGAGGTGGCTGCCACCTCCTCGATGTCCACCCCACCGGCATCGGAGGCCATCAGTACCGGCATGCCTAGGGCGTTCTCAATGACCACCGCCAGGTAAAGCTCACGGGCGGGCCGGACCGCTTCCTCCACCAGCACCGATCGGACCAGCCGCCCCTCGGGACCCGTCTGGTGGGTGACCAGGACGCGTCCCAGTATCTGCGCGGCTGCCTGCCGTGCCTCCTCGGGGGTAGCGGCGAGCTTGATGCCTCCCGCCTTGCCGCGGCCGCCAGCATGGATCTGGGCCTTCACGGCCACCGGCACCCCCAGCTCGCGGGCGATGTCCTCCGCCTCTTCGGGCGAGCGGGCTACTCGGCCCCTGGGGACGGGCACTCCGTAGTCCTGCAGCAGCTGCTTGGCCTGGAACTCGTGGACCTTCAACCTCGACCTCCGGGGCAGTGGTGGCGGCTGGGCGCCGCGCACCAATACCATAGCACACGGCCGCCCTTGACAGAACGCCGATTCCGTCCCGGGCCATCACAGTCGCACGCATGGCGAAGGGGCTGTGTTATGGAGAAGCGCCTCTGGCAGGGCGGGCTGTGACTTTACGGGCTGCCCCGTTGCCAGCGCATGGTTACGGCGGCCAGGGCTGTCACGGCCGCCGCTATGAGCAGCAGCACGATGGTTATGCCGGGCGGCCCCCCCAGCTGCCCCAGCAGGTCCGTGAGGCCGCCGATGAACAGAACAGGCATCAGGGCCAGGGAGTTGGCCAGCACCGCCTGCACGGCGAATATGCGCCCCCGCATATGCGGCGGCGCCCTCTCGTGCAGCACGGTTTGGGCAGGGGCATTGAGGAGAGCGTAGCTGAAGCCCAGAGGCCCTGCCAGGGCCATGGTTATGGTCTGCAGGAGCGACAGCCCCAGCAGGTTCTCCGGGTTGAGGGGGCCCGAGGCGCGGTCCATGAAGGAGGCCAGGGGCTGCACCAGGGCCAGCCCCACCAGGCAGAGACCGATGCCAGCCAGACCCAGGGGGACCAGCCGCTGCCTGCCCAGGCGCACTGCCAGCCAGGGCAGCACCCGCAGCCCCAGCAGCGCCCCCAGACCCGTAGGGGCGAAGACGAAGGCGGCGTTGTCGGGGGCGATGCCCAGGATATCGTTCATGTAGCGGGGGATGAGGGTGGCGAAGAGCAGCACTAAGGTGTTGCCCGCCACCAGATGGGCCATAGCCAGGGCTGCCTGCCGGTCGCTGCGCAGGGCTGCCAGGGCGCTCAACAGCTCCCGCGGCATCGCTGTGCGCACCGGGGCCTGCCCTATCGCAGACCCTTCCGGTGGCAGCAGCAGCGAGACCGCGGCCGCGGCGGCGAACATGGCAGCGCCGGTGGCGAACATGATCTCCTCGCCGGCGCCTCCGGCCAGCTTCAGCACCAGGGGCGCCAGGAGGACCATCCCCACCAGCTGCCCACCCGTGACCGTGAGGTTGTACAGGCTGTTGGCGTCCACCAGCCTGTCCCTGGGCACCAGGGCCGGCAGGAGGGCTACCAGGGCTGGATTGAAAAGGAGGGAGGCCGCCGAAAAGAGGAGCCCCAGCAGGTATATGGCGCCCACCCACTGATGGGCGAACACCAGCCCGACGCAGGCCAGGGCGCGCACGGCGTTGCTCAGCGCCATCACTCTCGCCTTGGGCCAGCGGTCCAGCATCACCCCGGCCAGAGGGCCTACCAGGAGGGTAGGGGCGATGAAAGCCAGCACCAGCAGGCTGGTCTGGGTGCTGGAGCCGGTGGCCTTCAGCACCACGATGAGGAGGGTGAAGAGGAGGGCGCTGTAGGCCACCTGGGAAAGGCCCTGCCCCAGCCACAGGGGCAGGAAGCGACGGTGGAAGAGCAGAGAGGCAGCTGGCGGGGCCGCCGGCCGCCCCGGGGCCTTACCGATGATCATGCTCGGCTGTGCCTGCCGCCCCCTCCTCGGCCCACACCGCGCGAAGGCGGCGGTCCAGCTGGCCGAGGGGCAAGAGAACCCGTCGCCCACAGCCCAGGCAGCGCAGCCGCACGTCGGCACCGGTCCTCTCTACGTGCCAGCGGTCGCTGCCGCAGGGGTGGGGCTTGCGCAGCTGGACGATGGCCCCCGGTGACACGTCCGCCAGCAAGAGCTATCGACCTCCTCTACGGGCGGCCAGGGCCTCGGCCCGGGCACGCTGGATCTCCTCTCGCAGGGCCAGGGCCTCCCTTCGGGCCGCCTGGGCGAAATCGCGGTCGCGGGAGGCGAAGAGCACTTGCCTGGCCGCTACCACTATGAGCCCTCCGCCGCGGTCGTCCAGGCCGGCCTCCACTGCGGCCCGCAGGTCTCCCCCTTGGGGGCCGACGCCAGGCACCAGGAAGGGCATGTCCGGGCAGGCGCGGCGAAGGAGGGCCATGTCCTCGGGGGCGGTGGCCCCCACCACCAGACCCACGTTGCCGGCCCGGTCCAGGTTGCGGGCCAGCTGCGCCACCGCCAGGAAGAGGGGGCGACCATCGGCCAGAGGGAGGGATTGGACGTCGGCGGCGCCCGGGTTGGAGCCTCGACACCAGACGAAGACGCCCCTGTCCTCGTATTCCACGAAGGGCAGGAGCGAGTCGCTGCCGCCGTAGGGGTGGACGGTGACGGCATCGAAGCCGTATACCTCGAAGAGGGCGCGGGCGTAGAGGCGGGACACGTTGGGCACGTCGGCTCGCTTGGCGTCGGCGATGACCGGAATCTCGGGCGGGACGGGGGCCAGGGCCTCCTGCAGCATGCTCATGCCCCCGGGCCCCAGCGCCTCGAAGAAGGCCAGGTTGGGCTTGTAGCAGCAGACCAGGTCCATTGTGGCCTCGATGATGGCCTGCAAGAAGGAGACGATGTGGCGGCCCTGCAGCAGGTCAGGGTCGGGGTCGAGCCCGATGCACAGCAGGCTCTGGTTGCGCTCCTGGGCGGCCTGTAGCCGCTCCCGAAAGGTCATTCGGGCATTGGCCCTCCCTTGCGACGCGATGATAGAGGGGCCATGAGGCACGGTCAAGGTCGAAGCCCGTCCCTGCTGGTGGCACCTCTGCCCTCCCTGGCGCCCAGCACCGAGGCAGTGGGGGTGGCCATAGATGTCCTGAGAGCTTCTTCCACAGCTGTGGTGGCTCTGGGCAGGGGGATGCCGAGGCTGGTGGTGACCTCGTCCCTTCGGGAGGCGCGACGGCTCCGCCGTGCCCTCGTCGACCACCTGCTAGCCGGCGAAAGGGGAGGCCTTCCGCCCCGCGACTTCGATCTGGGCAACTCGCCCCTGCAGCTGCTATCGGCTGACCTGCAGGGGCGCGGCCTGATCCTCACCACCTCCAACGGCACCCGCCTGCTGCGTCGCCTGGCCCGCCTGCCCGTGGTGCTGGTCGGGTGCCTGCTGGACCGCCGCGCCGTGGCCCGCCTGGCCGTGACCAAGGCCCGGTCCCTGGGCCTGCCCATCGTCTTGGTTTGCGCCGGCGAGGGCGGGGGGCGGGAGATGGCCCTGGAGGACATCATCGGAGCGGGGGCCATCGCCGAGGCTGCCCTCGAGATGGACCCCGAGCTGGAGGCCGACGAGTGGGCGCGGCTGGCCCTCCTCGCCTTCGCGGCCGCCCGCAACGACCTGCCTGCCGCTCTGGGCGCCACCCGCCACGGCCGCCACCTAGCGTCCTTGGGCCTGGGTGAGGATGTGGCCTACTGCGCCCGCATGGACGAGTGGGAGGCCGTGCCAAGTCTGGAGCGGGACGCGGAGGGGTTGCTGGTCCTGCGGCCCGCGCCTTGACGGGCGGAAGCGGGCCGCCATAGGCTGGGGGCGGGATGAGGGCGGAGCTCATATCCGTCGGCACCGAGATCCTGCTGGGAGAGATCCTGGACACCAACTCCCAGTTCATTGCTTCCCGGTTGCCGGCCCTGGGGATCGACCTCTACTACATGTCGGTGGTGGGCGACAACCTGGAGCGGCTGAAGGAGGTCATCGGCCGTGCCTACTCCCGCTCCGACCTGGTCATCACCACCGGCGGCCTCGGCCCCACCGACGACGACCTGACGCGGGAGGCCATCGCTGCCGTCGTGGGGGAGGAGCCGCGCGTAGAACCGACGCTGGAACAGCAGTTGCGGGCCTTCTTCGCTGCCCGCGGCGTGTCCTTTCCCGAGCGCAACCTCAAGCAGGCCTGGCTCATTCCCTCCGCCCGCCCCATCCCCAACCCCCGCGGCACCGCCCCGGGCTGGTGGGTGGAAAAGGACGGCCGCATCATCGTGGCCATGCCCGGCCCCCCGCCCGAGATGGAGCGCATGTGGAACGAGGAGGTGGCGCCCCGCCTGCGGGAGCGGGTGCGGGGAGCGGTGCTGGTCACCCGCACCCTCAAGACCATCGGCATCGGCGAGGGGCACCTGGACGAGATGCTGGGGGAGCTTACCCGTTCCCAGAACCCCACCATCGGCGTCTACGCCCGCCCCGACGGCGTCCACGTGCGCATCGGCGCCAAGGCCGCCGACGAGGAATCGGCCCGCGCCCTCATCGCCCCGATGGAGGAGAGGGTGCGGGCCATTCTGGGTGAATACATCTGGGGCGCCGACGACGAGACCCTGGAGCTGGTGGTCGGGCGCCTGCTCAGGGAGCGAGGGCTGACCCTGGCCACCATGGAGTCCTGCACCGGCGGCCTGCTGGCCGATACCATCACCAACGTCCCCGGCTCCTCGGCCTACTTCCGCGCCGGCTACGTGGCCTACGACCCCGAGGTGAAGGTGGCGCTGGGCGTCCAGCGGGGCCTCATCGAGTCCCACGGAGTGGTGAGCGCCGAGGTGGCGGCGGACATGGCCCGCGCCGCCCGCGCAGTGGCCAGCGCCGATATCGGCGTGGGCATCACGGGCGTGGCTGGCCCCGACCCCCTGGAGGGTAAGCCCCCCGGGACCGTCCATATCGGCCTGCACGACGGCGAGACGGCCCAGGTCCAGTCCATGACCTTCTACCAGGGGCGACTGGCCACTAAGCGCCGGGCCGTCACCATCGCCCTGGGGATGCTCTGGCGGCACCTGAGACAAAATACGGTGCGCCAGGGCGAGTGAGGGGGCCTTACGTTTTGCCGCTTCCCCGCCTATCATAGGCCTGCAGTCACCTGCTGGGAGGGAGGATATGGTCTACTTTCTCTTGCGCCATTCCCCCTGGCTATCGTCCCTGGCCCTGGGCCTGGTGCTGGTGGCGGCTGGCGTCTACACCGTCGTCCGGGCGTTGGACGTGAGGGACGAGATCCGGGACGAGCTGCGGGACGAGCAGATCGTCACCAGCCAGGATGCCCGCATCCCCGGGGTGCTGGTGCAGGACGCGGCCACCGCCAAGGCCCAGGCCGACGTCATCAAGGAGCACACCCTGGGGCGCTGGGGTCCTTACAGCCAGTTGCCGCGGGATGACCCCCGCCGCGCCCAGTATATCGATGGCGTGGCCCTGCGCACCGCCCTCAACCTGGCGGTGATGGGCTTCGGCATCACCGATCTGCTGCTGGGGTTGGGGGCCATACTCCTGGTGGCCGGGGCGGCCACTGTGGCCCTGGCCACGCCTGCCCTCTACTTCCTGGCCGGGATGGTGGTGCGGCGCCCCCAGGCGCAGGGCTAGCCCACCCGGGCGACGCCGGTGCGGATGGCCGCCTCCCTGACTGCCTGGGCCACCGCCTGGAACATCTCCCGCTTGAAGATGCTGGGGATGATGTATTCCTCCGACAGCTCCGACTCGTCCACCGCGGCAGCGATGGCCTCCGCCGCGGCCAGCTTCATCTCCAGGTTGACGGTCCTGGCGCGGGCGTCCAGCGCCCCCCGGAACAGGCCCGGGAAGCAGAGGGCGTTGTTGATCTGGTTGGGGAAGTCGGAGCGGCCGGTGGCCATCACCCGCACGTAAGGCTCCGCCACCTCCGGCCTTATCTCGGGGTCGGGGTTGGCCAGGGCGAAGACGATGGGGTCGGGGGCCATCTTTTGCAGGTCCTCGGCCGACAGCAGGTCTCCCACCGAGACGCCCAGGAAGAAGTCGGCCCCCTCCATGGCGTCCGACAGGCTACCCCGGCGGCCCTCTCGGTTGGTGTTTTCGGCCAGCCAGCGCTTGTAGGGGTCCATGTCCCGGTCGCGCCCCTCGTAGATGATGCCCGCCCTGTCCACTACCAGCATTTCCCGCACCCCCAGGGAGAGGAGCAGGCGGGCGCAGGCGTAGCCCGCTGCCCCGGCGCCGGAGATGACCACCCGCAGGTCCTCCAGCCGCTTGCCCACCAGCTTGAGGGCGTTGCGCAGGCCCGCCAGCACCACCACCGCCGTGCCGTCCTGGTCGTCGTGGAACACGGGGATGTCCAGCGTCTCCTGCAGTCGCTCCTGGACGGCGAAGCAGCGCGGGGCGGCGATGTCCTCCAGGTTGATGCCACCGAAGGCAGGGGCGATCTCCGTCACCGTCCGCACGATCTCGTCCACGTCCTGAGTGGCGAGGCAGATGGGCCAGGCGTCCACGCCGCCGAATTCCTTGAAGAGCATAGCCTTGCCCTCCATCACCGGCAGGGCTGCTTCGGGCCCCAGGTTGCCCAGCCCCAATATCGCCGAGCCGTCGGTGACGATGGCCACCGTGTTGGCCTTGATGGTGTAGTCCCAGACGCTCTCGGGATGGTGGTGGATGTGGCGACAGACCCTGGCCACTCCCGGAGTATAGACGGCGGCCAGGTCCTGACGGGTGGCGAGGGCGATGCGGTTGCGCACCATGATCTTGCCGCCCCGGTGCAGGTCCAGGATGCGGTCGGTGACCTGGTGCACCCGGACGTCGGGCAGGGCGGCGATGGCCTGCACCACCAGCCGGGCGTGCTCCTCGTCGGCGACGCGAATGGTGAAGTCGCGGACGATGGTGCTGCCCCCGGCCTGGACGATATCGATGGCGCCGATGTCGCCCCCCGTCTGGCCGACGATGGAGGCCACTTTGCCCAGCATGCCCGGTCGGTTAGGGTATTCGGCCCGCACGGTGATGGTATAGCCGTCGCTCAGCATCGCTGCCCCCCTCCATCGACAGCAACAGCATACCACTCAGGGACGTTATATTGGACGAAGGGGGCAGGAGGGCATCTGGCCGGTGCGTCCGCCCCCGACACCACACGGGAGGTGTTCGCTCATGAGGCCCCCGGCCTATGCCCTGCTGGCCCTGGTGGCAGCGCTGACGCTGATGGTGGCCTGCGGCGGCGAGGAGTCTCCCTCGCCCACACCTCAGGCGGTGGCTGGCATCACACCCGCCGCCTCCTCGCCCACGCCCACCGCCACCGTCGCCCCCACGCCGACGCCGACACCCACTCCTCCGACCCCATCGCCGACCCCCACTGCCCCGGCTGCCTGTACCGCCCCGGCCGCCCCCAGCGGCCCTGCGGGCTGGACGCAGAAGGGGCAGGGCTGCGTCATCCTGCAGGTCCCGCCCGGCGGCGAGGTCGCTGTGGACGCCATGCAGCTTTCGGGCGCCAACATCGGCTGTGCCGGGGCGGGCAGCACCAACGGCTGGCAGGTGTGGCTGCCGCCCGGGGCCAGCGTGAACATTCGAACGGCCGTCTCCACTGGCGGCGGGCCCACCACCATCGCCAGCGGCAACAGCGGCACCGCCGGCGGCTACTGCGGCACCATCTTCGTGCAGAATCCGGGATCGGCCACGGTGACGGTGCACGTCAACTGGAGGATGTGGTGCGCAGCCCCCTGCTGAAGGGGCCGCGGCCCTAGCGCGTCAGCTCGCGGTAGAGCTGGGTGATGCGCGAGGGCAGCGACTCCACGTCGGGCACGACGGCGTAGCCCACGTCCTGGCACATCTGCTTCAGGTAGTCGTGCCCGTAGCGGTCCACCGTCAGGCAGAAGGGCACCACGCCCTTGCGCTTGGCCTCCACGAGGGCCATATGGGTGTCGTGGATGGCGTATTCCTTCTCGGTGCGGTCGCGTCCGTAGCCGTAGTACTGAGGTCGGCCGTCGGAGACCAGGAACAGGATGCGCACCTTGGCCTCCACCTGCTCCAGCTTGTAGGTGGCGTGGCGGATGGCCGGCCCCATGCGGGTGGAGCGCACCGGCGATATCTTGTCGATGCGCCGCTTCACCCGCTCGCCGAAGGGCTCCTCCAGCTCTTTGATGACGTAGAACTCCACGTTCTCCCGCCCGTAGCCCGAGAAGCCGTAGATGCCGTAGGTGTCACCGATGGTCTCCAGGGCGCGGATGAGTAGGACGATGCTCTCCTTCTCGACGTCGATGATCCGCTTAGGAGGCGAGAGCAGCTCCTGGGCGCGGCGGGACATCCACCAGGCGAAATACTTGCGCGGGTCATCGTCGAAGTCGTCGGGCGTCAGGCGGCGGGTGTGCTTGACGATCTCCTCGTCGGTGGAGGCGCTCATGTCCAGGAGGAAGGCCACGGCCACGTCCCGCTCCACCTTGTTGCGCCGCCAGTAGACCTTGCCCGGAGGCGAGACGCCTGCCTCCCGCTCCACCAGGTAGTCGATGACGGCGTCCATGTCCAGCTCCTCGCCGTCCAGCAGCCGCTTGATCTTGCGGAACAGCTCCGGCTTCAGCAGCTCGAACTGGCGGCGGGTCTGGCTGACCAGGGCCGAATAGCGGCTGAGGGTCTGGTCGAAGTAGGTAGCGGTGCCCTCGGCCACAGTGTATTCGACGATGCGGCACCAGCGGGGCTTGTAGTCCCCGGCACGGAAGTCCCACTCGTCGTAATAGTAGTAGCGCGGCTCGGGGGCCAGGGGCTGCTCGCCCGGGTCCGGAGTGCTGAGGCCCGAGGTGCGCCGACGCTCCCGCTGCTTTTCCTTCTGGGCCTCCTGCTCCTCCTGGGCCAGCTCCCGCTTTAGGTTGGTCAGGAACATGTTGGACGACTGCTGCAGGTCCTGCTCGCCCCCGTCCTGCAGGTCGATCTCCACGCTCTTCTCGAGAAGGGCCTTGATCTGCTCCGGCGAAAGGGGCGACGGAGGCTGCTGGCCCTGACGCTCCTGCCGCAGGCGGCCCAGGAGCTGGACCAGCTCTGGCTTGAACTCGCCGCGAAACTCTACCGGCTGGGGGCTATGGTAGGGATGCTCCTGCCCCTGCAGCTGCTGGAACTGTTGCTCGCCATGGCCGGCCTCACTCATGGGCGAGACCTGTGAGGTCTCGTCCTCCTGGGGGCTCTGCCAGTCCTCCTGGCTCTGGTCCATGGCCATGTTGGGGATGGAGGATACCAGGTCGTAGAGGCGGATGGTGGCCTCGGCGGCGTCCTCCACGGTGGCCTCGGGGCGCTGCACGGCCTGCAGGACGGCCAGAGCCTCCTTCAAGACGGGCATGAGCGAGGGCGGCCATGATAGCCGGTCGTATCCACCCAGGGAGGCCCGCACCAGGTTCTCCATGAAGGCCTCCATGAGGGGCAGCTCCTCTACCGGTGGTCGCCGCTCCAGCTCCCGCTCCTGGGTGAGGCGATAGTCGCCACGGATGCCAGCGTACTCGCGCAGGATGCAGGCATCGATGCGGCTGTCCTCGACGATGGTGAACAGGTCGGCCGCCAGACGGCGGTTGTCGAACAGGTCGAAGAAGCGCTCCATGTCGGTGAGGGGCTGGCGGTGGCCGTCGTCGCCGTTCCGTTCTCGCAGTCGCTGCTGCTCCCGCTCCAGGCGCAGGGTGGGGAAGACGTTGCCCGGCGCCTCGAAGCGGAAGAGGAAGCTGCCGAACTCCAGGTGTCCCGCCTGGTGGGTGGAGTAGACCTTGTAAATGCTGAAGTTCCGCTCTTTTTCTTGGAACTCGTCCACCGCCGGGGGCAGGTAGATGGCTGTGCCCTCGGTGGTAGGCGTTTCGGCGCGCACCCAGCCGATCCCCTTCTGGGCCAGCGCCTCGGCCGAGTGGATGGCCACGTCGGCCCCTGTCAGGGCCTTGCAGTACATACGCAGCACGTCGCTGACCTTGCTCAGCTCCAGGCGCGAGGACAGGGCGTCCAGCATCTCCTCGGCTCGGCTGGACTCCAGGCGGAAGTAGGCCTCGCCTCCCTCCTGGTTGGTCTGAAGGACGAAGAGGCCCTCCTGGTGCCAGGCTGCCAGCTCGCTCAGCTTGAGCCGGGGCAGGACCTTGGGCAGGCTCTTGAGGAACTCCATGGCGGCCACCGGAGAGACGGGGGCCAGCTCCTCGGCCAGCCCCAGCAGGTGGCCGTGCAGCTCCGTCGGCACCTGGGCCAGGGCCCGACCGGCCTCAGCGAAGTAGGCGAAGGCCTGCCTCCCCTCCTCGCTGATGATCCTCCTGGCTAGGGCAAGGAAGCGGCTGCGCTGCTCGGGCTCCACCTGGGCCAGCAGTCCTGGTCCGCGCTCAAGGTAGGCCCGGGCGTCGGCCCACCCCGCGGCGGCCAGCTCCTCGGCGAAGCGGAGGAAGGCTAGCCGGTCGCTGCCCTGGAGAGGGCGAAGCACATGGGGAGCTACCCCCAGGCAGTGGGAGGCCAGGTCATATGACCGGTCGCAGAGGACGTCCAGGAACCGGACCAGAACCGTGGCCTCGGGCAGGGAAAGGGTGGCGAAAAGGGCCGGACTGTGCTCGAAGAACTGCACTGCCAGAGAGGCGGAGCGCCAGGAGCCTTTGTAAAGGTGTCGGCCCAGGGCCACCCACCGGGCCAGACCATCGGCGCCGATGATGGGAATGGTGGCCGGGCTGGAGCGGTAATAGGATGCGGCCAGGGCCGAGGAGACGGAGGTCAGCTCCCGTCCGTGCCGCGCCCACTCCCAGAAATCGGCCCGCCCCAGCAATTGCAACATCTGGGGCGAGGCCAGATAGAACTCGGCGGAGGCTTCCCAGGCTCGCCAGGCCAGTCGCGCCAGCTCTAGCCCTTCTTGTGCCCAGCGATTCAGATCATCGGCGTCCATGCCCTCCGGCATCTTGGCCAGGGCGCGGCGGAAGTCGGCTGCCAGCGAGGGGGAGAGGGCAGCCAGCTCCCTCTCCAGATGGTCGAAGCCCGAGGAGGACACCTTCCTACTCAAAGATGGAGTTCACCACCTCTTGGATGCTGCGCTGCACATCCCGATCGTCGGTCAGGGCCCAGACCACCGCCACCTGGCACGCCCGTCGCGGCGGGATGCCGCTGGCGATGAGCTTGCCGGCGTAGATGAGGAGCCTGGTGCTGACGCCTTCGGCCAGGCCATGCTCCTTCAGGTTGCGCACCTTCTCGCCCAGCTTGGCCAGGGCTTCGGCTACCTCCTTCGATACGCCGGACTCGTGCTCGATGATCTTGGCCTCCACCTCGCGGGGCGGATAGTTGAACTCGATGGCCATGAAGCGCTGGCGCGTGCTGTGCTTCAGGTCCTTGAGGGCGCTCTGGTAGCCCGGGTTGTAGGAAATGACCAGCAGGAAGCCGTCGCGGGCCTCCACCACCTGCCCCAGCTTCTCGATGGGCAGTATGCGACGGTGGTCGGTGAGGGGGTGGATGAGGACGGTGGTGTCCTTCCGCGCCTCCACGATCTCGTCCAGATAGCAGATGGCGCCGGCCTTGACGGCGCGGGTGAGGGGGCCGTCGATCCAGCGCGTAGTCTCCCCCTCCAGCAGGTAGCGGCCCACCAGGTCGGAGGCGGTGAGGTCTTCGTGACAGGCCACCGTCACCAGGGGCAGGCCGGTGCGAGCGCCCTCCTTGCCCGTCACGTCGCGGATGATGGTGACCGGCCGCCCCAGACGGTAGGCCATGTACTCGACGAAGCGGGTCTTGCCGCAGCCGGTGGGGCCCTTCAACAGCACCGGGATCTTCTGCTGATAGGCGGCCGTGAACAGCTCCACCTCGTCCGCCACCGGGAGGTAGAAAGGCTCCTCCTCCAGGACGTATTCCTCGATGGCGTATTGGCGGTAGGTGGTGCGGTCTTCCATGTTGTCGTTCACCTTCCTCCGGTGGACAGGCGGGCCTTGAGGCGTGCCCACTCCCGTTCCACCTGTCTGCGCGTGTCCTCCAGGTCGGTGTCAGTGTGGATGATGACCTGCGCCCGCCGCGCCCGTTCCTCCACGGGCATCTGGGCACGGACGCGGGCCAGGGCCTCTTCCATGCTTATGCCGCTGCGCTGGGCCGCGCGGCGTGCGGCCACCTCCGGCGGGCAGACGGTGACCCATACTTCGTCCACCAGGTCGTCCCAGCCCGCCTCCAGCAGCAGGGCCGCCTCCAGCACCGCCACCTCCACTCCTCTGGCAGCGAGCTCCTGCAGACGCTGTCGGATGGCCTCGCGGATGCGGGGGTGGGTGATGGCGTTGAGGCGTTGCAGTGCCTGGGGGTCCTGGAAGACGATGCTGGCCAGGCGGCGGCGGTCCACAGTGCCGTCGGCGGCCAGCACCTGGGTGCCGAAGGCGTCGATGATGTCCCGGTAGGCGGGGCCACCCGGGGCGTAGACCTGGTGGCCGATCTGGTCAGCGTTCAGGATCTCCGCCCCCAACTCCCGCAACATCTCCGCTACCGTGCTCTTGCCCGAGCCCAGGCCACCTGTGAGGCCGATGACGAACACCCCTTTGGGCCTACCCTTATTGAGATAAACGCCCCGACCGCCGTCGGGGCTCAAGTTCAATTGTAGGGGTGGCCGACAGGCACGTCAAGGCGAAGGCAGCTACCTTCTGGCTTCGGCCTCCTTCATCTCCCGCACCTTCTTGATAAGTAGCGGGACGACCTCCTTCCAGTCGGCCACCACCGCCCAGCGGGAGGCCTTGAAGATGTTGGCCTCGGGATCCTTGTTGATGGACACGATATTCTTCACCTGCGAGATGCCGGCCATGTGCTGGGACGCGCCCGAGATGCCCACGGCGATGTACAGGTCGGGGGTCACCACCTTGCCCGTCAGCCCCACCTGGGCCGAAACGGGATACCAGCCCAGGTCGCAGGCAGCCCGAGAGGCACCCACAGCACCCCCCAGCAGCTCGGCCAGCTCCTCCAGCATCCGGAAGCCCTCCGGACCGCCCAGGCCGCGGCCGCCGGCCACCACGATGCGGGCGTCTTCCAGGCGCACGCCCTCCGCCTTCTGCTTGACACGGCCCAGGACGCGGGTTCGCACAGCGCCAGCGTCTATCCCCGCCTGGACCTTCTCCACCTCGCCCTGGCGAGACTCGTCGCGCTCGATAGGCTCCTGCGACTTGGCCCGCAGGGTGACCACCGCCGGAGAGGTGTTGAAGGAGTACTTAGCGTGGGCGTTGCCGCCATAGCACGGCCGGGTGACGATGATGCGTCCGTCCTGGACCGCCACGTCGATGGCGTCCATGGTCACGGCGGTGCCGAGGCGGGCGGCCAGCCTCGGCCCCAGCTCGCGGCCCGCCATCGTCTGGCCCAGGAGCACCAGCGCCGGGTTCTTCTCCCGCACCAGTCGCTCCAGCACCGGCACGAAAGCGTCGCCCTGGTACTCTTGCAGGAGAGGGTCATCCACCAGAAGGACCGCATCGGCCCCCTGGGCGATGGCGTCTCGGGACTGGCCGTCCAGTCCGGCCCCCAGGATGGCGCAGAGCACCCGGCTGCCCAGCTGGTCGGCCAGGCGGCGGGCCGCACCCAGAAGCTCGAAGGTGATGGGGGCCAGCCGCCCCTCCTCTGTCAGTTCGCCGAAGACCAGGATATCGTTGGCCATTTCCCTGCTCCTCACCCTCTAGATGAGCTTGGCCTCGCGCAGGCGCTGGAGGAGGCGGTCCACCTTCTCCTCCACGGTGTCGCCCTCGATGAACTCGGTCTCGACCTTGGTCTGGGGCACATACAGGGCCTCGATGTTGACGCGGTTCTTGAGCTGGGAGGGGTCGAGGCCCAGGTCGGCCGCCGTCCATACCGTCACCTGCTTGCGGGCGGCCATCATGATCTGTCGCAGCTGGGGGTAGCGGGGCTCGCCCAGCTCGTTGGAGACGGTCACCACCGCCGGCAGGGGCGCCTCTACCGTCTCGAAGCCGTCCAGCAGCACCCGCTCGGCCACCACCTTGCCATCCTGGACCTTCACGTCCTTGACGATGGTGATGCAGGGGATGCCCAGCAACTCGGCCAGGGTGGGCCCCACGACACCCATGTCCCAGTCCACCGCCTGACGGCCGGTGATGACCAGGTCATAGGGCGCCAGCTTCTGGATGGCCGCCGCCAGGACCTGGGCGGTGACCCAGTGGTCGGCTTCGGCCAGCGCCGGGTCGTTGATGAGGACGCCCTCGTCGGCGCCCATGGCCAGGCAGTGCTTGATGGCGTCGCGGAAGGACTCGGGCCCCAGGGAGAGGACGGTGATCTTGACATCGCCCAGGGCGTCGCGGATGCGCAGGGCCGCCTCGACGCCGATGGTGTCGAACTGGCTGGGGACGGGGGCTATGCCGGGCGCAGGTATAACCTTCTTGGCCGCCTCGTCCACCCGGAACTGGGAAGCCGGCGTCTCGGGGTCGGGCACCTGCTTCACGCAGCAGATGATATGCAGCGACATGGCAGCCCCTCGCTCATGTGAAAAAGTTCACCTTGCAGTATAGCACCTGGCACGGGGGGCGCAAGCCGCCGCGGCCCGACCCCCAGCGTTTCAGCGGACGGAGGCGGCGCGAGAGTAGGCAACGCTGCGCTCCAGCAGTTCGGCCACGTCCAGCACCTGCAAGCCCTGTTTGGCGGCCTCGGGAACCGACCCGGCCCCCTCCTCGAACATCTGCAGGCAGAAGGGGCAGGCCACGGCGACCACTCGGGCGCCGCTGGCCACCGCCTCGGCGGTGCGGGTGTGGTTGATGCGCCTGCCCTTGCTCTCCTCCACCCACATATGACCGCCGCCGGCCCCGCAGCAGAAGGTGTGCTTTCGGTGGCGCTCCATCTCGACCGTTTCCAGGCCCATGGCCTGGAGCACCTGTCGCGGCTCGGCAACGATGTCGTTGTGACGGGCCAGGTAACACGGGTCGTGGTAGGTTACCGGGAAGCCCCACAGCTCCTCGATGGTCCCCGGCTGCAAACGCCCCTCGGCCACCAGCTGGGCGAACAGCTGCGTGTGGTGCACCACCTCGAAGTGGCCGTCCAGCTGCGGATACTCGTGGCGGATGGTGTTGAAGCAGTGGGGGCAGTTGGCGATGACCTTCCTGACCCCCTTGGCCTTGAAGGTCTCGATGTTCTGCTGGGCCTGCATCTGGAACAGGTACTCGTTGCCCAAGCGTCGGGCAGGGTCGCCGGAGCAGGTCTCCTCCGCTCCCAGCACGCCGAAGGAGACCCCAGACTGCAGCAGCAAACGCACGATGGCCTTGGTGACCTTCACGTTGCGCTCCTGGAGGGCGCCGGTGCAGCCTACCCAGTAGAGGTACTCCTGGGTGCCGTCGAACATGGGCACCTCGACCCCTTCCCGGGCCAGCTCCTCGATCCAGGTGGTGCGGGTGAGCTGGGTGCCCCGCCAGGGGTGCCCCCTCTGCTCCAGCTGCATGAGGGTGGCCTGCGCCGTCTCGGGCATGTTGGCCTGCTCCATCACCAGGTAACGACGCATATCCATCAGCTTGGGGATGTGCTCGATGAACAGGGGACACTGGTATTCGCAAGCCCCGCACGTCACACAGTCCCAGATGGTGTTGAAGGAGACCACGTCTCCAGCCACGGGGCGCTCGTCCTGTACCTCCTCCCCTTTGCGGCGGGCGGCCAGCAGCCGCGGCCCCATCTCCGTCAGGTAGCGCTTGATGTCCTGCAGGAAGCCCATGGGCGTCAGTTCCTTGCCGGTGTTGTAGGCGGGGCAGTGGGCCTCGCAACGTCCACAGCGGACGCACACGTCCACGTCCATGAGCTGCTTCCAGGTGAAGTCCCTGAGATAGCCGGCGCCGAAGCGCTCCGCCGTCTCGAAGTCGGCGATGGGGGGCAGGGCCGTGCCGGCCAGCGCGGCCCCGGTGGGCGAGAGCTTGCGCAGGAAGATGTTGGCCGACCCCAGCAGGATGTGCGATATCTTGCCGTAGCCTACCCAGGCCACCCAGCCCGTGGCCATGGCCAGGTGCAGCCACCATAGGCTCTTGTGCAGCATTTCCATGAAGCCCTGGCTGGCACCCGACTCCAGGGCTGCCTTGCCGATTAGGAAGCCGATGGGCGACCAGGGTGCCCAGTCAGGGTCCGACGCTATGCCGCCGTGGACGTCGATGGTGGCCCCCTGCAGCTCGGTCATGCCCACCCGCATGCCCTCGATGACGAACCCGGTCAGCAGGATGGCCAGCATGAGCCACAACAGGGCGACGTCGTCCCACAGGCTGCCCAGGCGCAGCTTAGGGTGCTTCCAGAGGTAGCGGCGGTAGAGGGCCATGAGGATGCCTACCGTGGCGGCCACCCCGGCCAGGTCCAGGGCCAGGGAGTAGCCGAGGTAGACATGCCCCTCCAGGTACTCCACGAAATCGTCGTGGAAGGCCAGCATCACCGTCCCGATGAAGAGGAACGTCCAGCCCCAGAAGATGAGAAGGTGCATCAGTCCGGCGTAGAGGTCGTTGGGTAATCGTCCCTGCCCCACGCCGTAGAGGAGGAAGAAGCGGGCCCTCTCCCAGGGGCGGTCCCACCGCTCCTCCTTTTTGCCCAGTAGCCACAGCCGCAGCCGCGAGAGGGGGCCGTAGGCCAGGACCAACAGGATGACGGCGGTGACGGCGTAGACCAGGATGCGGGCCCACTTGGCGATGTTGAAGAAGACCTGCCGCGTCGCCTCGCCCATCCCCTCGCTGGCGGCGATGACGGCTATGGCCGCCACCAGCGGTATGAGGGCCACGGCCGTAAAGAAGCTGAGGGCGGTCAGCAGCTGGCGGACCCGTAGAGAGCGGACTTTGACCTCGATGGCCATCCTGTCCCCCTGTGATGGTGTCCCGCGTGGGGCGCGATGCCATGTTAAGACGCCGTTAGGGGGCCGTCAAACGCCCCGAAGTTGCGGTAAAATGGCCCCGCCATGGCCCTAGAGCTGCGCGAGGCCACCCCCGAAGAGTTGCCCGAGGTGGCGCTGGTAACTGCCATCGCCTTCGATGCCGACCGCAGCCCCGATGGCCTTCTGGGCCAGGGCGTGTACGAGCTGTTCACTCCCCTGGTCTGCCGCGAGGACGGACGGCTGGTAGCCTGCCTGTCGGTTGGGACCATGGCCGCCTTCTACGAGGGCGCCCCGGTGCCCCTGGGGGCGGTGTCCATGGTCTCTTGCCTGCCGGAGGAGCGGCGGCGAGGTCTGGTGGGCCGCCTGCTGGCCTACTCGCTGCAGTACATGCGTGAACGGGGCCTCTGTCTCTCGGGCCTGTTCACTCCCCACCCGTCCCTGTACCGCCGCTACGGCTGGGGGGTGGCCCATGCCTATCTGCTCTGCAGCGTGGACCCCAAGGCCGTGGACGTCCGCTGGCTACCCCGCCCCCAGGGCCGCCCCCGTCGAGTGGACCCCGAGTCTTGGCCCCTGGTGGACGAATTGCACCGGGAGTGGGCATCCCGCCGCAACGGCCCCCTGCTGCGCAGCGAGGGCTGGTGGCGGCGGGCCGTCTTCGGCGGCCTTTACTGGCCCCGTCGCCTGCCTCGCGACTGCGCCGTTTGGCAGCGGCCCGACGGGACGTACGGCGGCTTCATGGTCTACGAAGCCGGGGTGCGCCGCGGCGTACGGGAACAGGAGAACTACTGCCATGTCTTCCAGCTTGCCGCCCTGGACGGGGACGCCTATGCCGGCCTCCTGCGCTATGCCCTGTCCTTCGACCTGGCGCGGGAGGTGACCATGGTTCTGGAACTGCACGATCCCCTGCCGGCGGCCCTCGACGAGGCGCAGCGAATTCAGGCCACCCGCCACCTGGGGATGATGCTGCGGCTGGTGGACGTGGCCGAGGCCCTCTCTCGCCGCCCCATCGCCGCTCCCGATGGCACCCGCCTGCTGCTGGGCATCGAGGACGCGCATGCCCCCTGGAACCGGGGCGTGTGGCTGCTGGAGGCCGAGGGCGGCAGGCTGCGATTGCACCCCTCCCGGGAAGCGCCCCAGGTCTCGGCCGACGTCGGCAATCTGGCCCCCATCTACAGCGGCCTGGTGTCGCCGCTGGAGGCAGCTCGCACAGGGCTGCTGCAGGTGCACGACCCGACGGCAGTGGAGTCGGCCCAGCGACTGCTGGGAGCTACCCTGCCCGTCTCCTGCCCCGAGAGCTTCTAGTCTAATCGGGGGCCACAGCTGCCTGGGACAGCTCGTTCTTGGGCTCCCCCAGGCGCTTGCGCAGCTCCGTCTTCAGGACCTTGCCCAGGTAGTTGCGGGGCAGGTCGCTGACGAAGGCGTAGTACTTGGGGGCCTTGTAGCTGGCCAGACGCCCCTTGACATAGGCCGTCAGCTCTTCGGGAGTGGGCAGGTCGTTGGGGTCCTTGGGGACGATGATGGCCTTCACTTCCTCGCCCCATTCCTCGTCGGGGACGCCAATTACGGCCGCCTCGGCCACCTTGGGGTGCTGCTCCAGCACCGCCTCTATCTCGCCGGGGGCGATGTTCTCGCCGCCACGGATGATGAGGTCCTTGGTTCGGCCGGTGATGTAGACGTAACCGTCCTCGTCCATGAAGCCCACATCGCCCGTGTGGAGCCAGCCGTCCTTGAAGGCCTCGGCCGTTTCCTGCTCCCGCTGCCAGTAGCCGGCCATGACCCGCGGCCCCTGGACGACGATCTCGCCCTCGTGGCCGGGGGGTAGCAGGTTGCCCTGGGGGTCCATGATGGCCACCACGACATCCGGCATGGGGCGGCCGACGGAACGAAGACGACGCAAGGCCTTCTCCCGCTCGGGGCCCGGCTCGTCGGGGATGCGGTGGTCCTCCGGCCCCAGGAAGGTGAGGGTGGAAGTGCTCTCCGTCTGCCCGTAGGCGTTCATGAAGCCCACGTTGGGCCACTTCTTGAAGCGTTCGATGGCCTTGATCAGCACCTCGTAGGGCATGGGGGCGGCGCCGTAGGCCAGCAGCCGCAGGGAGCTGAGGTCGTACTTGTCGAAGTCGGGGTGCTCGATGACCCGCTTGACCATGGTGGGCACCAGGAAGCTGTGGGTGACGCGATAGCGCTGGACCGCCTCCAGCCAGGCGGTGGGGTCGAACTGGGGCAACACCACCAGTGTGCGCCCTCCCCAGACCGCCGCCAGCATGGTGGTAGCTCCGGCGATGTGGAAGAAGGGCACCGAGACCAGCTGCACCTCCCACTCCTCCGCCGTCGGGTCGGCGGGGGAGACGGTGTTGGTCACGTAGACCGAGAGGGCCAGGTGGGTCAGCACCACCCCCTTGGGCAGGGCGGTGGTGCCGCTGGTGTACATGAGGATGGCAGGCTCCGAGTCGTCCACGTCCACGAAGACCTCTTCTGGCTGGTGCTGGGCGAGGACGTCCTCGTAATAGGGGATGCCCTCGGGCCTGGCGTCATAGCAGATGACATGGCGTAGGCCCGGCACCTCCGGCCTCAGGGAGTTGGCCAGCTCCAGGTACCGCTCCCCCACGAAGAGGACCGAGGCCTGCGAGTTGGTGAGCATGTAGACCAGCTCCTCCCGCTTGGCCCGGTAATTCAGGGGCACGAAGGTGAGGCCGAGCTTCGCGCAGGCGTAGTAGGTCTCCACATAAGGGATGGAGTTGAGGGAGAGGACGGCCACCTTCTCCCCCTTCTGGACTCCCAGGGCCTGCAGGGCATTGGCCAGCCGCAGCGTCCGCTCCTGCAACTGGGCGAAGGTCTCCTCCTGTCCCTGGCAGATGATGCCCACCCGGTCGGGCACCATGGAGGCAGCGATGGTCAAGAACTCAGCCGTGTTCATCCTTCGACCTCCCTAGGTGGTTCCCTTAGCATTTTGGGCAAAGGCGGCCGTCGCCGCTAGCCCTCCCCGGCAAGCGACCGCCGCACGCGGGCGTCCATCTGCAGGCGACGGGCCAATCGGCCGTCCTGACGGAGGGCCTCCTCCAGGGGCAGGTCCAGGCCGCGCCGCAGGGCCCTCTTGGCCAGGCCCAGGGCCTGCGGCGGCCGCTCCAGCAGGCGGCGGGCCAGCGCCTCGGCCTCGGCGTAAAGCTGGGCGCGGGGCACTACCCGGTGCACCAGCCCCCAACGTAGCGCCTCCCAGGCGTCGATGGGGTCGCCGGTCAAAATCATGTGCAGGGCCACCCCCCTGGGCACGGTGCGGGGCATGGTCTGGGTGCCGCCGGCCGACGGGATGTATCCCAGGTTCACCTCCGGCAGCCCCAGGCGGGCGTCCTCGGAGGCGATACGGATGTCGCAGAAGAGGGGCAGCTCGATGCCCGCACCCAGGGCGTAGCCGTGGATGGCTGCCAGAAGGGGCTTGGGGTACTCCTCCAGGACGCCCCACAGGTCCCTCTGCTGGCGGGCGCGACGGGCCTCCACGTAGGAAGGGGCGGTCCCGAACTCGGAGATGTCGGCGCCAGCGCAGAAGGCCCGCTCGCCGGCGCCGCGGAAGATGACTGCCCCCACCTCCGGGTCGTAAAGGGCGGCGTGGACGACCTCCCACAGCTCGTCCCGCATCTGGAGGTTGATGGCGTTCAGGACGTCGGGCCGGTTGAGGGTGACCCAGGCCAGGCCCCCCTCCTTCTCATAGATGATGGTCTGGAAGCCGTCCACGTCTTTCCCTTCGCCCCCCTACAGCCAGTCGGGGCGGCGCACGGCGCTCTTCTCCTTGTTGCGCAGCGTCCTCTCCAGGTCGGCGTTGATCTTCTCCGTCAGCTCGCGCATGCCCGCGGAGCCAGTGCGCATCTCGTCGGAGAACCAGCGGCGCAATCGCGCCCGGTCCTCGTCGGGCAGCCCCGCCTCCTGCACCAGCTTCTCCAGCACCAGGGCCAGCAGCTCGCGCGCCTCGTCCGTGTCCAGCTCGACCCTCATGCCTGCACCTCCCCCGTGGAGGCGGGACGGGCGGCCAGCCGCAGGTCGCGGGTGGTGATGTAGCGGCCGCGCATGCGGATCTGGCGGGTGGTCTTCTCGTCCAGGTAGTTGCCCAGGGCACGGTTCATCTCCAGGCAGAGCTGGTCCATCTCCACCGTGCCCACCGCGCGGTCGTTGCGCCAGCGGCGTATCCTGGCCCGCGCCTCCCCCGAGATGCCGCTGTGGTCGACGATGTAGGAGGTGATGACCAGCATCAGCGACCAGGCCTCGTCAGGCTCCAGCAGCACCTGCACGGCTGTCACCTCCTTCGGGTCATGTGCCGGTGAACCGGGGCGGCCTCTTCTCCAGGAAGGCCCTCACCCCCTCGGCCCGGTCCTGGGTGGTCTGGAGGATGATGGTCAGGTCCGTCTCGTAGCGCAGGGCCTGCTCTAGGGGCATCTCGCAGCCGCGCTGGACGGCCTCCTTGGCGTAGCGCACGGCCAGAGGCCCCCGCTGGGCGATGCGCTGACAGATGGCGTCGGCCTCCTCCAGCAGGCGCGCCCTGGGCACCACCCGGCTCACCAGCCCCAGGGCGAGAGCCTCCTGGGCGCCTATCTCCTGGCCGGTGAGGACCATGTAGGTGGCCCAGGCGCGACCCACGGTCCGCGCCAGCCGCTGGATGCCGCCGGCCAGAGGTATGAGGCCCAGGCCCGTCTCGGGCAGGGCGAAGCGGGCGTCATCGGAGCAGATGCGCACGTCGCAGGCCAGGGCTAGCTCCAGGCCAGCGCTGATGCACTCGCCGCCGATGGCGCAGACCACCGGGCGCGGCAGCTGGGCCAGCGGCTCGAAGGCGCGGCTGAGGCCGCCCCAGTCCAGCCCTTCGTCGGCCGCGAGGGAGGGCCAGTCCCAGCCACGGCTGAAGTGAGGGCCGTCGCCGGCCGAGAGGAGCACGACACGCACCCCCTGGTCCGGCTCGATGGCCTCGCAGGCGTCGGCTAGCTCGGCCAGCAGCAGGGGGTCGACGGGATTGCCCCGCTCCGGCCGGGCGAGGGTCAGGTAGGCGATGGGGCCTCGCAGCTCCAGGCGAAGGGTCTGCAAGGGGCGTTCCTCCGCGGCGTCGTCGCCCGCATTTTAGCCGAAGCTGCCAGGCCTGCTCAAGGAAGGCTTGCGGGCCAGGTGCAAGGCCACCGTCCCACCGCCCAGGGGCCATTCGCCCTCCAACCGCAGCCCCGCCCGTTCCAGGGCCGTCGACAGCTCTCCCCGTGTTAGGAAGCCCCGAGCGGAGTTGGGCAGGTAGCGGTAGGCGGCCAGGTCGCCGCTGACGGCGCCGCCCAGCAGCGGCACCAGCCGCTGCAGGTAGAAGCGCAGGGGCGCCTGCAGGAGGCCGCCCTCGGGGCGGACCAGCTCCAGGGAGAGGAAGAGGCCGCCCGGTCTGAGGACGCGGGCCATCTCGGCCAGGCCGGACGGCAGGTCGGCCAGGTTGCGCAGGACGAAGGCGCTGGCCACGCAGTCGAAGGCGTCGTCGGCGAAGGGCAGGTGGAGGGCATCGGCGATGGCCAGGGCGAGGGGCCAGCGTTCCCCCGCCTTGGCCCGCGCCCGCAGCAGCATGGCCGGGGCGAAGTCCACCCCCACCACGGCGCGGGCGCCCTGACGCAGAAAGGCGAGGGCCAGGTCGCCGGTGCCGGTGCCCACGTCCAGCACCAGCGCCCCCTGGGGACGGGCCAGGGCTGCGGCCCGGGCCCGCCAGCGCAGGTCCAGCCCCAGGGTCATGAGACGGTTGAGCAGGTCGTAGCGCGGGACGATGCGCTGGAACATGGCCCGCACCGACCGCGCCCGCTCGTCTGCAGAGGCCAACTGCTCCTCCCGCCCCATGATAACCTCCGCCCCCACCCTATACCTACGCCGCGGGGAGGAGGACGGCCGCCAGGGGAGGAGCGCGCCCGTGGCCGAAGGGACGCCCCTCCGATGCCTATGTGGATAAATTGTGGATAATTGCCGTAACGACCATATGGCCAGCCATGTCTAAACTTGTGGCTATGACCCATTGACCACGTGGCTACACATTGCTATACTGGCCCAAGTGACAGCGGTAACAAAGGCAGACCGAGGGAGGTGCTCTCAGAATGCGGTTCCTGATCGCCCTCATCGCCGGGGTGTCGGTGGCGGGAGCGGTATTCGGCTTCGCCGCCACCAACACGGTGCCGGCCACTAGGGCTGGCGACGGCGCCAATACCATCAGCGGCTACACCGTCACCAATGTGGTCTACACACTCGACTCCACCAACCCCCAGAACATAGCCAGTGTAAGCTTCGACTTGGACGCTGCGGCCAATGAGGTGAGGGTCAGGCTTCAGACTGGCGGCACCTGGTTCAACTGTACCTCCGGCGGCGGCAACAACTGGAGCTGCACCACTACTGGTCAGACGGTCGCCGGAGCTAACGAACTGCGGGTGGTGGCCAAGAGCAACTAGCTAGCCTGTGTAGGCCCGGCCGGCTGCTCCCTTTCCGCCGGCCGGGCCTAATCATCGCAGGGGGTATGGAGTCGTGACAGGAGGTGCGGGTGAGGTTGGTCTCGGCGCTGGCCGCCGTCCTGGCCGTGACGGGGTCCGTGTCGGGAATGGCGGCCTGCAATGTCGTGCCCCCACCAGACTGGGCGATGGAGCTAGCGCCATCTCGGGCTATACCGTAAGCAATATCACCTACACCCTCGATTCCGACGACCCTCGACTGCTGTACGAGGTGGCCTTCGATCTCGATGGCTTCGCTAGCGACGTCTGGGCCCGTATCGACCCCGCAGGTTCGTGGGTCCAGTGCGCCCATTCCGGCGGCAACAGGTGGTCCTGCAAGGTCATCGGCCAGAGCGTCCAGTCGGCCACCGAGCTGAGGGTCGTCGCGGCGCAGTAGGGCGGGCCGGGGCTGTACTATGGGAGCGGGACGGGCACATGTCGCTGGGCAGGCTGGCGGTCTTCCTCGTCACGGCGGCTACCTTGGCCGCCACCTGGCTGGTGTTGCCGCCGCCGGTGGGCCTGGGGCTCCGCCTGGTGGCCGTCCAGGGGTCGTCCATGGTGCCCACCCTGCAGCCGGGCGACCTGGTGGTGGTGATGCCCAGCGAATCCTATCTGCCCGGCCAGGTAGTGGCCTACCGGTCGGACATGCTGGGCGGTGTCGTGCTGTTGCACCGCATCCAGGGCTACGACGCGGGGGGCAGGCTCATCACCCGTGGGGACGCCAATGGGTTCGATGACAGCGACCGGCCCCGTCCGCAGCAGGTGATGGGCGCCATGAAGATGCGGCTGCCCCTGGTGGGCAAGTACCTGCAGGCGGTGCCCCAGCCGCCCGTTGCCGCCTCCATCGCCGGCGGGGCCATCGCCGCCGCCGTGGCCATGGGCAGCGGGCGGAAGCGGCGGCAGCTGGTGATGCGTCCCGGGCCGGTGCTGGGTGGACTGGCAGCGGGCGCCCTCGCCCTGGCGGCCGGCGTCGCCCTGGTGGTGGCCCAGCAGGTGCTGCCGCCCACGGCCGAGGTCAACCGGCCTGTCGCCTACCAGCACCAGGGGCAGTGGGAATACAGCGCCCCCTCTCTCGCCCCCATCTACGATTCCGGCGCTCAGGCCCGCACTGGCGATCCCCTGTTCTGGCGTCTGAGTCGGCCTCTCCAGGTCTCCTTCACCTACCGCCCGCCGCCGGAGCTGGAGGGGGCCAACGGCACCCTCCTCCTTTACGCCCGCTTGGGCGACTACCTGCCCACCGGCTGGCGCCGCACCCTGCCCGTGGCCGGGCCGGTGGCCGTGCAGGGGGGCGAGGCCACGGTGCAGGGCCTCCTGGACCTGGCCCTCGTCCAGCAGACCTGGCGCGAGGTGATGGCGGCCATCGGCCAGGAGAACCCCACCCCTGTGCGGCTGGAGCTGGTGGCGGCGGTGACGCTGAACGGCAGCGTGTTGGGCGAGCCCTTCCGTGACGAGGCCACCTTCTCCCTTCCCTTCCGCCTCGACCAGATCGGGGCTGCCTTGGAGCCGCCCCAGAGCGGCTCGCCGCCCCAGTTGCTCTCGCCCGTGGTGGACAAGACGGCTGTGGTGCGGACGGTGGAGGAGCGCCGACTGGAGCTGGGGCCCATCGACCCCACCCTGGAGCAGGCGAGGAATGTGGGCCTTTACGCCATCTGGGGCGGCGGTGCGCTCCTGGTCCTGACCGCCGTCCTCTGCCTCCTGGCCGTCCGCTCGCCGGCGGGCCTGGCCTCCCTCATGGGCGCCCAGGTGGTGCGGGTGGCCCGCCTGCCCGAGGACGTCCGCGAGGCGGCGGTGGTCACCGGCGTGGGCGACATCGTTCAGGCGGCCAAGATCACCGGGAGCCCTGTCCTGGCCGACCCCGAGGGGGCCCTGATGGTGGTCTCGTCCAGCGGCTCTTACCTGCTGCCGGTGCCGGCCGGCAACGGGCGGCGGCTTCCCTGGAACGGCCGCAGAGGGCGCGGGCCATGATGCGGGCCGTGCTCGTCCTGCTGGCGGGCGGCCTGCTGGTGCTGGCGGCGGGATACGCCGCCGCCAACAGCGTGCCGGCCACCAGGCTGGCCAATGTCCAGGTCCGTAATTACGCTGGCAATGTGGCCCTCAAGGCCCAGGACATGGCGCCGCCCCAGTGCAACTCCATCCGCAGCAGCCTGCAGCGCATCGTCTACATCGGCGGCAGCCCTGGCAGCCCCGGCAACCAGAGCGAGCTGGTCCTGGGCACGTCCGGCAACAACAGTATCAGCGCCGGCGGCGGCAACGACTGTGTCCTGGGAGGGGGCGGCAACGACAGCCTGTCGGGCGGCAACGGCAACGATGTCCTCATCGGCGGGCCCGGCACGGATACGGTCAACGGCGGCGCAGGGACCAACGACATCTGTTACGGCGAAACCCACACCGGCGGCTGCGAGATCTTTTTCAACCCAGGCTGACGCCCTGTCCCCCTCGCCCGAACGGCATCCAAGACGACTAGCCCCTGACCCGACCCCGGCGGCTATACTGTGATGGGGCGTCGATGCGGTGGCCCGTTGCCCTGCTGCTCTCGCTGGCCTTGGCTGTCGCCTGCGGCGGGGAGGCAGCCCGTCCCGATGGTGGCGCCTCGCCCCCGCCCAGCCCTGCCGGGGGCCTGAGCTCCCCCGTCGTCACTCCCACGCCGCGTCCCGTGGCGGGCCCGCCCGTGCTGGAGACGGTGGTCGAGGGCGCGCGGTTCCCGGTGGCCCTGGCGCCGAGCCCCGACGGCCGCCTCTTCTATGCCGAGCTGGAGACGGGCCAGGTGCGGGTGGTGCGGGACGGCCGCCTGCTGCCGGAGCCATTCGCTGCCTTCCGGGTGGCCCGTCCGCCCGGCTACTCGGAGCACGGGCTGCTGGGCATCGCCCTCCACCCTGACTTCCCCCGCCAGCCCTACGTCTACGTGTTCTACACCGTCCCCGATGCGCAGGGGCGTCCCCAGCAGCAGCGGGTGGTGCGGCTGCGGGCCGAGGGAGACCGGGGGGTGGAGCCGCTGACAATAGTGGACGGTCTGCCGGCGGGCCCCACCTGCTGTCACAATGGTGGCCGGCTGGCCTTCGGCCCCGATGGCATGCTGTATGTGTCGCTGGGGGACGCCCAGGCCGCCGCCCTGGCCCAGGACCCCCAGCTCCCCAACGGCAAGGTGCTGCGCCTGGCTCCCGACGGCTCTCTGCCGCCCGACAATCCCTTCCCCGGCTCGCCTGCCTATGCCCTGGGCTTCCGCAACATATTCGGACTGGCCTTCCATCCGGGGACGGGCGAGCTGTTCCTGACGGACAACGGCCCCAGCGGGCGCGACGAGCTGAACATCGTGCGGCGGGGCGCCAACTACGGCTGGCCCATCGTCATGGGGCGCGCCGGGGACGGTCGCTTCGTAGACCCCATCTGGGAATCGGGGAGCAGGAGCACCGCCCCCACAGGGCTGGCCGTCTACTGGGCCGATGCCCTACCCTTCCGCGGCGACCTCTTCTTCTGCACCTATCTGGGCCGGAGGCTTCTGCGGGTGCCTGCCCGCCAGCTGGAGGAGGTGCGGGCAGGCGCGCGGGAGACGGTCGAGCCCCAGGACGCGGGCTACCCCTGCCAGCTAGACGTGAAGCAGGCGCCCGACGGCTCCCTCTACTTCAGCGACACGGAGAACATCTACCGTCTGCGCCCGGGCCCCTAGGCCTGGCCGAAGGCCTTCCAGAGATACCGCCCCGGCTCCTTCTCGAAGGCGTCCTTGCAACCCTGGGCGCAGAAGTAGAAGATGTGCCCGGCGTAGGTAACGCTGGCAGCGGCATGGGCGGGGTGGTCTATCTCCATGCCGCACACGGGGTCCCTGACCATGTCCTCACCTCCCGGAAGAAGGTGCTGACGCGTCAGGTCAGAATGAGCCGGCGGATCTCCTCGTACTCTTCCTTGGTGATCTCGCCTCTGGCCAGCCGCTCCTTGGCCAGGGCCAGGGCACGGGCATTGGCGTCGTCGGCCGGACGAGGCCGTCGCGTCAGGCGGTCCACCGCCCAGACGACGAGGGCGATGATGCCGCCCCAGAACAGTGCGAACCACAGCCAGCCGAAGAGCATCCACCAGCCCCAGCCTTCGTGCATGCCCCACATGAGGGTCACCCCGATTCCATTTTATGGCCTTTCGCTCCCTCTCGCGCCAATGACACCGTGATGGGGAGCAGGACGATGAGCATCAGGAAGAAGGTCCAGAGGCCGGCGCCGACCAGGGTGCCGCCGCCATAGCCACCCTCGAGCCAGGCGGCCAGCACTAGCAATGCCGCTGCCAGGGCCGCCCCTGCCACGGCGCCGCCGATGCCCAGCCAGGCCATGCCCCTCATGCCGCGGCCTCCCGCCTGGCCGGCGGCCGCCAGCCGTTCATGGCTGCCGAGTTGAGGCTCACCGAGAGGGAGCTGAGGGCCATGAGCAGGGCGGCCAGCTCGGGGCTCACCACCTGGTGGGTGAGGGGATACAGGACGCCGGCGGCGATGGGCAGGGCCAGGGCATTGTAGCCGAAGGCCCAGGCCAGGTTCTGCTTCACCTTGCGCATGGTGAAGCGGGCCGTCTCCACGGCGACGGCCACGTCCATGGGGTCGTCGCGCACCAGGAGGACGTGGCCGGCCTCCTTGGCGATGTCGGTGCCGGCGCCCATGGCGATGCCCACGTCGGCCTGGGCCAGAGCGGGAGCGTCGTTTATGCCGTCGCCCACCATCGCCACCCGCAGCCCCTGCTGCTGCAACTCCCGCACGGCGGCGGCCTTGTCCTGGGGCAGCACCTCGGCCAGCACCTGGTCGATGCCCAGCCGTCGGGCTATGGCCTCGGCGGTGCGGCGGTTGTCGCCGGTGAGCATGGCCACCTCCAGTCCCAGGGACTTGAGGGCGGCCACCGCCTGAGGGGCGCTCTCCTTCAGGGTATCGGCCACCGCCAGCAACCCCGCAGGCAGGCCGTCCACCGCCAGAAAGACGGCCGTCTTGCCCTCGGCCTCCAGGCGCTCCGCCTCGGGCAGGAGACCGTCCAGGGGCACGCCGCGCTGGGACATCAGGAGGCGGTTGCCCAGCAGCACCGTTGCCCCGTCCACCCTCGCCTCCACCCCCAGACCGGGCAGGGCCTGGAACGCGAGAGGCCGCGGCACCTGCAGCCCTGCATCCTGAGCGGCAGCCAGCACCGCTTCGGCCAGGGGGTGCTCAGAGTCGCGCTCGGCGGCGGCGGCCAGGGCGAGCACCTCCTCGCGGGTGCGGCCGGGGGCGGGCAGGACGTCCGTCACCGAGGGGCGGCCGCGGGTGAGGGTGCCCGTCTTGTCCAGGACCACGGCCTGTACCTGGGCCAGGGCCTCCATGGCCTCGGCCCCCTTGAAGAGGACGCCGTGGCGGGCGGCGATGCCCGAGCCGGCCATGATGGCCGCCGGCGTGGCCAGGCCCACGGCGCAGGGGCAGGAGATGACCAGCACCGCCACCGACATGAGGAGGGCGAAGCCGAAGGCGCCCATTTCGGCCAGGGTGTAAGGGCTCATGAGCAGGCGCGTGTCGGGGCTGAACCAGCGCTCGTAGCCGGCGAAGAACCAGAAGGCGAAGACGCCCAGGGCGAGCAGGTGTACGCCGAGAATGAAGTGCCCTGCCACCCAGTCGGCCAGGCGCTGGATGGGCGCTCGGCTGGCCTGGGCCTCCTCCACCAGGCGCACGATCTGGGCCAGCATCGTGTCCCTGCCCACTCGGGTGGCCCGGACCCGAAGCGAACCGCTGCGGTTGACGCTGCCACCGATGACGGTGTCGCCAGGGCCCTTCTCCACCGGCAGCGATTCCCCCGTTACCAGGGACTCGTCCACTGCCGAGTGTCCTTCCACGACCACACCGTCCACCGGCACCGCCTCTCCAGGCCGCACCAGGCAGATGTCGCCCACCGCCACCTCGTCGGCAGGCACCTCCATCTCCACTCCGTCGCGGACGATGCGGGCCCGTCGAGGCTGGAGCTGCAGCAGGCGGCGGATGGCATCCGAGGCGCGTCCACGGATCTGGGCCTCGAGGAAGCGCCCCAGGACTACGAAGGCCGTGAGCAGGGCGGCTGCCTCGTAGAAGGTGGCCCGCTCGCCGCCGAAGCCGGCCTCGGGCCAGAAGGTGTTCACCACGGCGATGAGGTAGGCGGCGCCGATGCCGGTCGCGTAGAGGAGGTTCATGTCGGTGACGCCGTGCAGCAGTCCCCGCAGGCTGTTGACGAAGAACTGGCGCGCTGGCCCCAGCACGATGGGCGTGGTCAGGGCGAAAAGGAAGAGCTTGTGCCCCATGACCTCGGGGACCACGTGGGGCAGCAGCCAGTAGTCCCGGAAGGTGCCCAGCATCACCAGCAGGCCCAGGGGCCAGGCGACGAGCAGGTTGAGGAGCTGGCGCCTGATCTCGGCGCGACGGGCGGCCCGCTCCCGCTCCAGGGCGTCCTCAGCCTCTGGGCCTCCCTCCACTCGGAAGCCCAGGGCCTCCAGGTGTCCGCGGATGCGGGCGGCCGAAAGGGCCTCGGGCAGGTAGTGGACGGTCAGGGTGCCGGAGGCGGTGTCCGCCTGGGCCTGGACTACGCCCTCCAGGGCCAGCAGGGACGGGGCCAGGTCCTCCAAGGGGGGCGCCCCGCGGGCGGGCCGCAGGCGAAAGGTGGCCGTGGCGTGGGGCACCTGATAGCCCGCGTCCTCCACGGCGCGAGCGATTTCGGCCAGGGTGGGGCCATCGGCTGCCAGCTCCAGGCCGGCACGGGCCGAGGCCAGATTGACGCGGGCGTCCACTACGCCGGGCAGGCGCTTGATGGCCCTCTCCACACGGGCGACACAGGCGGCGCAGGTCATTCCCTGCACGGGGACGACTATCTTCCGGGTCTGCCCTTGCCTCTCGGTGGTCGCCTCGGCCATCGCTCCTGCCTCCTCGCCACCATTTTAGCGCAAAACCCTACCCCTGGGGAAGGGGTCTACCCAGCCCGGATGTAAACAGCCCGCCCCACCCGGGGCGGGCTGTTGCGAGGGCCGAAGGCGCGTCCTCTCAGCCCAGGCGGGCCACCACTTCCTGCGAGAACTCCAGGAACGGCTCGGGCCGCAGACGGATGAAGGGTTGCAGGTACAGCTCCTGTACTCCTGCCTCGGCGTAGGCCTCCACGTGGCCCCTCATGTCGCCTATGCGGCCCGCCAGCACCCAGCGCCGCGCATCGTCGGGTGAGACGCCGCGGCTGGCGGCGAAGCCCGTCAGGAAGCGCTGTACTCGCCCCTCGTCTTCGGTGGGGAGGAAGGGAACCGTCACCGTGATGCGGACCTGGGACGGGTCGCGCCCGACCGCCTCGCAGTGGCGACGCAGGACGTCTATCTTGTGACGCACCACCTCCGGGGAGCCGAAGACGTTCATAGCGTCGGCATACTTTGCGGCGATGCGCAGGGTCCGTCGCTCGCCCCCTCCCCCCACGAAGATGGGTGGGTGGGGCTGCTGCACGTTCTGGGGCGCGTAGGGGGCGTCCTCCAGCCGGTAGTGCTTGCCCTGCCAGGAGACGGGGCCGGTGGACGTCCACAGCAGCTTGATCAGGTGCAACGCCTCCTCCAGCCGCTCCATGCGCTCCCTGAGGGGCGGGAAGGGGATGCCGTAGCAGCGATGCTCGAACTCGTGCCAGGCGGCGCCGATGCCGAAGTTGAGCCTGCCGCCGGAGATGTGGTCCACGGTGGTGGCCATCTTGGCCAGCACCGCCGGCTCGCGGTAGGTCACCCCGGACACCAGCACGCCGATGCGCACACGGCTGGTGACCATGGCCAGCCCTGCCAGGAGCGTCCAGCCCTCCAGATGGGGGCCGCCCGCATCGAAGGCAGTGCCGAAGCCGGTGACGAAGTGGTCCACCACCCACAGGGAATCGAAGCGGGAGTTGCGGTCCAGCTCCGCCCACAGGTCGCGCATCTGCTCCCAGGTGGCGTGGGCCTGGCTGGTCTGGATGCCGAACTGCATTGTCCACCTCCCGTTAACGTCAGGTCGCCTGCGTCGCCTATAGCATAGCTAAGGGGCCGTATGGGCGGCAAACGGCCCTGTGCTATAATCCCTGGCGCTGTGCCCGAGGCCCAGCAGGTGCTGGAGGTGGCCCGCCGCATCGCCGAGGCAGTGCAGCGGGAGTTTCCGCGCGCCCGCATCGAGATAGACCTGGAGACGCCCCGGGACGAGCACGAGGACGCCTACCTGTGGCTGGATCCAGGCACCGAAGACGAAGAGGAGCTGCACGAACTCTGGGCCTATCTCATCAAGCTGGTGCAGGACGCCTACGACCAGGAGGACGTCTACCTGGTGGCGCGGGTGCGGGGCGCCGTCATCCTGCGCGACCGCCCCACCGACAAGGAGTGAGCATCAGCGCCCCTCCAGTGGGGCAATGACCTCGGCCGCCGCCAGCTCCAGCTGGAAGAGGGCTTCCTGGGGTGGGCAGGCCAGCAGCAACACGAACTTGGTGGCCCCAGCCTCCACGTAGCGTCGCAGCAGGGCCAGGCAGTCCTCGGGTGGGCCGAAGGCGGCGTATTCCGTCAGGGGGACGTCGGCGCGCAGAGCGGCCAGCCGGTCGCCGGCCATCGCCAGCGCTCTCTCCCGGTCGGGGTGCAGGTAGACAGGGACGATGACCCCCACATGGTCGCGCTCGAAGTCTCGCTCCGCCTCCTCCAGGTATTGCCAGAGCCGGGGCAAGGCGGCAGCCACCTCCGCTGGCGTGATGCGGCTGGCCAGCCAGCCGTCGCCCAGGCGGGCCACTCGTCGCAGGGCAGCGTCGCTGGTGCCCCCCACCCAGATGGGCGGGCAGGGCTGCTGGAGAGGCCGCGGCCAGATGCCCACCTCCTCCAGGCGGTAGTGACGGCCGTGGTAGGTGACCCGCTCGTGCGTCCAGAGGAGGCGCATCACCTCGATGGCCTCGTCGGTGCGGCGGGCCTTCTGGCGGGGGTCGACGCCCAGGGCCGCGGCCTCGCGCGGGTCGTCTCGGCCCAGTCCCACTGCCGGCAGCAGCCGTCCGCCGGAGAGGACGTCCAGGGTGGCCAGCTCTCGCGCTAGCAGCACGGGGTTACGCAGTCCGAGGGCCAAGACGCTGGGCCCGAACTTGATGCGACGGGTACGGGCCGCCACCGCCGCCATCATCACCACCGGCTCGGGGATGGGCGCAGGCCCCACCAGCCGGTCGATGAACCAGAGGGAGTCCACCCCCAGTTCCTCGGCCCGGTCTACGACCTGCCACAGCAGCCCGGCGCCCTCGCCCAGGGGCCAGACAGCGTAGGCGATGCCGGCGCGGACGCTCATACCTGCAGCCCGGTCCCGCGGGGGAAGGGATAGGGGAACTTGCCGGCGAAGAGGGGGCCCTCCCGGGGCCACTCCTCCGGCGGCAGCTCGTAGAAGACCTCGATCTCGTTGCCGTCGGGGTCCAGGAAGTATACGCCCACCGAAATGCCGTGGTCGCCGATGCCCACCACCGGTACCCCCAGCTCCTGCAGGCGCGCGTAGAAGCTCTCCAGCTCGTCCAGGGAGTCCACCTGGAAGGCGATGTGGTACAGGCCAACGCGTCGAGGGTCGGGGCCAGGGGCTTGCGGCCCCAAGGCCAGCAGCGCCACCTCGTGAGAGACGCCCTCCCGTGCGGCCAGGAAGCTCATGCGGTTGCCCAGGCGGGCCGTGACCCTCATGCCCAGCACGTCACGATAGAAGCTCTCGGCCCGCTCCAGGTCGCGCACCCGCAGCACCACGTGCCCCAGGCCCTTGACTCCGCTCATGGCCCCTCCTGCCCAGATTACCACGCTGTCGCTGAGGAGGCAGCGGCGCGCTATCGCATTTAGCTTATTCGTCGCTAAAATTAGTGGCAGGCCGATGTCGGAAGTCGAGCCTTTATCCCGCTCTGCTGCCCGGACGACCGCCGCTGGCCTGCCCACCTTCGCCTCCCTGTCGCTGCCCCAGTTCCGTCTTCTGCTGCTGGGCACCGTCCTCAGTCAGCTCTTCGGCTGGATGGAGGAGGTGGCCAGGGGATGGCTGGTGTGGAGCCTGAGCCACTCGCCCCTACAGCTGCAGCTGCTGGCGTTCACCAGCGCCTTCAGTCGCTTTCTCTCGGCACCGGTAGCGGGATTCCTGACGGACCGGCTGGAGCGGCGCTTTCTGGCTGCGGCGACTCAGGCAGGGCAGGCGGTGCTGGCGATGGGGGTAGGAGTACTGGCTACCAGCGGGCATATACAGCTCTGGCATCTCTACCTGATCAACCCCTTCTGGGCCTCCATGAACTCCATCAATCTCACCGTCCGTCAGGCGCTGGTCTACGACGTGGTAGGCCCCCGCTACCTGACCAATGCCGTGGGCCTCAACTCGGTGGCGGCCAACGTCTGCCGCATCTCTGCCCCAACTCTGGGAGGCGCCATCATCGGCACCCTTGGAGTGGAGGCGGCCTATTACTGCCAGGCAGTCCTGCTGCTGGCCTCGGTGCCGGTCACTTTGCTGCTGCGGCTGGTGGTGTCGTCCCAGCCGGTGCGGGTACCGTTCCTGCAGGGGCTGAGGGAGAGTATCGACCACCTGCGCTCTGACCCGGCCCTCCTCCGTCTCATGGCCATGAACTACGTGCCCAACGTTCTCATCTACCCCTATGTCACGTTGTTGCCCGAGTTCGCCGAGCGGGTGCTCAAATCGGGGCCTCAGGGGTACGGCGTGCTGCTGACGGGGGTGGGCTTCGGCTCCATCCCGGGCGGACTGCTGGTGGCCAGCATGACTGGCTGGCGACGCAAGGGGCTGGCTATGACCCTGGCGGCGGCCCTCTACATGGGAATGGTGGCGGTCTTCAGTCAGTCCCGCCTCTTCCCCCTCTCCTTCGCTGCCCTGGTGGTGGCGGGTGTGGGCTGGTCCATGATGGTGGGCCTCAACCAGACCCTGGTCCAGCTACGGTTGCCCGAGGAGATGCGCGGGCGGGGCCTGGGCCTCTACAACCTGGCGCCCGGACTGGGGATGCTGGGCAACCTGGCCATGGGTGGCGCCGCCCAGTGGCTGGGGGTCCAGACGGCGGTGGCGTCCTTCGCCCTCAGCGGCCTCTGCCTCTCCCTCTTCTTGGGGCTGGGAGGCCGCGAGGTGAGACGGCTCTAGGCGTCAGTCCCGTCCCCGTCCGCGACGGTCGTTCTCGCCGCGGGCGGGCGTGGGCACACCGTCAGGTCCGCGGCGGTCGTCGCCCGTCCCCTCCACCTTCACCTCTCGCGCCAGCACCGAGCCGTCGGCCTGGACGGAGCCCTCTACCTTGACCCGCGCCCCTACCTTCACCTCACCCTCCACCTCAGTGCTGCCGGTTACGCGGATGGTGCGGCCGGCCAGCACGAATCCGCCCGAGGTTGTGGCCTGGACGCTGCCGCGCAGCTCGATCTCCACGGCGACGGGGGTGGTGGGCGGCGCGGTCGGCGGGGCAACGCCGCCCCCGGGCTGGACGCGGACCTCTATCTCCCTGGCGACGATGGTGCCGTCGGACTGGTGGCTGCCCTCGACCTTCACCAGTGCGCCCACCGTGAGGGTCCCCTCTATCTGGGTGGTGGCGGTGAGGAGGACGGTGATCCCATTGACCACCAGGCTTCCCTGTCCCTGCTGCTGAACGGTGCCCACCAGCTCGACATCGTCCCCGGCCGAGGCGGAGCCGGGACCGCTGTTGTCGCTGCCGCGGTCTCTGGCGATGTCGTCGGGGCGGCCGGGGCCGCTGTTGGCGCTGGGGCCGCTGCGGCCGGGGTTGTCCAGCGCCTCCTGTCGGACCTGCTCGCTGTGGCCGGGGCCTCCGCCCGAGCGAGCTATCTCAGAGACGTCCTGGCCGTGGTTGTCGCGGGCGACCTCGGAGCGCTCGCTGGCCAGGGGGGCCAGAGGTCCCACGGCCACCGGCTGGGGCAGTCGAGCGCCGGCTGCCCAGGCCCCGCCCAGGGCCAACAGCCCCAGCACAGCAGCTCCGGCCAGCACCGCGGCTGCCCGGAGGACAGGCAGGCCGTAGGCCCAGGGGAGGCTGGGGCGGTGGGAGAGGGCCGCCATGAGCCGCTGCCGTCCTCGCTCCAGCTCCTCCTGGCTGGGCTGCTCGTCCGGCAGGGAAGAGATGGCGCTGGCGAGTTTGGCCAGCTCCGCCAGCTCCTGCGCTGACAGGCCTCCTACCTTTTCGGCGTCCTTGCCCAGTTGGGTGAAGATGTCGTCCCGCTGTGGCCCTTGCTTGGACATGGCGCTTACTCCTCCTCGCTCGTCCCTTCCTCCGTCGCGCCCAGGAGCCTCCGCAGCTGACGCAGGGCCCGGAACTGGAGGGCCCGCACCGCCCCGGCCGGCTTGCCCAGCACCCGCCCTGTCTCCTCGGCCGAGAGCCCCACGTAGAAGCGCAGCAGGAGCACGGCCTGCTGGTCGCGGGTCAGGCGGGAGAGGGAGCGGAGCAGGTCGCCCCGCTCGACGTCGCGTTCGCTGGTGTCCTCGGCCGGGTCATGGGACTCCGCTTCCAGGGACACGGCCCGGCGGCGGGCCTGACGCCGCAGGTGGTCCACGGTGCGGGCGTGGGCCATGCGGAAGAGCCACCCTGCCAGCGACAGGCGGCGGGGGTCATAGCGCCCCACCTCTCGCAGAGCGCGGACGAACGTGTCGGATGCCACATCGGCCGCCGCCTCCCGGTCGCCCAGCCGTCGGTAGGCGTAGGTCAGCAGGCGGGGGTACCAGAGCCGATAGCACCGTTCCCACGCCTGGGGGTCGCCAGCCTTTAGCCGGGCGGCCAGCAGGGCGTCCTCGTTCACGGACCTGGTCACAACCGACCCGCTTACCGCCATGGGGCGTCCCTGGCCCGGGCCAGGGCGAGGGCCGTTCCCCTCCTCGCCTTTGCTCACCGCCGTCAGCCCTTCGCGCCTGGCCTCCAATAAAAGATTCCGCTCGGCGAGAGGGCGGCGTTACGCCTGTTGCTCCCGCTGCCACTGACGCGCCCGCGACAGGAACTCGCGGGCGGTGGCGAGCATCCGCTCGCTGGGACGGGGGCCGCCCAGCATGGCTGCCAGCTCCCGCAGTCGCTCCTCTTCCGAGAGGGCCTGGATGTGGGAGAAGGCCCTGCCCAGCACCACCTCTTTGCTCACCCGGTAGTGGGCGTCGGCATAGGCAGCGATCTGGGGCAGATGGGTCACGCACAGCACCTGATGGCGCCGGGCCAGCTTCCACAGCTTGCGCCCCACCATCTCGGCGCTGCGCCCGCCGATGCCGACGTCGATCTCGTCGAAGATGAGGGTGGGCACAGGGTCGGCCGCTGCCAGGGCACCCTTCAAGGCCAGCAGGAAGCGGGACATCTCGCCGCCAGAGGCCACCTTGGCCAGCGGCCGCAGAGGCTCGCCCGGGTTGGTGGCCACCAAGAACTCGACCCTGTCCACCCCGCTTTCGTCGAAGGCCAGGCGGCGTCCCTGGACGGGCAGGCCGAGGGGGTCCTCTCCCTGCTCCAGCCCCACGCGGAAGGCGACATGGCCCATGGCCAGGTCGGCCAGGTCGCGGGCCACCGCCTCTTCCAGGGCCGCGGCCGCTTCCTTTCGTGCCTGTGACAGGGCCGTGGCCAGGGCGCCCGCCTCCTCCTCGGCCTCCCTCAGCTCCCGTTCCAGGCGCTGCCGCTCCTCCTCCCCCGAGACCAGGAGGGAAAGGCGCTCCCGTGCCTGACGGGCATAGTCCAGCACCTGCTCGATGCTGTCGCCGTACTTGCGCTTGAGCCTGGCGATGGCCTCCAGCCGCTCCTCCACCTGCTCCAGGCGGTGGGGGTCGTGCTCGATCCGGGCGGCATAGGCGCGCAGGGCACGGGCGGCCTCTTCCACTTCGGCCGCCACCGTCTCCAGCGACGACAGCAACTCCCGCAGTCGCTCGTCCAGGTGAGCTATCCCCTGGAGGGCAGCGTGGGCCCGTGCCAGGGCATCGAAGGCGGAATAGCCCTCGGCAGCGTAGAGGGCGTGATAGGCCGACTGGGCTGCCTCCTGCAGGGCCTGGGCGTGGGCGAGGCGCTTCTGCTCCTCCCTCAGCTCCTCTTCCTCCCCCGGCCTCAGGTCGGCAGACTCTATCTCCCGCACCTGGAACTCCAGCAGGTCGCGCTCGCGGGCTACCTCGCGCTCGTCTCGCGACAAGTCCTCCAGCCTGCGGCGCAGGGAGCGGACCCTCGCCACGGCCGTCGCCACCTGCGCTCGCCGGGGCATCAGTCCACCGAAAGCGTCCAGGTAGTCCAGGTGCTGGCGACGGTCCAGGAGGGACAGGTGTTCCGTCTGCCCGTGCACGTCCACCAGGCTGCGCCCCACCCCCCGCAGCAGCGAGAGGGGGACAGTGCGGCCGTTGGCCCGGGCCAGGTTGCGCCCGGCCTGCGACACCTCCCGCACGACCACCAGCTCGTCTTCCAGGGGCACGCCCGCCTCTTGTAGGGCAGGGGCCAGCTGCGTTCGCGCCTCCTCCGACAGGAGGAAGATGCCCTCCACCTGGGCCGAAGTGGCTCCGGCCCGAACCACGTCGGCATCCAGGCGGGAGCCCAGGAGCGCGCCCACGGCATCGATGATGAGGGACTTGCCCGCCCCCGTCTCGCCGGTGAGGACGTTGAAGCCCGCGGAGAAGGAGACGCGCGCCTCCTCGATGACGGCGAAGTTGCGCACTACCAGCTCGGCCAGCACGGCGCCATGTAACTTAGCACCGAGGGCGGCCAGGCACAACCGACATGTCGGGCCCCTCGGCCTGTGGATAAATGTGCAAAAGCTCGGTCCATATTCTTGTATAGGGGGCGAAGGGCTGCTATACTCGCCCCAGGCCAGCATGACCGCGCCCGCCGCCGTCGACTACGAGGTCGTCATAGGGGTGGAGGTGCACGCTCACCTCCTCACTCGCAGCAAGATGTTCTGCTCCTGCCCCGCCGATTACTTCGGCGCTCCGCCCAACTCCCACGTCTGCCCCGTCTGCCTGGGTATGCCGGGAGTGCTGCCGGTCATCAATCGTCGGGCGGTGGAGCTGACCATCATGACTGGCCTGGCCCTCAACTGTCAGGTGCCTCCCCTGGCCCGCTTCGACCGCAAGAACTACCCCTATCCCGACCTGATGAAGGGCTATCAGATCTCCCAGTACGACCAGCCCCTGTGCAAGGACGGCTGGCTGGAGATCGAGGTGGAGGGCCAGCGCAAGCGGGTGCGCATCAACCGCGTCCACCTGGAGGAGGACACGGCCCGCCTGGTCCACGTCACTTCCCCCGCGGGAGAGTCCTACTCCCTGGTAGACGTGAACCGCTCCGGCATCCCTCTGATGGAGATCGTGTCGGAGCCTGACCTCCGCTCGGCCGAGGAGGCCCGAGCCTATCTCGTAAAGCTGCGCCAGATCCTGCGCTGGATCGGCGCCAGTCGCGCCAACATGGAAGAGGGCGACATGCGCTGCGAGGCCAACGTCAGCGTGCGGCCCCGCGGCTCTCGGGACCTGGGCGCCAAGGTGGAGCTGAAGAACATCAACAGCTTCAAGCACGTCTACGAGGCCATACGCTACGAGGTCCAGCGCCAGATAAGGGTGCTGGAGTCGGGCGGGCGGGTGGTGCAGGAGACGCGGGGCTGGCGGGAGGACATCGGCCAGACGGTCCCCCAGCGCAGCAAGGAGTATGCCCACGACTACCGCTACTTCCCCGAGCCCGACCTGCCGCCCCTGGTGATCTCCCGCGAGTGGGTGGACGAAATACGCAGGCGCATGCCCGAGCTGCCCGACGCCCGTCGTCGGAGGCTGCAAGAAGATTACGGGCTGTCGGATTACGACGCCAGGCTGCTGACCGAGTCCCGCGCCAAGGCCGACCTGTTCGAGGGTGCCCTCTCCTCTCTCTCCGTCAAGGAACGGGCCGCTCGCGCCAAGGCTGCTGCCAACTGGGTCAATTCGGAGCTGGCCGGGCTCCTCAACGCCCGCGACCTCGAGTGGGAAGCATGCCCCCTCACCCCCGCGCAGTTGTCGGAGCTGCTGACCATGTTGGAGGAGGGCACCATAAACACCAGCACGGCCAAGGCGGTCCTGGAGGAGTGCCTGGACACGGGCCGCAGCCCGAGGAGCATTGTCGAAGAAAAGGGGCTGGCCCAGATCAGCGCCGGCGACGAGCTGGCGGCCATCGTGGACGGGGTGCTGGAGGCGAATCCCAAGGCGGTGGCCGACTACCGCGCTGGCAAGGAGGGGGCCATCCAGTTCCTGGTAGGCCAGATCATGCGCCAGACGCGGGGCCGGGCCAACCCGGAGGCTGTGCGGCAACTGCTCAGGGAACGTTTGTCCGGGGCGTAACACCTGGGACGTTCCGGGGGCGTTTTAATTAATAGGACGATGGGGCCTCTGCAGCGCTACGAGTTCATCAAGTGGCTTTACCCGGGCATGCGCATCAAGCGCTGGCTCCTCCTTCTCATGGGGGGAGTCACCCTCGCCGGCCTGGGCATAGCCTATTTCCTGCGGGAGGTGTACGTCTCCTTCACCTTCCCCAGCGTCTTTTATTACATCACCCTTCAGTTCATACCCCAGTGGGGTCGCGGCAGCATCTTCATGGGGCTGGCCGTCCTGTCGGTGTCGGTGGCCGTCTGGCAGCTGAACCGCTCGATCCTGAGCGCCCTGGTCCCATACCACAGCAACGGCCACCGCAGCCTGGTGGACGTCATATACAGCCAGCGCATGCTGCGGCGGGGGCCCAAGGTGGTGGCCATCGGCGGCGGCACCGGCCTGTCCACCCTGCTGCGAGGCCTCAAGGAGTATACCAGCAACATCACCGCCATCGTCACCGTGGCCGACGACGGCGGCTCGTCGGGACGCCTCAGGCGGGAGCTGGGCATCCTGCCCCCGGGGGATGTACGCAATTGTATCGTTGCCCTGGCCGATGCCGAGCCGCTGGTGACCAAGCTCTTCCAGTACCGGTTCTCCCAGGGGTCGGGGCTGGCCGGCCACTCCTTCGGCAACCTGTTCATCGTGGCCATGACAGGGGTGGTGGGCAGCTTCGAGGAGGCCATCCGCCAGACATCGCGGGTGCTGGCGGTGCGGGGGCAGATCATCCCCTCCACGCCGGCCAACGTGACCCTGTGCGCTCGCACCGCCGACGCCGGCACCATCGAGGGGGAGTCCAGCATCAGCGCCGCCTCGGCGCGGGGGGGTATACGCGAGGTGTTCCTGAACCCTCCCGATCCCCCGGCCTCGCCCGAGGCGGTGCGGGCCATCCTGGAAGCCGACCTCATCGTGCTGGGGCCGGGCAGTCTCTACACCAGCATCATTCCCAATGTGCTGGTGAAAGGGATACGGCGGGCCATTCTGGCGTCGCCGGCGCTGAAGGTCTACGTCTGCAACGTGGCCACTCAGCCGGGCGAGACCGATGGCTACGGGGTGGCCGAGCACGTGAGGGCCATCGAGACCCATGTGGGGCGTCCCTTCCTGGACATCGTCCTGGTCAACTCCAACGCTGAAGGGCCCCTGCCTCCCTCCGCCCATGAGGGGGAACCGGTGCGGCTCAACGGCGACCTCCCCCGCCACCTGACGGTGGTCACCGCTGACGTAGTGGACGAGGCCAACCGGTACCGCCACGACCCCCACAAGCTGGCTCGCGCTATCCTGCGTCTCTACGAGGAAAGGGAGCAGGTGCTGCAGCGAGCGGCCGCTCGGGCTTCGGCCGGCGCCTCCTAGGCCCTGCGTCTAGCCATCCCCGCCCGGATGCCTTATCCTAGGGTTCGACCATGGATGCCACCACCGTCCTCAACGTGGGGATGATCCTCATCTCCCTGGCTCTCATTGCTGTCGTCCTGTTGCAGGTGCGGGGCGAGGGCCTTCGGGCCTTTCAGGGAACGTCCCTGACGCGAACCCGGCGGGGCCTGGAGAAGGCCCTCTTTCAGTTGACCATCGCCCTGGCCTTCCTGTTCGTGCTGGTAGCTGCCCTGAACGTGACCGCCAGCCGCTAGGCCGTCATGGCCATACGCCCACCCGACAGCCGCCCTGGACGGGGCCAGTGGCCCTTGCTGCTGGCATTGTTGGCCGGCATCGTGGCCTTTGTGGCCATCTGGGCAGTGAACCCCTTCGCTCGCGGCCAGGACAGGCCCGAGGTGGTGCGCTATGTGGAGGCGGTGGTCGGGGTGCCCAGGGCCGTGAATCCTCTCCTCTCCTCCCTGAATGAGGCCGACCGCGACCTGACAGCCCTGGTCTTCTCGGGGCTGACGCGCCTCGGCCCCGATGGCGATGTCCTGCCCGACCTGGCCCACAGTTGGGATATCAGCGAGGACGGGCTGACCTACACCTTCCACCTGCGTTCCGATGTCCTGTGGCAGGACGGGACCCCCTTCACTGCTCGCGATGTCCTCTTCACCTACTCGCTGCTGGCCGACCCCCAGTTCCCGGGCGATCCGTCCCTGCCCCAGTTCTGGTCTCAGGTGAAATGCGAAGCACCCGACGATTACACGGTGCGCTGTCGCCTTCCGGAGCCTTTCTCCCCCTTCCTGGCCTACGCCAGCATCGGCCTGCTGCCAGCCCACCGGCTGGGCGGTATCAGGGCAGCCGACCTGGCTAACCTGCCCTTCAACAACGCTCCCGTGGGCACCGGACCCTTCCGCCTGCTGCAGGTGGACAGCCGGCGCGCCCTGCTGGCCCGTAACCCGACCTATCACCTCGGGCCGCCGCAGATAGAGCAGCTGGAGCTACGCTTCTTCCCCGACCTCCATGGAGCGCTGACAGCCTTGCACCGGGGCGAGGTCCAGGGCATCCTGCTGGGGCCGTTGGTCCCCCGGGATGAGCTGCAGTCGCTGGCCTCTCAGGGCCAGTTCCGTCTGTTGGATGCGCCCCGCACCACCTACACCGCCATCTTCTTCAACCTGGACTCGCTGTTGCTGAGGGACCCCCGGGTACGGGAGGCCATCTCCCTGCTGCTGGACCGTCGCGTCATCACCGACGAGCTTCTGGGGGGGCGGGCGGTGCCGGCCGATACGCCCATCCCGCCGCGGACGTGGGCAGCCTCTGCCCCGCCTCGTCCCCTGGAGCCAGACCCGCGCCGCGCCCAGCAGCTCCTCCAGCAAGCAGGATGGCAGAAGGGAAGCGACGGCCTGTGGCGGCAAGGCGACCGTCCGGTGGTGCTGCCCCTTCTGACCTACGACGACCCGATGCACATGGCGGTGGCGCGGGAGGTGGCCCGTCAGTTGGGCAACCAGGGAGTGCTGACCGAGCTGCAGTTCGTCAGCCCCCAGCGCCTGGTGGACGACTACCTGGCGCCGCGCCGCTTCACGCTGGCCCTGTTCTCCTTCGACCCTGGGCCCGACCCCGATCCCTACCCAGTATGGCACAGCAGCCAACGTCCGCCGGAAGGCCGCAACTACAGCGATTACCTTAACCCGGAGGTGGACCGGGTGCTGGAGGAAGCCCGCCGCACCGCCGACCGCGCCCAGAGGCAGGCCCTCTACGCCCGTTTTCAGGAGCTGTTCCGCCGGGACATGCCGGCGGTGGTGCTCTTCTATCCGCAGTACACGTATGCCGTGGACGAGCGGGTGAAGGGGGTGGCACTGGGGGCCCTGTTCGACCCTGCCTCCCGCTTCGCCTCCGTCTGGCAGTGGCAGTTGGACCCCAAAGGGCCGCCTTCCCTGCGGCGGCGCCCGGGCGATGCCTCCTAGGCCCATCATCGCCCTCCTGACCGATTTCGGGCTGGCCGACCCGTATGTGGGGGCCATGAAGGGCGTCGTCCTCTCCCTAAACCCCGACGCTGTACTGGTGGACATAAGTCACCAGGTGAGGCCTCAGGCAGTGGAGCAGGGCGCTTTTCTGCTGGAGCAGGCCTATCCTTACTTTCCGCCCTGGACCGTGTTCGTGGCGGTGGTGGACCCCGGGGTAGGCACCGCTCGCCGCGCCCTGGCCCTGCGCACGCCGCGGGCCTTCCTGGTCGGGCCCGACAACGGCCTCCTCTCGGCTGCTCTTCCCGAAGCGGTGCGCGAGCAGGCCGGCGAAGGACCCGCGGCGGTGACCTTGCCGGAGGGCTACATCGCCGTGGCCATCGAGAACGAGCGCTACTTCCGTCATCCCGTCAGTTCCACCTTCCACGGGCGCGACATCTTTGCGCCGTCCGCTGCCTACCTGTCGTTGGGCATCCCCCTGGAGTCTCTGGGGCCGGTGGTGAGAGAGATGGTGGCGCTGCCCCCCTTCCGCGCTCGTCCCAGGCCTGACGGTGCGCTGGCCGGGAAGGTGGTGCACGTGGACCGGTTCGGCAACCTGGTCACCAACATCCGCAGCCGAGACCTGCCCGGGGGACGTATCGAGGTGGAGGTGTGCGGACGGCGGGTACCCGGCCTGGTGCGCACCTACGCCGAGGCCGAGGGCCTCTGCGCCCTCATCGGCAGCGCTGGCTACCTCGAGATAGCCCTGCCCATGGGCTCGGCCGCCGAGGCCCTGGGAGCCGACATCGGTGCCCAGGTGGTAGCGCGCCCGGTATAATGCCGCTCGTGGGGAAGAGCGCCGCAGGCTGGTCTGCGCCGCAGGAGACCCCTGGACGGCTGCAGCGACTGCGAGCCGGGCTTTTTGCGGCCATCGACCTGTTGGCCGACTTCTGGGCCGAGGAGGCGGGGAAGGCCGTCTGCCGGCGAGTCCTGTGGGGGATTCTTTCCGGTTGGGGCCCTGTGTGGCGGGACGGGACACCGTTCTGGCGGGGGACCGCGGCATCTATGACCTGGGACCGGCTGGTGCCCCGGCACAGCGATAAGTAGGGGCCATGGCCCTCGTCTTCATGGGGACTCCCCCGTTCGCCCTGCCCAGCCTGCGGGCGCTGCACGAGGCGGGCTACGAGATAGCTGCCGTCTACACCCGTCCCGACCGGCCAGCAGGACGAGGCCTGCGCCCCCGGCCGCCGCCGGTGAAGGAGCTGGCCATGGCCCTGGGGCTGCCGGTCCGCCAGCCTGAGAGCCTGAGGCGGCCAGAGGCCATCGAAGAGCTGCGGAGCTTCTCGCCGGAGGTCATCGTCGTCTGCGCCTACGGGCAGATATTGCGGCGGCCGGTGCTGGAGATACCGCCCAGGGGCGTCCTCAACGTCCATCCCTCGCTGCTGCCCAGGCACCGGGGGCCTTCGCCCATTGCGGGTGCCATCCTGGCGGGCGATGCCGAGACGGGAGTGACCATCATGCTCATGGACGAGGGGATGGACACGGGGCCTGTGATCGCCCAGCGGTCCCTTCCCATCTCCCCTTTCGATACGTCCGGGACCCTGACGGAGAGGCTTTCGCACCTGGCCGCAGAGCTGTTGCTGGAGACGCTGCCCCGCTGGCTGCGTGGCGAGATAACGCCCCGGCCCCAGGACGAGTCCCGTGCGACCGTCACGCGGCTGCTGCGCAAAGAGGACGGGGCCATCGACTGGACGCTGCCGGCCGAGGAGATATGGCGACGGGTGCGGGCCTTCGACCCCTGGCCCGGCGCCTATACCTACCTGGAGGGGGAGCAACTGCACATCTGGGCTGCCTGGCCACTGGAGGGAGACAGTGGCATGCCTCCGGGCACTGTGGTGGCGCTGACTCCCGAACAGGCGCGCCAGGTCCCGGCCGAGGTGGGACGAGCGGCCTTCGCCGTGCAGACGGGCCGGGGTCTCCTGGCAGTGACACGAGTCCAGCGCGCTGGGCGTCGTGCTCTACCGGCGGAAGAGTTCCTGCGCGGAATGCCCGGCCTGGTGGGGCAACGGCTGGGCGGTGCCCCCGAGGCCGCGACTTAGGCCTCGGGGCGCTACTCTTCTTCCTCCTCTTCCTCTTCGCGGCGGGAGCGGACCACTTCTGGCTCGACCGGGGCGGCCTCCTCTTCCACAGCTTCCTCCTCGGCTGGCGCCGCCTCCACCACGGCCCTGGCCACCACCATCTCCGGGTCGGTGAGGATGGTCACCCCGGGCGGGGGCTGCAGATCGCTCACATGAATGACCGAATCGGGGGCATCCAGCCGCGACAGGTCCACCTCGATGAAGGGAGGAAGGGCGGTGGGCAGCCCCTCTACCAGGACCACGTCCAGCAGTTGCAGGACCATGGCGCCGTAACGGTCCACGGCGGGAGCCTCGCCTACCAGGTGCAGGGGCACCTCCAGCCGCACCTTCTCCGTGAGGGAGACCTGCTGGAAGTCCACGTGCAGAAGCTCGTCGGTTATGGGGTCCTTCTGGACGGCGCGGATGAAGCAGGGGCGCTCTTCTTCCCCGTCCACCTGCAGGTAGACGATCTCATGGCGGCCGGCGTGGCGCAGCAGGTGCCACAGGTCGTGAGTGGACACCTGGATGGCCAGCGACTGGATGCCCTTGCCGTAGATGTTGGCCGGGGTCAGGCCCTGCCTTCGCAGCCGCTTGACGGCCTTGCCCAGGACCTGACGTCGGCTGGCCTTCAGCTCCACCCGCTCTCTGGCCTGCACCATGGTCTTAACTCCTCCCGATGGGGAAGCATAGGGCGCTGGCGTCCCAGGGTCAACGGCGCCCTTGTCGGCCCCGGGGGAGTATGGCGAAAATGGTGCTGGGATGGACATGGAGCAGGTGGGCAAGTGGCTCATGGTGGCAGGCGTGGCCCTGGCGCTGTTGGGGGGCCTGGTGCTTCTGGCCTCGAAGGTTCCCTTTCTGGGGCGGCTGCCCGGCGATATCCTGGTCCAGCGGGACAACTTCACCTTCTACTTCCCGCTGGTCACCTCCATCCTCCTAAGCATCTTTCTGACCATCGTCCTCAACCTCGTTCTCCGTTTCTGGCGCTAGCTTGACCCCGTGGGGCTGCCTGTGTTCATATAGGGGTCGCCCGGGCGGAGGCGGCAGGTGCAGGAGAAGCTGGAGCGTCTGAGGAACCTCCTGAGCGAGATGGGCTCGGTGGTGGTGGCCTATTCGGGCGGGGTGGACAGCTCCTTCCTGGCGGCAGTGGCGCACGATGTACTGGGGGAACGGGCGCTGTGCGTTACAGCCCGCTCCCCCGCGGTGCCTGCCTCGGAGCTGGCCCAGGCCGAGGAGCTGGCCCGGCGACTGGGCCTGCGCCACCGCGTCATCGAGACGCGGGAGATGGAGCGACCCGGCTATGTCCAGAACTCGCCCGCCCGTTGCTTTCATTGCAAGGATGAACTCTACTCCGCTCTGCTGGCCCTGGCCCGGGCCGAGGGCTTCGACTGGGTGGCCGACGGCACCAATGCCGACGACCTGGACGACTACCGACCGGGCCTGGCTGCCGCCCGTCAGCACGGCGTCCGCAGCCCCCTGCTGGAGGCGGGCCTCACCAAGGTCGAGATCCGGGAGCTGTCGCGGCAGATGGGTCTACCCACCTGGGACAAGCCGGCCTCCCCTTGCCTCGCCTCGCGCATCCCCTACGGCACGCCGGTGACGGTCGAGGCGCTGGAGCGCATCGAGCGGGCCGAGGAGTTCATGCGCTCGCTAGGCCTGCGGGTTCTCAGGGTCCGTCACCATGGCACCCTCGCCCGCATCGAGACGGACGAAGAGGGTATGAGGGTCGTCATGGCCCGCCGTGAGGAGGTAGTGGAGGCTTTACGCTCTCTGGGCTATCTGCACGTGGCCCTGGACCTGGCGGGCTACCGCCGGGGATCCCTCAATGCGGCCTTGGCCGGAGGAGATCAGCAGGCGCCGTCCAGCGGCAGATAGAGGCCGTCGGCCCGGCGGGCGGGCGTGAACCGTCCCGACCGCAGTTCCCGCAGGAGGTCGTCCAGGCCTCTGATGTCCCCTTCGAAGATGGTGACGTAGTGCCCCACCTCCGTGGGCGCATGAGCATCGCTGGCGCCCACGATGGGCTTGCCCAGGTAGCGGGCCACCTGAAGGGCCAGCTCGTTCTCGCGGTCTATGCAACCGCCGTTGAGCACCTCGATGGCGTCCACCAGCCCGAAAACGGGGTGCTTGGCCAGCTCTTCGATGGGCAGTTCGGCGGCGTTGGCCACCCGCCCGAAGAGGATGCTGGAGGGGCCGGGGAAGTAGCGGAAGGGGTGGGCCAGAATGAGGAAGGCGCCCTCGGCGTCGGCCGCCCTTCGCAGGTCTTCGGCCGTCCGGATACCCGTCGTCCCCTCGAGTCCCAGGGCGATGATGTGGCCCATGTCCGTGGACCACTCTCGGGCGGGGACTGCCACGATGCCTGTCTCCTCGTAGAACCGTTGGGCCCGCTCCCTCGGCCAGGGAGTGACGTGCTCGCTGAGGGTGACCACCGTCAGGCCCACCTTTTGGGCGACGTCTCCCAGGCGCTGGGGGGTGATCATCGAGTCGTAGGAGCCGATGGTGGTATGGACGTGCAAGTCTACTATGCTGGGCATGGCACCTTCCCCGCTTGTTTGTCCACGGGTCAGGATATCATCTGCCGGAGATAGGTTACAGGGCGCTGCCTTTGGACGATTCCGTCCGTAAAATGGCCCCTGGCATGCAGTCGCTGCTGGGCGTGGACGTCGGCGGCACCTTCACCGACTTCTTGCTGTGGCAGGACGGCGTCCTGCATCTGTTCAAGCGCCCCTCCACTCCGGACGACCCGTCCCGGGGTGTGCTCCTGGGGCTGGACGAGATGGGGTGTCGACCGGAGGCAGTGGTTCACGGTTCCACCATCGCCACCAACGCCCTCATCGAGCGGAAGGGGGCGCCCACCGCTCTGGTGACCACCAAAGGCTTTGCCGACGTGCTGGTCATCGGCCGCCAGACGCGTCCGAAGCTCTATGACCTGGAGCCGTGGCGGCCGCCGCCGCTGGTCCCCGACGGCTGGCGCCTGGAGGCCAACGAGCGCCTGGATGCCTCGGGGCGCGTGCTCCAGCCTCTGGACCCGGAAGAGGCGGAGGCCGTGGCCCGACGGGCGGCGGAGCTGGGCGCTCGCTCCCTGGCCGTCTGTTTCCTGTTCTCGTTCCTGGACCCGCGCCACGAGGCCATGGTGGCCGAGGCGGCGCGGCGCCTGGGCCTGTTCGTTTCGGCCTCCCACGAGGTGCTGCCCGAGCACCGTGAATACGAGCGAACGGTGGTCACGGTAGTCAATGCGTATGTCTCACCGGTGATGAGCAGTTACCTCTCCCGCCTGGAGGAGGGCCTGCGAGAGAGGGGCGTGAGCCGGCTGAGCGTCCTCTCCTCCTCGGGCGGGGCCATGTCCCCCCGTGCGGCGGGCCGCTTGGCGGTGCGGACAGTGCTCTCCGGGCCTGCAGGAGGAGTGGTAGGTGCCCTGTGGGCCGCCGCTCAGTCCGGCATCGACCGCATCCTCACCCTGGACATGGGCGGCACCTCGGCCGACGTGGCCCTCTGCCCCGGCCGTCTGCCCGAGCGGGACGAGATGCTGGTGGGCGACCTGCCGGTGCGGGGCAGCGCTGTGGACGTGGTCAGCGTGGGCGCCGGCGGTGGCTCCATCGCCCGCCTGGACGAGGGCGGTGCCCTGCGGGTGGGACCGGAGAGCGCCGGCGCCGACCCGGGGCCGGCCTGCTATGGTCGCTCCCTGCTCCCTACGGTCACCGATGCCCACCTGGTGCTGGGGCGCATCTTGCCGGAGAGATTCCTGGGCGGTCGCATGGCCCTGTACCCGTCGCGGTCGCTCCGCGCCCTGGCCAGCATCGCGCCCTCCTTCGGCGGCGACGTGGTGCGCGCGGCCGCAGCCGTCCTGCGGGTAGCCAACGCCAGCATGGAGAGGGCGCTGCGGGTGGTGTCGGTAGAGCGGGGACACGACCCCCGCGACTTTACTCTGGTGGCCTTCGGCGGGGCTGGCCCCCTGCACGCCTGCGAGCTGGCCGAGGCGTTGCGCGTCCGACGGGTACTGGTGCCCCGCTATCCGGGGGTCCTCTCGGCCCTGGGGATGGCCGTGGCCCGTCCGGCCAAGGAGCTGCGGATGGCTGTGATGCTGGCCCTTCCCCCCGACGATCAGGAGGCGTGGGACGGGGCTGCCCGCAGTCTGCAGGGGCGCCTGCGCGAGCTGGAGGAGCAGGGACGACGGGAGCTGCTGGAGGAGGGGTTCTCTCTGGAGGGGCTGGAGCGACAGGTGCTTCTGGACCTCAGGTATCTGGGCCAGTCCTACGAGCTGGCGCTGCTGGCAGAGGAGCCTCATCCCCGCCACTTCCTGCCCCGTTTCCACGCCCTCCACCGGGAACGCTACGCCCACGCCGACCCATCGCGGACGGTGGAGGTGGTGAACCTGCGCCTGAGGCTGCTCCTCCCCGGCAAAGAGGTATCGCTGCCGCCGTTGCCCGAGGGCGGCCCCGACCCTTCGCCTGCCCTCCTGGGCCGACGGCCCGTGTGGTTCGGGCGACGCCGCGAGGCCCTCGTCTACGCCCGCGATGCCCTGCGGGCCGGCAACCGCATCGTGGGGCCTGCGCTGGTGGTGCAGGACGACTCCACCACAGCTGTGCCGCCGGGCTGGCAGGGGACGGTGGACGGTAGTGGCAATCTGCTGCTGGAGCCAGCCAGGGCCTAGGGGCAGCGGCCCTGTCCCCTCGGGCCGTCCCGTCAGCTCTTGACGGAGATGCATCCGCTGCCGGTGATGGTGCCCCGGTAGAGGAAGTGGACCTGACGCAGGGCCGATTCCAGGTCGAACTCCGTCAGCGCCGAGATGGCGTCCCTGGGGACGATGACCTTGAACCAGCGCAGGGCGGCGCTCCCGGCCGTGTGCAGCACGCAGATGTTGGCTACGGTGCCGCCGATGATGAGGGTATCGATGCCGCGCACTCGCAGGTCGTGCTCCAGTGAGGTGCCGTAGAAGCCATCGTAGCGGCGCTTCTGGTAGACCAGCTCTCCGGCCTGAGGCACGAGCTCTTCGATGACCTCCCAGCCCGGCGTCCCTACCAGGCAGTGTTCGCCGAACAGCTCGAACTCGGGGTCGCCGGGCAGGTGGGAGTCCTGAGTGTAGGCCACCGTCATGCCCGACTGGCGGGCCAGCTCCAGCAGGTGGCGCAGGGGAGGTATGGTCAGCTTGGCGGTGGGCACCACCAGCTTGCCTCCCTCCTTCACGAAGTCGTTCTGCATGTCCACGATGAGGAGAGCTGTGCGGTGCGGGTCCACCGTCACCTGTTCCGCCACCTCGTACTGGGGCACCTCGACGACGCGGTCCGCCATCTTCCCTCACCCCCGCATAGGTCCTTCCTGAGGATATTCTGGCACCTCGGGGGCCGGGCCGACTACAGGCGAGGGGGAACTGTCTCGTTCGTCCCTTCCGCCCTATCATGGCGGAGGAATCGTGGCGCAGGAGAGGAAGATGCCTGCCAGGCCAGACCCTGGTGAGCTGGCGATCGCTGCTGCGCTCTTCTCGTCGGTGGCCGAGGAGATGGGCGTGGCCCTGGGGCGAAGCGCCCACTCGCCTAACATCAAAGAGCGACGCGACTACTCTTGCGCCGTCTTCGACCCCCAGGGGAGGCTGGTGGCGCAGGCCGCTCACATACCGGTTCATCTGGGGGCCATGCCCGAGTCGGTGCGGGCCGCCCTCTCCTTGGCGCCCTTCCGGCCAGGCGACGTCGTCGTCCTCAACGACCCCTACCTGGGAGGGACTCACCTGCCCGACATCACCATGGTCTCCCCCGTCTTCGTGGGGCGGCGGCTGGCGGGCTTCGTGGCCTGCCGCGCTCATCACGCCGACGTGGGCGGCATGTCGCCGGGGTCCATGCCTCTGGCCCAGGAGCTGTGGCAGGAGGGCATCGTCATCCCTCCCATCAAGCTCTACGAGGGCGGCAGGCTCGACAGGGGCGCCTACGAGCTGATCCTTCGCAACGTGCGAACCCCTGAGGAGAGGCGGGCCGATCTGGATGCCCAGATGGCCGCCCAGAGCATCGGCCAGGAGCGGCTGCGAGAGCTGTGCCAGCGCTACGGCCTGGGCCGTGCCCTGTCCCTCATGGAGGCCCTGCAGGACTACGCCGAGCGAATAACCAGGGCGGCCATCGCCCGCATCCCGGACGGCGACTACGAGTTCGAGGACTTTCTGGACGACGATGGCATCGGCCCTGACCCGCTGCCAGTGCGCGTGAGGGTCTCGGTGCGGGGCGAGGAGATGGTGATGGACTTCAGCGGCAGTGCCCCCGAACGCCCCTCCTCCATCAATGCCGTGGCCGCCGTCACCCGTTCGGCCGTCTACTACGTCGTGCGGTGCCTGCTGGACGAGTCGGTGCCGGCTAACGAAGGGTGCTTCCGACCGGTGCGGGTGGTGCTGCCGGAGGGAAGCATCGTCAACGCCCGTCCGCCGCGGGCGGTCTCGGCTGGCAACGTGGAGACGTCGCAGCGCATCGTGGACGCGGTGCTGGGGGCGCTGGCCCAGGCCCTGCCCGAGCTGGTGCCGGCGGCGAGCCAGGGGACCATGAACAACGTGGCCCTGGGCGGCTGGGACCCCTTCCGAGGACGCCCCTTCGCCTATTACGAGACCCTGGCAGGGGGTGCGGGTGGCGGCCCCCGCCGGCCGGGCCTCTCGGCCGTCCACACCCACATGACCAACACCATGAACACGCCCGTGGAGGCGCTGGAGATGGCCTACCCCTTCCGCATCGTCGAGTACCGGGTGCGGCGCGGGTCGGGAGGGGCAGGCCGCCATCCCGGCGGCGACGGCATCGTGCGCACGTGGGAGTTCCTGGTCCCCACCTCAGTGACCATCGTGGCTGAGCGCCGGCGGTTTGCCCCCTGGGGGCTGCAGGGGGGCAGTCCGGGGGTCGCGGGTCGCGACCGGCTCGTGCGAGCGAACGGGGAGGCTGTGCCCCTGCCTGGCAAGTGTCAGCTGCAACTGGAGGCGGGCGACCGCCTCACCATAGAGACGCCCGGCGGCGGGGGCTGGGGCGTCCCTAATCCCGCCTGACGGTGGCGTAGGCGCGGCGGGCAGGCTCCACACGCAGGTCGGGGAGCCACGACAGCCAGCGGGGCAGGTACCAGTTCCACCGGCCCAGCAGGGCCATTGCGGAGGGCACCAGCACCGACCGCACCAGGGTGGCATCCAGCAGCACCGCCACCGCCGCCGAGAAGCCCACCTGCTGGAACATCACCAGCTCGCCGGAGGCAAAGCCGGCGAACACCACCGCCATTATCAGGGCAGCACCGGTGATGAGCTTGCCGGTGGTGCGGAGGCCGAACGCTACCGCCTCGGCGTTGTCGCCCGTCTCGTCATAGCGCTCGCGGATGCGACTGAGCAGGAACACGTGATAGTCCATGGACAGGCCGAACAGGACGGCGAACAGGAAGATGGGGATCCAGGCCTCGATGGCCTCCACCTGTCGGAAGCCCAGCAGGTCGGCCCCCCATCCCCTCTGGAACACCAGCACCGTCAGCCCGTAGGCTGCCCCCACCGACAGCAGGTTCATGGCCACCGCCTTGGCCGGCACCACTACCGAGCGGAACGCCAGGGTAAGGAGCAGGAAGCTGAGGCCCAGGACGAAGGCGAACACGATGGGCGTGTAGGTGTCCACCAGGGCGAAGGAATCGCGGCTGAAGGCCGGCTCCCCGCCCACCAGCACGCGGGCGTCCACCCCCGCGAAGGCCTGGGGTATGTAGCGCTGGCGCAGGGCGTCCACCGCCCGCACCGCCTCCCGGCTTCCCGACTCAGCGGCGATAGGCACCGACAGCAGGCCCAGGTCGCCCGCCTCGTTCACCTGCAGTGTCGCCGGCCCGAAGATGGGGTCGGCGGCCAGCAGCGTGCGCAGTCGCTCGACAGCCGCCTGCACCTCAGGGGAGGACATGTCGCCATCGATGACCACCTCGGCAGGCCCCACCAGCCCGCTGGGGAAATCGCGCGCCAGCGCCTCGAATCCCTGCTTGGAGGGGAGGTCGTCGGGGAGGGTGCTGGCGCCGTTGAAGCCGGTCCGCATCTGGAAGTAGGGCACGGCCAGGGCCAGCAGCAGCGCCGTTACCAGGGCCAGGCTCAGGGCGGGGCGGCGCATCACCGAACGGGCCACCCGGTCCCAGAACCCACCACGGCCGTCGTCGGCCTCGGCGAAGCGGGCCAGCACGGGCACGCGCAGGGCGTTGATCCGGTCGCCCAGCAGCCCCAACAGGGCCGGCACGAGGGTCAGCGATGCCAGCACTGCCACTGCCACCACCAGCACCGACCCCAGGGCGAGGCTACGGAATATGGAGGTGGGAACGATCAGGAGGCCCGACATGGCGATGATGACCGTCAGGCCGCTGAAGAGGACGGCACGGGTGGCGCTGTCGCCGGTGGCGGCTATGGCCTCAACCCTGCTCAGGCCCCGTGCCCGCTCCTCACGGTATCGCGAGATGATGAACAGAGAGTAGTCTATGCCTACCGCCAGGCCCATCATGGTGATCATGTTGGTGACGAAGAACGTCAGCGGAAAGGCCTGGCCTATGGCTGCTGCCAGCCCCACGGCGATGGCGATGGCCACCACCGCCAGCACGATGGGCATCACCGCTGCCACCACTGCTCCGAACACCAGCAACAGCACTACCAGCGCGGCGGGAATGCCGATCCCCTCCGCCTGCCGCAGGTCTTCCTCGGCCACGTGGCTGGAGTCCAGGGAGACGCTAGCCTGGCCAGTGTGCAGGACCCGGAACCCCTGCTGGCCATCGGCCGCCTCCACCAGGGCGCGTATGCGCTCCGCCTTCTCCTCGGCGCCGTCCATCCCTCCTTCCAGGGTCAGGAGGATCAGGGCGGTGTGACGGTCGGCGGAGACGAGGGTCTCCCCGCCGGGCTGGTAATAGGCCAGGGCGTGGGCCACCACATCGGGGCCGAGGGACACCAGGCGACCGTAAAGGTCTTCGACGAACGAACGGAAGCCGGGGGCGTCGGCGGTGAGAGTGTCGGAGCGGACGATGACGATCTCCTGCAGCGGTTCGGGGCCGCGCAGCCGCTCCGCCAGCAGTTCCTCCGCCTGTCGCGACTCGGGGCGGTTGCTGAAGCTGGCCTCGTGGGTGAGGCCGCTGCTCAGGAGGGTAAAGGCGAGAGCGGCAGCGGCCAGCAGGCCGGCGACCCAGATGCCCACCACCACCCAGCGATGGGTGGCGCACCAGCGGGCCAGTCGGCCGGGGGAGAGGGCCTCGCGCACGAGCAGCTCTCCTGCGCCCGCGATATCAGTGGCCCAGCGTAGGCTGCAGGGCCGTCGGAGCGGCCTCGTCGGCCAGCTCGCGGCGCAGGGCCGGGTCTAGGGCCAGGCCCAGGCACACCAGCAGTCGCGCCAGAGGTGCCGTCAGCGGCCGCGGCTGACCGACGCCGTCGGGCAGCCGACGGATCTCTTCCTCCCTCTCGGCCATCATGGCCTTGGCCAGGTCTTGCAGGATCGGCTCCACCGTCATCTCTTTCTCCCCCCTTCATGCGTCGGGCCTCGCGACGGTCTTTCCAGGCCCAACAGAGCGGCCTCCAGGAAGCTGCTGATGGCGTCTATGTAGCGCTCGACCTCTTGGCCACCTCCCAACACGAAGCACTCGTAGGTGGCCTCCCGCATCATCCACAGGATGATGCGGGCCAACATCTCCGGGTCGAGGGCGATACCCTCCCGGGCGGCGTGCTGGCCTATGACCTCCCCCAGCCAGGCCTGCAACTCCTGGTGGGCGGGCGTGGCCTGCATCTCCCGGCAGGCCTCCATGTCCCGGGCGACGTCCAGGTCCAGCAGTCGCAGCAGGTCGACGTTCTCGGCGCAGACCCGGAAGGCGGCCTCCACGGTGGGCCGCACCGACTCCACCAGGGGACGGTCTGGCCGATAGGCTGACATCACCGCCTCGGCCAGGCGGCGGTGGAACTCGTCGGCCAGCTGGACGACGGCCGCCCGCTTGGAGGGGAAATAGAGATAGAAGGTGCCCTGGGCCACCCCCGCCTCGGCCACGATCTCGGAGACGGTGGCCGCTTCATAGCCCTTGCTGGCGAAGACGCGTCGGGCCGCCGAGAGCAGGCTCTGGCGGCGGTCGGCGGGCAGCCGCACCTTGGGCATCCTTCCGCCTCCCGTTTACTGACTGACTGTCAGTCATTATCTTAACCGGAAGGCGAGGGTGCTGTCAACGGGCTGCGGGGGCCATCCTGAGCGGCTCGGTGCCGAGCCATCCGGGGGCTGGCGAGGCCTCGGTATGAGGGCGGCGCCCCTGCCCGAAACCGTCCCGGGCAGGGGCGCCGCCTTTTGGCGGGCCTGGCTGCTGTTACCAGCGGTCGATGATGTTGAAGCCGACGGTGCCGAACTCCGTCATGGCGTTCAGCACGTCGTTGACGCCCTCCACAGGTATGGTCTGGCCCACCAGCCGCCGCGGGTCCAGCTTGCCCGAGGCCACCAGCGACAGTAGCCCGGGGTAGGAAGTGGCCGGGCAGCCCAGGCTGGTGAGGAAGTCTATCTCCTGCACCACCATGGCGTCGGCGGGAATGGGGATCATGCCCTGCTCCTGCTGGCTGGTGAGTCCCACCTGCACGTGCCGGCCACCCTTGCGGATGGACAGTATGGAGGCCTGCGCGGTGGACAGAGAGCCCAGGGCATCGATGCCGACGTCGGCACCGCCCTCGGTGAGCTGGCGCACCTGCATGAAGGGGTTACCCTGGCTGGCGTTGACCACCGCTACAGCCCCCTCCTGGCGGGCGCGCTGGAGCTTCTCGTCGCTGATGTCCACGGCGATGACCCGCCCGCCCAGGGCAGCGGCGATCTGGACCGCCGACAGGCCCACGCCGCCGACGCCGAAGACGGCCACCCACTCGCCCGGCCGCACGCGGGCACGGTCGGCCACCGCGTGGTAGGCGGTCATGTAGCGGCAGCCGAGGGCGGCGGCTGTCAGGAAGTCCACTCCCTCCGGCAGGCGTATGAGGTTCACATCGGCGTTGGGCACCAGGGCCAGGCGGCCGTAGCCCCCGTCGATGCTGAAGCCCAGCATGCCCATGCCGCACAGGTTGGAGCGCCCCGAGTAGCAGTACTGGCAGCGGCCGCAGGCCAGGTGGAAGGGCACCGTCACCCGGTCGCCGGGGCGGAAGCTGCGCACCTGGTCGCCCACGGCCTCTACCACGCCGCCGAACTCGTGCCCCATGATGCGCGGCAACGGGGGCTGGAGTCCCAGCCAGGACCAGTCGCCCTGCCAGAAGTGCCAGTCACTGCGGCAGATGCCACAGGCCTCCACCCTCACCACTGCGTCGGTGGGGCCAGGCTTCGGGTCGGGTACTTCCTTGATCTCCAGGGGGGCCTTGAGCTGGGTCATGACTGCAGCCTTCACGCTTCCTCCTCCTTGATGTGGGATAGGACGGCTCCATGATACCCCTAGCTAGCGCCCTGTCAATGGTGCGGGGGCTAATGCCCCGGCGGCACGCCCCCCGGTCGCAGACGTTGCCCGTCCCAGTAATAGGGGATGGGCACCGGCTGGCCGGTGGGGCAGCAGTCAGGGTCGCCGGGGGCGTAGCTCGCGTATATCACCACCACCTCCCCCGGCCTCTCGCCGGGAGTCACGTCCAGGATCAGGCGCGAGGGCCGTTGTGTGTCCGCGCCGAGGTAACGGGTGCCCAGGAAGAAGAGCACCTTCTGGCAGTAGCTGTCGGGGGAATCGAGACAGATGCCGTGCAGCCCGTAGAAACGCTCGCTGGCGGCGGTGACGGCAGCATAGCGGCCGCTCGGGAGGTATCCCTCCCGCAGGACAGTGGCCATATTGGCTGCCAGGGCCGACTCCTCTGGTCCCAGGGAGGGGGTCGGGGTGGCAGCCAGCCGCTCGACAATGGGGCGCGCGCTGGCCAGGGACAGGGCGGCCTCGCCGCCGTCGCCCAGTCGGGCCAGCACCAGGCCTACCAGTCTCCCGCACAGGTCCACCACCGGGCCGCCCGAATAGCCCTCGTTGAGGTCGGTGCCGAGGGAGATGTACTTCTGGCCCGAGGCCTCGACGGGGCGTCTCGCCACTGCGGCCGTCACTGTCGGCTGGCCTCCCAGCCCGTGCTGGCTGGGGAAGGGATAGCCCAGGGCCAGAAGCTGGTCTCCCGGGACAGGCTCCGCAGGTGCCCACCTCACGGTGGGCAGTCCGTCCAGCATGGCTGCTACCAGGGCCAGGTCGCTGGCCTCGTCCCAGGCCACCACCTGCCCCACGGCCTTCCGGCCGTCGGGCAGCAGCAACGACACGAGGACATGGTCGCGGACGAGGCGGTAGGCCGTGACGACGCGCCCGTGGGGAGCTACGGCCACCCCGGAGCCGGCGGTAGTGCCGGCCACAACCTGGACGGTGGCCGGGGCGGCCGCTGCGCGGCCCGCGGCTGGGTCGTTGCAGGCAGGGGTGGGACTGGGCGATGGGATGACGGTAGGCGAAGGTGGAGGCACCGTGGGGGTGACGTCCATGCCTATCAGGAGGGGAGCATTCTGCCCGGCACAGGCCGTGGCCAGGGCCAGCAGGGCTGCCAGGGCCAGGCCCATCCCCTTGGCGGCCACCGTCCCTTCCCCCTCCTCTGCCCCCAGCCCTCGGAGCGCCTAGGAAGCCCAGGGATGGTGACCGCGGACCGCCACGCTACCGCTCAGGCCCTTCGCGATCCGCATCACAGGGACACGGGGAGGCTGGTCACCCGGCGGACGATGAGGTTGCTCTCGATGCGAGGCTCGCCGGCCAGGCGCAGGTCGGGGAAGCGTCGGGCGAGGGTGGCTATGGCCACCTCCCCCTCGGCCCGGGCCAGCAACGCCCCCAGGCAGGTATGGACACCGGTCCCGAAGGCCAGATGGTCCCCCTGGGCACGGCCGATGTCGAAGCGGTCGGGGTCCGGGAACACCTCCGGGTCGCGGTTGGCAGCCGCCAGCAGGCAGAGCACCTTCTCGCCGCGGCGGATGGTGCGGCCGCCAACCTCCACGTCGGCCAGGGCACGGCGGCTGACACCGTGGACGGGCGGGTCGTAGCGCAGGGCCTCCTCCACCGCCTGTCGGGCCAGTCGCGGGTCTCGGCAGAGCCGCTGCCACTGATCGGGATGGCGCAGGAGGGCCAGAAGGCCGTTGCCGATGAGGCCGATGGTCGTCTCCATGCCGGCCACATAGAGGAGGACCAGAGTATCCACCAGCTCCTCGTCGTCATGGAGCAGCCCCTGCTGGCGGGCGGCGATGAGCTGGCAGACCAGGTCTTCGCCAGGGGAGGCGCGGTGCTCCTCCACCACCGAGCGCCAGTAGGAGTCGTCGGGTGAAGGGGGTGCGGCGTCCCCCATCATGCCAGCCCGCCTCCGTCCCGCCCCCGGAGCGAAGGCCACCAGCTCCCGCATGAGGACGTCCCGCGCCCGCTCCGAAAGCCCGAGGATGCGGCCGATAATCAGCAGCGGCAGGGGGGTGGCCAGCCGCTCTGCCAGGTCTACCTGGCCCTCGAGCCCCTCTAGCAAGGAGTCCACTGCCTCCTGTATTGCCGGGCGCATGGCCTCCACGGCCTAATGGTTGAAGGGGGCGGCAGCGACGCGGCGCAGGCGCGCATGCTCGGGCGGATCGGCGTTCACCATGGTGGTGGGCCGACCCCAACGGCGTTGGGGCGGACGGTTGGCGGCCGAGAAGCGCCTGTCCCGCAGCACGAAGACCACGTCCCGGTAACGCGTCAGCAGCCAGTGCCCCAGCTCTTCGCTCCAGTGGACGGGGTCTTCCTCTCGCAAACGGTGGTAGACGGGGTAGGGGTCGTGGAGCCAGCCCTGGCCACCGAGCTGGAGATAGGGCCCCATCGTGTTTCCCTGCCGAGCCTCCAGGTGCCTCGATGTTAGCACAGAGGCCGCACAGGGGGAACCGATTCAGGCGTCGAGGGGCCGCTGGCAGAGGACCCCCGCTCGCTCCAGCCGCTCCAGGTCGGGTTCCGACAGGCCCAGCACTCGCCTCAGGACGGGGCGGTTGTGCTGCCCCAGGGTGGGAGCGGGGCGACGGCTGGGTGCTCCGTCGCCCAGACGCCAGGGAGGGCCCGGATAGAGCCTGCGCCCTGCCGAGGGGTGCCGCACAGCCACCCAGAAGCGGCGCCGGCGCAGGTGGGGGTCGGCGAAGAGGCCAGGGCCCTTGTAGGCGGGGCCGGAGGGAACTCCCGCCTCGCGCAGCCGTCGCCAGGCCTCCGCCCGCGGCAGCGTGCGCGTCCACGAGGACAGCAGGGCGTCTATCTCCTGGCGGCGGGCCAGGCGTTCGGGGGCGCCGAGGGCCGACAGGGGTTCGAGGGGAGGGGCCAGGCGACAGAGGCGACGCCACTCCGCGTCGTCCCGCACGACTATGGCCAGCCAGGAGTCGTCCTCGGCGCAGGGGTACAGGCCATGGGGCGCCCAGGAGGGGTGGGCGTTGCCCGCGGGCCGGGCCAGTCGCCCGTTCCACAGGTAGTCCAGCACGTAGGGGGCCATGAAGTAGGCGGTGGACTCCCGCTGCGACAGGTCTATGTGGAGGCCGCGGCCGCTGCGGGCCCGATAGTGCAGGGCGGCCATCACCGCCACGAAGCCGTGGAAGGCGGCCACGGGGTCGCTGACGTTGATGCCTGCGTTCTGTGGGATGCCGTCCTCGTACCCGGTCACGCTGATGAGGCCGCTGGTCAGGTCGTTGGTGGCGCCGTAGCCCACGTGTCCCCGCTCCGGCCCCGTGAGCCCCTGGGCAGGCATCGAGAGGTAGACGATGTCGGGACGCAGGCGGCGCAGCGAGTCGTAGTCCAGCCCGAAGCGGCGCAGCGCCCCCGGCGAAAGGTTCTCCACCACCACGTCGCAACGGGCAGCGATGGCGCGGGCCAGCGCCTGCCCCTCTTCCCGATCCAGGTCGAGGCAGACGCCCAGCTTGCCGCGGTTGCGGTCGTTGAAGTAGGCGTGACGGTTCCAGGGATCGGGGCCGGGCCGGGCGCGGGGGTAGACGCCGTCGGCCGGGTGCAGCGGGCGGGCCGGCCCGCGGATAAGGTCTGGGCGTCGGGCCGCCTCCAGCTTGATGACCTCGGCCCCGGCCTCGGCCAGCAGCCGACCGCACAGCGGCCCCGCCCAGACGACGGCCATCTCCAGCACCCTGACCCCCTGGAGGGGAAGTCCCCTCTCCAGGCCCGTGGGCCTCTGCGGTCGGGGCGCGAGGCGTCGGGCCAGGGCCCGGTGGGCGTCCAGGGCAGGGGCGGGGGCCAGGCGCCAGCGGACGCCCCGGGCGCGGAAGGGTGCGTAGGGCACCGTCAACTCCCCCAGGCCGGGCTGCCGGACGATGCGAAAGAAGCGCCGCGCCCGCAACTGGGGGGAGCGCAACAGATCCTCCACGGTGTGCAGGTAGCCGAAGGGCAGGCGCCGCGCCTGAGCCTCCCTGACCACCTCCTCGCGGCTGCGGTCCTGCAGCCAGGCCAGAATGGCGGCGTGCATCTCGTCGGCCAGGCGGGTGCGGGCCGATACGCTGGCGAAGCGAGGCTCCGTCAGAGGCGGCCCCACCATCTCCAGGAAGCGCCGGTAGGCGTCTCCGAGGCCGGAGATGACGCCCACATAGCCGTCGCGGCAGGGATACAGGCCCCAGCCGGCCAGGGCCCTCAGGTTCCCTCGCCTGTGCCATGACCTGCGCTGGTAGGACCAGGCCATGGGGGCGTGTTCCATGGCCGTGAGGGCGGCCTCCCAGCAGGAGAGGTCCACGAACCAGCCCCTCCCGCTGTGTCCGCGGCGCCACAGGCAGGCCAGGGCGACGCCGGCGGCCAGTTGCCCGGCCATCAGCTCGGCGACGGGCAGTCCCACCTGAAGGGGAGGCCGGTCTGGCTCGCCGGTGATATAGGCGAGGCCCATCATCGCCTGCAGCACCAGGTCGCAGGCTGGTAGGTCGCGATAGGGGCCGCTCAGCCCGAAGGGAGAGACGACCACCGCCACAGCGCCGCGGCGGGCCTGGGCGCGCGCCCTCGTCGCCGCGGCCCAGGCCGCGTCCACCAGCAGGATGTCGGCGGCACGGGCCAGCCTGGCCAGCGAAGGGCGGTGGCCGCGGCGGCCCGGGTCCAGGGCCAGGCTGCGCTTCCCGGCATCGTAAAAGAGATGGAAGGCGCCCCGTTCGGGGTGGGGGACGTCCCCTGGGAAGGGGCCCAGTGCGCGGATGGGGTCGCCCTGGGGCGGCTCGACTTTCCAGACGGTGGCCCCGAGGCGGGCCAGAAGGTGGCCCGTGTAGGCGATGGCCAGCCCCTGGCCCGCCTCCAGGACCTGTACGCCTTCCAGCCAGAGGGGCGCCCGGGGCATGGGCCTCAGACGCTGATGCCGTAGAGGCGCTGGGCCTCCTTTTTCAGCTCGGCCCGGAAATCGGGGTGGGCCACGGCGATCAACTCGCCGATGCGCTCCCGCACCGTCTTGCCCCTCAGGGTAGCGATGCCGTGCTCGGTGACCACATAGTCCACGAACGTTCTGGGGACCGTCACCACCGAGCCCTCGGGCAGGGCGGGCACGATGCGCGTCCGCCGCTCCCCCTGCACCAGGTGGCTGGACGGCAGCACGATGACGGAGCGGCCGCCGGGCGCATACTGGGCGGCTATCATGAAGGCCGTCTGGCCGCCCACCCCCGTCCAGACGCGGGGGCCGATGGTCTCCGAGGCCACCTGTCCCGTCAGGTCCACCATTAGGGCGTTGTTGACGCAGACCAGGTTCTGCTGGCGGACCAGCATGCGCACGTCGTCCACATAGCCGAACTCGTATAGCTCGAAGACGGGGTTGCCGTCCATGATGGCCAGCTCCTCGGGCGGCAGGGCCACACAGGCGCTGCCCACCACCTTGCCCCGGTGCACCGTCTTGTATTTGCCCGTCACCACCCCTGCCTCCACCAGGCGGGCGATGCCGCCGGTGATGATCTCCGTCTGGATGCCCAGGTCGTGCTTGTCGCCCAGGTACATGCCCAGGGCAGCCGACACGGTGCCGATGCCGATCTGGACCGTGTCCCGGTCCTTGATGATCTCGCTGGCCACCAGAGTGCAGATGACCTCGGTGACTGCCACCTCTTCCTCGCTGCGGGGCGGGATGGGCGGCGGGGGCGGTGGTTGCCCTTCCACGAAGGTGTCGATGCGCGATATGTGGATGTGGTTCTCGCCGCCGGTACGGATGAAGTTCTCGTGCACCTCAGCGATGACCCTCTTGGCCTGGCGGCACCAGGTGGGCGCGAACCAGACGCCAGTGCCGAAGCTGCAGTAGCCATGCTTGTCGGGGGGAGAGACGGGCACCAGGTAGAAATCCGGGTCGGGAATGGCCCCCGGCGGGATCTCTGCCTCCTTCCACACCCCGATGGGCAGATAGTCTACCAGCCCCCGGTTAACCGCCTCCCGGTCGGCTGGAGTGGCGTAGTTGTTTATGACGTGGAAGGACTGGAGGTCTGCCTCCTCCCGTATCCAGGGGAAGAGGCCTGCCGGGTGGACGATGGTCACGTTCTGCAGCTCTCGCCGCCGCTCGTAAAGGGCCTGGCAGAGGGTGAAGGGGGTGGTGGTGAACGGGTGGACCACCACCCGGTCGCCGGAGCGAATGGCCCGCACCGCTTCCTGTGGGGTGGTGAGCTTGTCAGCTACCATCTGGCGCCAGCTCATGCCGCCTCCTCCTGACTTGGCCTAACGCTTGCTTGGCTCTATCTAGTCCGGACGGGCGCGGGCTGTCAATAGCCCGTCAGCGAGGAGGGACGTAGAGGACCTCAACGGTGGCGGTGTTGCCCACCCGCTGGCGAAAGGCCTGGCCCTCGGCCTCGGTGGCGAACCAGACCACCACATACCAGCCCTGCAAAGTGGGATGGATATCCTCACAGACCAGCTCCTGCTCCCAGCCGAGGATGCGAAGGCGCGTGCCGAAGGGGGCCAGGGATGGATTGCAGGCAGCGGCGCCGGCGTGCACTCTCCGCCCGCTGGCCATAAGGCCACAGGCACCGTCGCCCTCGCAGGTGGTGTACAGGACGCGCACTGACTCGACGACCCTGGCCGGGACGGTGGCGGTGGGGTTGCGGGGCGGGACGGCCGTGGGCGACGGCGTGGGGGAGGGGCTAGGGGTAGGGGATGCTGGGGCCGGAGACACTGCCGTAGCAGCGACGGTGGGCGAGGGTGAGGTCCCCACCGTGCCCGGAGAAGATGACGGCCCCTCGTTCCAGGTGGCCACGGCCCAGACCAGGCCCGCTGCCCCCGCCAGCGTCACCAGCACCAGCAGCTTGCCAGTGAGCGTCAGGTTCCACCACCAGCGCAGGCCCGGTCACCCGCCCCTCTACGACGACGTTGGTCGCGTGACAGCGTCCGGACGCCAATAGTATAGCGCCGTGGTTTTCGGGCCTCGGGCACTCTGGGCCGCGGGTGGTGGCTGCAGCTGTGAGCCCCTTGGGGGTGCTATGAAGAGAGGAGCGCCTCCAGCTCGGCGTCCTCCCCCTCCCTGGGCAGGTGCACTGCGATGCCGCTGCCTTCCAGTCGTTGCCGGAACCACCAGGGGTTGCGGGTATGGAGGGGCACCACCAGTGCCGGCTGGATCCTGTGGATCATCTCCAGCAGGTCGCGGGCAGGGGCGTGGCCGGAAGCGTGCAGGCCCACCTCCTCCTCGGGCACCCGCCACTTCAGCTCCTCCAGGGGCAGCCCCACGTAGCGCATCTGGAAGTGGTCCAGCCAGTTGCGCAGGCGGCGGAAGTCCATCTGTATCTCTTCGTCGAAGGCCTCGTGGCTGGAGTAGAGATACAGGCTGCCAGGACGGGGGCGGATACTGGGCAGGTCCTTCAGATCGTAGTAGCTGAAGCAGAGCACCAGCTCGTCCTGCCGCCGCCCCACCTCCTCGGGGGTGATGAGGCAGGAGCGATAGCTTTCGTATATCTGCCGCTCCCAGCGGTCGTAGTTGCCCTTGGGCTGGCAGTAGACCAGCACATCCAGCTCGGGGCCGATCTGGGGCAGAGAGGGGTCGGCCAGCCGTGCCGCGTCCAGCAAGTAAGCGTCCTTGGCCATGATGACCAGTCGCCGCCCCAGCTCCCTGGCCAGACGGTGGAAGATGGTCAGGCGCTCCAGGTTGCGGGGGCCGAAGTCGGCGATGATGAGGCCCCGGGCGTCCCGCATGAACTCCAGCGCCCGTTGAGCCACCTGCTCCTCGCTGATGGGGCCGTGGTCGTCGTCGCTGGCGCGGGTGCCCTCGCACAGGAGCACCAGGGTGCGGCGGCGGGCGGCCTCTGCCAGGGCCTCCACGAAGGCCAGGCTCTGGCTGGCGCTACTGCCGTGGAAGCGCAGGTCGCCGGTATAGCCGATGGCCATGCCCCCCACCTCTATCAGGAAGCCAGCGGCGCCCGGAATGGAATGGTCGACGGGGAAGCAGCGCACCCGGAAGGGGCCCAGGCACAGCTCCTGGGCCGCCAGCTGGAAGGGGCGCGGGTCCAGCTGGTGGCTGCCGGGCGTCCTTTGCCAGAAGGCATCGGCCTCGGGGCCGGGCTGCGGGCCGAAGACCAGGAAGCGGCGCTGGCGGGCAGGCGCCGTCTTGTTGTTGCCGGTCTTCAGCACTCCCGTGTCCGCGTTCAGGACCCTGGGTATGGCGTAGACCACCTCGGACTCGATGTCGGCGCGGCTGCAGTCCTGCACGGCCTTCATCACCAGGGCCGACAGCAGGGTCGTGACCACCGGGACTTCCTCCCGCAGCAGGGAGATGTAGCCCGAGTGGTCCAGGTGGCCGTGGGAGCAGAGGACGCCCTCCACGGCGACGTCCTGCATGTTGCGGTAGGTGTGGCGGTGGCGGAACAGCTCCCACAGGCTGTCGGGGTCATCGGGCCTGGGATGCAGGTCGGAACGGTAAAGCCCTTCCAGGGGCGGGAGCAGGTCCATCTCCAGCAGGTCCAGGAGGCCGAAGCCTGCCCTGGGGTTCATGTACTCCTCGTAGTAACGGCCTCGGCGGGAGTAGGACGTGCCGAAGTCCAGGAAGAGGACGGAGCCGTCCTCCTCCAGCATCACCTTGTTGCCTCCCACCTCCTCCACCCCGCCCAGCAGGGTCAGACGCGGCACCTCGGGGGCCTCCGATGCTTTTGGCCCCCATTATAGACGGGAGTGCTCCCCCGCGAGCGCCAGCTTATGTTCAGCGCAGGAACAGCGCCTCGTTGAGGGCGCTGGGAGTGCCGCCGCCGGGTGTCAGGCCGCCGGCCAGCACGTAGATGGTGTCTCCCACGGCTGCCGCCCCGAGCCCGTGACGGGCGGTGGGTAGGGGTGGGCCGGCGGTCCACGTATCGGTCGCGGGGTCGTAGATCTCGTTCTCGGCAAAGGTGCCGGCAGCCCCCTCGCCGCCGAAGACGTAGATGCGCCCGCCGGCCACCGCGGCGGCCACGCCGCTGCGGGCGGTAGGCAGGGGAGCGCGGCGCCGCCAGGTGTCGGTAGCCGGGTCGTATTCCTCGTTGACGTCCAGGTTCTGACGGAAGTCCAGGCGCAGCCGCCCGCCGATGGCGTAGAGGCGGTCGCCCACCGCCGCCACGGCCATGTGGTCGCGAGGCACCTGCATGGGCGCCCGTCGCTCCCAGCGGTCGCTGGCGGGGTCGTAGACCTCGGTGGCGCCCGTGTTGGCCCCGCCCACGGTAACGCCCCCCACTGCGTAGATGTGCCCGCCTATGACGGCCGCCCCCAGGGCACCGCGCGGGGTGGGCATGGGCGTCCTGCGCGTCCATGAGTTGCTCCGGGGGTCGTATTCGTAGACGCTGGCCACGGGCGAGAAGCCATCGCGGAAGCCGCCGATGACGTGTATCTTGCCGCCCAGGGCCACCGCCGCCGGATGGTGCAGGGGCTCGGGCAGGGGCGCTGCCACCGACCAGGAGCCGCTGGCGGGGTCGTATACCTCCACCCGGCGCCCGGCCTCGGCCGAGCCCAATCCGCCGATGACGTATACGCGTCCTTCCAGGGCCACGGCCGCCACCTCGCTGCGGGGCGTGGGCAGGGGGGCCAAGGCGCGCCACGTGGGAATCGATGTCGGTGTGGGCGCAGCTGGAATGGGGGCGGGAGCCGGACGGGTCTCCGCGGGGGAGACCGGGGCCGCGGCCGGGGGCGGTTCCCCGTCCCCGCAGGCCAGGGCGACCCAGGCGACCGTCAGGGCGCTGGCCAGGCACAGGCGTTTCCCGACCGCTACGAGCATCGTCGGGCTATGCCCCTCCCGTGCCGTCATGGTGGCGCCATGGTAGCAGCGGGGCGGGGAGGGCCACAAGCCTCTAGCGACGGCCCAGGCGATGCAGGCTGAGGGAGTTCTCCCAGCCCCGCACTTCGGGCGCCCAGCGCACCAGCACCACCAGGTCGCCCCGATGCAGCAGTCCTTTCCCCACCAGCAGTTGCTCCATGGCCGCCACCATCTGGCGCATGGTGGCCGGCCGAGGTGCCAGCAGGGGCACCACCCCCCACCAGAGGGCCAGCCGCCGCCAGGTGCTCTCCCGTGGAGTGATGGCGAAGACGGGCACAGGCGGCCTCTCCCTGGAGATGGACATGGCCATGCGCCCCCCGCGGGTGAACACCACGATGGCCTTGGCCTTTACATCCTGGGCCAGGTGGCAGGCCGAACGGGCCAGCGCCCTTCGACGACTGACTCGCGTCCCGTCCAGGTGGGGCGCCCTCACCTCCGGGTCTACCCTGAGGGCGATGGAGGCGATAGTGCGCACGGCATCCACCGGATGGCGTCCCACCGCTGTCTCTGCGGACAGCATGAGGGCGTCGGAGCCGTCCAGAATGGCGTTGGCCACATCGGAGACCTCGGCGCGGGTGGGATGGTCCCGCTCCACCATGCTCTCCAGCATCTGGGTGGCGGTGACGGCCAGTATGCCGCGCTGGTTGGCCTGCCGGAGGATGCGCTTCTGGGCCAGGGGCACCTCCTCCAGGGAGACCTCCAGGCCCAGGTCGCCCCGCGCCACCATCACGCCGTCGGCGGTGGCCAGCACCTCGTCCAGGTGGGCCAGGGCCTCACGCCGCTCCAGCTTGGCGATGACCAAAGGGCGTTCGGGGACCGACAGGCGCGCCTTCAGGGCGCGCAGGTCGGCGGCCCTGCGCACGAAGGACATGGCGACGTAGTCCACCCCCAGCTCCAGCCCGAGGCGCAGGTCGGCCTCGTCCTTGGGGGTGACGTGGCCGGACACCACCACGCCCCCGGGGAGGTGCACCCCCAGCCCGGTGCGGATCCAGCCGCCCCGGATGACCCTCGCCCGCGCGCCGTGGGCCAGGGCCTCCTCGACGATCAGCTCCACCTCGCCGTCCCCCAGCAGCAGCCTCTCCCCAGGCCGTACCGAGAGCTCCAGGCCGGGGTGCTCCACCGGCAACCCTTTGCTCCTGTCCCAGGAGAGGACCACGGCCTCTCCCCGCTCCAGCAGCCGGGGGCCGTCCAGCGGCCCCAGGCGCGCCTTTACCCCCTGGAGGTCCTGGACGATAGCCACCGGCCGCTCCATCTCCCGGGAAAGGCGTCGCACCAGCCGTGCCAGCCGGGCATGCTCCTCGGGAGTGCCGTAGGAGAAGTTGAGGCGGACGCCGTCCAGGCCGGCGGCGAGCATTGCCCGGAGCACCGCCTCGGAGGAGGAGGCAGGCCCCAGGGTGGCCAACACCTTCGTCCGCCGCACCACCGCCCTCACCCCTCCCCGGTGCCCCTCAGGGGGCATCGCCCATGGCAGCGGCCGCCGCGCGGCGTCCCAGCCGGTAGAGGAGGGCCAGAGCTACGCCCAGAGCGCACAGGGCGGCAAAGGACAGGACGGCCCCCTGCACCCCTACCGTGTCGGCCACCAGCCCCAGCGTCATGCTGCCGATGGGGGTGGTGCCGGCGAAGAGGAGGGTGTACAGGCTCATGATGCGTCCGCGCATCTCGGGTGGGGACAGGAGCTGCAGGCGGGCGTTGGCGCTGGTGGTGAAGGTGATGCCGGCCAGGCCCATGCCTGCCAGGATGAGCAGCGATACACCATACCACTGCGACAGGCCCAGCAGGGCCAGCATGGCGCTGAAGGCTGCTGCCCCCAGCAGCATCTGCCCCTCGCTGGCCCGTTGGCGGTAGGCTACCACCAGGGCGGCAGCGATGGCCCCCAGCCCCACCGCCGTGTCCATCAGCCCGAACTCCTGCGATCCCACATGCAGGACCTGCCGCGCCAGCAAGGGGAGCATGGTGCGATAGTTGTAGCCGAAGGTGCCGATGAAGGCCATCAGGATGACCACCTGGAACACGGCCGGCGTGCGGAAGGCATAGACCACTCCCTCCCACAGCTCGGCCACCATGGGCGCCGACGCCCGCCGCGGCGGGGAATGCATCTCCCGGTCGCGTATCAGCAACAGGCCCGCCAGCACCGGCACGAAGGAGGCGGCGTTGAGCAAGAAGGCGCTCTCCAGTCCGATGGTAGCGATGGCCAGCCCCGCCACGGCCGGCCCCAGCACCCGCGCCAGGTTGAATACGGCGCTGTAGAGGGCGACGGCGTTGGGCACCTTTTCGCTGGGCACCAGCTCCGGGATCAGCGCCTGGCGGGTCGGGTTGGAGAAGGCGTTGACGGTTCCCAGGACGAAGGCCAGCAGGTAGACGTGCCACAGCCGTACCGCGTCGGTGGCCACCAGCACGCCGATGGCCGTGGCCTGGGCCATGGCCACCGCCTGCAGGGCCATGAGCAGCCGCTTCTTGGGCAGGCGGTCGACCAGCACCCCCGCAGGCAGGGACAGAAGGCCGATGGGCAGGAACTGCAGCATCACTGCCGTGCCCAGGGCCACCGGCGAGGACGTGAGACTTGTCACCAGCCAGCCCTGGGCGGTGTTCTGCATCCAGGTGCCGGTGAGGGATATGGACTGCCCGGCCCAGTAGAGGCGGTAGTTGCGGATCCTCAGGGCAGAGAAGGTGCCGGTCAGGCCCAGCCCGTCTCCGCGACGGAGAAGGAACAGAGTCCTGCCGGTGCTGCGGCGTTCACCGTCCATGTGCCACCCGAGGCGGCGCGCATCCCCATTATACGGACGCGAAGGACGGGCGGGCCGTATCGGCCGGGAATCCGCCTATCGGGGTCGGCAGGAGGGGCAGAGGGCGTAAATGGCCACCTGCTGGGAAAGGGGCTGGAAGCCCGTGCGCTGGGAGGCCAGCTCCGCCAGCCTTTCCAGGTAGCCGCCGTCGTCGTGCAGGTCGCACACCTGCCCGCAGCGGATGCAAAGCACGTTCACGTGAGGCGTGGGGTCGGTGTCGTAGCGCGTGCCGCCGGGGAAGGGCAAAGGCTGGATGAGCCCCTTGGCCATCAGGACCTCTAGCGTGTTGTAGATGGTGCCCATGGTGATGTGGGGCAGGTGCCGGCACACCCGCTGGTAAATCTCCTGCACCGTGAGGTGCTCGGCCGTGCCCAGGATAGCTTCGGCCACGGCCACCCTCTGAGCGGTGACCCTGATGCCGCGGCGGCGCAGCTCCTGGACGATAGCCTCGCGTTGCACCTTGGTCGTCATATCTATCCCAGCCCTTTGTATCATGTGGGTAAACCAGGGTCAACTTTCTGCCCCGCCTCTCAGATAAGGCCAGGGCCGGTGCCTGGCCGCCCGTCGTTCTGCCATCTATGCTGGGCATTGATGCGCAGGCTGGTCGTCTTTGCCCTGGCCCTGCTCCTGGACCTCCTGCTGGGGGAGCCGCCCGAGCCGGCCCACCCCACGGTCTGGGCGGGACGGGCTGCCCAGGCCCTGGAGCCATTGGGCAGGCGACTGGCCCCGCGCAGTCAGTTGCTCTTCGGCGGGGCAGTGGCCCTGGTGCTGCCTATAGCGGCAGCCCTGGCGGGCCGTCGGGCGCTGCGCGGCGCCGCCAGGCCCGGCTGGGCGGGCCTGCTGGCCGAGGCCGGCCTCTTCAAGAGCACCTTCGCTGTCCGTGCGCTGCTGGGGGAGGCGCTGGCCCTGCGACGGTTGCTGGAGGAAGGGGACCTGCAGGGCGCCCGACAACGGGCTCGGGCGCTGGTGGGTCGCGATACCTCCCGCCTGGGGGTCGCCGAGCTGGTGTCGGCCGGCCTCGAATCCCTGGCCGAGAACAGCACCGATGCGTTCATAGCGCCGTGGCTTTACTATGTGGTGGCGGGGACGGAGGGCGCCCTGGCCTACCGCGTCATCAACACCCTCGATGCCATGTGGGGCTACCATGGGGAGTACGAGCACTTGGGGAAGGCGGCCGCCCGTCTGGACGACCTGGCCAACCTGCTGCCGGCGCGCCTTTCGACGCTCCTGCTAGCGCTGGCGTCTGGGAAGCCGCGACCGGCCCTGGCCACTGCCCTGGCCCACCACTCCCGCACCGAGAGCCCCAATGCCGGCTGGACCATGTCGGCCCTCGCCGGTGCCCTGGGGGTGGAGCTCGAGAAGGCGGGGCACTATCGGCTAGGGAAGGCCTGGCGGCCCCTGACGCCGCCCCTGTTGCGGGAGGGGGCAACGCTGGTGGCCCGAACGGCTGCCCTGGGGGCCGCCCTGGTGGCCCTGCTGCTCGTCGTGGAGGCGAGGCTGTGGCGTCGCTAGTGGAGCATGGGGGACTGGACCCGGAAGAGGCCCGTTCCCTGGGACTGGAACCGTCCTCCGTCCTCGACCTGAGCCAGAACCTGGCGCCCCTGCCGCCGCCGGAGGCGGTGCGCCGGGCCATCGCCTCCTGCGACTACGGTCCCTACCCCGCCGCCAGCTACCGCCGGCTGAGGGAGGCCCTGGCCGAGCGTCACGGCCTCGGGCCCGAGTGGTGCCTGCCCACCAACGGGGCTGCCGAGGCCATCTTCCTGGCCTGTCGTGCCTTGCTGTCGCCGGGCGACCGCGTTCTGGTCATGACCCCTACCTTCGGCGAATACGAGCGGGCGGCGCGACTGTGCGGCGCGCAGGTCGTGTCCGCACCTGCCCGCGCCGAGAACGGGTTCCGCTGGGACGTGGAGGCGGTCTGCCGTCAGGCGAGGGGGCTGCGGCCCCAGCTCCTCTTCCTCTGCTGCCCCAACAACCCTACGGGCGTATACCTGGGGCGAGAGGAGGTGGAGGCGCTGGCCCAGGCCCTGGGCGGCGGGGTGCTGGTGCTGGACGAGGCCTTCGTGGACTTCGTAGAGGACGGCTGGGACTCTGTGGAGCTGGCCCGCAGCGGCCGGGTGCTGGCGCTGAGATCCCTCACCAAGGCTTTCGCCCTGGCCGGCCTGCGCCTGGGCTATGCCCTGGGCCGGCCCGAGCTGCTGGAACGGCTGCGGGCGCACCAGCCTCCCTGGAGCGTCAATGCCTTTGCGGTGGCGGCAGGAGTGGCCTGCGCCGCCGCCTGGGACCATCTGTCGCAGGTGCGCTGTGCGGTGGCCCGGGCCAGGGGTGCCCTGGTGGAGGGACTGCGAGGGCTGGGGATGCCGGTGCTGGAGGGGGCCGCCAACTTCGTCCTGGCCCAGGTCGGCGAGGCCAAGTCCTTTCGGCATCGGCTGCTGCTGCGGGGCGTCTGCGTGCGGGACTGCACCTCTTTCGGTCTCCCCGCCCATGTGCGGGTGGCCGTGCCGCCCCGGGAGCAGGTGCCGCGGGTGGTGGAGGCCTTCGCTGCCACGTTGCGGGAATCAGGGAGGTCGCCATGAGCATGTCCCTTACCGAGGTGATGGATCGCATCGGGCTGCCTGACGAGGCGGCCATGGCAGCGGCCCGGCAGCGGCTGGACCGCCTCACCAAACCGCCGGGCAGCCTCGGTCGCCTGGAAGAGCTGGCCGTCTGGCTGGCGGGAGTAACGGGGCGAGTGCGACAGCGTCTCGACAAGCGAACGGTGGTGCTGATGGCTGCCGACCACGGGGTGGTGGCCGAGGGGGTCTCGGCCTACCCTCCGACGGTCACCGCCCAGATGGTGGCCAACTTTCTCCGCGGCGGGGCGGCCATCAACGCCCTGGCCCGTCAGGCGCGCGCCCGTGTGCTGGTGGTGGACGTGGGCGTGGCCGCTGACCTTCCCCCACAGGAGGGGCTGCTGGTGCGCAAGGTGGCCATGGGTACCCGCAACCTGGCCCAGGGCCCGGCTATGACCCGCGAGGAGGCCCTGCAGGCCATCGAGGTGGGCATCGAGGTGGCCGGCGAGGAGATAGCCCGCGGTGCCCAGGTGCTGGCCACCGGCGACATGGGCATTGGCAACACCACTCCCTCGGCGGCCATCATCGCCGCCCTCACCGGTCGACCGGTGGCAGAGGTGACGGGACGGGGCACGGGCCTGGACGACGAGGGTCTGCGCCGCAAGGTCGCCGTTATCGAGTCCGCCCTGTCCCTCAACTGCCCCGACCCTTCCGACCCTCTGGATGTGCTGGCCAAGGTGGGCGGCTACGAAATTGCGGGCCTGGTGGGGGTCTGCCTGCGGGGGGCTGCCGAGCGGGTCCCGGTGGTGCTGGACGGCCTCATCGCCGGGGCGGCGGCGCTGGTGGCGGTGCGGCTTTGCCCTCGCGTCCGGCCTTTCCTACTGGCCTCCCACTGCTCGGCCGAGCCGGGCCACCGCTATGCCCTGGAGGCCATGGGCTTGCGTCCTCTGCTGGACATGGGCATGCGTCTGGGCGAAGGCACCGGCGCCTGTCTGGCGCTGCACCTGCTGGACGCCGCTCTGGCCATCGTCGACGAGATGGCCACCTTCGAGGAGGCGGGGGTGGATGACCGCTCCTAGGCTGGTGGCCCCCGTCCTCGACTCCCTGGCCCTGCTGACGGTGCTGCCGGTGGGGCGTCGCCCCCTGGGCCTGCCTGCAGGAGAAGCGGCCCTGGCCTTTCCGGTGGTGGGGGGCCTGGTGGGAGGTCTCCTGCTGGGGGCCGACTGGCTGCTGGGGAAGGTCATGCCCGATGCCCCCCGTGCTGCCCTGACCGTCGCCGCCTGGGCAGCCGTCACCGGTGCCCTGCACCTGGACGGCCTGGCCGACACGGCCGACGGACTGATGGTGCCCGGCGACCGCACTCGCCGCCTCCAGGCCATGACCGACCCGCGCCTGGGCGCCTTCGGTGCTGTGGCGGTGGCGGCCCTTCTTCTCCTGAAGTGGTCCTCCCTGCTGTCGCTGGAGGGACGGCTTCGGGTGGGGGCGCTGCTGTTGGCCCCCCTTCTGGCGCGGGCGGCGGTGCTGTTGCCGATGGCGTTCCTGCCGCCGGCCCGCAGCGAGGGCATGGGTGTGACAGCCTCTCGTGGCCTGGGTCGGGCGGCGGCCTTGGCAGCCAACCTGGCGGTGGCGGCGCTGGCCCTGGCGGCCTTCCTGCCTGCGGGGCCAGCCCTGTCCCTGGGAGCCGCCGGCGCCTGCTTGGGCGTGGGCCTGCTGGCCCTGCGGCGGCTGGGGGGCATCACCGGCGATGTGCTGGGCGCCGGCATAGAGCTGGCCGAGGCTGCGGTGCTCGCCCTTTGCGCCACTTCGGTGAGGAGGGGCTGGCTGACCTGATGTTGGTGCTCATCACCGGCGGCACCCGCAGCGGGCGGTCATCCCAGGCGGTGGCCCTGGCCCAGACCATGCCCGGCCCCGTTTTCTTCCTGGCCACCGCCCAGCCCGTGGACGAGGAGATGGCGGAGCGCATCCGTCGTCACCGGCAGGTGCGCCCCCCGGCCTGGGTCACCATCGAGGAGCCTCTCTACCTGGCCAAAGCCCTCACAGCCCACGCCTCCCGCGGGTCCGTCGTGGTGCTGGACTGCGTGGCTGTCTGGCTGGGCAACCTGCTGCACCGTCACCTGGGGGGAGCTGGCCCCCGCGACCACCATCAGGCTGAGGCGTTGCGCCAGCGGGCGCTGGCCGAGGCCGATGCCCTCTGTCGTCTGCCCGACACTATGGGGCTGCGCCTCATCGTCGTCACCAGCGAGGTGGGTATGGGGCTGGTGCCCGAGACAGCCCTGGGACGCCTCTACCGCGACCTGCTGGGGGAGGTTAACCAGATGCTGGCGCGTCGGGCCGACAGGGTGGTGTGGATGGTGGCGGGCATCCCCGTCACCATCAAGGGCTAGGCAGGGCTGGGGCGCTCGGGCGCCGGCCGCGGCTGGGCCCTGGGCTCCACCAGCCAGGCGAGGAACACCCCCAGGAAGTAGAGCACCACGATGGGTCCCGCCACCAGGCTCTGGGTAACGGGGTCGATGGTGGGGGTGACGATGGCTGCCAGGGTGAACGCCACCACTACAGCCTCTCGCCAGCGGCGCAGCAGCGTCCGCCAGCTCAGGATGCGAAAGCGCGATAGATACATCACCACCAGGGGGGTCTCGAAGCTGACCCCTGTCCAGAAGATGAGCCTGGTCACGAAGTCGATGTAGCTGCCGATACGGATCTGGGGGGTGGCCACATCGGAGCCGAAGTTGAGCAGGAAACGCAGGGCGGGCGGCAGGGCTACCCAGTAGGCGAAGGCGCACCCCAGCCCGAACAGGGCCGAGGCCCCGGCCGCTGTCCCCCACACCCAGCGCCTCTCTTGCCGCGTAAGCCCCGGCGAGACGAACATCAGCAACTGATAGATCAGCATGGGCATGCCTATGACGGCCCCTGCCAGCAGCGAGACCCGGAAGTAGGTCATCAGGAACTCCATAGGCTCGATGAAGGTGGGGTGGAAGTTGGGCACCATGCGCTCGGCCGGGTCGGTCAGGAAGCCCATGAGCCGCTTGCCGAAGACCGCTCCTGCCACCAGGCCAGCCACCACGAAAATGGCCCCGTAGAAGATGCGGCGCCTCAGCTCCTCGAGGTGCTCGAGGATGGTCATGTACTTGCCATCGCCCTCATCGGGCGCAGGCCTCTCCTGGGTGCTGGCACCGTGCTGGCTCATCTCTGGCGTTCAGGGGTCACGTCAGGCAGGCGGGCGCTTGCTGTCGGACGCGTCGGGGGCAGGCTCGGCGGTGGTCTCCACCACGGCTGTGGCCGGGGGCGGCGAGCCCTCAATGGCGCTCATGGCGGCCTCGCTGCTCTCCCGGAGGGGGCGGTAGGCGGCCTCTGCCTCCTGCTGGACCTGCTGTGCCTGCTCGCGCAGGGCCTGGCGCAGCCCCTGCACCTCGGCCCGCACCTCTTCCAGCTCCGCCAGCACCTCCTGGAACTCCTGTCGGAACTCGGCGGTCATGGAGGCCGCATAGCGGCGCAGGGAGCGTATGAACCGGGCTAGCTGGGCAGCAGCCTCGGGCAGCCGCTGCGGCCCCAGCACCAGGAGGGCGACGACTGCCACCAGGAGCAGTTCGAGAGGGCCGATGCCGAAGAATTGCAAGCCGACCGCCCCTTCAGCCCGCCGCTTCTGCTCAACGCCATTATAGACGATGGCGGGCGGGAGGGCGCCCGGGCCTAAGGCTCGTCCCCGGCGATGCCGTGCTCGATTATGTAGTTGACGGCGTCCTGTACGGTGACTATCTTCTCGGCGTCCTCGTCGGAGATCTCGAAGTTCTTGCCCTCCTGGCTGAACTCCTCCTCCAGGGCCATGATCAGCTCGACCAGGTCCAGGGAGTCGGCGTTGAGGTCTTCCACGAAGGAGGTCTGGGGCGTGATCTGGCTCTCGTCCACGCCCAGCTGCTGGGCTATCACCTTTCGCACTCGCTCGAATACAGTAGCCACGGCGCACCTCCTGTAGGGGGTATCAGCTTCGTTCAGCGGGCCACCATCAGGCTGACCGAGCCCAGGACACCGTTGACGAAGCGGGGGGAGCTGTCACTCCCGAACTTCTTGGCCAGCTCCACGGCCTCGTTGATGGCCGCCCGAACTGGCACCCTATTATCGAATAACACCTCGTAGATAGCAAGGCGCAAGAGGTTGCGGTCCACCGGCGAGAGCTGCTCCAGCGGCCAGGCGGGGGCCTTGCGCTGAATGAGGCGGTCTATCTCGGCGCGATGGGCCAAGACTCCGTCCACCAGGTCGCGGGCGAACTGGGCGTTCTCCTCGTCCAGGGGGGTCTCGGCGAGGAGACGGTCCAGGACGCGCTGTGGGTCATGGCCGGCCATGTCGGCCTCGTAGAGGGCCATGAAGGCCAGGGTTCGGGCCTTGCGTCGCCTGCCAGCCATGGCTACATCCCCAGTCCCCCGTCCACTACTATAACCTGCCCGGTGATATAGGAAGCCTCCTCCGATGCCAGGAAGGCCACCAGCCCCGCCACGTCCTCGGGCTGCCCCAGCCTGCGCAGAGCGGTGCGGCGCAGGGCCTCCTGCCGCAGGTGGTCGGGCAGGTCACGGATTAGCTCCGTCTCGATGAGGCCCGGGGCCACCACGTTGGCGGTGATGTTGCGGACACCCATCTCGCGGGCCACCGCCTTGGTGAAGCCGATGAGGCCCGCCTTGGCGGCAGCATAGTTGGCCTGGCCGGCGTTGCCTGTCACCCCTGTCAGGCTGGCGATGTTGATGATGCGACCCCACCGCTGACGCATCATGCTGTGCAGGACCTCCCTGGTCATCAAGAAGGCCCCCTTCAGGTTCACGTCCAGCACCTCGTCCCAGTCGCGGACGCTCATGCGCACCAGCAGCATGTCGCGATGAAAGCCGGCGTTGTTGACCAGGATATCGATGTGGCCGAAGGCGTCCAGGGCCTCGTGGACCAATCCCTTCACATCCTCGGGGCGGCTGACGTCGCCGGGCACCAGGACACACCTGCTGCCCAGGGCTTCCACCTCCTGCTGGCAGGCCCGGGCCGCCTCGTGGTTGGACAGGTAGTTGATGGCCACGTCGGCTCCGGCCCGCGCCAGCCGCAGGGAGATGGCGCGGCCGATGCCGCGGGAGCCTCCGGTGACCAGGGCCACCTTGCCTTTCAGGTCCACCATCGCTGCAGGGCCTCCAGACTTTCGGGGCCGTCGATGCTCAGGGCCTGGGCCTGGGGCAGGGTGCGACGCACCAGCCCCGTCAGCACCCCGCCTGGCCCCACCTCCAGAAAGCGGACGACGCCGGCACAGGCCATGGCCTGCAGGGACTGCTTCCACAGCACGGGTCGGGTCAGCTGGGCCTTGAGCTCCGCCGCCAGCTCACTGGCGGAGACGAGGGGGCGGGCACAGGCGTTGCCCACCACCGGCACAAGCGCATCCCTCAGGGACGCGTCGTCGATGGCACGGGCGAGGGCCTCGGCTGCCGGCGCCATCAGGGAGGTATGGAAGGCGCCGGAGACGCGCAGGGGCACAACCTTGGCCCCGAGGGCCTTGGCGCGGGCCGTCGCCTCTGCCACGGCCTGCACGGAGCCGCCTATGACCGTCTGCCCGGGGCAGTTGTAGTTGCACACCTGGGCACCCGTGTCCCGGCAGATGGCCTCCAGCTGCCCGTCGTCCAGGCCCATGATAGCGGCCATGGTGCCCGGCCTCTCCCTGCCCGCCTGGGCCATCAGCTCTCCTCGTCGCCGTACCAGGGCCAGAGCGTCGACGAAAGAGAGGGCGCCGGCGGCCACCAGGGCGGTGTATTCCCCCAGGCTGTGGCCGGCCACGAAGGCCGGTCGAGCGGGCAGAGCCTTCGCCTCCATGGCTGCTGCCAGGCAGGCCAGGGAGGCGACGAAGATGGCCGGCTGGGCGTTGGCCGTATCGGTCAGCTCCTCGGCTGGCCCCTCGAACATGAGGCGCAGGAGGGGAATGCCCAGCGATTCCTGGGCAGTGTCCATCAGGTGGCGAGCGGCCGGCGAAGCCTCGTAGAGGGCGCGGCCCATGCCCACCTGCTGCGAGCCCTGCCCGGGGAATAGGAGGGCCAACGCCGGGTCGGCCGGGGCCTGCCACAGGTCAGCGAAGGCCGGTTCGACCACCGTCATGGCGTGATGGCAGCCTTTGGCCCTGCCTCGGCGGTGAGACGCCCCAGGCTGCAACGGGGGTTGGGGCAGCGGCCGAAGGGATCCAGGCGCGAGCGGCAGAGCACGCAGTGGGTGGCGTCCCACCAGATGAAGTAGCCCACCGCCCCGGCCGCCCCCACGATCATGGCCAGGGGAACCAGAGCCAGCAGCAGTCGACGGCTATAGGGGGTCGCCATGGGCGCCTCCGCTCGGGCCAGGGGAAGTATAGCACGGGCCTCGACTACGAGGAAGGACGCCGCTGGGAGGCGTCCTTGACCGCCCCAGGTGCCCGTGCTAGGGTGCAAGATGGTGGAGAAGATGGGGCGCATCTATCTGGATCACGCCGCCACCACGCCCCTGGACCCCCGAGTGCTGGAAGCCATGCTGCCTTACCTGTCCCAGCACTGGGGGAACCCCTCCAGCGTCTATCTGGAGGCCCAGGAGGCGCGCAAGGGGCTCGAGTGGGCGCGGCGCACTGTGGCCGAGGCCTTGGGGTGCCGGCCGCAAGAGGTCATCTTCACCTCCTGCGCCACCGAGGCCGACAACCTGGCCCTCCGCGGGGTCGCACAGGCCATGCGGGGCCGGGGAGACCATATCGTCGTGTCGGCCGTCGAGCACCATGCCGTCCTCCACCCGGCTGAGCGGCTGGAGAAGGAGGGCTTCCGCGTCACCTACCTGCCCGTAGACGGCGAGGGGTTCGTCGACCTGGAGGCCCTCGAGCGGGCGGTGGGGCCCGATACGGTGCTGGTCTCCATCATGTACGTGAACAACGAAGTGGGCACCGTCGAGCCCATCGCCGAGGCCGCCCGCATCGTCAAGGCGCGCAATCCCCGCACCGTCTTCCACACCGATGCTGTGCAGGCGGTGGGCATGCTCGACCTGAACGTGGACCGGCTGGGCGTGGACATGATGACCATCGGCGCCCACAAGTTCTATGGGCCCAAGGGGGTTGGCGCCCTCTACGTCCGCTCCCGCACGCCCCTTCTGCCACAGCAGCTGGGAGGCTCCCAGGAGCGCAACCGTCGCGCTGGCACCGAGAACGTGGCCGGTATCGTGGGCATGGCCAAGGCGCTGGAGCTGGCCTTGGCCGAAGCCCCCCAGCGGGTCGCCCACTGCCAGTCCCTGCGCGACCGCCTGCTGACGGAGCTGCCGAGGCGCATCCCTGGCGTCCACGTCACAGGCCCGAAGGACCCCGGGCGGCGCGCTCCCCACATCGCCTCCTTCTGCATAGAGGGGGTGGAGGGAGAGGCGGTTCTGATGGCCCTGGACCTGGAAGGGATAGCCGCCTCCAGCGGCTCCGCCTGCACCTCCGGCTCCTTGGAGCCCTCCCACGTGCTCAAGGCCATGGGCGTCCCCGACGAGCTGGCCCGCGGTTCCCTGCGCCTGTCTGTGGGCAAGGACAACACGCACCAGGACATCGAAAGAGTGCTGGAGGTGCTGCCCGGCATCGTGGAGCGGCTGCGGGCCCTCTCGCCCCTGCGGCGGGAGCGGAGGCCGGCGGCAGTGCCCGGCGAAGGCTAGGAGGCGAAGGATGGTCAGGCCGACAGTCCGTCCCGACGACGCGGTGGAGGAGTCGCTGCGGCGCAACTTGCTGTTGACCAAGGTGGACGAGATCCTGGCCTGGGCGCGCAGCTCCTCCCTCTGGCCCCTGATGTTCGGCCTGGCCTGCTGCGCCATCGAGATGATCGCTACTGCTACCTCCCGCTACGACATCGCCCGGTTCGGGGCGGAGGTGTTCCGGCCCTCGCCCCGTCAGGCCGACCTGATGATCGTGGCCGGCACGGTCACCTGGAAGATGGCGGTCCCCCTGCGCCGCATTTACCTGCAGATGGCCGAGCCCAAGTGGGTCATCTCCATGGGCTCCTGCGCCAACATCGGCGGCCCCTTCGCCTACGGCTACTCGGTGCTGCCGGGAGTCAACCTCATCGTGCCGGTGGACGTCTACGTGCCCGGCTGTCCGCCCCGCCCCGAGAGCCTCCTGCAGGGCCTCATCCTCCTGCAAGAGAAGGTGAAGCGCTACCGGGCCACGGGGGAACGGGAGCGGAAGGAGCCTTCGGGCGACTTCTCCAAGTACCTGCCCGACGGCGACCCCCTGCGCCAGGAGCTGGAGTCCCTCTTTCCGCCCCACATTTAGGCCGCTGCCTCGAGGGGCCCGGCATCGGGCCCTAGGGCAGACGGCGCGGTGGCCAGAGAGAGAGCCAGGCCCGCCCCAACAGGTCACGTCGCCCTACCGTCCCCTGCTGCCGGCTGTCCACCCCCACGTCGGCGGCGAGGCTGAGGAGGAAGTAGCGGCCCCTGGGCAGGACCTCTCCCGACGGCCCCGGGCCCTGGGCGCCCGTCAGCTCCAGGGGCGTCCCGTTGACCCACACGCGGCCCGCGTTCACTGCCACCCGGTCGCCGGGGAGGGCAGCCACCAGCTTCAGGACCTCCCTCCCGCCCAGGCGGGCCAGCGCCACCTCGCCACGACGGGGACGCCGCAGTCGGTAGCTCAGGCGCTCCACCACCACCAACTGGCCATGGCGCAGGAGCGGATACATGCTCCAGCCGACCACCTGCACCGGCCGCAGGCAGAGGGCGGCGAGGAGCAGGAGGGCAGCCAGCGGAAGAAGCAGGGCCATGGCTGGCAGTCTAGCCCCGCCTGGGGGGCCTGTAGTAAATTTGTAGCCAGAGAACCTGCGCGACAAGGAGGGGGAGCCATGTCCTGGCGCGAGTTCCTCGCTCATCTGCGGCCTCGGGAGGCCCATGCTCACTGCGACATCCCCTGTGGCATCTACGACCCGCTGCCGGCCCAGATAGCGGCCATGACGGTGCTGCGCATGCACCAGCTCATCGAGGGCCTGCAGAAGCCCGGGCCCAATGCCAGCAAGGAGGAGCTGGACCGCTACGAGAACTCTCTCTCGCGCTATGTGGCTGTCAAGGAGCAGCACGCCGAGCTGTGCAAGCGTGAGCTGGACATCCTCTGGCACGACTACTTCAAGCCCGAGCACCTGGAGAAGTACCCCGACCTGCACAACCTCTTCTGGAACACCATCAAGCTGGCCTCCAAGACCAAGCAGGAGATCAACAAGCAGGCGGCGGAGGAGCTGGTGCAGTCGGTCCAGCGCATCGCCGAGATCTTCTGGGAGACCAAGGGCGTGAAGACCCACCGGGTGGAGACCCACATGCCCGTGGGGGGCCAGTACGTGCTGCCCGCCGCCTAGCGGCCCGTATGTGAAGCCCTTCACGTCCCCCTTGAAGGCCAAAGGGGGGGCGGTTACAATGACGGCGTAGGGAGGGGGAGATTTGTTCGGAACCGGCATCGCCAAGGGAATGCTCCTGACCCTTCGCCATCTCTTTCGCCCCCCCTTCACCGTCCAGTATCCCGAGCAACGACGCTACATCCCGGAGAACGCCCGCACCAACCTCCTCTGGTTCGAGGAGCGGTGCACCGGCTGCTCCACCTGCGCCCAGGCCTGCCCCGACGGCTGCATCCTGGTGGAGACATCGCCCAACCCGGACGGCACCCTGAACGTCCTGCGCTACGAGATCGATTTCCGGCTGTGCATGTATTGCGGCCTGTGCGTGGAGGCCTGTCCCTACGAGGCCATCCAGGCCGGAGGTCCCTATGACGATGCCGCCTACAACTTCGACGACCTCTATCGTGACAAGCACAAGCTGACGGAAATGGCCCAGGAGTACCTGCGCACCCACGACTGGACCTACCCCAACGGCGACAAGGCCCCTCGTCCCGAGGAACGGCCCCTGCATCTCGGCAAGCCTGCCCGGGGGCAGGCCGCCTTCGACCCCGAGGTGGGCCTGGGTGGCGGCCCCATACCGCTGGCCTTCAGGTCCCCGAAGGGGAACGAGGCGGCCGCATCCTCCCGCGAGCGGTAGCACCATGGCCAGGCTCACCATCAATGGCCGCCAGATAGAGGCCCCCGACGGGGCGCCCCTGGTGGAGGTCATCAAGAACGCCGGCATCTTCATCTCCAATCTGTGCTACGTGGACGGACTGCCCCCCTATGCCGGCTGCAGGACCTGCGTGGTGGAGATCGAGGGCATGCGGGGGGTGCAGCTCGCCTGCACTACTCGCGTGACCGATGGCATGGTGGTGCGCACCGACGGGGAGGAGGCCAAGCGCATGCGCCAGGCCGCCCTCTCCCTCATCATGTCCTATCACTCGGACCGCTGCCTCACCTGTCACCGCATCGTCAAGTGCAAGCCGGGCGACACCTGCCTGCGCGACGGCGTGGTGACCCACCGCTGCCTCACCTGCTCCAAGAACTACCGCTGCGAGCTGCAGACCACGTGCGAGATGCTGGAGATGGCCGGCTACGAGCCCTGGGAGGGTGAGGAGCGTACGTACTACACCACCCCCCAGCCGGAGCCGGACCGGGCCAATCCCTTCCTGGAGTTCGACCCCCAGATGTGCATCGTTTGCACCCGCTGCGTGCGGGTGTGCGACGAGGTGCGGCACACGGGGGCTATCACCCTAGCCGGTCGCTTCAACCCCCGCATCGAGTTCGGGGCCGGGGGGCCGGTGCACGAGTCCAACTGCGACTTCTGCGGCTCCTGCATCGATGTCTGCCCGACTGCCACCCTCATGGAGCACCCCAACAAGTGGGCGGCCATGCAGACGGAGCGCTGGGTGCCCACCACCTGCACCTGGTGCTCGGTGGGCTGCTCCATATACCTGGGCATCAAGGGCGGACGGGGGGTTATCGTCAAGCCCGATGCTGCCGGCAACCCCTTCAGTCGCGACCAGCTCTGCGTGCGGGGCCGCTTCCATTACGACTTCGTGCGGCCTCATCAGCGGCTGCAGCGCCCCCTCCTGGTCCAGGACGGCGCGCGCCGGGAGGTCTCCTGGGAGGATGCCCTGGACTACGCCGCCCGCCGCCTGGCCGAGATACGGGAGGCCCACGGCCCCGACGCCATCGGTTTCCTGGGCTCCCCCCTCATGACCAACGAGGAGAACTATCTCCTGGCCAAGCTGGCGCGGGCGGTGGTGGGCAGCCCCAACCTGGACTCCAGCGCGGGGCCGGTGGCCCGTGCCGCCCTGGACGCCCTTCGGGAGGCCTTCGGGTCCCCTGTCCTCCCGTCCGACCTGACCAAGCTGCCCAAGGCCCGCACCCTGCTGGTGGTGGCCGACGACCTGGAGTCCTCCCACAACGTGGCCTCGGTGCGGGTCAAGGACGCCGTCATCCGCGAGGGGGCCAAGCTCATCGTCGTCGCCCCCAAGTATGGCGAGCTGTGCGACTTCGCCACCGTCTGGCTTCGCCCCGCTCCCGGCCAGGAGGCGGTCGTGCTGGCGGCCATGCTGCGTTCCCTCTCTGGGGGCGGGGACGTGCCGGCCGCCGAGCTGGAGGGGATGGACGCCGCCGACCTTTCGCGGGCTGTCGACATCCTGCGGGAGGCCTCGTCCGACGAGGCACGGCGTCCTCTGGCCTTCGTATACGCCCTTCCCCATCTGGCGCCGGAGCACGTTCGGGCCACGACCTCTGCCCTCTGTGCCCTGGCCGTAACCTGTCTGGGCGACGGGGCGCCGTCTTCCCTCTACCTCCTGCCCCAGGAGGCCAACGTGTGGGGGATGCTGGACGTGGGGGTGGCGCCCGACTTGCTGCCCGGCTACCGTCCGGCCGGCCAGCCGGCTCCCCAGGGAGACCTGGAGCGGCTGTGGGGCACGCCGGTGGCTGGCGGCCCCGGTCTCGACCTGGCACGCATGCTGCAGGAGGCGGGGGGGCGGCTGCGGGCGCTGGTCGTGCTGGGAGATAACCCTCTCATGTTCCTGCCCGGACGCGAGCGGGTGGCCGAGGCGCTGGCCAAGCTCGAGTTCCTCTGCGTCATCGACAGCCTGGACACCGCTACCGCCCGTATGGCCCACCTGGTCTTGCCCGACTCGGGGCCTTACAGCAAGGAGGGCACCATCACCAACGCCGACCGCCGCGTGCTGAGGCTGCACGTGGCCGCCAACCCGGCCGGGGAATCGCGGCCGGCGTGGGCCATCCTCCGCGACCTGTCGCTGCGCCTGGCAGCGCTCCTGGGGCTGGGAGAGGTCCGCCTCAACTACGCGCGGCCGGCCGAGGTCATGGACGAGATAGCCCAGGTCGTGCCCCTTTACCGTCGCTCTCGCTACGACGAGATGGAGAACGGTGCCCAGCAGTCGTGGGACGGCCTGGCGCCCACGGAGGCCCGCCAGCCGACCCTGTCGCTGCCATCGAACGGCCACCGCGATGGACATCTCCTCATCACCGGCCGCGGCCTGTACACCAGTTACGAGGCAGCGGCCCTGGGCCTGGAGGATGCCGACCGCCTCCACCGGGAGGAGGCCCTGGAGATCAACCCCGAGGACGCCGCTGCGCTGGGAATCGGCCCCGGTCAGCCAGTGCGGGTGAGCAACGGCCGGGGCGAGCTGGTGCTGACGGCCAAGCTCACTCACGGCGTGGCGCCCGGTACCGTCTTCTTGCCTCTGCTCTACCGCGGCGGGGCTGTGCTGGGCCTCTTCGACCCGGACGAGCCCGCTGCCCCCGTGCGTCTCTCTCGCCCCTGACCCCTTCCGCGGCCAGAAATGGCCAGTGCCCTGCCCGCGTCCCACCTGGGGACGCTTGACAGCCGAGGGGGCAGGGCACATTATGCCTGATATCGGAGGGGCCGATAAGGGGTTGAGAGCTGTGACCACGGCCTTCGCCCAGCGAGTGGAGGAGCTGAAGCTCCACATTCGCCGGCACGACGGCCGCAATGTGGCCGATTACGCCTTCCGCCGCCAGGTAGACGACCTCATCAGCGCCTTCTACGACGACATCGGCATCGTATTGCAGGTGCCGCTACGCAGCGTCTTCGACCTGCTGGTAATCAAGGTGTTGTACGTGGAGCGGGGCAGTCAGGACGCTGCTACCCTAGACTATCTGGGGGATATGCTGACGCGCTACCTGTACACCAGCGAGCTGTTCCCCTTCGTGGGGCCGGGCGGGCGCCGCCAGCCCTTCTACTTCTCCAGCCTGCTGGAGGAGATGCAGAGGGGCTTCGTGCGCTTCCAGAACCTGTTCGAGGCGGCCCGCCGCTATGGCGACAACGCCCTGTTCCTGACAGGCCTCTTCCCCCAGAGCCTGCGGCGCCGCCGCGGCGGTGGGCGCCTGGGCCTGCCCAGGCCCGTGGACACCTCCTACTTCGTCAGCACCGGCAAGGCCTCCTACCGTATGGCTGCCGAGCACGAGCTGGCCGAGGCCACCCAGATGCGCCCCGTCCTCTACCGCCTGTCGCGCCACTTCGAACTGTACATGGACGCTCTGAACGAGCTGTCGGAGCGTTACATCACCGGCCTCGACCTGAACCTCATCGCCGACAAGATGCTGGACAACTTCAACCGCTATCGCGAGACAGGCGACGAGCGCTACCTGGAGAACGCCCGCCGCTATGCTGCCCTGCTCAAGCTGGACGAGTCCCGCTTCCCAGCCCTCTTCCGGCGTCCGCGGGGCCACATCATAGGGCAGATGGGGCCTGGCGGGGCCATCTGGTGAGAAGGAGAACAGGGACTGCCCGTTCCCGCCCGAAGGGCCAGAAAATCGTCCCAGAGAGACCCGTTTCCCCTCTTGTCAGGGAAGGCGGGAGGCGCTAAATATAGTCTTAGGTTTAGCAGTCCCGCCTCTCGAGTGCTAAACGAGCCCGAGACCCTAGGGTAAGGAGGGAGGAGTATGGCCAAGCAGCTCCTGTTCGATGAGGCAGCGCGCTTCGCCCTCAAGAACGGCATCGACGCCCTGGCCGATGCCGTGAAGATAACCCTCGGCCCCAAGGGCCGCAACGTGGTGCTGGAGAAGAAGTTCGGGTCCCCCGTCATCACCAACGACGGCGTCACCATCGCCAAGGAGATAGAGCTGGAGGACCCCTTCGAGAACATCGGCGCCCAGTTGGCCAAGGAGGTGGCCTCCAAGACCAACGACATCGCCGGCGACGGCACCACCACCGCCACGGTGCTGGCCCAGGCCATCGTCCATGAGGGTCTCAAGAACGTGGCTGCCGGCGCCAACCCCATGGCCCTCAAGCGGGGCATCGAGAAGGCCGCCCAGGTGGTGGTGGAGGAGCTGAAGAAGCAGGCCATCCCCGTCACCACCCGCCAGCAGATGGCCCAGGTGGCGGCCATCTCGGCCAACAACGACCCCGAGATCGGCGAGCTCATCGGCGAAGTGATGGAAAAGGTCGGGAAGGACGGGGTCATCACCGTCGAAGAGTCCAAGGGCATCAAGACCGAGGTCGAGTACGTCCAGGGCTTCCAGTTCGACCGCGGCTACATCAGCCCCTACTTCATCACCAACCCCGAACGGATGGAGTGCGTCATCGAGGACCCCTACATCTTCATCACCGACAAGAAGCTGTCCTCGGTGAACGACATCCTGCCCGCCCTGGAGAAGGTGCTGCAGACGGGTTCCAAGAACGTCCTGATCATCTGTGACGACCTGGAGGGGGAGGCCCTGGCCACTCTGGTGGTCAACAAGCTGCGGGGCACCCTCAACGCCTGCGCTGTCAAGGCCCCCGGCTTCGGTGACCGGCGCAAGGACAACCTGGGCGACATCGCCACCGTCACCGGCGGCCAGGTCATCAGCGAGGAGCTGGGCCGGCGCCTGGACTCGGTGCAGGTGTCGGACCTGGGCCGTGCCCGCAAGGTGGTGGTGACCAAGGAGGAGACCACCATCATCGAGGGCAGGGGCGAACCCGAGAAGATCCAGGAGCGCATTCGCTCCGTCAAGGCGGCCCTGGAGGAGGCCACCTCCGACTGGGACCGCGAGAAGCTGCAGGAGCGGCTGGGCAAGCTCTCGGGCAGCGTGGCCGTCATCAAGGTGGGGGCGGCCACCGAGGTGGAGATGAAGGAGAAGAAGCACCGGGTGGAGGACGCGGTGCAGGCCACCCGCGCCGCCGTGGAGGAGGGGATCCTGCCCGGCGGTGGCGTGGCCCTAGTCGCCGCCCAGGCTGCCCTCGATAACCTCAAGCTGGAGGAGGCCGACGAGCAGACGGGTGTGGCCATCCTGCGCCGCGCCCTGGAGGAGCCCCTGCGCCGCATAGCCATCAACGCCGGGCAGGACGGGTCCGTCATCGTCGAGAAGGTGCGCTCCCTGCCCAAGGGCCACGGCTACGACGCCGCCAAGGACGAGTTCGGCGACATGGTGCAGCGGGGCATTATCGACCCCCTGAAGGTGACCCGCTCCGCCCTGGAGAACGCGGTCAGCATCGCCGCCATGGTCCTGACCACCAACTGCCTGGTGGCGGAGCTGCCGGAGAAGAAGGAGAAGGAGCGGGTCCCCGAGTACTAGGCGGCGGAAGGGCGGGCCTGGCGCTCTGCCAGGCCTGCCCTTTTTCTTTTCGGCCGGGGGTGAAAGAATGCTCAGCGAGAACGGGGTGCTCATCGACCTGGGAGAGGTTCAGAAGGTGGTGGACACCTGCGACGTCTTCGCCATTGGCTTTCGCCTCTTTCCGCAGCGACTGCTGGTGGACACCCGCTACAACGAAGAGGAGGGCCCCCTGGTGTCGGTGGTGGAGCCTGTGGCCACGGTGGAGGAGCGCTTCTTCTGGCTGGGGCAGAAGCGGCCCCGCTTCGGCATGCCCGAGCGCTTCGCCTTCTTCGTCTGGCCCCATAGCGTGGCGATGCTGGAGGAGGTCGGCATCGGTCAGCGGCTGCGCGAACGCTGCCGCTCTCAGCGCTGGCCCTTGGCTGACGCCCAGGTGGACGAGGCGCTGGCCCAGCTGCGCGCCCTGGAGCGGCAAACGGTGCTGGACGCGGTGCGAGGCCGCAGGTGCTATACCCTCTGGCCCCGACGCTGAGGCCGATCCCTGTCGTATCATGGCTGCATGACCCGGGCCGTCTACGGCGCCGTGGACTTGGGGGGGACCAAGGTCCTGTCCCTGGTGGCCACTGACCGGGGAGAGGTGCTGGGCGAGGACCTCCGCCCGACCCGCGCCAGCGAGGGGCCGGAGGTCGTTCTCCAGCAGGTCGAGGCGTCCCTTCGGGCTGCTCTGGCCAGGGCTGGCGTCGCTCAAGGCGACCTGCAGGGGGTGGGCATCGCCTCTCCCGGGCCCCTGGACCTGGAGCGGGGCGTGGTGGTGAACCCGCCCAACCTTCCCGGCTGGGGCGAGTTTCCCCTGCGCAGATTGCTGGAGGAGCGACTGGGGCTGCCAGTGGCCCTGGAAAACGACGCGACCGCTGCCGCCATCGGCGAGCACGTGTTCGGGGCCGGCAAGGGTTCGCGGGACATGGTCTTCGTCACCGTGGGGACTGGCGTAGGCGGAGGCATCATCTGCGACGGCAGGCCCTATCGGGGCAAGGGCGGGGCCGCCGGCGAGCTGGGACACGTGGTGGTCCTGGCCGATGGCCCGCCCTGCGGCTGCGGCAACCGCGGCTGCGTGGAGGCGCTGGCCTCGGGCACCGCCATCGCCCGACGGGCACGGGAGCTGCTGGCCGCGGGGAAGGCGCCTGGTCTGGCGCAGCTGCTGTCCGAGGGCGAGGCACCCACAGCCGAGACGGTGCACCGGGCAGCGCTGGGCGGCGATGGGGACTGCCGTCAGCTGCTGGCCGAGGCGGGGCGCTACCTGGGGATAGGCCTGGCCAGCTACGCCAATGCTCTCGATCCCGAGCTGGTGGTGCTGGCGGGTGGCGTCCTGCGCGCGGGGGAGCTGTTCCTGGGCCCGGCCAGGGAGACCTTCCGGGCCCTGACGCTTCCCCAGGTGCGACGGGGCCTGCGCCTGGAGATGGGCCTGCTGGGGCCCAGGGCGGGTGCCCTGGGCATGGTCGCCATACTGGGGCAGCCCACCACCTACGCCTGGATGCGCCCCTGATGTGTTCGAGGGCTAGGCGCCCGCCCGGCGCCCTTCGCCCCGGCAAACAGGGCAGAGCTGCTGAAAGAGCTTGACGTTGCGGTAGCCGGGGCAGGTGGCATCGTGCAGGCGGCGCCACCACGGCTTCCTTTGCTGCTGGGACATGGCGTCCACCCCCTGCATCATCGAGGTGCCTCAAATATAGGGCATGGGCGTCCGCTGTCAAGGATGCCCCCGCGCCGGGCAGGGTATTGACGACAGGGCCGGCTCCTGCTATGCTCAGCTGCTAACTGAGACGAGGTATCAGTGATGCCGGCTCTGGAGGCCATCGAGGGCGCCCTGGCGGCGCGGGGATACCGGCTCACGCCGGCCCGGCGCGCAGTGTTGCAGGCCATCCTCAGCCGAGCAGAACACTTCACTGCCGAGGAGGTGATGCGCCAGACTTCCGCCGGTCGGGCCACGGTCTTCCGCACCGTCCGCCTGCTGTGCGACATGGGCATCCTCTGCCGCGTCCTGCTGGAGGACGGCCGCCTGCACTACCGGCTGTCGGATCACCGCCACCACCATCACCACCTGGTGTGCATGGGCTGTGGGCGCGTCCAGGACCTGGAGGAGTGCGCGGTGGGCGGTCTGGTGAGGGAGCTGGCCCGCAGCACCGGCTACGAGATCCAGGGGCACTGGCTGGAGTTCTACGGCCGCTGCCTCTCCTGCCGGCAGTCCGATGACCAGCGAGGTGAAGCGTGAGCGTTTTCCTTTGGCCGCGATTGATACTAGGTATCACCTGTGCCCTCCTGCTGCTGGCCGCCTGCGCCGGCGAGGAGGACGACCGACCCCTGGTGCTGGCCACCACCCCTGTCCTGGCCGACCTGGCCGTGCAGGTGGCGGGCGAGGCCCTGCGCGTCCAGTCCATCATGCCGGCCGATGCCGATCCTCACACCTTCGACATCACTCCCTCCCTCGCCCGTCACATCGGCCAGGCCCGTATCATCTTCGCCAACGGCTTCGGGCTGGAAGGCGCGCTCCTGGCAGCGGTGACGGCCAACAAGGCCCCGGACGCGAGGGTGATAGAGCTGGGGCCGCAGGCCGTCCAGCGGCTGGGACTGGAAGTATCGGCGGTCGAGGGGCATGACCACGAGGAGGAGGGCCACGACAGCCACGGCCCCGAGGGCGACCCCCATCTGTGGCTCGACCCAACGCTGGCCGTCCAGTATATCGACATCATGGCCGAGGAGATGGCCGCCCTGGACCCCGCCAACGCCGATGGCTATCGCCAGAGGGCACGGGACTACGTCCAGCAATTGCGCGCCCTGGACGACGAGATAGAGCGCCAGCTACAGCAGGTGCCGCCGGGGAGGCGCAAGCTGGTCACCAGCCACGCTGCCTTCCACTGGCTGGCCCGTCGTTACGGCCTGGAGGAAGTGGGGTACCTGGTGACCACTCCCGAAGCCGAGCCGGGGGCCGGCCAGGTAGCCGCCCTGCGCCAGCTCCTGCAGCAGGAGGGGGTTCCGGCCGTCTTCACCGAGCCCCAGCTGGAAGGGCCCGACCGGCTCCTGGCCCGCCTGGCCCAGGACCTGGGTCTGCGGGTGTGCACCCTTTACTCCGACGCTTTCGACGAGCGGGTGCGTTCCTACCTGGACATGATGCGGCATAATGGTCGGGAGCTGGCCCGCTGCCTGGGAGGGACGTGATGGCCCAGCCGGAGACGATGGCCCTGGAGGTCCGTGACCTCTGGACCGGCTACGACGGTGGCCCGGTCCTGGAGGGGGTCACCTTCAGCATCGAGAGGGGCTGCCTGGCGGGCCTCGTGGGACCCAACGGATCCGGCAAGAGCACCCTTCTGCGGGCCATCCTCGGGCTGCAGAAGCCCTGGCGGGGGCAGGTGCTGGCCTTCGGCGCCCGCCCCGACCGGCGCCGCCTGGGCTACATGCCTCAGACGGAGGCAGTGGACTGGGCCTTTCCCATCACCGTTTTTGAGGTGGCCCTCATGGGGCGCTATGGCCTGCTGGGCCCCTTGCGCCGACCCGGCCGCCGCGATCGTCAGGTGGCCTGGCAGGCCCTGGAAAGGGTGGGAATGGCCGACAAGGCCCGCCGCTGCATACGCGAGTTGTCGGGCGGCGAGCAGCGAAGGACCCTCATCGCCCGCGCTCTCGCCCAGGAAGCGGACTTGTTGCTGCTGGACGAGCCTTTCGCCGGGCTGGATGCCCCCGTCCAGCACGACCTTCTGCACCTGTTCCAAGAGCTGGCCTCCGAGGGGAAGACGCTGCTGGTGGCGACCCACGACCTGAGCTGCGTCGCCACCCACTTCGACCACGCCGTCTTCCTCAACCGGCGTGTCATCGCCTTCGGCCGTCTGGACGAAGTGCTGCGGGAGGACGTCCTGCGGGAGACGTACCGCCGGCACCTGCTGCTGATCCGCGAGGAAGGGAGGGTGTATGCTGACCATCCTTGACCCCTTGTGGGAGCCGTGGACGCTGGAGTTCATGCAGCGGGCGCTGGCGGCCGCCTGCCTGGCCTCGGTGGTGGCGGCGGTAGTGGGCTGCTACGTGGTCCTGAGGGGGATGGCCTTCCTGGGTGACGCCATACCCCACGCGACCTTCAGCGGCGTGGCAGCGGCCTTCTTGTTGGGGGGCAACCTGTATGTGGGTGGCACGCTGGCTGCCCTGGCTACGGCCCTGCTCATCGGCCTGCTGGGCCGTCGTGGCGTCCTGAAGCACGACACAGCCGTGGGCACCGTATTCGTGGCTGCCTTCGCCCTGGGAGTCCTCCTGGCCAGCCGCCGCAGCACCTACACCGTCGACCTGTTCGCCTTCGTGTTCGGCAATGTGCTGGCAGTGGGCTGGGAAGACGTTTGGCTCATGGCCGCCGTGGGTGGCCTGGTGCTGGCCCTGGTGTTCCTCTTCTGGAAGGAGCTGCTCATCGTCAGCTATGACCCCACCATGGCCAGCGCCCTGGGCGTCCCCGTGGAGCTGGCCCAGATGGGGATGCTGGCGCTGGTGGCCCTGACCACCGTCATCGCCCTGAAGGCGGTGGGCATCGTGCTGGTGGTGGCCCTGCTGGTGACGCCTGCCGCCACCGGCCAGCTGCTGGCCCGCAGCCTGGCGGGGATGATGGCTGTGGCGGTGGTGGCGGGGCTGGTCTCGTCCCTCACCGGCCTCTATGTGGCCTACTACGCCGACGTCTCGCCCAGCGCTGCCATCGTTCTGGTGGCCACGGGCATCTTCGCCCTGGCATTCCTCCTGAGGCGACTGCGGGCGGCTGCCCGTCGTGCCCTGCCGGAGGCCGCACCTTCTGGCCCGCCGTCCTAGAGTTGCCCGTCCCGGACCGTTGACCTTTGGCGGCCTTGGCGGTAAAGTAGCGCCGGCCTGCGGCACCGCTTCGCACCCTGCCCTACGAACTGCGCGAGGCGGACACAGGTAGCGCTGGAGGACGCATGCTCTTCATGGCCGTTCACCAGCACCCGCCCGAGCGGTGCCCGGCTGACGACCCGGCCCCGCTGCAACGGCTGACGGAAGAGGAGCACATGAGAGCGTCGGGGGTGAGGGTCCTGGGCAGCTATATCGCCCCACCCGAGCACGCTGCTTACTTCCTGCTGGAGGCGGACGACTACGCCCAGGTAGTCCGCTACTTCCGGCCCATAGGGAAGATCGGCACCCTGCGCATCGTGCCGGTGCTGGGCCTTCAGGAGGCCCTGCGGGTCCTGTCGGGCCACTGAGGCGCCTAGTAGGCGCTTTCCATGTATTCGGCGATGGACTGAAGCTCCAGCGACTCCACCGCTATTTCCGGGGCGTACACGATCTCGTCGGCGGCCCAGACCAGGGTCGGGCGCGCCTCCCTGGTGACCCCCAGCACCCCCTGCAGCACCCGACGCACATTGTCGTTGATGCGCAGGGTGTTGGGCTTGATGGGCTCCGCCAGCCGACCGTCGCGGATGACGAAGGAGTCGCCGATGACGGTGGCGGTGAAGTCGCCGGCCCGCAGGCCGTTCACGGGGTAGGTATACCAGATGCGACCGATGTAGAGGCCGTCGCCCACCAGCCGCAGCAGGTCCTCCCTGGACTCCACGTCGCCAGGGATGAGGACGTTGGTGGGATAGATGCCCGGCTGGGCGTCGAAGTGGCGCCCGCCCCCGCGGGCGAAGCGAAAGCCGTTCCTGGGCACCAGGGCATGGCGCCATTCCTGCGGGTCCACCCCCAGCTTCTCGCGGGCACGGGGGTCGCGCAGGATGCGCTGCGACTCGTACCAGTTGCAGAGCAGCCCCACCAGCACTCCGTCCCTTATCAGCTCGGTGCGGCCGGTGGGTAGCCCCTCGCAGGTGATGCCCTTGGACCCGGCCAGGCCCTGGGCGGCGCCGTCGTCCACCAGCGTGAACTTGGGGGAGGCCACCTGCTTGCCCAGTTGCCCCAGGAAGGGGCTGGCGGCGGCGTAGAAGGTTCCCAGGGAGAGGCCCGGCAGCACCAGGTTCTCCAGGATGTCCATCACCGCCTGGCGCCCCAGGACGACGCGGTAAGCCCCGCCGGGAACCCTCACGCCTCCCATGGCCCGCACGGCGTTCTCGGCCGCCTCGCGTCCAGCCTCGCCGGTGAAGCGATCCAGGTGGGTAGTGGCGTCATAGCCGGAGCCTTTGCCTCCTTCCGACTCCACCATGGCGGTGATGAAGGACATGATCAGGGTGGACTCGTCCGTCTGCACCTGGGGCATGGCGCTGGAGCAGAGGGCCACTCGCTCCTGCAACAGGGTGACGTCGCCCCCCAGGATGAGGGCCAGCTCCTCCGGGGAGCGGCCCAGGGCGGCCAGGGCCTCGGCGCTGCGGAAGGCCCTCAGGCCGGCCCGCACCACCCGCCAGCCGGCCTCTACCAGGTCGGCATCGGCCAGCTCCATAACGCGGGGGTCGTGGTAGTCCCGCAGACGACGCTCCTCGCCGGTGGGCCTGGGCAGGCTGACGAATTCCTGGTCGGCCACGGCAGCACGACGGGCCTTCTCCAGGGCGGAGCGCACTCCCTCCAGCGATATGTCCGATGGCTCGGAGCCGAAGCCTATGCGGCGCACCTCTCCCTCCCCGGCCTTGAAGACCACCTGGACGCCCACCCCGAAGTTCTCGATGGACTTGGGCTCCTCGACGCCGTTGCTGGGGATGTGGGATGTGTAGTTGAGCCGCGCGTGGAGGATGCCGTTGGCCGAGACGAAGACCTCGGCCTCCTCCACGTCTTCCTGGGCCATGAGGAAGGAAAGGGCTTCTCGCGCTGCCCTCTCCAGCTCCGACAGGGGCAACATGCTCCGCTCCTCACTCCTTATCTGAGGTGCCCTCTCAGCCCTTCACCACCTGTTGCAGGGCATCCAGGGCGGCCTGGTAGTTGGGCTCTTGAGTCACTTCGGGCACGATCTCCTTGTAACGGATGACCCCGTTGCGGTCGATGATCCAGACCGAGCGGGCCAGCAGCTTCAGCTCCTTGATGAGTATGCCGTACTTGAGGCCGAACTCCCTCTCCTGGTAATCGCTGAGAACTTTGATACGGTCGACGCCGTTGGCGCCGCACCAGCGCCGCAGGGCAAAGGGCAGGTCTACCGTCACGTTGGCGATGACCACGTCATCGGACACCTGGGTTGCCAGCTCGTTGAAGCGCTTGCCCTGCATGTCGCAGACGGGGGTGTCCTGAGAGAGGGCCACCGTCAGCAGCAGGGTCTTGCCGGCGAAGTCCTGCAGGGTCACCGGGCGCAACTCCAGGTCCACCAGGCGGAAGTCGGGGGCCTTGTCGCCCACCTGCAGGTCTGGCCCCAGCAGTGTCAGGGGATTGCCGCGGAAAGTCACCGCTCCCGGTCGTTCTTGCACCTGTGTCATGCCAGCACCTCCTCTGTCCTGTCCTACTGCCTGCCGCTCAGGCGGGCGCGGCTGCGCAGGGTGGGGCCGCCGTTGCTCATGCGCTTGGTCTGCATGGGCTGTCCCTTGCCGCAGTTGGGTATGGCGAAGAGGCGGAAATCGTTGCCTACGGCATCCACGTTCATGAAGAAGTCGCGGCTGTCGGACACCAGGCCACCGTCTCGAAAGAGCTGTCCCAGTTTGCCGTCGCGGATCTCGTAGACCTTCATGGCCGTGATGCGGAAGTTCTCCCGCGACTCGGCCACCGACGGGATGCGGTGCCCTACCACGTAATAGCCGCGGTCGACCTCACGGATGATGTCCTGCGGGTCACGGTCGCCGGGGGCGAAGGCGGTGTTGGACATGCGTATCAGCGGCACCAGGTAGGCATCGGTGGCCTTGTAGTGGCCGTTGGGCGTAGCGCCCACGATGGCCGCCATCTGGCGCGAGTTCAGGAACTCCTCATAGACGCCTTCGCGGATGTGATACACGCGGCGGGCAGGCGTCCCCTCGTCGTCGTAGAGATAATGGCCGAAGCCGTCGATGGTGGGGTCGGAGAAGGCCGAGAGGAGGGGCGAGCCGACCTGCCTGCCCACCTGGCTGTCGCGCAGCGTCTTCAGGAACCAGGAGCGGCCGGCGTAGCCCGTCTCCAGCTTCAGCGCCCGGTCCAGCTCCGAGGGGTGACCTACCACCTCGTGGCAGACCAGGGCGTTGTAGTGGGGGTCGGTGACCACCACCACCTCCTTGTCGGTGGCGGGCAGGGGCGGCGCCGAGGCCAGCTCCACCGTGTCCCGGGCCAGGGCCAGCGAGAACTCGTCCAGGGGTGGGAAACGGATGAAGGGCTCGTCCACCCCGCGAGTGATGACCTCCCACCCGCGTTGGTGGCCGGTGAAGTCGTAGAGCTCCTGATGGGCATCGGGTCCCTGGGCCACCACGAAGCAGGTGCCCTGGGTGATGGCCCAGGTCTGGTCTATGTTGGCCCCTTCGGAGCTGACGAACAGGATGCGCTCCAGGTGGGTCTCGGCGCCGATGTAGTTGTAGACCACCTGGGGGCCTATTCCCTGCACCCTCCGAGACACGTCGCGGACGTAGGCTACTACCTCGGCCAGGGGGACCTGGCGGGGGTCTATCTCGTAGCGGGCGGGCACCGTGTCGGTGCGGATCTCGATGGGCGCCAGGGACAGGTCGTACAGGCTCCTGCCCAGGTCGGGAAACTCGTCGCGCGCGGCGGCCTTCTGGCGGGCGTTCCACAGGGCTCGCTCGTAGGCGTGGTCTAGGCCCTCGCGCAGGCGCTCCAGCAGTTGGGGAAGGTCACGAGCGCCCAGCTGCTGGCCGAAGTAGCCTGCCGCCGCCGCCCTCTCGCCGGCGATGGCCCGCACGCCGAAGGAGAGGCCATAGTCCTCGGCGCTGAACTTGTCCATCCCGTTTTCGGCCACGGCCGCCTTCCCCTCGCTGACCTCGATGCGCACGTCCGCGTAGCGGCAATGGGCCTTGCTGCGCGGATAGGAGAGCAGCAGCTCGTGGACGGCGGCCCGTACCTGGTCGATCAGCCCGATATCAGGTCGTTGCGGCATGGTCGTCCTCTGCGGGTGCTCTGGGGCCATTGTAGCCTCGCCTCTTCGCCTCGGTCTAGGCGACGCAGATGACGAAAGGCTCTGCCGGTGATAACCTGCCCTGCAGCCGGGACTTGGCAGGGAAGCGTCATGCCCACGGAGCGCGCCCAGGGCTGGGGACTCTTGGCCAGCGTCAATCTGATGTTCCTGTCCCAGGTGGCATCTTACGGGCTGGCCTTCGTGGTGCGCGCGGTGCTGGCCCAGGCCCTGGGGGACGAGGGGCTGGGCACCTACTCCCTGTTCTACACCTCGGTGCTGGTGGCGGCAGGACTGGCTAACCTGGGGGTGGGGCCGGCCAGCGTCTTCTATCTGAACCGCGGCGCCTACTCGCTGGAGCGGCTCCTAGGCGGCGCGACCTTCCTTTGGGCTTCGGTGGCTGTCCTGTGGGCGCTGGGGGTGGCCCTCTTCGGCGTGTTGTACGGCCCCGATGCCTTCGTCAGCGGCCGTGCCTTCTGGCTCTACGCCCCTGCTGTGCCAGCGGTGGTGGCCTACCTGTTTCTGGTCGCCTTTCTGCAGGGACAGCACCGCTTCGGAGCCATCTTCCTCGCCGGCGCTTCCCAGGGGGTGTCGTCGGTAGCCTCTTTGGGGACGCTGTGGGCGCTGGGGCGCCTCGACCTGTTCGGCGCCGTGGCCTCCTGGGTGGGGTCCTTCGTCCTGGCCGATGCGATAGCCTTTGTGCTTCTGCGACCCTGGCGTCTCCACTGGCGGGAGGTCATCCAGAGGCCCTGGCAGGCCCTGCGAGACCAGATTCGTTATGGTGTCCAGGGACAGCTGGGGAACCTGGCCCAGCTCCTCAATTACCGGCTGGACCATTACCTGGTGGGCGCCTTCGCCGGGCGGGCTGCCGTGGGCCACTACACGGTGGCCGTGGGCCTGGCCGAGAGCCTCTGGTGGCTGGCTAGCGCCGTCTCGTATGTGCTTCTGCCACGCCTGTCGGGCATGGGGCAGCGGGAGGCGGCGGCCCTGGCCCAGGCGGGAGCGCGCAACACCTTTCTGGTCAGTCTGCTGGGTGCCGTCGCCCTGGCCGGCCTCTCGCCGGTGCTGGTCACCGTCGTCTTCGGCAGCGAGTTCCGGGCGTCGGTGCTGCCTTTGGCCCTCTTGCTGCCGGGGGCTCTGGCCAATGGCGTGACCATCGTCCTGGGCTCATACCTCTACAGCCGTGGCCGACCCCTCTACCAGACGGGGGCGGTGCTGGTGGCCCTGCTGGCCACGGTCGTCCTGGACTTGGCCCTCATCCCCTGGCTGGAGGTGCCAGGGGCGGCCATCGCTTCCTCCCTGGCATATAACACTGGGCTGGCAGCTGCACTCTACTTCTACAGGAGAGTCTCCGGCCGCTCCCTCTCAGACCTGCTAGGCCCCAGCGCCGGTGACCTGGAGATGATGCGAGAGCTGTGGCTGGCGCTGTGGAGACGGTTGCGGGCGCGGCCGGAGCCGTGAGGGGGGCCTTCGGCCGCAATGAAGGCTCCGCCATGGGAGGAGATATGCAGACGGACAGGCTGCGCCGTTTCCAGGGCTGCCTGGTGGGGCTGGCGGTGGGAGATGCTCTGGGCATGCCAGTGGAGGGGTTACCGAGACACGAGATAAGGCAGCGCTACGGCGTCCTGAGGGAGATGGTGGACGGCTGGCTGCCAGCCGGCTCCACCACCGACGACACCGCTCAGGCCCTCGCCCTGGCCGAGAGCCTGGCCGAGGTGGGGCATTTCGATGCCGACGACTTCGTGGTGCGCCTCCTGACATGGTTCCGTGGCAACCCGCCCGACGTGGGCGTCCATACCCGCCGCGTGCTGGAGCTGATCGACCAAGGGGTACACTGGCGCGAGGCCGTCGAGCGGGTGGAGATGCAGCATGCCCCCTTCACTGCCGGCAACGGCTCCCTGATGCGCTGCGCGCCCATCGCCCTGCGCTATTATCGCGATGTCGACGCCGTCATCGGCTACAGCCACGAGCAGTCCCGGGTCACCCACCCCAACCACCTGGCGCGGGCTGCCTGCGCCTTCTTCAATGTGGTGCTGGCGCGTGTGCTAAGGGGCGAGGACAGGGAAGCGGCGGTAGGCTACGCCATGGAGGTCCTCTCTCACTCGCCAGCCGAGCTGCTGGAGCGGGTGTGGTCGGTGCCCTTCAAGGACGAGGACGAAGTGGGCACCAGCGGGTTCGTGCTGGACACCCTCGAGTGTGCCCTGTGGGCCTGGTGGCACCATGACAGCTTCTACGATGCCCTGGTGGCGGTGGTGAACCTGGGGGGTGATGCCGACACTAACGGCGCTGTAGCCGGTGCCCTGGTGGGCGCCCACCTGGGGCTGGAGGCGGTGCCGGGCCTGTGGGCGAGCCGCGTGCCCGACGTGCCCCGCTGCCTGGAGCTGGCCGAACGCCTCTTCCGCCTGGCCGAGGCCGGCAGCTAGACGTCCACCCCCAGGCCCCGCAGGGCGGCCACGGTGGTGGGGACGTCGCCGCGGTGGAGGACGGCATGGAAGCCCGCCTGTCGCGCTCCCTGCACGTTCTGCAGCAGGTCATCGATGTGCAGGCAGCGCTGAGGAGGCACGCCCATGCGCTCGGCGGCGGTGAGGAAGATGCGCGGGTCGGGCTTGGCTATGCCCACTCGCGCCGAATTGACCACCACCTCGAACAGGTCGGCGATGCCGTTGGCGGCCAGCAGATCCCGCTCGAGACGGGGGGTGGAGTTGGAGATGAGGCCCACCCGGTAGCGGCCACGCAGCTTCCGCACCAGGTCCAGCATCTCCTCGTCCAGTTGCCGCCAGACGATCTGCCACTCTTGAGTGATGCCCTCGATGGGGCGGCCGGCCATCTCCTCCAGCTTGCGCAGGACGGCCCGCAGCCACTCCTCCTCGGGGAGGCGGCCCGTCTCGGCCTCGACCCATTCGGGGATGCCGTATAGGGCGTCCAGCAGGCCGCCCCGAGGGAGTCCATACTTCTCTTCCAGGGCGCGGGTGTGCTCCCGGTCCAGCCTGGCTATGACGCCGCCGAAGTCGAAGAACACTGCCTCGATCATTCCGCTTACGATGATGTCAGCCCTTCGCCCACTTCGTCCAGGGGTCTCAGTAGGCCTGGTAACGGTGGGCGATGGGCAGCCGCCAGTCGCGCCCGAAGGCGCGGGGCGTTATCTTGATGCCCGGGGGCGCCTGCCTGCGCTTGTATTCGTTGCGGTCCACCATGCGCAGGACGCGGGCCACGGTCTCGTAATCGTAGCCCAGGGCCACGATCTCCTCGATGCTCTTCTCCTGCTCGACATAGGCCTCCAGGATGCCGTCCAGGACGTCGTAAGGGGGAAGGGTGTCCTGGTCCACCTGGCCGGGCTTCAGCTCGGCGGATGGGGGCTTAGTGAACACCTCCTCGGGTATCACGGGCGAGACGGAGTTGCGGTAGCGGGCCAGGCGGTAGACCAGCGTCTTGGGCACGTCCTTGATGACCGCGAAGCCGCCGGCCATGTCCCCGTAAAGGGTGGCGTAGCCGGTGGCCAGCTCCGACTTGTTGCCGCAGGTAAGCACCAGGGCGCCGAACTTGTTGGACAGGGCCATGATGATGTTGCCGCGGATGCGGGCCTGGACGTTTTCCTCGGCCACCCCAGGCTCGGTGCCGGCGAAGGCGGGCGCCAGCATGTCCAGATAGGCCTGGTGGGCCGGCTCGATGGGAATGATCAGGAAGCGGATGCCCAGGTTCTGGGCCAGCGCCTTGGCATCGCGAATGGAGCCCTCCGACGAATAGCGCGAGGGCATGCTGACTCCGGTGACGTTCTCGGCGCCCAGGGCGTCAGCGGCAATGCAGGTCACCAGGCTGGAGTCTATACCCCCTGACATAGCCACCAGCGCCTGACGGAAGCCCGTCTTGGTCACGTAGTCGCGGGTGCCCAGCACCAGCGCCTGGTAGACCTCGGCCTCGCCATCGGGCGCCGGGGCGATACGCGTCTCCAGGGGCGGCTTGTCTTTCACGAAGGGCTCCGACGAAAGGTGGTGGGTGGGCACCTGCAGGTCCGCCTGACGCCGTTCCCGCCGACGACGCGGGTCGTGCAGGCGCATGCGCACCACCTCGGCCACGTTCAGGTCGCACACCAGCAGCTCCTCCTGGAACATGGCCGCTCGCGCCAGCAGGTGCCCCTGGGCGTCCAGGACCATGCTGCCGCCGTCGAACACCAGCTCGTCCTGCCCCCCCACCTGGTTTACATAACAGACCGCCACGCCGTAGTCGGAGGCACGGGTGGCCAGCATCTGCTGGCGGAAGATCCGCTTGGCCCGGTGGTAGGGAGAGCCGTTGATGTTGACGATGACCTGGGCGCCCGCCAGGGCCTGGCTGCGGGTGGGGTCGCCAGGATACCAGATGTCCTCGCAGATGCTCACGCCCACTGCCACGCCTGCCACGGTGAACACGGGCGACTCGCGCCCGGCCTGGAAGTAGCGCTCCTCGTCGAACACCCCGTAGTTGGGCAGGTGCTGCTTGTGGTAGACGGCCGCCAGGCGGCCGTCGTGGATGATGGCGGCGGCGTTGTAAATGTCGTCGTCCAGCTCGCCCCGTCCGGCTGGATGGTCCACGAAGCCCACCACGGCGGTGATGCCGCGGCAACCAGCTACCACCTCCTGCAGGGCCTCCAGGTTGTCGCGCACGAAGCGCGGGCGCAGCAACAGGTCCTCCGGCGGGTAGCCGGTGATGGCCAGCTCGTGGAAGGCGACGATGTCCACCCCGAGGCGACGGGCCTCGTCCACGTAGCGCAGGATCTTGCGGACGTTGCCATCCAGGTCGCCGACGGTGGTGTTTATCTGGGCCAGCCCGATGCGAAGGCTGCGCAAAGCTCTCCCCCTCGCTGTCCCAAAGGTAGCATCGGCCCGCCTCCCGGTCAATTTGATGGGGGAACCGCCAGGCCCGACCCGACGTATAGACCGGTGAGGCGAATGGTGATAGCCTTCACGATGGGAGTGGCGGTGTGAGGAAGCTGCTGGCGGTATCCCTGCTGTTCGTTGCCTTCCTGGCAGCTGCCTGCGGCGGTGGCCAGGAAGCCCCCGACCCCAGCGATCCCGGCTTCTGGCGCGTGACCTTGCGCCAGGCCGACGTCTCGCCGGTGCTGGTGAACCATGCGCTGGCGGTAGGCGAGAACCGCCTGCAGGTGGGCCTGCTGGACCGTCAGCAGTCGCCGGTCCTGGGCGCCCTCGTTCGGTTCCAGCTCTACGACCTCAACGGCGAGGCGCCGGCCCGCCTGGGTGAGGCCGAGGCGCGCTTTGTCTCCCTGCAGCGGGGCTTCGTGGACGAGGAGCGTCACGAGCACGTCCACCTGGGAGAGAGCGGCGTCTACGTCGCCGAATTCACCTTCGAAGCGCCCGGGAACTACGGTCTGGCCATCTCCGGGACCCTGGCCGATGGCAAGCGTTTCGGCCCCCTTCCCTATGTGTTCAATGTTCTGGAGCGCACGCCCGAGCCTATGGTGGGGGACCCGGCGCCCCCCAGCCGTCAGCCGACCATCGCCCAGGTGGGCGACATCGGGCAGCTGACCACCGACCTGGATCCCGTCCCCGACTTCTACACCATGACGGTGGCTGAGGCGGTGCGCTCCGGTAGGCCTACGGTCGTCGCCTTCACCACGCCTGCCTTCTGTCAGAGCCAGATCTGCGGGCCGGTGCTGGACAGCGTGGTCAAGCCTCTGTACGAGCGCTACCGCGGTCAGGCCAACTTCATCCACATCGAGCCTTACCGGCTGCAGGAGGCCAGGGAGGGCATCGGTCTCTGCCCGGTGCCCATCTTCAACCGCGAGATGGCCCGTCAGGGCCAGGGGGTGGGCAGGTGTCCGGCGGTGCCTGCCGAGCAGCTCCCGCCCGCCAACGAGAGCTGGAACCTGGAGACGGAGCCCTGGGTGTTCGTCATCGACCGTCAGGGACGCGTTGCAGCGAAGTTCGAGGGCATCGTCTCTGCCGAGGAGGTGGAGGCCGCCCTGCGGGCCGTCCTGGGTCGCTGACGCCCCGCACAGGGCACCCGATTGCCGCCTTCGGGCACGGGCGTTGGCGCTATAATTGGACGTGCAGCGCACCGAGAGGGGGTAAAGGCATGCTGGCCCACGAGACGCGGCAGGTGCTGGAGGCGGCGCGGCAGGCCTGGTCCCAGGGGCGTCGGGTGGCCCTGGCCACTGTGGTCCGGGTCTACGGGTCCGCCTACCGTCGCGAGGGTGCCAAGATGCTGGCCCACGAGGACGGCTCCACCACCTGCATGATCTCCGGCGGCTGTCTCGAGCCAGAGGTGGTGGAGGTGGCCAGAGGAGTGCTGGCCAGCGGGTCTCCGCGTCTCGTGCGCTACGACCTGGACGAAGACGTCATGTGGGGACTGGGGCTGGGCTGCGGCGGCTCCGTGGAGGTGTACATCGAGCCTCTCGAGGAGGGGTCCCTGCTGGCCCGGTGGCTGGAGCTGCAGGCCGAGGGAGAAAGCGCCGTCCTGGTGACCGCCATCGAGGGCGCCGCCGGGCGGCTGCTGCTACGGGAGGACGGCCCGCCCGAGGGGGAGCTGTCGCCCGAGGGGCTGACTCAGGCGGCCCTGGAGGCGGCCGCCGGGTTGCTGGACGAGTCGTCGCCCCGGGCACGTCTGCAGACGGTGGACGGCGCCCGGGTCTTTCTGGACGTGAGCGTGCCGCCGCCGGAACTGGTGGTCTTCGGCGCCGGGCATGACGCCATCCCCCTGGTGGCCCAGGCCCTGGGCCTGGGGATGCGGGTCACAGTGGTGGACGCCCGCCCCGCCTATGCCACGGCCGAGCGCTTTCCGGGTGCCCGCATCGTCCTGGCCCATCCCCAGGACTTGCCCGAGCGGGTGCGTCTCACCCGCCACTCCTATGTGGTGATCATGAACCACCACCTACAGCGCGACCAGGCCTGCCTGGCCTACGTCTTGGATTCGCCAGCGCCTTACATCGGCGTGCTGGGCCCCCGAAGCCGCTTCGAGCGGTTGCTGGAGGGGCTGGCCAGGGAAGGCCGCCAGATAACGCCCGAGGCGCTGGCGCGGGTCCGCAGCCCGGTGGGGCTGGACATCGGTGCCGAGGCCCCCGAAGAGGTGGCCGTCAGCATCCTGGCCGAGGTGCTGGCAGCGCAGAGGGGCTTTTCGGGCGGGCCGCTGCGGGAACGCCAGGGCCGCATCCATCAGCCCCAGCGGGCCTGACGCATCAGGGCGCCGCCGACCGGTTGGCCCCGGCCCGGCGGGGCGCCCTAGTGGCGGGGAGCTCTTTCAGACGATACGCCAGCGCCTCCAGGCTGGCCAGGCTGTCGGCGGGCAGAAAGTCGTCCACGTAGGGCAGGGCCGCCTGCATCCCCCGTGTCAGAGGCTGGTAGCCGGGAAGCCCCAGCAACGGGTTCAGCCACAGCAGGCGGTGGCAGCGCTTCTGAAGGCGCTCCATCTCTGCCGCCAGCAGCTCCGGCTGGCCCTGGTCCCAGCCGTCGCTGATGATGATCACCACCGCGCCCCGCCCCAGCACCCGCTTGCCCCAGTGGCGGTTGAAGGCATGGAGGCACTGGCCGATGCGCGTCCCGCCCGACCAGTCCGGCACTGTGCGCCCCATCTCAGCCAGGGCCAGGTCGGGGTCACGCAGGGCCATCAGCGCGGTGACGCGGGTGAGGCGGCTGCCGAACAGGAACGCTTCCAGGGGCTGGCCGCTGCGGGCCAGGGCGTGCAGGAAAAGGAGGAGCATACGAGTGTAGCGCTCCATGGAGCCGGAGATATCGGCCAGGACTACCAGCCGTCGTGGCCTGGGCGAAGGCTCTCGCCAGGCCAGCGGCAACGGCTCCCCGCCATAGCGAAGGCTGCGCCGCAGTGTGCGGCGCAGGTCGGGACGGCCAGAACGTCTGGCGGGGCGCAGTCGCCGGCTGCGGCGGAGCGGCAGCGACCAGCGCAGGCCTCGCACCAGGCGGGCCAGCAGCTCCAGCTCCTCCGGTGTGCACTCATCGAAGCGGCGGCGGCGCAGCACTTCCAGAGGACTGTAGCTGAAGGAGCGGTCAGCCATGGGCGGCCCCCCGTCCTCCTGCTCCACGTGGCGGGGAGGCACCAGCGGCGCCTGGCCCGGCAGGGGACGGCTCCGGCCGGGACTCCACGCGTCGTTCGCTCCCCCTGTCGGGGCATCTCTCAGGCCCTGCCCGAAGAAGCGGTCGAAGAGGCGTTCGAAGGTGACGATGTCCTCCTGACGACATACCAGAGTGGAGCGGGCAGCCAGACGGAAGGTCTCGCGGTCCAGGTCAGGGAGGAGCTCCAGGGCACGGGCCAGGGCCGTCACCTGATCGGTGGTGACCGACACCCCTTCCTGGCGCAGGGCGCGAGCGAAGCGCACCAGCTGGGCGAGGGGGTCGCCGGCCATTTCAGGACAGGGCCTCGGGACGGGCGAGTGCCCGCTCCAGCAGGCCCTGCTTCAGCTCCTCCTTCACCCGCTGCAGGTCGTCGTGGTACTTGAGCAGGGTGCCCAGGGTCTCCTCTACCAGGGCAGTGGTCAGGGTGCCGCTGTCCAGGGCCAGCAACGCCGCCGCCCAGTCCAGCGTCTCGGCCACCCCGGGCGCCTTGTAAAGGTCCAGCTCGCGCACTGCCTGAGCGAAGGCTACGACCTGCCTGGCCAGACGCTCCGGCGCCCCAGGGACCTTGGCCAGCACGATAGCGTACTCCTTCTCAAAGGAGGGGTAATCTATCCAGCAGTAGAGGCAGCGTCGCTTCAGGGCGTCGTGCACCTCGCGGGTGCGGTTGGAGGTGACCACCGCCACTGGCGGCACCTGGGCGCGAATCGTCCCTAGCTCGGGCACCGTCACCTGCCAGTCGCCCAGCAGCTCCAGCAGGAAGGCCTCGAACTCCTCGTCGGCCCTGTCCAGCTCGTCGATGAGCAGCACGGGGGCCTGACCATCGCTGGCCTCCAGTGCCTGTAGCAGGGGGCGTCTCAGCAGGAACTCGGGGCTGAAAATGTGGCGACGGATGCGCTCGCGGTCCCGCTCGCCGGCCGCCTCCAGCAGACGCACCTCCAAGAGCTGACGGGCGTAGTCCCACTCGTAGACGGCGCTCTGGAGGTCCAGGCCCTCGTAGCACTGGAGGCGGATGAGGCGAGTGCCCAGGGCTTGGGCGAGGGCCAGGGCCACGGCGGTCTTGCCCACGCCCGGCTGCCCCTCCAGGAAGAGGGGCCGTTCCAGCTTCAGGGCCAGGTAGATGGGCACTGCCAGGGATCGGTCAGCGATGTAGCCCACCGACTCCAGGGCAGCTGCCACCTCGTCCGGAGAGGCGAAACGATCGCCGGGGCGCAGGACGTGACCCTCCATACACCCCAATTATGGCACAGGGGCCTCGGGGGGCCACAGGGCCAGGGCCACGGCTAGGCCGTGGCCCTCTGCCAGGCCCGCAACAGGGCACGACGACACAGGGCCTGGCACAGGGCAGCCCGGTACTCGGCAGAGGCGAAGGGGTCCGAAAGGGCATCCTGCGGATCGAAGGCCCCCTCCACTGCCGACCGCACGGCTGTCTCGTCCAGTGGCCGGCCCGTCAGGCGCTCCTCCACGGGGCGGGCGCGAAAGGCGCTCTGGGCCATGCCGGTAACGCCCACCCGCACCTGGCGGGCGGTGCCGCCCTCGGCCTGCACCACAGCCGCCACCCCCACCACGGCGTAGCCCGAAGCGGGGTGGGGAAACTTCTCGTAGGCCCAGCCCCAGCCTCGCCCCAGGGACGGGATATGGACTTCCGTCAGCACCTCCCCCTGCTCGAGGGCAGTGGTGAAGAGGCCCTGGAAGAAGCCATCGGCTGGGATGCTGCGCTCGCCCCTGGGCCCGACGGCCTTGATGGTGGCCTCTAGGGCCAGCACAGCGGCCGGGTAGTCGGCGCCCGGGTCGGCGTGGGCCAGGGAGCCCCCTATGGTTCCCCGGTTGCGGACGGGCGGGTCGGCCACGTGGGAGGCCACCTCCGCCAGCAGGGGCAGCTCCGAGAACTCGATCTCGCGGTGGGTAGTCATGGCGCCGATGGCCCAGCCCCCGTCCCGGCGGCGAATCCCCTTCAGCTCGGATATGCGGCCGATGTCGATGAGGGCCGGGGGCGAGGCCAACCGCAGCTTCATGGCCGGCAGAAGCGAGTGGCCGCCTGCCAGGAGGCGAGCCTCCGGTTCCCGCTGCAGCAGGGAGATGGCCTCGGCCACTGAACCGGCACGGTAGTAACGAAAGCTGGGCGGGTACATGACCTTCCCTCCTGTGCCTATCGTGCCCGGGCTTCCTGGATCGCTCTCCAGACCCTCGGCGGCGTCAGGGGAATGTCCAGGTGACGGATGCCCAGGGGCGAGAGGGCGTCCACTACGGCGTTGACGATGCACGGGGTGGCGGCGATGGTCCCCGCTTCGCCGATGCCCTTGGCTCCCAGCGGGTTGTGGGGGCAGGGGGTCACCTGCACGTCCGTCTCGAAGGAAGGGAGGTGGCTGGCCCTGGGCAGGGCGTATTCCATGAAGGAGACAGCCAGGGGCGTGCCGTCGTCATCGAAGCGTCCCCACTCAAGGAGCGCCTGCCCGATGCCCTGGGCGATGCCGCCGTGTACCTGCCCCTCGAACACCAGCGGGTTGATGATGTTGCCGGCGTCATCCACAGCGACGTAGCGCAGCACCTTCACCTGGCCCGTCTCGGGGTCCACCTCCACCATGGAGATGTGGGTCCCGAAGGGGAAGGTGAAGTTCTCGGGGTCGTAGAAGGCGGACGCCTCCAGGCCCGGTTCCATCCCTTCGGGCAGGTTGTGGGCCAGATAGGCCTGCAGGGCGACGGCAGCCCAGTCTACGGCCCGGTCGGGCACCCCGCGGACGTAGAACCTGCCTTCCCGCAGCTCCACGTCCTCAGGGGCCGCTTCCAGCAGGTGGGCGGCGATGCGTCGCGCCTTGTCCTTCACCCTGTCCAGCGCCCGCACGATGGCGCTACCGCCCACAGCCAGGCTGCGGCTGCCGTAGGTGCCCATACCCATGGGTATGGCGGCGCTGTCGCCGTGGACTATCTCCACGTCGTCCAGCGAGATGCCCAGCTCCTCGGCCACGATCTGGGCGAAGGTGGTCTCATGGCCCTGGCCGTGGCTGTGGGCTCCCGTCAGCACCGTCACCCGTCCGGTGGGGTGCACTCGCACCAGGGCGCTCTCCCAGAGCCCTGCCTGGGCGCCGAGCTGTCCCACCAGCTTGGAGGGGGCGAAGCCGCAGGCCTCGATATAGCAGGAGATGCCAATGCCTACATAGCGGCCCTGCCGGCGTGCCTCCTCCTGCTGTCGGCGCATGCCCTGGTAATCGGCCAGGGCCAGGGCCTTGTCGAGGGCGCCCGGGTAGTTGCCCGAGTCGTAAACCACCGCCACCGACGTCTGATAAGGGAATCGGTCCGGGGGCACGAAGTTCCTGCGTCGGAACTCGGCCGGGTCCAGGCCCAGCTCGCGGGCGGCCACGTCCATGAGCCGCTCGATCAGGTAACAGGCCTCGGGGCGGCCGGCACCGCGGTAGGCGTCGGTGGGTGGAGTGTTGGTGTAGGCCCCCACCACCTCGGCGTATATCTGCGGTATCACATACTGGCCCGAGAGGAGGGGAATGTAGGCCCAGGTAGGGATGGCCGGCCCCAGGGTCGAAAGGTAGGCCCCGAGGTTGGCCACCGTCCGCACCCGCAAGGCGGTGATGCGTCCGTCGGCGTCCAGGGCCACCTCGGCTATGGTGTGGTGGTCGCGACCATGACGGTCGGAGAGGAAGCTTTCGCTGCGCTTCGCCGTCCACTTGACGGGCCGGCCCAGGCGGCGGGCTGCCCAGGCCACGATGCACTCCTCGTTGTAGAGGGGGATCTTGCTGCCGAAGCCTCCTCCCACGTCGGGGGCGATGACCCTCACCTTGTGCTCGCCGATCCCCAGCACAAAGGCCGAGAGCAGCAGCCGTATCAGGTGCGGGTTCTGGGAGGTGAGCCAGAGGGTGAGATGGTCGGTGGCGGGGTCGTAGCTGGCCAGGGCCGCCCGCGGCTCGATGGCATTGGGCACCAGTCGCTGGTTGACCAGCTCTAGCCGCACCACATGCTGAGCGGCAGCGAAGGCTGCATCTACCGCTGCCTGGTCTCCGAAGGGGAGGCGGAAGGCCACGTTGTCGGGGACCTCGTCGTGCACCGACGGGGCCCCTGGCTGAACCGCCTTGGTGGCATCGCCCACGGAGGGCAGCGGCTCGTAGTCCACTTCCACTGCCTGGGCGGCGTCCTCGGCGCCATAGCGGTCTTCAGCGATGACAACTGCCACTACTTCGCCCGCATAGCGCACGCGGTCCCGGGCCATGATCGGGTGGGGCACCGCTTTCAGGTCGGGCACCAGCCATCCCACCGGGTTGGGGTTGACGCCCTCCAGGTCCCTGGCGGTGAAAACGGCCAGGACCCCGGGCATGGTCATGGCCCGCTGGGTATCGATGGAGCGTATGCGGGCGTGAGGATAGGGGCTGCGCACCATGGCGGCGTAGACGGTGCCCGGCGGCGCCAGGTCGTCCACGTAAGTCCCGCGTCCGGTGAGAAAGCGCGGGTCCTCCTTGCGCTTGATGGCAGCGCCGATGTAGCGGCGGCCCGTGGCCTGGACCATCCTATCTCCTCCCTCGCACCGTTAGCGGGTGCCCCGCATCTTCTCGGCGGCGTAGAGGACTGCTTGGACGATGTTGTGGTAGCCCGTGCAGCGGCAGTAGTTCCCCTCCAGGGCGTGTCGGACATCCTCCTCGCTGGGGTCGGGACGCCGCGAAAGCAGGTCGTAGGCGGCCATGATCATGCCCGGCGTGCAGAAGCCGCATTGCAGGCCGTGCTTCTCCCAGAAGGCCTCCTGAAGGGGGTGGAGCTGTCCGTCTCTGCCCAGCCCTTCGATGGTCGTCACCTCACAGCCGTCGGCCTGGACGGCCAGCACGGTGCAGGACTTGACGGCCTGGCCGTCCAGCAGCACGGTGCAGGCGCCGCACTGGCTGGTGTCGCAGCCCACATGAGTGCCAGTGAGGCGCAGGACGTCCCGCAGGTAGTGGACCAGGAGCAGGCGGGGCTCCACCTCGTGTCGGTGCTGCACGCCGTTCACTGTAACGGTGATGGGCACCTTGTCGGCCATGCTGACCTACCTCCCCGGCTCGCCCTCAAGGGAAAGCGACGGCGCCCGTGCGTAGTAGGTGGCACCGGGCGCCGTCTCCCCTGACACCTGTAGCCTCTCGCGACCGGAAGCGGGCCGCAAAGCGGGTCACCCGCTAGCCTTTAGAAGGTGCCCCCATGTTATGCAAGGGTCTGGGGCCTGTCAAGGGCGACCCAGCTCGGGCTAGGTTCGGCCCCGCAAACGCGGGTCCAGCTCGTCGCGGAGGGCGTCGCCGGCCAGGTTGAAGGCCAGCACAGCTATGGTTATCGCCAGGCCGGAGAAGAGGGCCTCCCACGGGTGGCTGTCCAACTGGTTGCGGCCCGTGTTGACCATCTTCCCCCAGGTGGTCTGGTCGGCTGGCCCCAGTCCCAGGAAGGAGAGGCCTGCCTCGGCCAGGATGTAGACGCCGATGCTGATGGAGAATATCACTACCATGGTGGCCAGCACGTTGGGCAGTACATGACGGAACATGATGCGCAGCGGCCCGGCCCCGGCCGCTCGCGCTGCCTCGACGAAGGTGCTGGCCGACACGCTGAGCACCACCGAGCGCATCACCCGTGTGGAGTATGCCCAGCCCAGGAAGCCCAGGGCCACCACCGTCAGGGCCAGGTTGGGTTCCTCCAAGACGGATACCAATAGCAGGAGCAACACCAGCGGCGGGAAGGCCTGGACTCCGTCCACGACCCGCTGCAGGAAGAAGTCTACCCTCCCTCCGAAGTAGCCGGAGATGAGGCCGGTTATGGTGCCGCTCAGCACCGAGATGAGGGAGGCGCCGAAGCCGATGATGACCGCCAGTCGCGCCCCTACCACGATACGGGCGTAGATGTCCCTGCCGTACTGGTCGGTGCCCAGCCAGTGCTTCCAGCTGGGCGCCTGCCAGCGGTCCAGGATGAAGGGGCTGCCCAGGTTGGGGTTGCGGGCAATCTCCAGGGCGCTGGCGTTGGGGTTGAAGTCCGGGTTGGGACGCTGGAACTGGTGGTTCTCGTCGTAGCGCTTGATTACGGGCGACAGGGCGGCTACCGCCAGGATGAGCAGCACCAGCACGAAGCCGAGGGTGCCCAGCTTGTTGCGGCGGGCCACCGCCCAAAGCCGACGCAGGGTGGTGCGGTAGGTGGGCAGGGGCACCTCTCCCCGCAACGGGGGTGCCGCCAGCTCGTCTACTCGTGCCATCGCTCCACTCCCTCAGTCGGCGTAACGGATGCGCGGGTCCAGCCAGGCATAGGCGATGTCCACCAGCAGGTTCACCGTCACCACCACGAAGGCGATGATGACCACCGTCCCCTGGAAGGGAGGCAGGTCTCGCAGGATGAGGCGAGTGTAGAGAAAGCGCCCCACCCCGTCGATATTGAACATGTTCTCGAGGATGATCTGGCCGCTGACGATGCCGGCGATGGAGAACCCCATCACCGTCAGCACCGGCAGCATGGCGTTCTTGAGGGCGTGACGCAGCCAGACCGTGCCCTCGCGCAGCCCCTTGGCGAAGGCGGTACGCACGTAGTCGTTGCGCATCACCTCCAGCATCTGGGAGCGAAGCAGCCGCATTATGCCGGCGCCGGAGGTGAGACCTCCCGCCAGGCCGGGGATGATGTAGAGCTTGAGGGCCGCCTCGGGATCGGTCCAGAAATGGGGGCGCCCCACCACGTCGATGCGGAACAGGTCCAGCTTCAGCACCACCAGCGTCAGCAGCACGGCGATGACGAAGGCGGGGGTCGCCACGTTGAAGATGGCGAACCCTCGCAGGATGAAGTCCAGCCAGGTGTTCTGGCGGATGGCGCTTATGATCCCCACCGGGATGCTGATGAGGAAGGTGAAGAAGAGGATCATGGCCCCCAGTTCCAGAGTGGAGGGGAGGCGGTCACCCAGCTCGGCCCAGGTGCTGCGGCGAGTCTCGTAGGAGTGGCCCAGGTCCAGGGTCACCAGACCGCCGATGAACTCCCCGTAGCGCTGCCATAGGGGCTTGTCCAGCCCTAGGATACGACGTGCCTCCTGTACTGCCTGGCTGTAGTCCTGCAGTTCCAGGTTGGTGGCCACCTGCCGCAGGGCGAAGTCCCCCGGCAGCATGTTGGTGGTGACGAATACGACCGACACCACCACCCAGAGCACCACCAGGTTCATCAACAGGCGGCGGATGATATAGGCCGTCACCGGCGGTCCCCTCTATGCGGCAGAGATAGCAGCCTGGTCACAGGCTGACGTTGGCCCTCCCCTGGAAAGTGGGGTCGTTGGAGTTGAGCCACATCTCGTCGGCCGTCAGGTGGCCAGCGAAGATGTTGTAGCCCAGGGCTGGCTCGCCGGGCCGTGGCGGCTGCTTCAGGGCACCCCGGAAGTAGTTCCAGACGGCGGTGCGCAGGATGTAGTTGTAGAGCACCACGTTGCCGTACTGACCGTTGTCGATGAGGATGCGCTGGATCTGGCGCACCAGGTCCACCGCCCGTCGGTAGTCGGTCTCGGCGATGGCGGCCTCCAGCAGCCGTGTCAGTTCGGGGTTGTTCACCTTCTGGAAGTTCTGGGAGCCGCTGGGGTGGAAGACGGAGAAGAGGGTCTCCCGAGGGTCGGGGCCGGTGACCTGGGACGTCCACCCGAACCAGTTGGGGAACTGGCCGTTGAACAGGTTCGGAATGATCTCCTCGTTGTAGCTGGTGCGGGTAGAGCGGAACTGGTTGACCCCCAAGGCCTGGTTGAGCATGTTGGGGATGATCTGGACGGTGTCGGGCCACACCGCCAGCCAGGTGTCGGGCACCTTGATGTTGATTTCGCCCAGGGCAGGGCCGCCGGCCGCTTGCCAGAGCTGCCGGGCGTTGCGGATGTCCTCGTCGCGGTTGGTGCGGTAGCCGTCCAGGTTGGCCAAATCGCCCGGCGGGATGGCGAAGCCCTCCTGCAGCCAGGGCACGGGACCGCTCACCTGGCCCAGCCCCTGGTGGAAGGCCTGGATGGCAGCCCGGCGGTCGAAGGCCATGTGCAGCGCCTTGACCAGACGCACGTCCTTGAACTGCTGGTTCATGTTGAGGTGCATGAAAACGGTGTTGCCCACACCCGTCAGCACCTCATACATCTGGCCCGGGCGGGAGTCGATGATGGACTTGGGCAGGTTGGGGTCGGAGCTGTAGAAGGTGTCCACCTGCTTCTGCTCGAAGGCGATTCGCCAGGCGTTGGGGTCCTCGAACAGGCCCGTGGGATAGATCCAGCCGTCCACGTAGGGCCGGCCCTGGCGGAAGTACTTGGGATTGCGTTCGAACCTGATCTCTTCGCCCGAGCGCCAGCGCCGCAGGATGAAGGCGCCCGTGGCGGGCATGGCCTCCTCGGTGATGACGGTGTGGTTCTTCTCGAACCTTTCCGTGGCCTCCCGGTTGGGGACGGTGCTGAAGTAGTTGGCCAGGCGGTCGAGGAAGGTGCCCCGCGGGTTCTGCAGGGTGACACGGACCGTGAACTGGTCGGGCGTCTCGACCCGCACCACCTGCTGGTAGAAGGACTGGTGGCGGAAGGATGCCTGGCTGCCGTCGCTCAGGCGGCCCGCCTTCTGGCGCTCGATGTGCCAGCGGATGTCTTCGGCAGTGAGCTGGCGCCCGCCGGTGATGGGCGTGTCCTGCCAGTAGACGTCGCGGCGGATGTGGAACACATAGTTGGCGCCGTCGATGATCTCGAACCGCTCCGCCAGGTCGCCCTCGATCTCGCCCGTGTCAGGGTTCTTGTAGCGGACGATCTTGTTGAGCACGTAGTTGGAGAGCCAGGAGGTGGGGTCGCCAAAGGCCCGGTGCACGTCCACCGAGTCGAAGACGTTGCCCCCCAGAAGGACCGCCCGCACGACGCCGCCGCGGGTGGGGCCGGCGGGCGTCTCCTGGGCGGCCGGGGTTCCGCTGGGGCGCGACTCGCGGCAGCCTACCATGGTGTAGGCCAGGGCGCCAGCGCCCAACGTGGCTGCCCCGGCCAGGAAGCGTCGACGTGTCAGACGAGACTGGGACCACCGCTGCCAGTAGTTGCTGTCGGCCATGGCCCTGCCCTCCTATTGGTGCCGCCTTCAAAAACTTAGCAACATCGTAGTTGTGGCCGATGGTCATGTCAAGGTCGGGCGGGGCCGTTAGGAGAAGCCCGCGGGCAGCTCACGGCAGACAGGGTGCCCCAGCAGCCCGCATCGCTCGGGAGCGCCGATGGCCGCTGCGCCCTGGGCACGGGTTGCTTGACAGTCTGTTATGGCTGGGGCTAAAGTCGCCCTGAAGTGGCGAGCTACTAATGCTGGCCAAGGTCAACACCTGCGCGGTGGTAGGCCTCGACGGCGCTATCGTCGAGGTGGAGGTCGATATCAGCCAGGGCCTGCCCTCCTTCACCATCGTCGGACTGCCCGACACCGCCGTGCAGGAGGCCCGTGAGCGGGTCCGCTCGGCCATCCGCAATTCGGGGCTGCAGTTCCCCCAGCGGCGCATAACCGTCAACCTGGCCCCTGCCGACCTGCGAAAGGAAGGGCCCGCCTACGACCTGCCCATCGCCGTGGGGGTGCTGCTGGCATCGGGCCAGCTGGCGGCCGACCTGACCGACGCCGTCCTGCTGGGCGAGCTGGCGCTGGACGGCCAGGTTCGCCACACCGACGGCGTGCTGGCCATGGCTGCCATCGCCCGTGATCAGGGCTTCCGCAGGGCCTTCGTACCCGAAGCCGATGCCGGCGAGGCGGCCCTGGTAGACGGCATTCAGGTGCTGCCGGTGCCTACCCTGGCCCGCCTGGTGGCCCACCTGCAAGGGGAGGAGCCGTTGCCGGCGCTGGCTGGCGGGGCGGCGCTGGAAGCTGTCGATGCGCCCTGGGACGGGGTGGACCTGGCCCACATCCGCGGACAGGAGCACGCCAAGCGAGCGCTGGAAGTGGCGGCCGCCGGCGGTCACAACCTCCTGTTCATCGGTCCCCCGGGAGCTGGCAAGACGCTGCTGGCCCGTGCCCTGCCCGGGATCCTGCCACCCATGACCCCCGAGGAAGCGCTGGAGGTGACCAAGATCTACTCGGTGGCGGGGCTGCTGCCCCCCGGGCGACCGCTGATTGTGCAGCGGCCCTTCCGCGCCCCTCACCATACCATATCCCATGCTGGCCTGGTGGGCGGCGGCCGCGTCCCCCGTCCTGGCGAGATAACCCTCAGCCACCGAGGGGTGCTGTTCCTGGACGAGCTGCCCGAGTTCCCCCACTTGGTGCTGGAGGCCATACGTCAGCCGCTGGAGGATCGCACGGTGACGGTGAGCCGTGCACAGGGCAATGTCACCTTTCCAGCCAGCTTCATGCTGGTGGCGGCCATGAACCCGTGCCCCTGTGGCTACTACGGCGACTCGGGACGACCCTGCACCTGCAGCGAGGCGGCCATCGCCCGCTACCAGCGACGCATCTCGGGGCCGCTGCTGGACCGTATAGACCTCTTCGTGCACGTGCCGAGGGTGGAGGAAGAGAAGCTGCTATCGGAGGAGGCAGTGGCCGAACCCTCGGCGGCGGTGAGGATGCGGGTGGAGCAGGCGCGGCAGCTCCAGAGGCAGCGCTTCCAGGGCACCGGCATCACCTGCAACGCCGAGATGGGCCCCGTGGAGGTGAGGGAACACTGTCAGAGACACCTGGACGAGGGCGCTCGCTCCCTGCTCTCGCTGGCGCTGGGGCGGCTGGCCCTGTCGGCGCGGGCCTTCCATCGCGTCCTGAAGGTGGCCCGCACCATCGCCGATCTTTCGGGCGCCGAGACCATATCCGCCTCTCATGTGGCTGAAGCCCTCCAGTACCGCCAGCGGTCTTCCACAGGGCCAGGCTGACCTCCCGATGTAACGACCGCCTATCGCCAGGCCTCCTAACCCTAGGAGGAGCATTAGGTTCCGACAGGCAGGTGACGCCGCGCGATGCGGGGAGACGCCAGAAAGGGGCAGGGGGAGGGGGAGGGACTCGTCTCTGCTGCGCGCCTTCGTCGGCCCCATGGCTCCCGGGAGGTATTGAAGAAGTTGCTGCGCCAGGGACCCTTCATGTGTGCCTTTTTGCACGGCCAAGGGGAGGAGGCGGTGGTCTACGACTGCTCACCCTCACTGCTCTCGCGCCTCAACCGTCGCCGCAGCGAGGTGGTGGGCCGGCCATTCGGCCGCCTCTTCTCGCCCGCCGGAGACGAGGCCAGCCCTCCATCGCCGGACGTGGTGGGCGAACCGCGGCGGGGCTATCTCTGCGGAAGGGGCGGTGAGGCGGTCCCGGTGCTCCTGTGGCTGGCGCCCATGGACGATGGCGCTCGGGACATGGTGGCCTTCATGGTGGACGTTTCCGACCTGGACCGCAGGCAGCGGGAGCTGGACGACCGCAGTAAGTGGCTGGAGTCCATCCTCGATGCCATCCGTGACGCCGTCTGGGTGCTGGACAGGGAGGAGCGCATCGTCTTCGCCAACCGCAGCTTCGCCTTCAGCACGGGCTTCCGCATGGAAGAGCTGCTGGGCAAGCACATCACTGTGGTGCTGCCCGAGGACCAGCTGCAGCGGGCGCGTCAGGTGAATCGGAGCCACATCCGCGGCGAGGCACCGCCCGCCCCGTACGAGCTGGAGGTGCGCGCCCGCGATGGCCGCATCACCCCCATCGAGGTGCACATCAATCCGGTGCGGCAGGGAGGTCGAGTGGTGGGCCTGATCGGCGTATCGCGGGACATATCCGAACGCAGGCGCTTGCAGCACCAGCTGGCCCAGATGGCCCGAACCGACCCCCTGACGGGCGTGCTCAATCGTCGGGCCTTCATGGAGGAGGTGGAGCGGGAGATGGTGCGCTCGCGCCGGGAGGGGAAGCCCTGTGCGCTCCTGTTCATCGACCTGGACGGCTTCAAGGAGGTTAACGACCAGCTGGGGCACCGGGCGGGCGACCAGTTGCTGCGGACGGTGGTGGAGAGGGTGCGTCAGGCGGTTCGCCAACCGGACGTGGTAGGCCGTCTGGGAGGCGACGAGTTCGGCGTCCTGCTGCCTGACACCGATGGCCGCGGCGCGGCGGTGGTGGCCAGCCGCATCCTGGACACCCTGGAGTGCCCGGTGCTCCTGTTCGGGCAGGGGGTGCCGGCAGTGGCCAGCGTCGGCGTGGCCCTCTTCCCCGACCATGCCAACGACGCCGAGGAATTGCTGGCCCGGGCCGATGTGGCCATGTACAAGGCGAAGGCCGAAGGTGGCCGCCGGGCCGTCGTCTACGAGCCGGGCGAGGCCGAGGCCCGACGCCTCCAGTCTCGTCTCTCCTGGGAGGGACGGGTGCGGGCAGCCATGGCCGAGGGCCGCCTCCGCCTTTACTGCCAGCCTATCGTCGATCTGCGCAGCGGCCGGGTCGACCGCTACGAGCTGTTGCTGCGCCTGCTGGAGGACGGGGAGGTCATCCCCGCCGGCGCCTTCCTGCCCGCCATCGAGCGCACCGAACTGATACGACAGATCGACCAGTGGGTGGTGGAGCAGGCGCTGGCCCTGCTGCGGCGACTGGAGGCCGACGGTCAGTCAGTCTGCCTTCACATGGACATCCACATCAACATCTCGGGGCGGACCCTGGGCCAGAACGGGGCGACGGAGGCCATCGATAGGGCGGTGCGGGAGGCCGCACCCAGTCCCGGCCGCCTGGTTTTCGAGGTGACCGAGACCGCTGACATCGCCGATCTGGAAGGGGCCCGCCAGTTCATGCTACGCATGAAGGAGCTTGGCTGCGCCTTCGCTGCCGACGACTTCGGCGTGGGCTACAACTCCCTCCAGCGCCTCCGCCTGCTGCCCTTCGACTTCATCAAGATCGATGGCTCTTTCGTGGCCGGCATGACCGAGAACGAGGCCGACCGTAGGCTGGTGCGGGCCATCGCGGCTGCGGCGCGGGCCGTGGGCATGGAGTCCATAGCCGAGCAGGTGGAGGACGAGGCCACCCTGTCGGCGCTGCGCAAGTGTCGCGTCGACTACGCTCAGGGCTACTGGGCCGGGCTGCCCAGGCCTGTCGAGGAGGTATGGCCTAGTGCCGCCTCGGCCAATTGATGGCCCATCAGGCTAGAAGGGCGCGCAGCCGTGCCGCTTCGGCCTTCCCCTGACGGTAGCCGGCCTCGGCTGCCCCCCGCCTGCGGCGGAAGTCCATCAGGTTCAGGCCGAAGGCATCCAGCGACGCCTCGTCGGGCCGGATGAGGAAAACCTGGCTGCCCGACTCCTCCAGGGCCTTCAGTTCCCGCTCCAGGACGAGGCGAGCGTTCTCGGCCAGCGGGTCGTTGCGTCGTGCACCCATCACCGAGAGGACCACCACCTTGGGCCAGCCGCGGGCCAGGTCGGCGTTGGTGCCCGAGCGCACCCCGCCGTCCATGTACCGGCGGCCGTTGATGGTGACCGGCGGGAAGATGCCCGGCACGGCGCAGCTGGAGGCCACCGCCCTCACCAGCGGAACCCCCGATTCCCGTGTCCAGACCATAAAGGAGCCGTCCTCGGCGTCCACTGCCGTGCAGCGGAAGTCCCGCTCCGGCCACGGGGCCTCGCCCAGGGTGCGACCGAAGCCGGCGAGCCAGGTCTCCTCGCTGATGGTCTGGGCGCGAAGGGCGAAGGCCCCGATCTCGCGTCGCAGGTCCTCGGGCCTGCCGCTGCCCAGACGCAGGCGGGTGAACATCTCCAGGAAGGCCTGCATGTTGGCCTGGGCCGCCTCCTGCAGGGGCCTGTCGCCTTCGGACCGTGCCTCGGCGGCCAGTTGGGCCTGCAGCATCTGGGAGGGGTGGCGTCCCAGGGCCAACTGGGCCCCCACCACCGACCCTGCCGAGGTGCCGATTATCAGCTCTGCTCGCAACAGGTCTACGCCTTCCTCCGCCAGCCCGGCAATGATGCCCGTTTCCCAGGCAATCCCCACAGGCCCGCCGCCCCCCAGGACAAGGGCCAGTCCCTTCATGGCGCCTCCTTTTATGACCCTCGCGTCAGCGTCAAGCTGCGGGGCCATTTTAGCAGGGGCCGCTGTCGCTGCCCAGGCGGCCGTCTATATTGGTAGCGGACGGTAAAAGCGAGAGATGGCCGAGCCGCTGCCGGACCCCGAGTCGTTGGCCTCCCTCCTTCCCCGTCCCCTGGGACTGTTCTCGGACGTGGACGGCACCCTGTCGCCCATCGCTCCCACTCCCGGAGCGGCTAGGCTGCCCTCGTCCATCCTCGAGCTGCTGGAGGCGTTGGCGGCCGTCGGCGTGCTGGTGGCGCTCCTCTCGGGGCGGCGGGCGGAGGAGCTGCGGCGCTGGGTGGGGCTGGAGGGCATCGTCTACGTGGGCAGTCACGGCCTGGAGCGGTGGGAGGAAGGGCGGATGCGAACGGTGCCCGGGCTGGGCCGTTACCGTCGTCTGGCCCGCGCCGCCCTGGCCGAGCTGCAGCGGCTGGACCTGCCGGGCCTGCTCCTGGAGGACAAGGAGGTCGGGGTGGCCGTCCACTACCGGCTCTCGCCTTCCCCCGAGGCTGCCCGGGAGGCGGTGCTGGCGGCTATCACCGCCTCCCCCGCCTGCCGCTCCTTCTGGGTGCTGGAAGGGAAGATGGTCCTGGAGCTGAGGCCGCCCGTAGGGGCCGACAAGGGCACCGCCGCCCTGGAGCTGGCGCGACGCCACCATCTGCGGGGGGTGCTGGCCCTGGGCGACGATGTCACCGATGTACCCATGTTCCGCCGCCTGCGGCGGGCCTCCGGCCTGCGGGCGGTTTGTGTGGCGGTGGCCAGCCCCGAGACACCGCCTCTCGTGCTGGAGCTGGCCCACTACCGGGTGGAGGGCGTGGAGGGGGTGGAAACGCTGCTGCGGGGGCTGCTCAGGGCCTTTGCCCCTGGGCCACCGCCCATAAATCCCTGAGCTGTGCCTCCAGCCAGTGGAGGATGTCCTCCTCCTGGACCAGTCGCCGCAGGGCCTCTGCCCTTCGGCGCCGTTCCTCATGGGGCATGGTGCATGCCTGATAGAGGGCCTGGACCATCCCTTCCATGTCGGTGGGACAGATGGAGATGGCCGCCTCTTTCAGCTGCTCGTGGGCTCCGGCCATCTCCGACAGCACCAGCACCCCATTCCGACGGTTCACCAGAGGCCCCTCTTTGGCCACCAGGTTCATGCCATCGATGATGGGGCTGACGAACAGCACGTCGTAGAGGCTCAGGGCGGCGATGGCCTGGGGGTAGTTGTGCTCGTAAAATATGCGCACCGGCTGCCATTCCTCGTCGCCGAAGCGGTCGTTGATCTCGTCGGTGAGCTGGAACACCTCGTCCACATAGTTGCGGTAGACGTCCAGCTCCGTGCGGGAGGGCACCAGGAACTGCAGCAGCACTGCTCGCCTCTGGAAGTCAGGATAGCGCCACAGGAATTCCTCCCAGGCCCTCAGCGAGCGCACGATGTTCTTGCTGGGCTCGGCCCGGTCCACTCGCACCACCGTGCAGTCGGCCAGGAACGGGGCCAGGCGGCGACGATAGCGCTCCACCTCGGCGCTTTCGGCCAGCTCCGACAGGCCCTGCACGTCCACAGACACGGGGTAGTGGGCCACGTAGGTGGTATGGCCCTCGTAAGTGATGGTGAAGTGCTGGTGGTCCACGATGGCGTCGGGCAGAATGTTCTCACAGGCGTAGAGGAAGTTGCGGGCATCGTAGCGCGTCTGCATCCCCACGATATCGGCGGCGCAGAGGGAGGCGTGGATGGACTGGCGCATGTGTCTGGGCAGCAGCCCCCAGTAGCGCGGCGCCGGCCAGGGGATGTGGGTGAAATGGAGGACGGTGGCCTCGGGCAGGAGGGCCTTCACCTCGGCGGGCACCAGGTACAGGTGGTAGTCGTGGACGATGACGAAGGGCGACCCTCCCTGCCGGGATGCCTCTTCGGCGATGGCACGGGCAAAGGCCCGGTTCACCGGCACGTAGCCCGAGTCCCAGGCCTGATGCACGGCCCGACCGATGATGGGCGACCAGGGAGCGTTCCACATGTAGTGCTGCACGAACCAGAGGAGGGGGTTGGCGAAGACGTAATAGTAGCGGCGGTAGGTGCGCTCGGGCACGACTACCAGGCGAAGGCGCATATTCATGTCCGCCAGCTCGATGACGCCGTCGTTGGCCTGGGCCGCCTCGCGGTCGTTCTCGTCCATGGCGGCGGCCACCCAGGTGATGGGCACGAAGCGGGCGGCCGACAGGAGGGCCGTCACCAGGCCGCCGCTGCCCCGCCGCGGCTGGAGGGAGCCATCGGCCCGACGGACGAACTCGATGGGCCCGCGGTTGCTGGCGACGATGAGGCGGCGGGAGTCCAGCACCCGCCGGCACAGCTCTTCCAGCCGTGCCAGCTTGCTGTCCAGCAGGCCCTGGACCTCCCGGGCTTCCATGGCAGCTGTCCTGCAGCGGGGGCTGGCGAGCGCCCCCTCGAGAAGGCACCTTTAGGAAGGATGGTGCCAGCGCTCGGAGCTGTCAACCGACTAGGCAGGGCCGCAGCTTGAAAGCCCCGACGGGGCCGCCTTATCATTTAGCTGCGGAGGACGCCCCCGTAGCTCAGTGGAGAGAGCGCCGGCCTCCGGAGCCGGAGAGCGTGGGTTCGAGTCCCACCGGGGGTGCCAGCGCAAAAGCTCCCCCTACCGCTGCTCCCCGCTGTGTCTGCGCCCGGACAGCCGTTCTCGCCCTCGTCCCCAATGCAGGGCGATGGGCGGTGTGGTACAGTGGGCCTGTCCTGCCCGATTCAGGCAAGAGCAAAAGGAGGACGCTGCCGTGGCTGTGAGACCCGTGCCCGAGGGCTACCACACCGTTACCCCTTTCTTGATGGTCAACGGGGCCGCCCGCTTCATCGACTTCCTCAAGGCCGCCTTCGGGGCCGAGGAGATGTTCCGCATGCCGGGGCCGCAGGGCAACGTAATGCACGCCGAGGTGCGGATCGGGGATTCCATCATCATGCTAGCCGATGCCACCGACGAGCACCCGCCCAAGCCGGCCATGTTCTACCTCTACGTCGAGGACGCCGACGCCCTCTACCGACGCGCCCTCCAGGCCGGCGCGACTTCGTTGGCCGAGCCTGTCGACCACTTCTACGGCGACCGGGCCGGGGCAGTCCAGGACGACTGGGGTAACCAGTGGTGGATCGCCACCCACATCGAGGACGTGTCGCCGGAGGAGTTGGCCCGCCGCATCGCCGCCGGCCGGCAATAGCGGCCCGGCTCGCCACGGAGGCGAGCTGGCCAGGGCGCTAGCTGGTCAGGAAGCGGCGGCCGCGCTGGTCCGGCTCCTGGCCGGTGAGATATCGGGGACGGTAGCCAGGCTCTTGCCCCAGCACCTGGTCGTAGTGCATACGGTCGTGGCGGTAATAGGAGCGCAGCCACTGCAGGACAGTCAGGGTCCCGAATAGGGAGTTGGTAGCGGTGCGGTCGTAGTCCTGGGGTTTCAGGGCCTTTATCATCTCCAGGGTCTTTTCGCGCTGTCGCTTCAGCTCCGCCAGCAGCTCTTCCTTGCTGGCCTGGTTGGCCCGGTCTACCGGGATGGCCACCGGCTCTCCCAGGACGCCGTCCAGGTTGGGATTGTCCTCCTGGAGGGCCTTCTGGACCCAGGCCCGGTAGGCGGACTCGGCCTCGCACAGGTGGGCTATCTGCTCCTTGGGCGTCCACTCGCCGGGCTTGGCGGGGGTGCTGGCCTCCTCCTCCGAGAGGGACTCCAGGAGGCTCAGGAGCCGTGCCCGCTCCTGCTCCATTTTGGTCAGCAGCTCGCGGATGGCGGCCTCGTCGGCCATGGACAAGACCTCCTGTTGGGCTAGGGCCATGATAGCCCCCACCGGGGAGGGCGGGCAATTCCCGTAGTCCAGTCGACTTAGTAGAATATTCCTCGGAACGAGTGCGGAGGGGACCATCATGGCTGTGAAGCATCCCCAGGAACCCTTCACCCGCATCACGGTGGAAGAGGCGCGGGAGATGATGTCCCGCGACGATGTGGTGGTCATCGACGTGCGGGAGCCTCACGAATACCAGGCCGGCCACGTGCCGGGGGCGAAGCTCATCCCTGTGGGGTCGGTCTTCGCCCGGCGTCACGAGTTGCCCCAGGACAAGGACATCATCTTCGTGTGTGCCGTGGGCCAGCGCAGCGCCCTGGCCTGCGAGATGGCGGCTGCAGCCGGGCTGACCCGCCTCTACAACCTGGAGGGAGGGACCGACGCCTGGATCAAGGCCGGCCTGCCGGTAGAGAAGTGACCTGTTTGTGTCTCCGTTGAACGTCGTCCTCTTCGACCTCGACCAGACGCTGCTACGTACGGGGGGCGCTGGCGTCCTGGCCATGAACCGTGCCTTCCAGGAGATGTTCGGCATCGCCGATGCCCTGGCCGATATCCCGTACGCAGGCCGCACCGATCCCTCCATCCTGCGGGACGCCCTGCGCAAGCACGGCATCGACGGCGACTTTCGTCGCATAGTGGCCGAGTTCAAGGAGCGATATGTCTGGCACCTAGAGCGCACCTTGTGGGAGACGCAGGGCCAGGTGCTGCCCGGGATCCCCGAACTGCTGTCGGCCCTGCACCTCCGTGAGGATGTGACCCTGGGCCTGGCCACGGGCAACTTCCGGGAGGGGGCCCAGCTCAAGCTGAGGCGGTACGGGCTCGACGGCCACTTCCAGAGCGGGGCCTTCGGGGACGATGCCGAGGACAGGGCGCAGCTGGTGGCCCTGGCAGCCCGCCGCGCTGCCCGTGGGCGGGAGCCGGCGCGGGTGCTGGTGGTGGGCGATACTCCCCTGGACGTGGCCGCCGCCCTGGCCTGCGGTTTCGTGCCGGTGGGAGTCGCCACCGGCTACTACAGTCAGGACGACCTGCGCCAGGCCGGGGCGTCCCTCGTCTTTCCCGATTTCTCCGACTGGCAGCGCGCCCTCTCTCTCCTCCTGTCCTGACCAGTCCCTAGCGGCGGAGGCATCGGCCGTTGACCCTCTGCACCTGGCGGGATATCATGGCGCCAGGCCCCTCCCCCCAGGGGATGGGTATCCCGGGTGCGATATGAAGGAAAGCGTTCGCAAGGAAGCCCTCAAGCGCCTCAGCTACATCGAGGGGCACCTCCAGGGCATAAGGCGCATGATCGAGGAGGACAAATACTGCCCCGATATCCTCCGCCAGACTTACGCGGTGCGCCGTGCCATCGAGAAGCTGGAGGCCCTCATCCTGGACGGCCACCTGCACACCTGCGTCATCGACGGCATTCGCCAGGGACGCGAGGAGGAGGTGGTGGCCGAGCTGATGGAACTGTATTCTCTGGCCAACCGCTAGCCCCCACCCACGGAGCGGCGGAGTGGACGCGGCGGTGCTGGCAGCCAAGGGCGCTTCTCTCATAGTGCGCCGGCTGGGGCTGGGAGGCGGCACTGCCCTGCCCGGGCTGCTGGCGTTGAGGCTGGACCCTGCTCTGGTGCCTCGGCTGGCGGCCGACCTGAGAGCTGGCTCTGTGCTGGTCACGGGCACCAACGGCAAGACCACGACCGCCCGCCTCCTGGCGGGTATGGCCCGGGCGGCAGGACTGCGGGTGGTGGCCAATGCAGCCGGCTCGAACCTGGTGCGTGGCATAGCCGCCGCCCTCTGCCAGGCTGCCAGGGCCGACGGACGCATCGGCGACGGCGAGCGCTCCCTCGGTGTGTTCGAGGTGGACGAGGCTACCCTGCCCGAGGCAGCAGCCCTTCTCTCGCCCCGCGCCGTCGTCTTCCTGAACCTCTTTCGCGACCAGCTAGACCGCTACGGCGAGGTGGATCACGTGGCCGAGGTGTGGCGGCGGGCGGCGGCCTCCCTGGGCACGGGGACAGCTCTCGTCCTCAACGCCGACGATCCTGCCGTGGCCTCGCTGGCTGGAGCCGCCCGCAGGCCCACGCTTTTCTACGGACTCGCTCCTGGCTCCCACTGCCTGCCGACCCTGGAGCATGCTGCCGATGCCCGCTGGTGCCCCGCCTGCGCCGGTGAGCTGACCTACGGCTGCGTCCATTACGCGCACCTGGGGATTTGGCGGTGTCCCGAATGCGGCCTCAGCCGCCCTGCCCCCCATCTGGAGGGGTCGCTGGAGGAGGGCCGCCTGCATCTGCGGCTGCCCGACGGGGGCAGGCGCTTTCTCCCTCTGCCGCTGGAGGGCACCTACGCCGCTTACGACGTGATGGCTGCCGTGGCGACGGCGCTGGCCCTGGGCCTGCCCTGGTCGGCCATCGAGGAGGGCGTGGTCCGCTTCGGGGGTGCCTTCGGTCGGCAGGAGCGGCTGGTCGTCCAGGGGCGGCACGTGCATGTTGTGCTGGCCAAGAACCCTGCCGGCCTGAACCAGGTGCTGCGCATTCTCTCGCAGCGGCCTGCCCCCCTGCGCCTGGCCCTGTTCCTCAACGACGGTCTGGCCGACGGCCGTGACGTGTCCTGGATCTGGGACGTGGACTTCGAGCTCCTCTCGGGGCGAGTGGAGTGGGCTGTGGCCTCGGGCACTCGTGCCGAGGACCTGGCCCTGCGGCTGCACTACGCCCGCCTGGGATGCGAGCTGGCCGTGGAGCCACGGCCAGTGGCGGCCCTGCGGCTGGCCATCGGCCGCACCGCGCCGGGCGAGACGCTGCACGTCCTGCCCACCTATACCGCCCTGCTGCGCGTGCGGGAGGTGCTGGCGCGGTGGGCTGGCCGCCCGCCTTTCTGGGAGGAGGCGGAGCCGTGAAGCTGCGCCTGGCCTGGCTCTACCCCAGGCACATGAACGTGTACGGCGACCGGGGTAACGTCATCGTCCTGCGGGAGCGCTGCGCCGCTCGCGATATCGGGCTGGAGGTGGAGGAACTGGGCCCCGGCGACCGGCTGGAAGCTAGCCGGTACGACCTCTACTTCCTGGGAGGGGCCCAGGATCGAGAGCAGAGGCTGGTAGCCCGCGATCTGACAGCCCAGAAAGGCCCCGCCCTGCTGGAGGCGGTGGAGGCAGGGGCAGTGGTCCTGGCCGTCTGTGGTGGCTACCAGCTTTTGGGGCGTTTCTACCGCACGGCTGAGGGCGAGGAGTTGCCTGGCTTGGGCCTCTTCGACGCCTGGACGGTGCACCCGGGACCTGCTGCCCGGCGCTTCATCGGCAACGTCGCTGTCGGGTGGGAAGAGGGCACCCTGGTGGGCTTCGAAAACCACGGCGGGCGCACCTATCTGGGACCGGGGGCGCGGCCCCTGGGGCGGGTGCTGGCAGGCTTCGGCAACAACGGCGAGGATGGAGGCGAAGGCGCCGTCTACCGCAACGCCTTCGGCACATACCTGCACGGGCCGCTCTTGCCCAAGAACCCCCACTTCGCCGATCGCCTCATCGCCCTGGCGCTGGCCCGCCGATATGGCCAGGTCCCACTCGCCCCCCTGGACGATGCGCTGGCCTGGGCAGCCCACCGTCGGGCGTTGCGCCTCGCCCGTCGCCGCCCTATACTCGAGAGATGGGCACATGTCCTGGGAGGTGTTCTTTCATGGCAGCGGAGCAGGTGACCCTCCATTCCCCCAACATCTCGTGCGACCACTGCATCGCCGCCATCCGCAAGGCGGTGACGGCCCTTCCGGGCGTCGAGTTCCTCTCCGGCGACCCGCAGTCTCAGCAGGTGACACTGCGTTACGACCCCGAGCGCTCGTCGCTGGACGAGATCGTCAAGGCCATGGAGGAGGAGGGCTACTCTGTGGCCGGCTAAGGTCGCGGTGGCCCTCGCCCTGCTGCTCCTGCTGGCGGCCTGCGGCGGCGGGGCCGCCGTTACGAAGCTCCAGACCGCCCCTGCTGGCCTGACACCCACACCCTCTCCGCCCGTCACCGCCCTGCCCACGCCCCCGGCAACTCCCAGCCCCACCCCGACGCCGACCCCCACGCCCGCGCCGGCGCTGACGGGCTTCCGCATGCCTATCGAGGGCGCCTGTCTGCCCACTTCCCCCAACCTGTTGCCCAATGCTCCTCGCCCCTACCGTGCCGGCGTCCACGAGGGCATCGACTTCTACGATGGCTTCTCCTGTGTCCGTATCGGTCGAGGGACGCCGGTGCTGGCTGCTAAGGCCGGCGTGGTGGTCCGAGCCGACCACGACTACCGCCCCCTGACCCCTCAGGAGCTGGACGAGCTTCTGCGCCGCAGTCGGTCCCAGGGCTACACCGACGAGCAGGCCCTGGACCGCTTTCGGGGTCGACAGGTCTGGATCGACCACGGCGGCGGCGTGGTGACCCGCTATGCCCACTTGGACGGCGTCGCCCCCGATATCCAGATGGGCACCAGGGTGGAAGCGGGACAGGTTATCGGCTACGTGGGCAACAGCGGCACCCCCGAGGAGGTGACGGCCCCCGGCACCGAGTTCCACCTGCACTTCGAGATACGGGTGGGCGACTCTTACCTCGGCAAAGGCCTACCCTACGATGAGCTGATGGATGTCCTCAGGAATGCCTTCTCCTCCTAGCCAGGTCGTCCCATGCCTGCAGCCGTGCTAAGCTGGGGAACGGAGATATGGAGCAGGCGTCGGTGACGGCCCTGTGGGCCGCCCTGGGGATGACAGCGGCGGCGGTGCTGGCCTACTGGGCCTACGCCTTCGGGGGCTGGCTTTCCCTGCGCCGCCTGGCCACCCCGGGCCAGGGCGAGGTGACCGTGGCCATTTGGGAGCGTTTCCCCGAGCCCCTGGGCAGAGCGGGCACCTGGGCCACCTGGGCGGCGCTGCTGGCTATGCTCGTCTCCCTGGCGGCCCGCTGGCAGGCCAGCGGACGGCCCCCGTGGGCCAACATGTGGGAGTTCACCGCTGCCTTCACCGGCGCCATCATGCTCTTCTACGTGCTGTTCGAGCGCTGGTATGGCCAGCGCGCCCTGGGTGCAGTGGTACAGCCGCTGGTGCTCGCTCTCCTGGCCGCCAATGTGGCCTTCTTCCCCGCCGAGGTGCGACCGCTGGTGCCGGCCCTGCAGAGCAAGGGCATCCTGGCCGCGCATGTGGGCGTGATGGTGCTGGCCTACGCCGCCCTCTCCCTTTCCTTCGCCGCCGCTGTCCTTTACCTGCTGCAGGGGGGCGAGCGCCGGCGCTTCCCTCGTCTGCCCTCCCCCGACCTGCTGGACGAGATCGCCTTTCGCTCGGTGGCCATCGGTTTTCCTTTGCTCGCCCTGGGCATCGCCCTGGGTGCGTACTGGGGCAACACGGCCTGGGGCCGCTACTGGGGCTGGGACCCCAAGGAGACCTCCTCCCTCGTAACCTGGCTCATCTACGGCGTCTATCTGCACCTGCGCGGCCTGCGGGGCTGGAGGGGCAACAGGTCGGCGGTGTTGCTGGTAGCGGCCTACGGCGCCGTTCTGTTCACCTATTTCGCGGTGAACCTGGTGGTGGCCGGACTCCACAGCTACGCCGGCGTCTGAGGGTGCCCACCACAGTCGAGGGAGGAGAGGAGCGGTGGCAAGGAGGCGCTGGGGGCGGCCCCTCCTCGCCCTGGCCGTCGTCGCCCTGGTGGGGCTGGCCATCTGGTGGCTGGAATACCGTCCCCAGGGAGGGGACGCGGTAGGCATCGGCGGCGGCCCCTATGGCCCGGTGGACCTGCCGCCGGAGCTGGCGACTGCCGGCCTGGAGGTGGGGACGCGCACGGGCATGCAGGCCCCCGATTTCATCCTGCCGACGCTGGATGGCCGCGACCTGCGCCTCAGCGACCTGCGGGGGCAGGCGGTGGTGCTCAACTTCTGGGCCAGCTGGTGCTCCCCTTGTCGCCGCGAGATGCCGCTCCTGGTGGGTGCCTACCGTCAGTTTCGCGACCAGGGGCTGATGGTGGTGGCGGTGAACGTGCAGGAGGACGCGGAGTCGGCGCGCAAGTTCGCGCGCGAGTTCGGCCTCCCTTTCCCCGTGGCCTTGGACCGGACGGGGGACGTGACCAACGCCTATCGCCTGCTGGGCCTGCCCACCACCTTCTTCATCGACCGCAACGGAGTAGTGCGTAGCGTCTTCCGCGGCCCCTTCGTGGCCCCTGGGCAGGGCAAGGACGTGCAGGAGGCCATAGACGAGGGCGAGCTGGGACGGCGCATCCGGGAGGTCCTCCAGTAGTATGGCCTTGCCTTCGGCCAAGTCGGCGCGCGCCGGGCTGTCGCTGGCAGGCCCGCTGCGAGCGTTGTGGTGGCTCCTGCAGAGCCCGCGCTGGGCGGCGGCGGTGACAGGGTTGGTGGCCGTCCTCGCCCTCCTGGGCGTGTTGCTGCCCCAGCTACCCTTCTGGGCCAGGGGCGATCCCGTGGCCGAGGCGGCCTGGCTGGCACAGCAGAGGGAGCGGTTCGGCCCTGCCACCGACTGGCTCTGGCGACTGGGCCTGCTGGACCTGTTCCATGCGCCGTGGTTCGCCGTGGCCCTGGGCCTGCTGGTGGCGTCCACCGTCGCCTACGTGGTCGGGCGGCTGCCCGGCATCTGGGCCAGCATCGTCCGCCCTCGTATGCGCGTGCCCGACTCGTACTTCGAGACGGCGCCCCATCGTCTGCGGGGCGAGGGAGCCGCGGACGTGGACGGACTGGAGAGGGCCCTGCGCCGCTCCCTCTACCGCGTAGTGCGCTTCCCCGAAGGAGGCGTCACCTACCTGTTCGCCGACCGCTTTCCCTGGGCGGGCCTCGGCACCCTGCTGGGCCACGGGGCAGTAGCCCTGTTCGTGGTGGCGGCGGCCGTGGGCAGCGCCGGCACCTTCGATACTGCCTTCCTGGTGGCCGAGGGACAGAGCCGCCCCGTGCTGCCCACGGTGGCCAGTCCTCAGCAGATGCTGGTGAAGGTCGAGGACACGATGGGGCGCTTCGACCCCAGCGGCGTACCCCTGGACTACCGCACGCAGCTGGTGATCTACCGACAGGGGGAGGAGGTCAAGCGCTGCCAGGTGACCGTCAACTCCCCTTGCAGCTACGATGGCTACCGCTTCTACCAGGCGGCCTACTTCGGTTACGGGGCCGAGGTCCAGGTGCGCGACCTGAATAGCGGCGACGTGCTCTATCGCGAGACGCTGGCCCTGGAGTTCCAGCGTCCCGCCCCCTTCGTGCGAGCACGGGACGCTTCCGGAAACGTCCTGTTCGAAGGGGCGGTGCCCGTGGGGGAGCCTCTGCGCCTGGACCTGGGCCAGGGCCCCGTCGATATCTCTCTCGCCTCCCTGAACCTGGGCGGCCATAGCTACCTGCTGGGGCTGTGGCAGGCGGGGGAGAGAGGCGCCCGTCTGCTGGTGGCATCCGGAGACCCCAGCGGCGGCGTAGTCATCGGCGAGGGCGGGCGTGCTATGGCCGGCGAGCTGGAGTGGGAGCTGGTGAGGGTGGACCAGGTTCCCGCCGCCAAGGTGACGGACTTCCCCCTGCCGCCGGCGAGGGAAGGGGACGGCGCCCTTCTCCAGATGACCGACGTGGCCTATGGCACCGCCAATGCTTCGGAGGGAGAACGGGTGCCGGTGGCCGGCCTGCCCGGCACGCCTACCCTCTACCTGTTAGGAGTGGACGAGCGGCCCCTCGTCCTCAAGCCGGGCCAGTCGGCGCAGGTGGAGGACTACGAGTATACTTTTGTGGGGCAGCGGGAGTTCGCCGGCATCCAGGTGCGGCGTGACCGCAGCGACACCCTGGTGTGGGTCGCGACGGGCCTGCTCATGGCAGGCCTGCTGATGGCCCTCTGGCTGCCCCGCCGAAGGCTTTGGGCCCGCATCGGGCCGCAGGACACTGCCCTGGCCGTCCAGGGCTGGCCCGAGGTGGGCATCGAACGGGAGATGGAGCGGCTGCTGGCCCGGGCCGGAGTACGGGCCCGCCGCTCGGGAGGAGAAGATGCTTAGCCTCATGGCCATCCGCATCCCCATCGACCCGGTGATCTTCGAGGTGGGCGGGGTGGAGGTGACCTGGCACGGGCTTTTCGCCGCTCTGGGCGTGCTGGCAGGGGTGGCGGTGGCGGCGCGTTTCGCGCGACGGGCCGGTTTCAGCGACGACCACATATACAACACTGCCCTGGCCCTGGTGGTGGGGGGCATCATCGGCGCCCGCGCCCTGTTCGTCCTGGAGAACCTGGACCAGTTCCGGGACGACCCGGGCCGCATCTTCGCTCTCAATGCCGGCGGCATCTCCATCTACGGCGCCCTCATCGGCGGCAGCCTGGGGGCCTGGATCTACACCCTGCTGGCGAGGGTGCCCAACAAGTGGCGGGTGGCCGACGTAGCTGCCATGGGCGCGATAGTAGGCATGGCAGTGGGACGCATCGGCGACATCATCAACGGGGAGCACTTCGCCGAGGCTACCTCCCTGCCGTGGGGCGTGCGCTATACCCACCCCGACAGCCCCAGCTTCCTGAGGTACGGCCCCGACCACGTGCAGCATCCGGCGGTGGCATACGAGATGCTGGCCGACCTGGCCATCTTCGCCGTGCTGCTCTACCTGTGGCGGCGGGGGACCCGCCCGGGCATCATCTTCCTCACCTGGGCATTCCTCTACTCGGCCATGCGACTGGGCATCAGCTTCCTTCGGCTGGACGACATCGTGTGGGCGGGGCTGCGCACGGCGCAGATCATCGCCATCGCCGTCATGGTGGCCTGCCTGCCCACCTTCCTCTACGTGCTGAACACGGTGGAGTGGACTGCCCCCAGGGCCGAGCGGCGACGCCGCATGCTGGAGGAACGGCGCCGGCTGGCCCGCCAGGGCGGTGGCCCCGAGCTTGACCGAGGCCGGGAGGGCACGTAGCATCGGAGGCGTCCCGACTTCACCCTTCCCGAGAGGTAGTCTGCCATGCCGTTGCGCCTGCCCAAGAGCTACCTGGACGAGATGGTAGCCCATGCCAAGGCCGAGGCACCCAACGAGTGCTGTGGTATAATCGCCGGGAGCAACGGCCACGCGGCCCGACTCTACCGCTGTCGCAACGCCGAGGAAAGCCCCTACCGCTACCAGGTAGACCCCAACGACCTCTTCCGCGTGTATCGCGAGTGCGAACAAAACGGCTGGGACTTTCTGGCCATATATCACTCCCACACCTTCAGCGAGGCCTATCCCTCTCCCACCGACGTGCGCCTGGCCTTCTGGCCCGAGGCCTACTATGTCCTCATCTCCCTCAAGGACCCGGAGCACCCGGTGGTCAGGGCCTTTCGCATCCGGGACGGCCAGGTGCAGGAGGAGGAGATAGAGGCGGTGGAGGGCTGAGGTGCAGGAGGACCCCGCTGTCCCGCTGTCGCGCCTCGGCCTGAGACCCCCACCCGAGGACGAGGGGCCCCTGCGGGCCTATCTGGGGATGGTGGGGCAGGCGCTGGACATCCTCTCCTCCCTTCCCATGGGCGAGACGGCGCCGGCTGTGGCCTTCTGCGCTCCCGTGGCCGAGGAATGAGCGCACCGGCGCTGCCCGTCCGCACCCTGGCCGAAGCCTCGCAGGCCCTGGCCCGCCGCGAGCTGTCGCCTCTGGAGCTGACGGAGACCTGCCTGCGGCGCATCGAGGCTCTGGAGCCGCGGCTGAACGCCTTTATCACCGTTACGGCCGAGCAGGCGCTGGCCGAGGCGCGCCGGGCCCAGGAGGAGCTGGCCAGGGGCGAGCACCGCGGCCCTCTGCACGGCATCCCCGTGGCCGTGAAGGACCTCTTCCACACGGCGGGCGTCCGCACCACCGCTGGCTCGAAGTTCCTGGCCCAGTCGGTGTCCCGAGAGGACGCTACAGTCGTGGCGCGGCTGCGGCAGGCCGGGGCAGTGCTGGTGGGAAAGCTGAACCTGCACGAGTTCGCCTTCGGCGCTACCAGCGTAAACCCCCATTACGGGTCGGTGCGCAATCCCTGGGACACGGAGCGCATAGCCGGTGGCTCCTCGGGGGGATCGGGGGCGGCGGTGGCAGCGGGCGAGTGCCTCGCTGCCCTGGGCACCGACACTGGCGGCTCCATTCGCATCCCCTCGGCCCTGTGCGGCATCACCGGCCTGAAGCCCACATTCGGACGGGTGAGCACTCACGGCGTCATACCGCTGGCCTGGACTCTGGACTGCGTGGGCCCCATGTGCCGCACCGCTGAGGACTGTGCCCTAGTGCTTTCCGTCATCGCCGGGCCCGACAGCCGAGACCGGGCGGCGGCCAGGATGCCTGTGCCCGACTACGCAGCCGGGCTGGATGGCGGCGTGCGAGGTTTGCGCATCGGGGTCCCGCGAGAGCACTTCTTCCAGGGGATATCGGAGGAGGTGGGGGCTGCCGTCCGTCGCGCCTTGGAGGTGCTGTCGGAGCTGGGGGCCGAGGTGCGGGAGGTGTCCCTGCCCCATATGGATGTGGTGCCCACAGCGGCGGGCGCCATAACCCTCGTGGAGGCCCTGGCCTACCACCTGACGTGGCTGCGGGAACGTCCCCAGGACTACGGGCAGGACGTGCGCCTGCGTCTGGAGATGGCCGCCCTCTACCCTGCCGTGGCCTACGTGCAGGCCCAGCGCGTGCGGGCGGCTGTCATCGAGGCCTGGCAGCGCCTCTGGCAGGAGATCGACCTGCTGGCCACGCCCACCACGCCCATCGTGGCACCACCCCTGACGGAGGCGGAGCTTTCGGCCACCCTGGCCCTCATCAGGAACACCAACCCCTTCAACGTCAGCGGGCAGCCGGCCATCTCGCTGCCATGCGGCTTCGACAGCAGCGGCCTGCCCATCGGCCTGCAGCTGGTGGGTCGCTGGTGGGACGAAGGCACGCTCCTGCGAGCGGCCCACGCCTATCAGCGGGCCACCGATTGGCACCTGCGCCTGCCTCCCCTGGGGTGGGACGAAGGCGGTGCCTAGCCTATACTGGCCGATGGCATGTGCGAGGCCAGCCCTCAGCAACCAGCGCCCATGACCATCGGGGGGCGCCAGTTCCGCTGGGGCGAGCGCACCTACGTCATGGGCATCGTCAACTGCACGCCCGACTCCTTCGCCGGCGATGGCATCGGCTACGACGTGGCGGCGGCGGTGCGGCTGGCCGTGCGCATGCGCGAGGAAGGGGCCGACATCATCGACGTGGGGGGAGAGTCCACGCGTCCGGGCTACGAGCCGGTCCCGGCCGACGAGGAGCTTCGTCGCGTTTTGCCGGTGGTGCGCGTCCTGGCGAAGGAGCTGGATGTGCCCATCAGCATCGACACCATCAAGGCCGTGGTAGCACGGGCTGCCCTGGAAGCTGGGGCATCCCTTGTTAACGACGTCTCCGGCCTGAAGGCCGACCCCGATATGGCACGCCTCTTGGCCGAATACGGCGTCCCTGCTGTCGTAATGCACAACCAGCGTGGCCGCGCCTTCACCGACGTCGTGGCTGACGTGCTGACGGGCTGGGAGGAGTCCTTCCGCCTGGCCGAGACTGCAAGCGTTTGTCGCGATGCCCTCATCGTCGACCCCGGCTTCAACTTCGGCTGGCGGCCCGAGCACGCCCTGGAAATGTTGAGACGCCTGGCCGAGCTGCGGCAGAGGGCGGGGCGGCCCCTCCTCATCGGCACCTCCCGCAAGTCCGTCATCGGTCTGGTGTTGGGCGGCCTGCCGGTGGAGGAGAGGCTGGAGGGGACGGCCGCCACCGTGGCCCTGGCCGTGGCCCAGGGCGCGGACATCGTCCGCGTCCACGACGTGAAGGAGATGGCGCGGGTGGCCCGCATGGCCGACGCCATCGTCCGCGGCTGGCAGGCCCCCCAGGAGGCACCTTGAGCGACCGGAGTCCCCTCCGCAGCCCCTTCGTGGAGGCAATGGGCGCCGAGCTGCTGGAGTGGGCAGAGGGGCGCGTGCGCTGGGGCATCACCCTGGGACCCCAGCACACCAATCCGGGGGGCATCATGCATGGCGGCGTCGTGGCCGCCCTGCTGGACGAGGCGGTGGCAGGCGCCATCACCTCTCTGCGGGGACAGGAAGCCGTCCCCTCGGATCCCCATCTGCTGCTGGAGATGAACGTCAGCTTCCTGAGCGCTGCCAGGCCGGGCGAGCGGCTGGAGGTGGAGGGGTGGGTGCTGAGGATGGGCCGGCAGGTGGCCTTCGCCGAGGCGGAGGCCCGACGCCTCCCCGGCGGTCAGTTGGTGGCCAAGGGACGCTTTACGTTCCTGCTCCCTGCCCGGCGGGACTAGGCCGGCTGGGAGACCCTCTCCAGGAACTCCACCACCAGGGGCAGCACCTTGCCGCTGTGGCGGAAGCAGCTCAGGTGGTTCTCACCGGCGATGACGTGAAAGGAGCCGGCCATCTTCTCGGCCGCTGCCTTGGTTCCTGGCAGGATGGGGTCCCGTTCGCCCACATAGTGCAGGGAGGGCGCCTGCAGGTCGGCAGGGTCCACCCGCTCCGAGGCCAGGTTGCCACGCATGCAAGCGGCGAGGGCCTGCAGGTCGTTGCGCTCCAGCAGGGCCGCCATGGCCGACTCGGTGGAGTTCCAGGTGGCGGCTATGGCCTTGAGGTCGCCCGAGGCCAGGGCGTCGGCGCGGGCCTGGGCTGCCGCCAGGTCCCGACGGGGAAAGCCCGTGCCCGAGGCCCCGTTGACGAAGCCCAGCACTCGCTCGGGATAGCGCTTCAGAAAGTAGAAGCCCGTGAGGCCGCCCATGGAGTAGCCCCAGTAGTGGGCGCGCTCCACCCCCACGGCGTCCAGCACCGCCCGCACGTCGTCGGTGCGCAGGTCCATAGTGTAGAGCTCGGGGTCATGGGGCTTGTCGCTCTGACCGTGGCCGCGGGCGTCCATCAGGATGACCATGAAGCGCTCGGCCAGAGGCTCGACGTAGCCGAAGCGGTGCCAGTCCTCGGCGCAGCTGGTGAAGCCGTGGTGCAGCAGTACGGGCACGCCGCGGCCGTGGACCTCGTAGTAGATGCGGACGCCGCCGTTTTCGACATATCCTGTGGTCGCCATAGCTTCCTCCGCTTCGATGCCGGTCCCGCTCGCACGCATTCTATGGATATCTGACGTGAACGTCAACTGCCTCTGGACTGGCTACCCCAGCGCCGATAACCTGGACCAGGGAGAAGGATGCAGGAGGCCAGCCACAGCCCCTTCGTGGCCAATATGGGAGCGCGGTTGGAGGAGGCGCGCCCCGGCTACGCTCGCATCGTCCTGGTGGCCGGGCCCTCTCACCTGGACGCCTGGGGGCGTGTGCACCGAGGAGTCCTCGGGGCCATCATGGACTCGGCCATGGGGGCAGCCCTGGGCCACCTGAAGGCCCTGGAGGGCCTGGCAGGCGCGCCCCAGGCCACCGTGGCCATGGACGTCCTCTTCTTGGGGACGAGCGGCCCGGGCGAGCTGGTGGCCGAGGGGCAGGTGCTCCACTGGCAGAGGCCGGTGGCCTTCGGCGAGGCCCGAGTGGGCCTGCGGGATCGGCCGGCCCTGGCCCGAGCCTCCTTCGTTTTCTTCGTCGGGCATAGGGACGGGTGGCGGAGGTCTACCTAGCCCTCGGCTCCAATCAGGGCGACAGGGCTGCCAACCTGCGGGTGGCCCTGTCGCGGCTGAGGGGGCTGGGGAACGTAGTTGCCGTCTCCTCCCTCTACGAGACGGAGCCTGTGGGTGGGCCGCCCGGCCAGCCCTATTACTACAATGCCTGTTGTCTTCTGCAGACAGACCTGGCTCCTGTGGAGCTGCTACGCTCCCTGAAAGGGTTAGAGCGGGAGCTGGGCCGCCAGGAGGGGCCAAGATGGGGGCCGAGGGTCATCGATTTGGACGTCCTGTTCTACGACGACCTGGCCCTCGAGACGCCGGAGCTGGAGCTGCCCCACCCCCGTCTCCACCAGAGGCCCTTCGTGCTGGTGCCCCTCAGCGAGATCGCGCCTGGCCTGCGGCACCCTCTGCTGGGCCTGACGGTGGCCGAGTTGATGCGGCGTGCCGGCAAAGCAGGGGTGCGAAGGGTGGCCGGCCCGGGCTGGGAGGTCGCCGGTGGCGGGGGCTAGCCCTCCACCGACAGCTCCAGAGGCTCCTCTTCCTCTTCGCTCTCGGCGGTGAAGAGGGTCCAGCCTATCCAGAAGGCTAGGGCCGAGACGGTGGCCAGGGCGCCCATGACGGGCAGGGCCACCGCCAGATAGCTGCGACGGGCCACCGCCCACAGGAACAGCACCATCTGCAGGACGGAGCCCACCATGATGACAGCACCGGCTAGCTGGGTCTTCTGCATCCCCTTGCCACCTCCGCGTTAGGACACCGACTGACGCATGTGGGGCGGCAGGAGGTTGGGGATGGAGTCCTCGATGGGATAACGCTCGCCACATCTGACGCAGGTGAGGTAGCCTTTGACAACGTCCTGGCCCCGCTCCTCTTCCGAGGTCAGGTCCAGAGGCGCCTTGCACATGGGACAGGCGAGAATGTCCAGAAGGTCCTTGTGCATACCTCTCCCCTGCCTCCGCCGCGGTCGACCCGCATTGTAAACCCCTCCACCACTAGTGTCAACGAAGCTGCAGGCAGCGCCGGCACGGCCTGGCGGCCCCTGGCCCACTGGCAGGGGCTGAGGGGGTGCCTAGCGACCGGGGACTTCCACGGGGATCACCTGGCGGCCGCGGTAGGTGCCGCAGACGGGGCAAGCGTGATGTGGTAGCCGAGGGCTGCGGCAACGAGGACAGCGCACCAGCGCAGCCGTTTCGGCGTGCCAGTGGGAACGGCGCTGTCGGGTCTTGGCACGAGAGGGCTTCTTCTTGGGAACGGCGCCCATCTTCTTCTACTCCTCCTCGGGGTCTAGGCGGGCGGCCAGGGCCCGCAGTGCCTCCCAGCGGCTGTCGAAGAGGGGGGCGCAGCGGCATGCCCCCGCGTTCAGATCGCTGCCGCACTGGGGGCAGAGGCCCCGGCAGTCGGGCCGGCAGAGGGGGTTGATGGGCTCTGCCATCAGGGCGTACTGGCGCAGCGGCTCGTGCAGGTCCAGCACGAAATCGGCGCCGATGAGGAAGTTGTCGGCGCCCTCGGGTATGCGCAGCGGGGCGCCAGTGAAGACATCGGCCACCGGCAGGAACTCCTCTTCGAACTGCAGGCGTACCGGGTAGTCCAGATCGGTCAGGCAGCGGGCGCACTGGCCGTGGCCTCGTCCCGCCACCTGCACCCGCACCAGCAGTCCCTTGTTAGTGCGGATGACCTCCACGGTGCCGTCCAGCCGGTCCAGCACCAGCCCCTCCTGGAGGCACACATGCTCCTCCCGCAGGGCGAACAGAGTGCGTGCCCCTACTGCCTGCTTCAGCTCGTGGGAAACGTGGTAGCGCATGGAGACCACCGCCTGTGGCCGGGGGAAGGGCTTTTCGCCTTGTCAGCGTCCCTGTACTCAGTCTATAATCCCGTCGCGGGCCCGTCCAGCCCTCCCGTTCCCGCCCATGACCACTGTCGCTGAGCTGTTCGCCCTCCAGGAGACCGACCTGGCCATAGACTCCCTTCGCCAGCGTCTCGAGGACGTCATCGGCCGGCTGCAGGAACCGCGGGACCTTCTGGAAATGCGGGACGAAGTGGCCCGGCTGCGCAAGGAGCTGCTGGACCTGCGTCACCGCCAGCGGGAGGCCGAATGGGAGGTCGAAGAGTTGCGCCGCAAGGCCAAGGCGGTGGAGGACAAGCTCTACGGCGGGAGCGTCCGCAACCCCAAAGAACTCCAGGACTTGCAGGCTGACCTGGACTCCCTCCGTCGGCAGCTCTCGCGCAAGGAGGACGCGTTGCTGGAGCTGATGCTGCAGGGGGACGAGCAGGAGTCAGCCCTGAAGGAGAAAGAGTCCCTGCTGGCCCGCCGCGAGGAGGAATGGCGGACCGAGGAAGCCGCCCTCCAGTCCCAGAGGGAATCGCTGGAGGCGGAGCTGGCATCCCTGGAGGAGCGAAGGCGGGAGCAGGCGGCCCGCATCAATGGCAGCGCCCTCCAGCTTTACCAGGAGCTGCGGTCGCGTCGCCAGGGTCGCGCTGTGGCCAGGGTGGAGCGGGGCCTGTGCGGGGGCTGTCGCATCACCCTCCCTACCTCGCTGATCCAGCAGGCCCGCTCCGGCAACTCCCTGGTCCAGTGCATGAGCTGCGAGCGCATCCTCTACGTGGCATAGCATAGAAGAAGGGGCGGGCAGGCCGTGGACGCCGTGGGCTACTTCCCTGGCGGAGAGGCTGAAGGGGAGAAGACGTTTCGCCGTTTCTGCCGCCAGCGCCGCCTGCGTCCGGTGGCCTTCCTGACGGAGTCCGGCGAGGAGGGCTTCCGCCAGCTGCTGGCCCAGGCGCGGGGGGCTGCGGTGGTAGTGCCATCGGCCGCCGCCCTGGGCAGAGACGCGGCCGAGGTGTGCCTGCGCTACTTCCAGCTGCTGGCCCAGGGTGGGCAGGTGCTCTCCCTGGCCAGCGGGGGCGACGTTGGCCAGGAGTTGCTGGGCCATCGCTCGGCCAGCCCCATGGCGGACCAGGTCAGGAGGGCCATGGCCCGGCTGGCAGTGCGGGGCGCTGCCCTGGGCCGACCCCCCTTCGGCTATCGCGTCGGCGAGAGGCGTCGGCTGGAGGTGGTGCCCGAGGAGGCGGAGGTGGTGCGCCTCATCTTCCGCCTGTATGTGCAGGAGGGGCTGGGGCTGAGGCGACTGGCCCAGCGCCTCAACGAGATGGGCATCCGTACCCGCACCGGCCGCCTGTGGACGGTGGCCGCAGTGCGGGACATCCTCCGCAACCGCGTCTACCTGGGCACCTATCGCCGCTTCGGGGTGCGGGTGCCCGCCAACCACCCCCCGCTGGTCTCTGCTCAGGAGTTCGAGCGGGCGCAGCGGCGGCTGGGGGCGGGCCAGGGGGGTCCCCGTCCCCGCTCTGCCCTCTTCCCCCTATCGGGCCTGGCCTACTGCGGCTATTGTGGAGGGCGCATGGTGGGGGTGCGGCGCGTCCAGCGCTGGCGCCGCCGCGATGGCGACCTCCAGCACGGCGAATACCGCTATTACCAATGCGGGTCGCGGGTCAACCGCAGCCTGTGCGATTATCACACCTGGCGCGCCCAGGAGCTGGAAGAGCGAGTGGTCGAGGCCGTCCTGGCCCAAGGTGCCGACGACGTCGCCTCCCGGCCTGCCCTTCAGGATGCCGAGCTGCCGCGCCTGCGGCGCCGCCTCTCCCGGCTGCTGGCCGAAGCGGCCCGCGGCGACCTGGACGAGGATCAGTGGCGGCAGGCGGGGGTAGAGCTGGTGCGGCACTACCTGGGGACCGACGGGCAGGAGGCGCGGCGCACTCTGCAGCGCTGGCGCGAACTGCCGCCGGAGGAGCTGGGGCGCTGCCTCCACGCCCTGGTAGCGCGGGTCACGGTCTACGACGACGAGGTGCAGGTGGCCCTGCGGCGGTGAAGGCGGAGAGGGTGGTGGCCTACGCCGACGGTGCCTCCCGGGGCAATCCTGGCCCTGCGGCCATTGGCGCTGTTTTGCTCGACGAGGCGGGCAGGGAGATATACACTATCTCTCGGCCCATCGGCGTGGCCACCAACAACCAGGCCGAGTACAAGGCGGCCATCGCCGCCGTGGAGGCCGCCCTGGCACTGGGTGCCCGCTCCCTGGAGCTGAGGATGGACTCGGAGCTGGTAGTGAGGCAGCTCCAGCACCGCTATCGGGTTCGGGACCCCGTCCTGCGCCGCCTGTTCGCCCGGCTGCTGGAGCTGAGACGCCGCTTCCAGGAATTCCAGGTGAAGGCGATACCGAGGGAGCAGAACCGCCGGGCCGATGCCCTGGCCAACCGTGCCCTCGACCAGGCGCCCGAAGGATGAGGTCGCAGCAAGGCCAAGGAGGTGGTGCCATGTCATACGAGACCATCACCTACGAGAAGCGGGACAGGGTGGCGCTGGTCACCCTCAACAGGCCGCAGGTCCTGAACGCCTTCAACGCCACCATGGGCCGCGAGCTGATGGACGCCCTTCGGCAGGCGGCCGAGGACAGGGGCGTCGGGTGCGTTGTGCTGACGGGGGCCGGCAGGGCCTTCTGCTCGGGCTACGACGTGCGCGATTTCCGGCGCATGATCGAGGAGGGAGGCCGACGGGAGCTGGCGGGGGACGACCTGTTCCGCAGCGTCTACGAGTTCCCCAAGCCCCTGGTGGCGGCCATCAATGGCCCGGCGGTGGGCATCGGCGCTACCATCACCCTCCCCTGCGACATTCGCCTGGCATCGGACCAGGCCCGTATCGGCTTCATCTTCGCTCGGGTGGGACTCATCTTCGAATTCGGCAGCACTTTCCTGCTGCCGCGGCTGGTAGGGATGGGCAAGGCCCTGGAGCTGGGGATGACGGCCCGCATCATCGATGCCCAGGAAGCTTTGCAGATAGGGCTGGTGAGCCGCGTCTTCGCCCAGGAGTCCTTCATGGACGAAGTGCTGTCCTTCGCCGGCGAGCTGGCCAACGGCCCCACCCGCATCCTGGGCTGGATGAAGGAGGCGGTGCACCGGGGCGTGGAGTCGGATCTGGAGACGGCCCGCCGCTTCGAGAACGAGGTCATCGAGCGCTGTCGCCGCTCGCCCGAGCACCGGGAGGGTGTGACAGCCTTCCTGGAGAAGCGGCAGCCCCGCTGGGCCGAGATCGCCCAGGAGGTCTAGCCCGAGACGGGGCCAGCCCCCAGGCCCGGCTCCGTCATGCCCGTGGGGTCTAGCAGGCGGTCCAGCTCCTCCTCCGAGAGGCTGGTCCGCTCTCGGGCCACCTCGCGGATGGTGCGGCCCGTGCGAGCCGCCTCCTTCGCTATCTCCGCGGCGGCGTCATAGCCGATGGCCGGGGCCAGGGCGGTGGCCAGCATCAGCCCCTTCTCTACCATCTCGGGGCCGCGCTGGGTCGCCTTCAGCCCCTCCACGCACTTCTGACGGAAGTTATCGACGGCACTGGCCAGCAGCTCGATGCTCTCCAGAAGGTTGCGGGCGGCGAGGGGCATCATGACGTTGAGCTCGAAGTAGGAGCCTTGGCCCGCCTGCACCACTGCCTGGTCGTTGCCCAGCACCTGCCCGCAGACCTGGATGAGGGACTCGGCTATGACCGGGTTTACCTTCCCCGGCATGATGGAGCTGCCCGGCTGCACCTCCGGCAGCTGCAGCTCTCCCAGGCCGGCCCGCGGGCCGGAACCCATCCAGCGGATGTCGTTGGCGATCTTCATCAGGCTTACGGCCACGGTGCGCAGGCAGCCGCTGGCCATGACCACGTTGTCCAGGGTGGCCTGCATGCAGAAGTGGTTGTCCGTTTCCTTCACCTCCAGGCCCAGCTCTCGGGAGAGGAGTTCGCAGACGCGACGGGCGAATTCGGGGTGGGCGTTGATGCCAGTGCCCACCGCTGTGCCTCCCAGGGCCACCTCCGATAGCTCTTGCTGGGCGTAGCGCAGGCGCTTGATCCCCCGTTCCACCTGCCCAGCGTAGCCCAGGAACTCCTGGCCCAGGCGGATGGGAGTGGCATCCTGCAGGTGGGTGCGGCCGGTCTTGATGATGGGCCAGAATTCCTCCGCCTTGCGTAGCAGGGCCTGGCGCAGGGCTTCCAGCGCCGGTATCAGCCGCCGCTCGATGCCTACCAGGGCGGCCAGGTGCAACGCCGTGGGGATGACGTCGTTGGACGATTGGCAGAGGTTCACGTGGTCGTTGGGGTGCACCAGTCGGGACCCCCGCTCGCCCCCTAGCAGCTCCGTAGCCCGGTTGGCGATGACCTCGTTGGCGTTCATGTTGGTGGACGTGCCCGACCCGGTCTGGAAGACGTCCACCACGAACTGCTCGTCCCAGCGCCCCTCGGCCACCTCTCGAGCGGCCTGCTGGATGGCCTCGGCCAGGCGCGGGTCCAGAAGTCCCAGCTCGGCGTTGACCTTGGCTGCCGCCCACTTGATGAGCCCCAGCATCCGCACGAAGGGGCGGGGCATGGGCTGCCCGGACACGGGGAAATTGAGGACGGCCCGCTGGGTGGAGGCGCCGTAGTAGGCGTCGGCCGGCACCTCCATGGTGCCCATGGAGTCGCGCTCGATGCGGGTCTTGGGGCCGGCAGTCATGGCAGCACACCTCCTGATGGGTTCGCCGAGGCCATGATAAGGCCCCCGGCCTTGGGCGGCCAGGGGCCAGCTAGGGCTGGGGCGGTTGCTGGGCGGCCTCGGCCCGCGCCCGCTCCAGGGCTGCACGCAGACGGGTCATGAGGTCGCCTAGGTTGCGGCTTTGGGTGACGCAGGTGGCACGCACCACGTTCAGCCAGGTATCGGTGCTGAGGCCCAGCTCCCGGGCCTTGCTACGGTGCCATTCCAGAGTGGAGTCGGCCAGGGCGCGGCGCAGGTCCTCCACCGTCAGACCGCTCACGGTGAGCAAGGGGCGCGCCTGATCCACCCGTTCCTCTTCCTCCAGGGGCGCGTCGGCCAGCTCGCAGAGGATAGTCAGCACTCGTATCACCGGCTCGGATTCGCGCTCCATGTCTCTCATGTTAGTGAAGGGGTGCCGCCTTAAACAATAGTAGTGTTATCTGGCAAGAAACGGACATGTCATAGACTATGCCTGGATGTCCAGCGTTTTCCCAAAGACTGGAATAGGAATGGGCGGGACTGTGCGGCTACGGTCGGCTGCGCTGTACGCCTGCTATGTCTTTAGCGCGGCACGGCGGGGGACGGCGCCGCGACGTTAGCGAGTGGACGAGCGGAGAGGGCCTGCTGTCGCTGGTCAGGCCAGGTCGGCTACCGCCTCCTCCAGCCCCTTGCGTATGCCCAGGATGAAAGGCACCTCCAGGCGGGTGTACCGCCGCGCCTCGGCGGAGCGCAGGGTGCGAATACAGTCCACCAGCTTGTCCAGCTCGTCGGTCTCGAAGGCCAGGATCCACTCGTAATCGCCCAGGCCGAAGCCCTGGGTGGTGTTGGTGAGCACCTGGGGGAAACGGCGTCCCAGCTCGCCATGCTCCCGCAGCAGGCGCGCCCTCTCGTCGGGCGGCAGCAGGTACCATTCGGCGGTGCGCACGAAGGGATAGACGCACAGGTAGCGTCGGGGTGGCTCGCCCCTGAGAAAGGCAGGCAGATGGTCGGGGTTGAACTCCGGAGGGCGGTGCAAGCCCAGGAAGGCCCAGGTCAGCTCTAGGTGCTGGCCCAGCAGCGTCCGCTGGAAGGCGATTAGCAGCGACTGGACGGCATCGGCCGAGGGCCCGACCCACCACATCATCAGGTCAGCGTCAGGGCGGAATCCCACGCTGGAGTAGATCCCCCGAACCTGGACCGGGGACTCGGGGGCCATGAGCAGCGCCTCTGCCTCGGCGACTGCCTGCTGCCGCTGGCCCGGGGCCAGCTCCCGCCAACGCGGGCCACGCCGGAACACGGGGTGATAGGAGTAGACCGTCTGCATGCGTCCCCGACCTCGCCTCCATTATGTGCCCACCATCGGCCCAGAGCCAGACCCCACGCCGGATGTCCAGATGGCGAAGCAGAGTGGCCCAATGGCTCACCGCCTGCCCGTAACATACCCTCTCCCGCCGACGAATACACTGGCAGAACGACGGGATGGGAGGTGTGTCATGAACGCTGCCAGGCTGGGCTTCATCCTTTCCCTGGGCGTGGGGTCCTTGCTGCTGGGACTGACGGTCTTCGCTGCCAACGATGGCAGCCCCTCTTCGGGCGGGCAGGGAGGCCAGGTGCAACAGCAGCAGGAGGAGGCGACGCCCACTGTCACCCCGACGGTCACCCCAACTGTCACCCCAACCGTCACACCGACAGTCACTCCCACCGTCACGCCGACAGCCACCCCTACCGCCACGCCCGAAGATGGCGAGGAAGAGGCTGCGGGCGGCCCCGCGCGGGTCACCGTTACCAACCCCGATGGCAAGGAGATGCAGCTGCCTTGCGTCTCCAACGTGGTGCGCGACCCTGCCAGGCACCCCAAGTGGCAGGTGCCCGAGGGCCAGGGCTGCGAGCCGGGGCGGAGCGAGGGCACCGATGAGGGCGTCAATGGCGACAGACGCGGTGGCCCTCAGCGGGTCAGCATGACCAACCCCGATGGCAAGTGCGTGCAGTTGCCGACCACGGCGGGGCCGGTGCGCAACCGGCAGCGCCACCCTGAATGGTCCGAGGGCTGCGCCTCCACCCCCGAGGCCGGGGAGGAGGAGTAGCGGGCGTAGGTGCCGACCAGCTGGCCCCAGGCCAGGACGTGGCCGTTCATGGCCCGGACTAGCTGGTCCAGCGAGGCGCCCGGCGCCAGCCGCAGGAAGGTGTCGAGGGCATAGAGGGTGAAGCGGTAGCGGTGGGCCGGGCCGCGGGGCGGGCATGGGCCGCTGTAGCCCACCCGCCCCGCATCGTTCCTGCCCTGGACGGCGCCCCCCTCCACCCGCTCCCCGACAGGCACTGCCTCGGGCAACGAGCCTGTCCGGGAGGGGAGATCATAGAGGAGCCAGTGCACGAAGGTCCCCCGCGGCGCGTCCGGGTCGTCCATCACCAGGGCATAGGACACGGTGCCCTTGGGAGCGCCGAACCAGGAGAGGGGTGGCGACACGTCGGCGCCGTCGCACGTGTATCGTGCAGGGATATCTCCGCCGGGCGAGAAAGCGGCGCTGCGGACCACCAGCGACATGGGGGCTGGTGGAGTGGGCAGCAGCGAGGGGGCTTCGCCGCGACAGCCCATGGCCAGCAGGGCGGCGGCCAGGGACAGGCCCGCCAGCCGGCGCCCCATTCAGGCCTCCAGGCCCAGGGCGCGGAACAGCTCCTGATACTGCTGGGGGCTGTTGGGCTGGAAGAAGGGGTTGGCCAGCAGCACCGTGCCGTCCTGGTCGATGACGAAGATGGCCCTTCGGCAGCGTTTGCCCGTCTCGTCCACCACGCCGTAGGCTCGAGCGACCGTCAGCGACTCGTCGCTAGCCAGGGGGAAGGGCAGCCCCCCCAGACGCTCCTCGAAGCGGCGGTGGGACTCCAGGTCGTCGGCGCTGATGGCCACCACCTGGGCGCCCAGCTCGGCCAGCAGGTCGAAGTCGCCCTTCAGCATCCCTACCTGGGTGGCGCAGAGGGGGGTCTCGTCCTGGAAGTAGAAGGCCAGCACCACCTTCCCTTTGCTCAGCAGCTCTGACAGGGCCACCGTCCCCCTGGTGGAAGGCAGGGTGAAGTCGGGGGCGCGGTCGCCCGGCGAGACGCTCACGGCTCACCCTCCAGCCCCCGCAGCCGGCAGGGGCCGATGCCCTTTTCCTGGACCAGGACCCGTATGCGTCCCAGCCCCGCTGGGTCCAGCAGTTCGCTGGCCATGCGTCGTCGGGCCAGGGCCTCCTCCATGTCAAGACCTTCCACCCGCAGGGCGTCCTCTAAGCCCAGACGCTGTAGGAACTCGGCCTGGGATGTCATGCCCAGGCGCTCCAGCCCCGCCTCCCGACCGGCCTCCACCAGCGATGTGAAGTCCACGTGGCTGGTCATGTCCTGCCAGCCCAGGCGGACGAAAGGATCGCCGCTGGGGCGGTGACGGTGGAAGCAGAGGAGCGTCCCCTCTCGCCGCCACGGCGCATACAGCTCAGCCGCCTCGTAGCCGTAGTCGAAGGTGAGAACGAACCCCCGTCGCAGCGCTCTTCCCACCGTGCGCACCCAGTCCAGGGCCTCCAGGTTCACCTCGGCGTAGCAACCCTCGCCGGGCCACAGGCCGAGGCGGCGGAAATAGGACTCCAGCGCCGGAGTGGAGGGGGGTCCGTGCTCCTCCCGCAAGGCCTCGCCCTCGCAGGTCACGTAGACCTCCCACAGGCGACCGTCTCGGAAGAGGACGCGGTGCACGGGGAAGCTGTCCACCAGTTCGTTGCTGAGGATGCACCCCTCCACGCTGGCGGGGGCCAGGCATGACAGGTGCCGCACTCGCAGGCCGGCGCAGGCCAGCGCCTGCTCCTGCGCGGCCCGCAGGGATGCGCTCCGCTCCATGATGCAGTAGTCCAGGGCCTCCGAGAGGTCGGGGCGGGCGCGCTGGGCCCACAGGAGCACATCGCGGGCGAGGGTGCCGCGTCCAGGCCCCATCTCCACCACCTGAAAGGGGCGAGGGCGCCCCATGACCTCCCACATCTCGGCCAGCTGGCGGCCTACCAGCGCGCCGAAGAGAGGGCCAGCCTCGGGGCTGGTCACATAGTCCCCCTGCGGGCCGAAGGGCAGGCGGTGAGCGTAGTAGCCGTGCAGGGGGTGATACAGGGCCATTTCCATGAAGTCGCGAAAGGTGATGCGGCCCTCCCGGGCTATGCGCTCCACGATGGCCTGGCGCAGGGGCAGGCAGTCCCTTTGCGGGGCGAACTCGTCCATCTGCCCCCATGGTAGCGGGTCGTCCTGTGGCTGCCAATGCGGCCACCGCCTGCCCGGGACTGAAGAGGGCGTCCGTACAATTTGTCTGCTCCCCCTCTTGCCAAAAGGGCGGGGGGTGTGCATGATATTTGCAGGCTGCGACGGGTGTTAGAATTGCAGCGATAATCCTACAGGAGCCTGTTTGAATGAAGCCGGCGCCATTTGAATACATACGCTGCACTTCTATAGACGAGGCAGTGACAGCCTTAACGGAGCTGGGGGAAGAGGCCAAGCTGCTGGCGGGCGGGCAGAGCCTGGTGCCCATGCTCAATATGCGGCTGGTGCGCCCCAGGGCGCTGGTGGACATTAACGGCATTCAGTCCCTGAGCTACATCCGAGAGGAGGACGGCTGGCTGGTCATCGGGAGCCTGACCCGCCAGCGCGACATCGAGAAGTCGCCGACGGTGCAGGCGGGGCACCCGCTGCTCCATGAGGCTACCCTTCACATAGGCCACCCGCAGATCCGCAACCGGGGGACCATCGGCGGCTCCATAGCCCATGCCTTCCCCTCGGCCGAATATCCGGCTGCGGTGGTGGCCCTCAACGGGCGCATCAAGGTCGTGGGCCCTTCGGGGGAGCGAGTCGTCCCGGCGCGGCAGTTCTTCACCGGGATCATGAGCACGGCCCTGGACGTGGGCGAGATGATAGTGGAAGTCCAGGTGCCGCGACTGGCCGAGGGCAGTGGCTGGGGCTTCGTCGAGTTTACTAGACGACATGGTGATTTTGCCATCGCTGGGGCCATCGCCATCGTCCAGCGGGAAGGGTCCTCCATCAGGGGCGCCGACGTCACCGTCTTCGGCGTCGGCCCCGTGCCGGTGGTCTGCCAGGAGACCTCGCACGCCCTAATAGGTGAACAACATGATGACACCGCTGTCGCCAAAGCGGTCGAGGCGGTGGAGCGGGACCTGAAAGAGGTGGAGGTCATCTCCGACGTCCACGCTTCCGCCGAATACCGCCGGCACCTGGCACGGGTCATGGTCAAGCGTGCCCTGCTCCAGGCGCTGGGGCGGGCGCGCGGCTCCAGGCCCTGAAAAAGTCGCCGACAGGGGGATGCAATGTCCGGCAAGCACACCATCAGGCTGACGGTGAACGGAAGGCAGTACGAGGCGGAGGCGGAGCCGCGGGTCACCCTGGTCGACTTCCTGCGCCACCAGCTGGGACTCACGGGCACCCATGTCGGCTGCGAGCACGGGGTGTGTGGCGCCTGCACCGTCATCGTCAACGGGCGGGCGGTCAGGTCGTGTCTCATGCTGGCCGTCCAGGCCGACGGTGCCGAGGTGATCACCATCGAGGGCCTGAGCGAGGACGGCCGCCTCCATCCCATCCAGGAGGCCTTCGCCGAGGCCCACGGCCTCCAGTGCGGCTTCTGCACCCCCGGCTTCGTCATGTCGGCCTACGAGTTGCTCACTCGCGAGCGCGAGGTGGACGAGGAGGCCATCAAGGAGGTGCTGGGCGGAGTGCTGTGCCGCTGTACAGGCTACAAGGCCATCTACGAGTCCGTGCGATTGGCTGCCCGTAAGATGGGAAAACTGCCTGCGTGAGGTGCTGCAGTGGTTTCGAAGGCTGAGTGGCACCTGCCCCGCTCCCTGGAGGAGCTGCCCGTCAGCAACCCCCGCTACATCGGGAAGCCCGTCCGCAAGGTGGAGGCGCCGCCGCTGCTGACGGGGAAGGCCCAGTTCGTCGACGACCTAGACCTGCCGGGCATGCTCCACTGCGCCATCCTGCGCAGTCCCTACGGCCACGCCCGCATAAAGCGCATCGACGTCAGCGCGGCCCTGGAGCTGCCGGGTGTGGTGGCGGTGGTGACTGGCCAGGACATGCAGCAGTGGGTGCGGCCCCTGGGCGGCATACCTTCGGGCTGGGGGACCCACTGCCTGGCGGTGGACAAGGCCAGGTTCGTGGGGGAGCCGATAGCAGCGGTGGCGGCGGTGGACCGTCACACGGCCGAGGACGCGCTGGACCTGATCGAGGTGGAGTTCGAGCCGCTGCCGGCGGTGGTCAACGCCCTGGAGGCCAAGGAAGAGGGCGCCCCCCTGCTCTACGAGGACAAGGGCACCAACGTCATGTTCCACCGCCTCTTCACCTGGGGCGATGTGGACAGGGCCTTCCAGGAGGCGGACCACGTCCTGACGGAGCAGTTCCGCTGGCACCGCCTGGGTGCCAACCCCATCGAGACCTTCGGCGTCATCGCCCAGTGGGACCCGGTGGAGAACGCGGTCACCTGCTGGGGAAGCTTCCAGGCGCCCTCCTTCAGCGCCATGGGCATCGCCGGGGCGCTGGGGCTACCCCTGAGCAAGGTGAAGCTCGTACCCATGGCTCATGGCGGCAGCTTCGGGGGGAAGGGTAACCCTCGGGGTGCCCTCATCGCCGCCGTCCTCTCGCGCAAGGCGGGAGGCAGGCCCGTCAAGTGGATCGAGGACAGGCTGGAATACCTGATGGCTGGCGGTGGGCAGGCCTGGGAGCGCTTCTACGAGGCGTCGATAGCTGTCAAGAACGACGGCACCATTCTGGGCATCCGCATCAAGCTGGTGGACGACATCGGCGCCAGCGGGGAGAACTCGGGGGCCATCAGCGCCATCAAGCCCCTGGCCGCCTTCACCGGCTGCTACGCCATACCGGCGGCCCAGTATGAGGTCACCATGGTGGCCACCAACAAGAATCCCCAGTCGGCCTACCGCGGGATGGGGCCGCCCGCCCACTACGTCGTCCTGGAGCAGATAGTGGACATGGCGGCACGCCACCTGGGCCTGGACCCGGCCGAGATCCGCAGGCGGAACTTCATCCCGCCCGACCGCTTTCCCTACACCATCCCCAGCGGCAACGAATACGACAGCGGCAACTACCCTGCCCTGCTGGACCGCCTCATGGAGATGTCGGGCTATCGAGAGCTGAGGCGGCAGCAGGAGCAGCTGCGACGGGAGGGGCGGCTGGTGGGGCTGGGCCTGGTGAGCGCCGTGGAGCCGGGCGCCTTCAACATGAACGTCTACACCATCCTGGGTGTGCCGGCCGGCACTGCCGTGCCCGAAGGGGCGACGGTGGCCCTGGACCCCTTCGGCAGCGTCCGCGTGACGGTCGGGTTCGCTCTGGAGGGTCAGGGACAGTACACCTTTGTCACCCAGCTCATGGCCGACTACTTCTGCGTCTCGCCGGAGCAGGTGAAGGTCACCTGTACCGACACCCTTTCAGCTCCCGTCCACTTCGGGCCGGGCGGCAGCAGGCTGGCGGTAGCCCTCACGGGGGCCGTCCTGGGCGCCGCCGAGACCCTGCGGAGGAAGCTGGAGACGGCCGCCAGCTACCTGCTGGGCTGCCAGCCGGGCGAGGTGGAGTTGATGGATGGAATGCTGAGGGTGAAGGGCCAGCCCGAGCGGAAGATGAGCTGGCAGGAGGTGGTGGGGGCCATGTCGGCGCGGCCCGACCTCTTCCCGCCGGGGACGGACCTCAGCACCCAGGCCACCTATGTCTGGGTGCCCCCCGACCGCAACATGCCCGACGAGCAGGGCCGCGCCAAGAGCTACCTGACTGCTGCCGCTGCCTGCCACCTGGCCCTGGTGGAGGTGGACCCGGAGACGGGCAAGGTGGACGTCCTCAAGTACTGGGTGGTGGACGACTGCGGCACGCGGCTGAACCCCGCCACCGTGGCCGGTATGACCCAGGGGGGAGTGGCACAGGGCATCGGCGCTGCCCTCATGGAGGAATACGTCTACGACGCCGACGGGCAGTTGCTCACCACCACCTTCATGGACTATCTTCTGCCCACCATCTACGAAGTGCCGCCGGTGGAGTCGGCCGAGATGGTGACGCCCTCGCCCTTCACACCCCTGGGAGTCAAGGGCATGGGCGAGGGGCCCATGATCTCAGCCCCGGCCGCCGTCATCTGCGCCGTGAACGATGCCCTGGCCCCGCTGGGCGTGCGGGTGACGGACGTGCCGGCTTCCCCGGCTCGGGTGTGGAAGGCCATCGCACAGGCGCGCGGCCAGAGATGAGACGCCGGCGGCCTGGGGCGAGAGCAACCGGTGCGAGAGAGGGCCAAGGGACAGGAGGCCCGAAAACACACGGATAAGGAGGGAGCAGGGACATGACCCAGCAGCAAGGCAAGCAGGACTATTTCGTGGCCTTTACCGAATGCCACATGTTCGACCCCGAAGACCTCTATCACATCGCCTACTTCCCCGACTTCCAGAGATGGTGGAAGAGCGTCGAGGGCGTCGTCCGCGTATGGTCGGGGCGCAGCCTGCTGCAGGGCGGCTTCCCTACTCCCAGGGCCTCGGAGCTCATCAAGTACATGGACGAGGCCGGAGTGGACGTGGCCTTCTGCCTGCGGGAGGTCATGCTGGACATCTCGGGCTACACTCAGCCCATGTCCACCAACGCCTTCATCATCCGCGAGATCGAGCCCTACAAGGGGCGCATGTACCTGGAGTGCAACGTCGGCCCCATCCTGCACCGGGGCGTGAAGCACGCCATCTGGGAGCTGGAGTACCTGGTCAAGAACCACGATGCCAAGCTGTGCAAGGTCTACGCCTGCGAGGACGGCCCCCTCAACGACAAGCGCCTGTGGCCCTTCTACGAGGCGGCTGCCGGGCTGGGGGTGCCCCTCACCATCCACACGGGGGCGGCCTACGTCTGGCCACAGCCCAACAAGTACACCCACCCCGGGCTGCTGGACGACATCATGCTGGACTTCCCCGACCTGACCATCATCGCTTATCACCTGGGCTGGCCATACTATGAGGAGCTATTCGCCCTGGCTGCCAAGCACGAAAACCTCATCATCAGCCTCTCGGGCATAGCCGGCTGGCTGGCGCGGGCGCCCTGGAAGGGGTACCACCTGGTGGGCGAGGCGCTGATGTGGGCCGGCCCCGACAAGATCGTGCTGGGCCTGGACCTGCCCTTCGATGACCTGAAGCGCATCGTGGACTACTTCCGAAACTTCCAGATCCCCGAGGAGCTGCGGGAGAAGTACGCCTATCCGGAAATCACCGACGAGATCCGGGCCAAGATACTGGGGCTGAACCTGGCCAGGATCACCAAGATAGAGCCGGTCAAGAGGGTGACCAACAAGCAGGCCTAGGGAAGAGAGAACGGGTCCAGAGGTTGCCCGTGGCGCGGGAGATACTCTACGAGAAGCACGGCGACGTGGCCGTGGTGACCATCAACCGGCCCGAGAAGCTGAACGCCTGTACCATAGAGATGTTCGACACCATCGAGGAGTGCATGCGGGAGGCAGACCGGGACGACGCCATACGGGTGGCGATCCTGACGGGGGCCGGAGACAAGGCCTTTTCCTCCGGGGCCGACCTGGAGGAGGCCATACCCATGCTCACCTCGGGAGCGAGGCCGGTGAGCATCGACCCCACCAAGCGCCTCTTCAGCGATGTGTTCAAGCCCATCATCTGTGCCGTCAACGGCATGTGCATCGCCGGCGGCATGGAGTTGCTGCTGGGCACCGACATTCGCATAGCCGCCGAGCACGCCACCTTCGCCCTGGGCGAGGTGCGCTGGGGCATCGTGCCGGCCGGCGGCACTCATATTCGCCTAGTCCGACAGATACCCTGGGCGGTAGCCATGGAGATGCTGCTGACGGGCCGCCCCATCGATGCCAAGAGGGCGTTCGATATCGGCCTGGTGAACCAGGTGGTACCCCTGGGGGAGCTGATGGACACGGCCATGCAGTGGGCCCGGACTATCGCCAGGAATGGGCCTCTGGCGGTCCGCACGGCCAAGGAGATCGCCGTGCGCTCCCTGGCCCTGGAGCCGGCTTTTGTGGTGGAGACCCTGCTCGCCGAGAGGGTGATGCGCTCCGAAGACGCCAAGGAGGGGCCGAGGGCCTTCGCAGAGAGGCGCCAGCCCCAGTTCAAAGGACGGTAGGGCCATGTCCAGGCTGATAGTCCAGAACCTGTCCATGAGCTTCGGCGGCACCGTAGCGCTGCAGGACGTCTCGCTGGAGGTGGGAGAGGGCGAGCTGTGCGGCCTCATCGGCCCCAACGGGGCCGGCAAGACCACCCTCCTCAACTGCGTCAGCCGCATCATCCAGCCCAATGGGGGACGCATCTACTTTGGCCAGGTGGACTTGCTGCGCTGCGCCCCCCATCAGCTGGTGGACATGGGCATATCGCGCACCTTCCAGAACGTGCACGTGTTCCCGACCATGACGGTGCTGGAGAACGTCCTCATCGGGGCCCATCACCTCATCAAGCCCAACCCCGTGGCGGCCATGTTCAAGTGGTCATCCCTCCGCAACCGGGAGAAGGAGGCGCAGAGGCGGGCCTCGGAGATCATGGAGCGGCTGGGCCTGGCACCCTACGCCTATCAGTTCGCCGGCACCCTGTCTCTGGCCATTCAGAAGCGTGTGGCCATCGCCCGGGTGCTCATGAGCAGCCCGCGGCTGCTATTGCTGGACGAGCCAGCGGGGGGCCTGAGCCACGAGGAGGTCTACGAGCTGACGGAGCTGATAAGACAGGTCCGACGCGACCACAACGTGAGCATGCTGCTGGTGGACCACCACATGCAGTTCGTCATGTCCATCTGCCAGAAGATCGTGGTCCTCAACTTCGGGCGCAAGATAGCGGAAGGAACGCCCGAGGAGGTGACCAAGCACCCGGAGGTCATCCAGGCCTACCTGGGCGAGGCCAAGTCGCGCGGAGCGTGAGCGGCATGCTGGCGGTACGGGACCTCTACGCTGGGTACGGGAACGTCACCGTCCTCAAGGGCCTCAACTTCGATGTGCCCGCCGGCTCCATCGTCGCCCTGCTGGGGGCCAACGGGGCCGGCAAGACCACCACGCTGCGGGTCATCTCGGGGATGATCCGCCCCAGCCGCGGCCAGGTCATGTACGATGGCCAGTCGCTGGTAGGGCTGCCGGCCCATGCCCTGGTGAAGAGAGGCATCGTGCATGTGCCCGAGGGGCGGCGCATCTTCGCAGGCCTCACCGTGGAGGAGAACCTGCTGCTGGGGGCCTTCACCCGTCCCTGGGACCAGCGCACCCGCGAGTCCCTGGAGCAGGTCTACGCCTACTTTCCGCGTCTGAAGGAGCGCAGGCGGCAGCTGGGTGGCACCCTTTCCGGCGGCGAGCAGCAGATGCTGGCCATCGGGCGCGCCTTCATGGCCAATCCGCGCTTCCTCCTGCTGGACGAGCCATCGTTGGGGCTGGCGCCGGCGATCGTCAACGAGCTGTACGAGTCCATCGTCCGGCTCAACAAGGAGCAGGGGCTGACCATCCTGTTCGTGGAGCAGAATGCGGCCCTGGCCCTGGATGTGGCCCAGTTCGCTTACGTCCTCGAGGTGGGGAGCATCGTGCTGGGTGGCCCCAGCGGGGACCTGAAGGACAACGAGGAAGTCAAGCGGGTATACCTGGGCTACTAGTTCGGTGAGGAGACGAGGGGCATGGACCAGCTAGCGGAGCAGATAATAACCGGCCTCATGAGCGGCACCGTTTATGGTCTTTTCGCTCTGGTGTTGGTCCTCATCTTTCAGAGCACCAACATGTTGAACTTCGGCCAGGGGGAGATGGCCACCTTCACGACCTACCTGGGGTGGGCGCTGATGGTGCTGATCCCCTACTGGCCCGGCTTCATAGTGGCGGCCATCGTGGCCTTCATCATCGGCGCGGCCCTGCAGCGGGGCCTCATCCGACTGGTGGAGGACAAGCCCCCTACCAGCGCTTTCATTGTGGGCCTGGGGCTCTTCCTCATATTCAATTCGCTGAGCGGAGCCATCTTCGGGCCGGAGCCCAAGTCCTTCGAGCAGCCCTGGACGGGCAGCCCCTTCAAGCTGGGCGACATCACCATCGTGCGTTACAACCTGTTCATCTTCTTGGTGTCGCTGGTGGTCATGGCGGTACTGACGGCGTTCATGCGCTTCACCAAACTGGGCATCGCCCTGCGGGCCACGGCTATGGACCGGGCCGCCGCCGAGCTGATGGGGATCCCCACCTCGCGCATGCTCATGTTGGGGTGGGGGCTGGCGGCGATGCTGGGCGCCATTGCGGCCATGCTGGTGGCGCCGGTGATCATCCTGCACCCGGGCATGATGTTCTTCGTGCTCATGTTCGGCTTTACGGCTGCGGTGCTGGGCGGGCTGGACAGCCTGCCAGGAGCCGTGGTGGGTGGACTGATAATCGGTGTGCTCCAGAACCTGGTGGGCGTCTACCTGCCCGATGTCGTCGATGCCCTGCGTCTCCCCTTCGATATCCGTGATGGCAACCAGTACCGGGACATAGCCCTGGTGGTGGTCCTGCTGCTGGTGCTCATGTTCCGACCGCACGGCCTGTTCGGTAAGTCCACCATCGAGCGGAAGTAAGGGGCGGCCATGAACGCTTTGCGTGTAGCTACGCCCAAGCCGCTGGAGATCGCTACCGTCATCTTTCTGGCCGTTTTCGTGGCGCTGCTGTCCTCCAGCGCCTGGGGGTTCGCGATAGGAGCTATCGCCGGACTGGGAGGGCTGGCGCTGCACAGGTTGCTGCAGGGCAGGAACCTGGTCCCCGACTGGGCCTGGTACCTGATGTGGCTGGGGCTCGCTGCCGGCATGCCCTTCATCGTTTCCGGAGAATACCGCCTGGCCCAGCTGGCGACGATGGGCTACCTGGCCATCATCCTGTTGGGCCTGGTGGCGCTGGGCCAGGCCGGACAGCTATCGGTGGGGCATTCGGCCTTCGTCGGCATCGGCGCGTATGCGGCGGCCGTGGCCGTGAGAGAGTGGGATGTGCCCTTCATTGTGGCCGCCCTCTTCGCGATGGCCTTCTCCGCCATCATCGGCTTGCTGACGGGGATAGCTGCCCTGAGGCTGCACGGCCCCTATCTGGCCATCGCCACCCTGGGGTTGGCCATCGTCTTCCAGCCCATCCTGAAGCTGGAGGAGCTGAGGGAGTGGACGGGCGGCCGCACCGGCATAAACATGTTCGCCAGGACCTTCGTGCCCTTCTCCGACTGGGACTGGCTGACGGAGACGCGGTGGTACTACTACCTGACGCTGTTGCTGCTGGTAGGGCTGGTGCTCCTCTCCCACAACCTCCTCCAGTCGAGCATGGGCAGGGCCTTCAAGGCGGTGCGGGACGACGAGACAGCGGCGGCGGCCATCGGCGTGAACGTCGCCGCCGTGAAGCTCTCCGCCTTCGTCCTCAGTGCCATCTATGCCGCCATCGGCGGCATGCTCCTCTTCCTTCTGAGCAACCGCTTCCTGTCCGCCGACAACTTCACCCTGCTCATGAGCATCGAGCTGGTGATGGTGCTGATCCTGGGAGGCATGACTTCCCTGAAGGGCGCATTCCTGGGGGCGTTCCTGCTGGTGTTCGTCTACAGGGAGGGCCTGGAGACGGTGGCCCGCCAGACCGAGCAGGGAATAGATACATGGCTGCTACTGCTCGGCAGCCTGGTGGGATGTTTCCTGCTGCTGGGCCAACCGGTGGTGAAGCAGGCCCTGGCCCGCTACCTGAACTTCAACCGGCTGACATCCACCTATGGCCCTGCGCTCCTGTGCCTGGCCGGCGCCGTGGGCATCGGAGTGGGATTCACTGCCCTGGTGCGTCTGGTGGCCGAGCACGTGGAGCTGACAGCCCTGCGGCCCACAGTGGCAGGGGCCTTCCTCATCGTCGCCATCCTGTCGGTGCCGTACGGGCTGGCGGGCCTGATAGACTACCTGGGCTACATGACCTGGGGTCAGCTGAGAGGCGTCTTCGTGCGCTTCCTCGCGGCTGAGCCCAAGGAGGCTGCGGTCGCCGAAAGGCGGATGCCTCCGTCCTATGTGCCGATGCCCAGCAGCGGCGATGAGCGGGCGTAGGCGCATGGCGGGTAACGCTAAGTCAAATAGACAACTAGTCGTTTCCAATCTCATACGGGAGGAGGTTCAGATATGCGCCGTTTACTTGCAGCGCTGGCGTTAGCCAGCCTCGTGCTCCTGCTCGGGGTCGCCTGCGAAGAGGAACAGGAGAGCACCCCGACGGCCGGGGGCACCCCATCGGCAGCCCAGAGGCTGCGGCCCGGGGCGGCGGGCATCCCCAGCAACCCGCGGCAGGTGCGGGGTCTGGAGGGGATCCTGACGCTGGACGACGGGCTGGCCATCTTCCGCGAGCGGCCGGCCTCGGAGGACAGGACGGGCGTCACGCCCACCACCATCAAGCTGGGGCGCTACACCGGCCTCACCAGCCCCCTCATCTCGGCTTACGAGGCGGTGTGGACACCGACGCTGCAGGCCATCATCAGGCGCATCAACGAGGCTGGGGGCATACATGGGCGGCGGATAGAGCTGGTGCAGCGGGACGACCAGTACAACCCGGCGGTGACGGTGCAGGTGGTGCGGGAGCTGGTGGAGCGGGACCAGGTCTTCGCCCTCTTCTGGGGCGTCGGCAATGCCCAGCACCAGGCTGTGAAGGACTACCTGCTGGCCCGCAACATACCCGACCTGTTCGTATACGACGGCTCCACCAGCGGCCTGGAGCCGACCACTCAGCTCAAGAACACCTTCCCTGGGATCGTGGCCGACATGCTGGAGGGGATCGTGATGGCCACGGCCATCATGAAGGAGCACCCTCGTGGCAGGGTGGCCGTTATCTACTCCAACGACCCTCTGGGCCAGGAGTTCATCCAGTCCTTCCGCTCCACGATACGTTCTCAGGGCGGCACCATAGCCGGCGAGATAACCTATGACGTGACGGCCACCGACATGTCCCCCTTCGTGCAGCAGGCGCTGAACCTCAATCCCAACGCTATCGCCTTCTACGGGACCTTCCCCCAGTCGCTCAGCATGATGCGGGCGGTGAAGGAGCGGAACCCCACCATGCCCATCTATCAGAGGGGCGCCCTGCCGTCTCCGGGGGATATCGGCCGGCTGATGGACGGGGTCGCTTTCAGCTCCCAGGCCAAGACTGCCTACACCCACCCCAACGACACGGCCTTCCAGAACGTCGTCCAGAAGATGAAGGCCCTGGCCCAGGAGGAGGGCATCCCCTACAACGATGCCCTGTCCCTGCTGGTGCTGCGCTCCGTCGAGATGCTAGTGCGGGCGCTGGAGATGGCCGGGCCCGACCTGACGCGCCAGGGCGTCATCGAGGCCATAGAGAACGGCTTCGATGGCAGCTGGACGTGTTCCATCTGTGTCGGCCCGGTCGTCCTCGGCCCTCAGGACCACTGGGCCTTTGAACACTCGGCCTTCGTTCGCTGGCGCAACGACACGGGCCTGGCCGACTTCATCCTTCCCTACACCAGCTTCGAGACCAGCGAGGGCAAAGGCATCCGCGGCAACGTGGAGGGGTTCGAGTGCCGCCCGGGCACCTGCCCGTGGAAGGAGTAGGAGGCGTTCCGGCGGCAGCCTGAGCGCTGACTGGAAGCGGAGTCACAGCCCCGCCGCCCGCGCCTGGCGGGCGGCGGGGCGCCTTTCAGGCGCTCTCCAGCAGCTGCAAGATCTCCCACTCGGCCTCGGCCAGCCGACGGCCTACCGCCAGCGTCGGCAGGTCGCTGCGTAGGGCTGTGAGCGCCCGGTGGGCCTGTAACAGGCAGAAGACGGCCCATTTGAGGTTGCCCATCACCTCCCAATAGTGCCAGCGGCCCCAGTCGATGGCCCCGCCTGCCCGCTCGTATTCACGGGCGAACTCCTCCTTGCTGCCCAGGCCCGCGACCGGCCACCCTTCGCGGCCCGGCCGCCAGGAGCGCAGACAGAGCCATCCCAGGTCTTCCATGGGGTCGCCAAGGTGGGCACCCTCGAAGTCGATAACGGCTGCCAGTCCCCCCTCGCCAACGATGAAGTTGCCCAGGCGGAAGTCCCCGTGGACCAGGCGCGGCTCCTGCGGCGGGGGACGATGGATACGGAGCCATCTCAGGGCCAGCTCCAGCACGGGGCGCTCGCCCAGGGGCTGCTCCCGGTAGAGCCGCTCCCACGTCTCCAGCTGGTGGGAAGCGCCGCCGTCGCCTTTGGCTGGCTGGGGAAGCTCGTCCAGGCCGAGCTCGCCGGGCGGCAGCGAGTGGATGCGGGCGGCGGCCTGCGCCAGGTCCGATACGAACCGTGCCCGCCAGCCCTCGTCGCTGGCCCGGGCCAGCAGCCGACGGGGCAGGGACTCTCCCTGAACGAACTCCATGATTATGCCCGGCGGCGCGTCGGGATCACGGTCGGGTGCCAGGGGGACGATGGAGGGGACCGGGACTCCCCAGTTCTTGGCGGCCCACATCACCCGCTGCTCCAGGTGGGCAGGGATGGAGAGGGTGCCGGGCGAGGGCGGCTCGCGATAGACCAGCGCTGCCCTGCGCGCTTGCCCCGACTCCTCGTAAACGGCCTCGAAGCGCCATGCCTTGCGGTAGGCCCCTCCCACCAGCGGCACGACGTCCTCTATCTGCACGGGCGCGCCGAACAGGCGGCCCAGGAACGACCTTATCGCGTCCAGGGGAAAGGCCTCAGTCTCCCCGCTCGGCATACTCGTACAGGCCGTAGGCTTCCCTTTGGCGGTAGCGATAGCGGCACATGGCCACCACGATGATGGTGACGCCCTGGCCGGTCTTGAACCGTGTGGGCACCTGATGGATGATCCTGCCCTCCACGATGTGGGGGCCGTCGTCCGTGTGCAGGTGAAAGCTCACCGAGCGGTGGAACGGAGGCCTGGTCGTGGGCTGCCAGGCGCAGCCTGCTGCCCTGGCGGTGCGGATGTGGGCGAAGCCTTCGATTATGGCGCCGAAGGTCTCGGGCGGCTCCTTCAACGTTACCTGGGACATGAATGCAAGCTCCGGCCCCATGGTGCATGTCAGGGCGCGATAGAGGGGCACCCGGTCCCAGACCCGCGGCCCCCATGAGCGGTCGCGCATGCCGAAGCCGTCGATGGGAAGGCTCTCCCCGTCCCATTGCAGACGGCCCTGAACCTGCATCGGCTGCTGGTAGTGGTACAGGGCCACGTTGGGGTCGAGGCCTGTCACCAGGAAAGGCGGCCCCACTGCCTCGTAGGCCAGCTCCAGAGAGACGCGCACCTGCGGCGCTCGGGACAGGGCCTCCCTGGGACGGAGCATGTCTCTCGGCTCGCGGACATGGTGGGCGTACCCCTCGTAAGTGGCCTGGAAGCGGCTGAGGGGCGTGAGAGGCTCCAGCGCGAGGCCCGCCGCCGAGAAGGCCTTGGGCGCAGGCTCAGGCTCGCTGCGATAGGAGAAGAGTACGGAGCCGTCCTGCAGGAAAAGACAGAAGGTCATGTCGGCTGCGCCTGCCACCGGGCGGAACCCTACCCGCAGCATGCCGCCCGTGCGGCCATCGGCGTCGAAGAAGTTGAGATAGCTGGAATCGTTGAGAAAAGGGGACGCCCCCTCGGGCACGGGCAGAGGCCGCTCGAACTCCGGGGGCATTCCCGCTTCGGCCATCGCAGTGCCCGGACGTCTATGCCTGCTGGCGCGGCCGGAACTTGACCAGGGCTATCTCGTCGCTGGCCGGCTCGAAGACGGCCTCCACCGGCATGCCGATGCGGACCTGCTCCGGCTCGATGCCGACGATGTTGGTGGTGAGCCTGGGCCCCTCTTCCAGCTCCACGATGGCCAGGACGTAGGGCACTTCCTCCCTGAAGGCCGGGTGAGCGGCGCGGCGGATGACGGTGTAGGTGTAGACATGTCCGCGGCCGCTGGAAGCCACCCAGTCCAGGTCGGACGAGAGGCAGTGGGGGCACAGGCTGCGCGGGTAGTAGACGTACTGGTGGCAGGACCGGCAGCGCTGCAGCATCAGCTTGCCCTGTCGGGCCGCCTGCCAGAAGGGTCGCGTGGTATCGGTGGGCTGGGGCAGTGGCTTACGGATTTCCTGGGCCATGGTCACTCCACTCCTAGCACGAGGGATACCTCTTCGCTCAGGATGCCACCGTTGCCGTTGACGAAGGCCAGCTGGCAGTCCTTGACCTGACGCTTGTCGGCGCGGCCCTGGAGCTGGCGGGCCGCCTCGGTGACATGGGACATGCCGCCGGCCAGCCCCGCCTGGCCGAAGGAGAGCTGGCCGCCGTGTGTGTTGGTGGGCAGGTCACCCTTGTAGGTGAGGTCGTGCTCCTCCACGAAGGGGCCGCCCTTGCCCTTGGGACAGAAGCCGGCGTCCTCCAGCGTTATGATGACGGTAATGGTGTAGCAGTCGTAGACCGACACCAGGTCGATGTCCTTGGGAGTGACCCCCGCCATCTCGAAGGCCCTGGCAGCCGTGTAGGCGATGGGCGAGGTGGTGAGGGACGGGGCCTGGGCCAGGCTCATGTGGGTCACCTTCTCGGCCGCCCCCAGGAGCCACACAGGGCGATGGGGAGCACGCTTGGCGATGTCGGGCGCGGCCACCACCACTGCCGCCCCGCCAGTGCAGGGCAGCACTATCTCGTAGAGGTGGAGGGGGTCGCACACCAGGGGCGAGTTGAGAACGTCATCGATGGTCAGGGGGCGGTCGAAGAAAAGGGCGTCAGGGTTGGCGTTGGCGTTGATGCGCTGGTCCACGGCCACCTTGGCCAGCTGTCGGCTGGTGGTGCCGAACTCGTGCATGTGACGCATGGCGATCATGGCATAGCCGGAGTTGGCCCCCATGGGGCCATAGGGGTTCTCGAATTCTCGCAGGGGGAGCTTGGGCGGCCTGCCGCCCATGGAGTAGAAGGCCTCCGTGTCCAGGACGTCGCCGGTGACGCAGACCGCCGCCCGGCAAAGGCCGGCAGCGATGGCGGCCGCTGCCCGCCAGACCATGCCGCAGGCGGAGGCCCCTCCCAGGTCTACCGTCTCGGCGAAGGCCGGCCGTATGCCCATGTATTCGCCCACCATGGTGGGCCACAGCAGGGACTGCTCGGCCAGGGGTGGCCCCACCAGCAGGCCGTCTATGTCCTTTTTGTCCAGGCCTGCGTCCTGGATGGCGAGCTTGGCCGCCTCGGCCATGACCTCGATGGCCGCCTGGCCGCGAGTCTCGCGCCTGGGCTTCAGCTCGCCTATGCCGATGATGGCTGCTGCTCTCTTCAGGTCCATGGGTCCCTCCGCGCGCTGGTTTTACCGCTCATGCCTCGCTCTCACCTTTTGAATGACATGTCTTCCATTCCTTCAACCGGCGCACCCCGTGTGGTTCTGCGTATGACCCGTCGGGAGTGGCGAGGAGCGGATCGCCTGCCATACCGCCAACTATTGCCCGACGTTGAAACGGGCCGCGGTCGCTACGATATTACAGCAGCCCCGTCAGGGCGGTCAACATGGCCATCCCGCGAGCGTCCTGACGCCGGTTGACGTCCCCTGCTCAGGCCCCTACAATGCTGCCATCCCGAGAGGGGTGGGGAGGAGAGGTCATGGCCGTCTTCCGTGAGCCATATGTGCCCGTCAACCTATACCGCAGCGACCGCCGTCTCATTCTGGCGGCGCCGCTGCCGGGCGTGGAGCCGGAGGACATCGAGGTGGAGGTGGCTCCGGACTCTGTCATCTTCCGCACGCGAATGCGGGGCATCCATCAGAACAACAAGGAATACATAGTGCGGGAGTGGGAGATCGGCAGTCACGAGCGCACAGTGCCCCTGCCCGAAACGGTGGACCCTCAGCGGGCCAACGTCAGCTACGGCAACGGCGTGCTGGCGGTGGTGATGCCCCAGGCCCAGTCGGCCCCGCCAGAGGGCCGGCGTCTGTTCCGGTTGCACAAGGTGCGCTGGGCGCGAGGGCAGTTCGTGGGTCACCAGGGCCAGGAGCTGCGTCCCGCTCCCTCGGAGACGGCGCACCGGGCGCCGTGAGGGCGGCGTGGCGGCTCGGGCCTGAGGCCTGCCCCGTGGCTCGATGGCCAGGAGCGCGCGGCCGCATAGTCCAGAGTCCCGTGGCAGGGGTAGCGGACTCGACCCCTCGCCATCGGGGCGAGGCGGGCCGAGTGGCGGTTGACAGGGCGACGTCGGCGCAATAGAGTAGAAACGCCGAAAAAAGCAACGGCCTGCCGGAGGACAGGCCCGCACGGGAGCTCGGGTCCCCGGGGAGCGTGCCCGGGGCGGCCGGGCTGAGAGGCCCCGACCGCAGCGGGGCGACCGTCGGAACCTGACCTGGGTAATGCCAGCGGAGGGAAGGGCACGGCAGGCGCGCCAGGCCCCGAAGGGGCCTTCGCTCTCCCGCCCATCCTTCCCCCTCGCCTACCCCCGACAGGCCCAGGAGGTGATGGCCGTGGCCCAACTGCAGGAAGTGGTGCGGATGCCTCTGATGCCCCCCTTCCCCAACAGCCGCAAGGTATACGTGCAGGGATCCCGACCCGATATCAGGGTGCCATTCCGGGAGGTAGTCCTCTCTCCCACGCAGGGACGCAATGGCGCGGAGGAGAACCCGCCCTTCCGCCTGTACGACACCAGCGGCCCCTACAGCGACCCCGAAGCGTCTATCGACCTGGCCAGGGGTCTACCACCCATCCGCCGCCCCTGGATACTGGAGCGCGGCGATGTGGAGGAGTATGACGGGCGCGCTCCCGACCCGCGCGACGACGGCCTTCGGCCCGGCGAGGAGCGTCGCTTCCCCCTCCCCCAGCGACGGCGGCCCCTGCGCGCCCGGCCGGGCCGTGCCGTGACGCAGATGCACTACGCCCGGCGCGGCATCGTCACGCCCGAGATGGAGTTCGTCGCTATACGCGAGGGGGTCGACCCCGAGTTCGTGCGGCAGGAGGTGGCCCGCGGCCGCGCCATCATACCCGCCAACATCAACCACCCCGAGCTGGAGCCCATGATCATCGGCCGCAACTTCCTGGTGAAGGTCAACGCCAACATCGGCAACTCGGCCGTCTCCTCCTCGGTGGCCGAGGAGGTGGAGAAGATGGTCTGGGCCATCCGCTGGGGTGCCGACACGGTGATGGACCTCTCCACCGGCAAGTACATCCACACCACGCGCGAGTGGATCCTGCGCAACTCGCCGGTGCCGGTGGGCACGGTGCCCATTTACCAGGCCCTGGAGCGAGTGGGCGGACGAGTCGAGGACCTCTCCTGGGAGGTCTACCGCGACGTCCTCATCGAGCAGGCGGAGCAGGGGGTGGACTACTGGACCGTCCACGCCGGCGTCCTGCTGCGCTACATCCCCCTGACGGCGCGGCGGGTGACGGGCATCGTCTCCCGGGGCGGCTCCATCATGGCCGCCTGGTGCCTGGCCCACCATCAGGAGAACTTCCTCTACACCCACTTCCGCGAGATCTGCGAGATCGCCCGCGCCTACGACGTCTCCCTCTCGCTGGGCGATGGTCTGCGCCCGGGCTCCATCGCCGATGCCAACGACGAGGCCCAGTTCGCCGAACTGCGCACCCTGGGCGAGCTGACCAGGATCGCCTGGGAATACGATGTGCAGGTGATGATCGAAGGCCCGGGCCACGTGCCCATGCACAAGATCAAGGAAAACGTGGACCTGCAGATGGAGCTGTGCCACGAGGCGCCCTTCTACACCCTGGGCCCGCTGGTGACGGACATCGCTCCCGGATACGACCACATCGCCTCGGCCATTGGCGCGGCCATGATCGCCATGTACGGCACGGCCATGCTCTGCTATGTGACCCCCAAGGAGCACCTGGGGCTGCCCAACCGCGAGGACGTGAAGCAGGGGGTCATCGCCTATCGCATCGCCGCCCACGCTGCCGATGTGGCCAAGGGCCACCCGGCCGCGCGGCGCTGGGACGACGCCCTGTCCAAGGCCCGTTTCGAGTTCCGCTGGGAGGACCAGTTCAACCTGGCCCTGGACCCGGAGACGGCCCGCGCCTACCATGACGAGACCCTTCCCGCCCCCGGCGCCAAGCTGGCCCACTTCTGCTCCATGTGCGGGCCCAAGTTCTGCGCCATGAAGATCACCCAGGACGTGCGCGAGTATGCCGAGAAGAAGGGCATCCGCCTCGAGGAGGCCATCGAGGTGGGCCTGCGGGAGAAGGCGCACGAGTTCCGTCAGGCCGGCGGCCGCATCTACCTGGAGACGTGAGGGGATGGTGCACGCGATGGACGACTATCTGGAGATAGCCGGCAAGCGCTTTCGCTCTCGCCTCATAGTGGGAACGGGGCGCTTCCGCAGCATGGAAGAGATGGTGGCGGCCATCGAGGCCTCGGGCGCCGAAATGGTGACGGTGGCCATCCGCCGCCTACCGCTGGACCGTCCCGACGAGCCCAATCTGATGGACTACATCGACTGGACCCGCTATCAGATCCTGCCCAATACTGCCGGCTGCCGCACGGCCGAGGAGGCCATCTTCACAGCCCAGCTCGCCCGCGAGCTGACGGGCAGCAACTGGATAAAGCTGGAGGTGGTGCCCGACCCCCGCTATCTGCTGCCCGACCCCATCGGCACCCTGCGGGCGGCCGAGAAGCTGGTGGCCGACGGCTTCGTGGTCCTGCCCTACATCCACGCCGACCCGGTGCTGGCGCGGCAACTGGAGGAGGTCGGCTGCGCCACCGTCATGCCCCTGGGCTCCCCCATCGGCTCCGGCAGGGGCATCTTCACCCTGGAGGAGATCCAAATCATCGTCGAGAACGCCCGGGTGCCGGTGGTGGTGGACGCGGGGCTGGGTGCCCCTTCCGATGCCTCCCTGGCCCTGGAGGTCGGCGCCGATGCCGTCCTGGTGAACACGGCCATCGCCCAGGCCAGGGACCCGGCGCTGATGGCCCAGGCCTTCCGTCTGGGCGTGGAGGCGGGACGAAAGGCGTATCTGGCAGGCCGCATCCCCAAGAAGCCCCTGGCCGAGGCCTCCAGCCCTACCGAGGGCGTGCCGCGGCCGGCCTCCAGCATGTAGCCGCAGGCGGCGAGCGGGGGTGCGAGACCTGGGCCGCCCCTTCTTCCCCGTCCCCTGCCTCATGCTGGTGACGGACCGCCGCCTGTGCTCCGACCTTCCGTGGGCGGTAGCGCAGGCCGTGGCCGGCGGGGCCAACCTGGTCCAGCTGCGGGAGAAGGACCTGCCGGCGCGCGAACTGCTGGCGCTGGCGCAGGCCCTGCGACGGGCCACCGCCGGCCGTGCCCTGCTCCTGGTCAACGACCGGGCTGATGTGGCCCTGGCCGCTGGAGCCGACGGCGTCCACCTGCCCCAGGAGGGGCTGCCTGTGGCTGCGGCCAGGCGCCTGTTGGGGCAGGACAGGCTGGTAGGGCGCTCGGTCCACTCTCCCGACGAAGCGGCCAGGGCCGAGGCCGAGGGTGCCGACTATGTGGTGGTGGGGCCTGTCTATCCCACCCGTTCCCATCCCGATGCCGTCCCGGCAGGCCCGGGCCTCATCGCTCGCGTGCGCGAGTTGGTCCGCATTCCGGTCCTCGCCATCGGCGGCATCACGCCCGGGACGGTGTCCGAGGTCATGGCCGCCGGCGCGTCGGGGGTGGCCGTCATCTCGGCTATATTGGGTAGTGGGGAGCCGCAGGCGTCGGCTGCCGCCCTGCGCTCGGCCCTGGACGTCGCCTGGGCGGAGGTGGGCAGACGGACATGATACGTGTGGTCATCAACGGGCGCGAGCAGTCCCTGGAGCGCCCCCTGACAGTGGCCGAATACGTCAGCTCCCTGCCCGTCAACCAGCGCTGGCTGGCTGTTGCCAGGAACGGTGAGGTGGTGCCGCGCCATCGCTGGCCGGAAGTCGTCATCCAGGACGGGGACGTCATCGAGGTGGTGCGCATGGTGGGCGGGGGCGCCCCCGGAGATGGTAGAATGGTGGAGGCCCAGACACGACCGGCTCGATTCATCAGGGGGTGACGGGGTATGACGAAGTGGCTTCTGATGGGCTTCCTTCTGGGCATCGCCACCGGTTTCGCCTTGGGCATGCTCACCGCGCCATCGCGAGGCTACGAGGTCCGCCAGCGGCTACGGGAGCGCGCCCAGCCGGCCGTGGAGCGCATGCGGGAGCGCATCCGCATGATGCGGCAGCGGGCCGCCTAGCGCAGGCGCTCCAGCAGCGCGTAGGTCTGCAAGAACAGCCGCAGAAAATCGGCCAGGAAAGAGGCGGGGTTCGTCTCCAGGCGCGGGTTCACGTGCCTGAAGATGGCGATCTCGGCGTAGCGGGTCGGTTTCCCCTGGGCCATGAGGTCGTGCCGCAGGCGGACCGACTCGGTGTAGGGCACCAGCGGGTCGTGGCGGTCGGCCACGATGAACACTTCTGCCTGCACCTGGGCCGTGTAGCTGCGGGGCGACAGCAGGTCGAGGGTCCGGGCCAGCTCCGGCGGCGCCTGCGCCAGCAGCTGGTGAGCGCGCGTCGGGTCCCTCTCCAGCAGCACCGCCTGCACCAGGGACGCCGTCGGCGAGAGGGTGCCGCCGGGGAGGCGACCGCCGGCGTCCAGGGCTGCGGCCAGAAGGTCCCGTTCGCGTCGGTCGGGCACGAAGTAGAGGAGGCTGGTCTTCAGGACCTCCTCCGCCCATGGGTCGGGCTGCCACGGTTCCCTATGTCCGTCGACCAGGATAGTCCCTGTGGCCACCGACACGATGAGCTCCCGCACGTCGTGGTAGCCGCCGAAAGACCCGAGGGCGGCCACGTCGTCGCGGATGCGCGGGTCGGCAGCCGCGGCCATGGCGATGCCCTCGCCCACCGAAAAGCCCAGAATGGCCACCCGCCCCGGGTCCACGTAGGGCAGGGAACGCAGGTACAGGAAGGACTGGACCACCACTTCCACGTCCTCCGGCGATAAGACCTTTCGGCTGAGGCGGGGCAGCACAGGCACCATAACCACGATGCCGCTGCGGGCCACCCCCTGGGCCAGCCGGACGGCACGGGGGTCGTGGCGGGCCGCCGGCGCCGCTCCGATGACCACCAGCAGGCCCCCCCGAGGCCCGTTGCCCGGGGGACGGTATATGTCCGCCTCGAAAGTCTCCCCTGACTGGCCTGCCTGCAGGGACACCGTCTCCGTATGGGGCTGGGGGCCGGCCAGGGCCGCTAGCGGCCCCGGCAGGGGGACCAGCACCTGAGGGTAGAGAAGGGCTGTCTGCAGGGCCAGCCGGGTGGGAGGCGCCAGCCACAGGGCGGCGACCAGGGACGCGGCCAGGGAGGGGATGAGCAGCGCCAGCCAGTAGCGGCGCAGGAAGCCCTTCACCACGCGGACACCTTCTGTTATTTTACTTGCCGTCGGTGAATCTGCGAGGCCTGTACGTCATAGTCGACCCGGCAGCCGGCGCCCAGGGACGGGAGCTGGAGGTGGCCAGGGCCGCCCTGGAAGGGGGCGCCCGCTTGCTGCAGTTGCGCGACAAGACCCGCGAAAAGGGCCTCCAGCTCCCCGTTGCCCGCGAGATGGCCCGCCTGTGTCGCGAGCACGGCGCCCTGTTCATCGTCAACGACCACGTGGACCTGGCCCTGGTCTGTGGGGCCGACGGCGTCCACGTCGGGCAGAAGGACCTGCCGGTGGCAGAGGTCAGGCGCATCGTCCCTCCCGGCTTCATCGTCGGTTGCTCCACCAACAACGTCCATGAGGCGTCGATGGCGCAGGCCGACGGCGCCAGCTACGTCTCCGTCGGTCGGCTCTTCCCCACCACCTCCAAGCAGGACACCCGCCCCGCCACCCTGGAGGTGCTGCGGGCCATCAAGGCTGCTGTGCAGTTGCCGGTCTGCGCCATCGGCGGCATCAACGAGGAGAACATAGATGCCGTGCTGGCGGCGGGGGCGGATATGGTGGCGGTCATCGCGGCGGTCGTCTCCGCTCCCGATCCACGGGAGGCGGCCAGACGTCTCGCTTCCCGGTTCGCGCCCTAGGCGAGAAAGCGGGCCGGGCTGAAAGGGTCCAGGGGCAGGTCCGTAGGCTGTCCCGTGAGGGCCTGGGCGAGCAGGCGGCCGGTGATGGGGGCCAGAAGGACGCCGTTGCGGAAGTGGCCGCTAGCGACGCTCAGCCCATCCCAGCCGGGCACCGGGCCAATGATGGGGAGGCCGTCGGGGGAGCCGGGCCGTAGCCCTGCCCAGGCCGCTGCCACCTCCGCCCGTCCCAGGGCGGGCACCAGGGTGTGGGCCATACGCTGCAGCCTCCGCAGTCCCCGCTGGGTGGTCCGACGGCGAAAGCCCACAGCCTCGACGGTGGCGCCGGCATACGTTACGCCCGTCGCCTTGGGGGCGAGATAACCTTCCGGGCCCCAGACGATGCGCCCCACCGGTCGGCCGCGGTAGGCCAGCATCTGCCCGCGCCGGGGCGGCGTGGGCAGATGGAGGCCGATGCCTGCCAGCAGCCGCCCGGTCCAGGGGCCGGCCGCCACCACCACCTGCCGCCCGCGCACGATGCCGCTGGGCGTCCGCACCCCGTAGACCCGACGGCCTCGACGCACGATTCCCAGCACGGGCGTCGAGAGAAGGACGCGGGCACCCCGGGCCTGGGCTGCCCGGGCCAGGGCGTGGGCCAGGAGCTGCGGCTCCACCTGCCCCTCGGCCTCCGAGAGGACGGCGGCCCTCACCCCCGGCGACAGGGCCGGTTCCACCGCCCGGGCCTCTTCGCCCTCCAGCCAGGTCAGGGGCAGGCCCGTGTCGAGCTGCCAGCGGTAGCGGCGGCGCAACGACTCCTCGTCTTCGTCGGTCAGGGCGACCCGCAGCAGCCCGCAGCGCGACAGGCCGATGTCCAGGCCGGTAGCCTCCTCCAACTCGCGGGCGAGCGATGGGAACAGGGCGAGGCCGGCCAGGCATAGCTCCAGGAAAGGGCCGGGGCCATGGGCCTCGGCCAGGGGGGCGAGCATCCCCGCCGCCGCCCCCGATGCCTCCTCGGCCAGCCCGCCCCGCTCCAGAAGCAGCACCTGGAGGCCGCAGGAGGCGAGGCTGTAGGCAACGGCGCAGCCGACGACGCCTCCGCCGATGACGATGGCGTCGCTCTCGTCGTCCACAGCTCTACTATGCCCCTGCTGCCCGAGGGCGTCCAGGCGCAGGCCGGCGCCCGTTTACCCCTTGCTGGGCCGTTGCTAGAATGGGGCCAAGCTGCCCCAAAAGGGCCGAACACCTATCGGGAGCCGACACATGCGCTGGGGCATCACATTGCCGCTGGAAGGCATCCCTCTCTCCGCCCACCGCGAGGTGGTCCAGGAGCTGGAGTCCCTGGGCTATACCGATGCCTGGACGGCGGAGGTGGACGGTGCCGACGCCTTCGTGCCCGCCGCGGCTGCCCTGTGTTGGGGCAGCAGACTGCGCGTGGGGACGGCCATCGCCAACATCTACACTCGCGGGCCGGCCGTCCTGGCCCAGACTGCCATGGCCATGTCTGAGCTGGCGCCGGGCCGCTTCTGTCTGGGCATCGGCGTCAGCACCCAGGTCATCGTCGAGCGGTGGAACGGCCGCAGGATGGAGCGCCCGCTGGCCTACATGCGGGAGACGGTAGCCTTCCTGCGCCGGGTGATGACGGGCGAGCGAGGCAGCAGCGAGCTTCTGGGCGTGCAGGGGTTCCGGCTTTCGCGGAGGCTGGCCGATCCGCCTCCCATCTTCGTGGCCGCTCTCAGGGAGGGCATGCTGCGTCTGGCGGGAGAGGTGGCCGACGGGGTCATCATCAACTGGCTGGCCCCCGGGGACGTGCCCAAGGTGGTGGCGGCTGCCAAGGAGGGCGCTCGCCGGGCGGGACGCGACCCGGAGGCGCTGGAGGTGGTGTGCCGCATATTCGTCCTGCCGCCCCTGCCCGATGCCGTGGTGAGGCTGGTGGGCAGGCGTCTGGCAGTGGTGTATCTGACCTCGCCTGTCTACGCCGCCTTCCACCAGTGGTTGGGCAGGGGGGAGAGCATCCGTCCGATGCTGGAGGCATGGCAGGCGGGAGACCGGCAAACGGCGGCGGAGCTGGTGCCCGACAGCCTGCTGGAAGAGCTGCTCGTGTTCGGCTCCCCTCAGGAGTGCATGGACAAGCTGGAGTCCTACTGTCGCAACGGAGTGACGGTGCCGGTGCTCCAGCCCATCGTGCCGGCCGAGGACCCCGCTCAGCGGGCGGAGCTGACCCGTGGGCTGCTGCGGGAGCTGGTCAGACCCTAGCAGGGAGGTGGCCATGGACCCTAAGGGCAAGGTAGCGATAGTCACTGGCGGCGGCTCGGGCATAGGTCGGGCCACCGCACTGGCCCTGGCATCTGCCGGCGCTGCCGTGGTGGTGGCCGACGTGGACGAGGAGGGCGGACGCGAGACGGTGCGCCTCGTAGAGGATAAGGGCGGCCGCGCCGCCTTCGTGGCGGTGGACGTGACCCGCTGGGAGGACCTGGAGCGGATGGTAGCCTTCGCCGAAGAGACCTTCGGCGGTCTGGACATCCTGCACAACAATGCCGGCGTCACCACCGGACGCCCGCGTTTTCCCGAGACTCCCAGGCAGCAATGGGAGCGCACGCTGAACGTAGACCTGTGGTCCGTCATTGCCGGTGTGCAGGTGGCGGTGCCGGCCATGCGTCGTCGCGGGGGCGGCGTCATCGTCAACACCGCCTCCCTGGCGGGCATCATCGGCTACCAGCCCGACCCGGTCTACTGCGCTGCCAAGCACGGGGTGGTGGGGCTCACCCGCTCGCTGGTCTTCCTCAAGGACGAGGCCAACATACGGGTCAACTGCGTCTGTCCCGGTGTGGTGGACACGCCGCTAGTGTATCGCGGCCTGCAGGACCTGGAAGGCCTCGAGGCAGAGCAGTGGCGCGCCTATCTGCAGAACATGCCCAAGCTTAGGCCAGAGGAGGTGGCCGAGGCCGTCATGACCTTCGTGCGGGACGACTCCCTCGCTGGCGAGGCGATGGGCCTGCTGCCGGGAAGCGCGCCCAGGCTCATCCCGCCGCCCATCCAGCTACAGCGGGACCCATCGCAGCGACTGCGCTAGGCCTGCTCGCCCCGTAGCTGGGGCATGTTGGAGCGGTTGGCGACCTCCAGGCCGCGGCGGGCCAGGTTGATGGCCTGCTCTCCGACCAGTTCGAACCCCTCGCCCACCGTGCCACCTGCCAGGTAGCGGGCGTACATGTTCTCCAGGATGACCGCCAGCTTGAAGTGGGCCAGGACGATGTAGTAGTCCAGGTTCACCAGGTCACGGCCGCTCTTCTGGGCGTAGCGCTGGGCCACTTCTTCCCACGAAGGGAAGCCAGGCAGGGCTGTCAGGCCACCCGCTGCCACCCGCAGGGCGTCGTCCTCGCCCCGCGCCCAGTACATGCGTAGCATTCCCAGGTCTGCCAGGGGGTCGCCCAGGGTAGCCATCTCCCAGTCCAGGATGGCGATGATGTGGCCCTGCTCATCCAGAATGGCGTTGTCCAGCCTGTAGTCGCCGTGGACGATGGAATGGTCGCTCTCGGGCATGGTGAAGCTGTTGAGTCGGCGGCACAGCTCGTCCAGTTCCGGCACCTCTCGGTACTTGATGCGCTGCCACTGCTCGCTGAAACGCCTCACCTGCCGCGCCAGGTAGCCTTCGGGGCGACCGAAGTCCGAGAGGCCCACCTCATCGGGCCGAATGGCGTGCAGCTTGACCAGGTCGTCGATGAGCTCCTCGGCCATGCGGCGGCGCTGGGCCTCGTCGTAGCGGCGGGCCACCTCCTGGGGGTTGGAGGGCACGAAGCCGTCCACGAACTCCATGATGTAGAACTGGGCGCCGATGACCTCGGCATCGCCGCAGAAGGCCAGGGGCCGTGGCACCGGCACCTCCGTGTCCTTGAGGGCCGAGAGGACGCGGAACTCGCGGGCCATATCGTGGGCGGTGGGCTGAACGTGGGAGAGGGGCGGGCGCCTGAGCACCCAGGCGCGGCCATCGGGCGCTTCCAGCTTGTAGGTGAGGTTGGAGCGTCCGTGACCGATAAGCCGCGCCTCCAGGTCCTGGACCTCGGCCACGTTGGCCCGAAACCAAGCCACCAGGTTGTCCATCTTGATGCCGGGGACGTCCTTTCCCATGAGCGCACCTGCCTGCGCTGGCGTGCCTCTGTCGCGACGAGGCCACGACCATTATAATAGCGCCGATGATAGGCCTGAATACGGTCTCTGGACGGCTCCCATAAACGTTGCAGGAGGTGCAGCCATGGCCATCGATTTCACCCTGCCGCCAGACATCGAGGAGGTGCGCAGGAAGGTCCGCGCCTTCATCGATGGCGAAGTGACGCCGGTGGAAAGGGAGCTGCAGGACGCTCCCCGCGAGGAGTGGGTGAGGGCCATAGGCCGTCTGCGCCAGCGGGCGCGGGAGCAGGGCCTCTGGAACCCTCACCTGCCCCCCGAGTGGGGCGGCATGGGGCTGCGGCCGGTGGCCATGGCCTTCGTCCAGGCCGAGGCGGCCCGGGCCGGCATCGGCCCCTTCGTGCTCAACTGTCAGGCCCCCGACGAGCCCAATATGCAGACCCTCCTGCACTGGGGCACCGACGAGCAGAAGGAGAAGTACCTGCGCCCCCTGGCCGAGGGGCGCGTCCGCTCCTGCTTCGCCATGACCGAGCCGGAGGTGGCCGGCTCCGACCCCACCCTCATCCAGACGCGGGCGGTGCAGGAGGGCGATTACTGGGTCATCAACGGACACAAGTGGTTCGCTTCGGGCGCCAGGGGCGCCTCCTTCGCCATCGTCATCGCCTGCACCGACCCCGATGCCGACCCGCCCCAGGCCCGCAACTCGGCCTTCATCGTGGACATCCCCACCGAGGGCTGGGAGCTGGTTCGCACCATCAGCACCATGGGCGGCGAGGGGAATCACGGCGAAATCTACTTGCGCAACGTGCGGGTGCCGGCCGCCAACATGCTGGGCCCCCGCGGCCATGGGCACCTGCTGGGCCAGTTCCGCCTGGGCCACGGACGCCTGGCCCACTGCATGCGCTGGATCGGCCAGGCGGAGATGGCCCTGGAGATGATGGTCGACAGGGCCCTGAAGCGCTACGCCCACGGCTCCTACCTCTACGAGAAGCAGGCCATCCGCTGGATGATCGCCGAGTCGGCCATGGAGATCTACATCGCCAAGCTGATGGTGCTGCACTCGGCCTACAAGATCGAGCAGGGCCTGCCCTTCCGCCAGGAGGTGGCCATGGCCAAGGTCCACGTTGCCAACACCCTGTGGCGGGTCATCGACCGGGCCATCCAGGTCCACGGCGCCCTGGGCTACTCTACCGACACGCCCCTCGAGCGGATGATGCGGGGGGCCCGCGCTGCCCGCCTGGTGGACGGGGCCGACGAAGTCCACATGGACTTCATCGCCCGCCAGGTCATCGACGCCTTCCGCGAGAAGGGGTCCGTCAAGTCAGCCCTGGGCGACCTCCTGTAGACTTACCTCAGCGGCCGCTGAGGAGGTAGCGTCCCCTCACCCAGGCGCTGAAGGCGTCCATGGCCAAAGTCACGGCCAGGATCAGGAGGAGCAGGGTGGCCAGGCGAGTGTACTCCAGGCTCTGCAGGTAGATGTTGACATAAAACCCGATGCCGCCGGCGCCGGCGAAGCCCAGGATGGACGACGCCCGCACGTTGTATTCGAGCATGAACAGCAGCTGGCTGATGATGGCGTTGGCGCTCTCCGGCCACAGGACGAAGCGGGCCAGGTGCAGGCGCGAGGCCCCCACCCCGCGCATGGCCTCCACCACTTCCGGGTCCACCCCGTCGAACAGCTCCGAATAGAGCTTGCCCAGATATCCCACAGTGTAGAGGGCGAGCCCCAGGGTGCCGGCCAGGGGCCCCAGCCCCACCACGATGACGAACAGCACTGCCCACAGCAGGGCCGGCACCGTCCGCGTCACAGCCACCACCAGCCGCGAAAGCAGCACCAGTGGTAGAGGCGAGAGGACGCGACTGCCCAGAAAGGCCAGGGGCAGGGCCAGCAGGAAGCCCAGCAGCGTGCCAGCGAAGGCCATCTGCACCGTCTCCCACAGGGCGCGGCCAGCCAGGGGGAGGATGTCCAGATCGGGAGGCACGGCGTCGCGGGCGAAGGTGACCAGGTTGGTGGCCCCCCTCCCCAGCCGCTCGGCATCGAAGAACCCCAGCCGCTGGAGCGCGAGGGACAGGAGCACCGCCCCCGCTAGCCATAGCAGAAGGTCACGTCGGCCTACCAGCTCCCATCTCATGTCGGCGTCCCCTCCAGCTCCGCCCAGGTCACTTGGCGCGCCGCCCCCCGATAGGTTATCTGCCCCTCCCGCAGCACCACCACCAGGTCGGCGTAGTCCTGGACCAGGGGCAGCTCGTGCATGTTCACCACGAAGGTGACGCCCTGGACCTCCCCCAGTCGGCGCATGATGGAGAGCACCTCGGCGGCGCGGGGCAGGTCCAGGTCCGATACCAGCTCATCGGCCAGGACCACCTGGGGCCGCTGCATCAACGCCCTGGCGATGGCCACCCGCTGGCGTTCCCCGCCGCTGAGCTGGTAGGCCTTCTCCCGTGCCTTGTGGCCGATGCCCAGCTCCTCCAGCAGGCCCATGGCGTGGGCGGCCTCGGCGCGGGGAAAGAGGCCCAGATAGGGTGCCGGCCCGCGCAGCCGCCCCAGGGCGCCCATCAGGACGTTCTCCAGGGCGCTCATGTTGCGGACCAGCCCCAACTGCTGGGGTATGTAGCCGACCTGGGCCCGCGGCCGACGGCCATCGCCCACTGGCCAGCCCAGCACCTCGATGTGCCCACGCTGGGGACGCAGCAGCCCGGCCAGCAGCCGCAGGAGGGTGCTCTTGCCGGCCCCGGAAGGCCCCATGATGGCCAGGAAGGCCCCGCGGGGCACCTCCAGATGGAGCCCCTTCAGGACCCAGGCCTGGCCGCGATAGGCGAACCAGAGGTCGTGGGCACGGACGGCCCAGGAAGCCTCCACGCTCTCCCTCAGCCCCGGGTCATCTGGACACGGCCAGGGATTCGGTGTACTGCAACCGCGTCAGGCTCAGGTAGCGCTGCAGGGCACCCAAATGCTCCTCAGCGTTGCTGCGCTGGAACCCCACGAACAGGGCCGAGATGAACTGGCGCATCAGGTCCCGCTGTTCGGGGGCCCCCAGGGCCTCGACGGCCGCCAGCACCCGCGACCGCAGCGGCTCCTGCAGGCTCTTGCCGAAGACGACGGCGTGGGACGGCAGCGGCCCTTGGCTCTCCAGCTGGCGGGTGTTGGCCAGGACCTCCCGGTAGAGGGGCTCGGGCACATCGCCGGCGATGATGGTCACGTCCACCTGCCCGCTCTTCAGGGCCTGCCAGCACTGCTGGTATCCGCCACCGAAGATGTAGTCGGAGAAGAAGGACTTGGGGTCCACCTGCCCGGAAGAGGGCGTCTGCAGGAAGCCCAGCTCCACCAGGCGCCCCATAGGCCCGACGAAGCCGGAGGTCGACAGGGGGCTGGGGAAACAGGCCTTCTTACCCCTGAGTTGGGCCAGTGAAGTGTAGGGGCTGTCAGTGCGGACCACCCAGTAGGAGTAGTAATAGGGCGCCTCCACCTTCTGGTCGCCATGAATGACCTCTCGCACCTCGGCCAGCACCAGGTCGGCATCGGCCAGCCTGGTAGCGAGGTAGGAGGGCCAGGCGCTCATGAAGGCCACCTGGGCATGGCCGAAGCGGAGCGCCTCGACGATGCCCGCGTAGCTGGTGGGGACGTAGATCTCCACGTCCACGTCGCCGAGCCGACCCTCCAGGAACTGCTCCAGGGGGCGGGCCTTCTCGAGCATTTCGCCGGTGGCCAGAGTGGGCTGGACGGCCACCACCAGCTTCTGGCTAGCGCCCTGCGGCGTCGACTCCTCGCCGGCGCAGGCGGCGGCCAGCAGGCCGAGGAGTGCCATCAGGGCCAGGGCAACGGCGCGGCGCATGGTTACCTCCCGCAGCTGTAATTCTCTCAGCCAAATGGATACCATAAGGGGTACCTAATGTCAACCATTAGGCGACACGAATTTTTTTGCAAAGGCGTCAAGAACGGAAAGTTTATAAACTTCTGACTGTCTAAACCTGCCCAGGCCTAGGGCGACGGCGGGGCCGGGGGCGGCGGCCCCTCCCATCGCCGCTCGATGTCCTCCAGCAGGCGCTCCAGCTCCGGCGAGAGGGGCGGCGGCTCGGGAGACGGCTGGCTCGCTAGCTCCTGATCGTAGGCCCGCTCCAGGTCTTCCACCCACGCCTTGAGGCGGGGGTCGCGCCGCACCTGCTCGTCCAGACTGCCGTACTGTCGTTCCGCCTCCTGCCAGAGCCGCTCCAGGGGCAGCGACACCTCCAGGACCCGCCCCAAGGCCTGCAGCAGCTCCACCAGTCCGCGGTAGTCCCGTTCCAGTTGGGCGTAGGCAGGCACCTGCACCAGCAGCGAAAGGGCCTCTATGCCGCGGCTGCGGGCCTGCTCCGTGGCCAGGGTGAGGATCGTGGTGGGCCCCTCGTAGCGGCTCTCGCGCACTCCTGCCTGCCGCATCCTTTCCAGCAGGTATGGCTCCGAGGAGGAGCCAGTGATGACCAGGGGCCGAGTGTGGGGCACAGGGCCGTAGTAGCTGCCGATGAGGCAGTAGCGGGCCACCCCCAGGCGCGCCATCAGCTCCACGAGGGACTCCACGTAGTCCTCGCCATGGCTGTGGGGCTCCAGGGCGTGCACTAGGACCCACCCCTGGCCCTGGGAGCGACACCAGCGGACGAAGGTGTTGGGCACCGTCACCTCGCGCCGGTCGCCGCGTCGGTACAGGGTCGGACGGTAGCGGGTGAAGTCGTAGAAGTGGCCGGGGCGGGACAGTTGGGCCAGCGGCTGGGCGCCCCAGGCCTCTTCCAGGAAGGCCAGGGCCATGGTGCCCACCGACCCCACATCTATCCAGGGCTGCAGCGCCAGTATCAGCGTGGGGCGGTCCAGGTCGGGGAGAGGCTCCACTACCTCGAAGGCGCCCACCTGCATCTCCCCGGCCTCCTGCCTGCCCCGCCCTCAGCAGCGCATGGCCTCGGGGTCCACGCCCATGCGCTGGCACCACTCCACGTAGGCCAGGGGAAATATCTCCGAGGGCTTGATCTCGCTGCGGCCGCCCCAGAAGACGTTGGTGTAGAGGACCGGTATGCCCACCTCGGCCAGGTGGCTGTCGATGGCTGCCTTGTGGGCCAGCAGCCAGTCCTTCTCCTGCCCGTGGGCTACTGCCATCAGGTTCACGTTGTGGAACTCGGGCCCCGCCTCCCGCCAGTAGCAGTGGGTGAGGATGTGGTGGCGGCCTATCTCCTGGCCCGCCTTCACCTCCAGCCCCGGCGGCACCGCCCAGTGAAAGAGGGCGTTGTAACGGGCCACCCGCTGGCCGCCCGCCACTGGCTTGTAGTGCTCCAGGAAGGTAGAGAACCGCCCGATGAGGCCACGGCGGTCCAGGGCCTCGGCCACCCGATAGAAGGTCTCCAGGTCGACGTCCGCCTCGGCCGCTCGCGCCTGCCAGATGTCGGGCACTATCTCCTCGGGGCGAAACTCACGCTTGAGGGCGGCGAGCACTCGCCACTCGAGTTCGCTGAGCTGCTCTTCCTCGATCCAGTGCACCCGCGCGGGGGTATCGGACTTGGCCCCCGGTTGCAGGCCGCGCCGTCGGGTGTGCCCTACTCCCAGCACGAAGAGGGCCTTGGCCGGCATGATGCGGAAGCGCAGGGTGCCCACCCGCTCCGCCAGCAGCTGGCAATGCTTCTCCAGGGAGAAGCCCTGGGGCACTTTCACCGTCGTCCACAGCTTGTAAGTCGAACCGGGACTGGCCACATCGGTGGTGCGGATGACCACATGTCCGCTGAAGGGGTCTTCGCGGAACATGAAGTCGAACGCTGCATGCAGCCGCTCCTGCGGCACCTCCCAGGCCACCAGGGCACCGTGGGCGAGGTTGGTGGTGACGAGGGTCTGACGAACGCGACGGATGGTCCCCGCCTCTAGCATGGCGCGGATACGCTCGACGACGGTTTCGATGGGGAGGCCAGTGCGGCGAGCTATCTCGCCGAGGGGGTCCCGCAGGAAGCCCTGCAGCCTGTCCTCCGAGACGGACAGGATGGCCACGTTGACGGGGTCGTCCACCGTTACGGGGACGTTGGCGGTGGCCATAGTCCTCCTCTGCGCAAGCGAATGCCTTCCATGCCCATTATAGAACCCCACCCCCGCGGGGGGCGACCGCGGAGGAGTTGGGGGCGCATCAGCCGCCAACGTCCTGGCCCGTGACGCGGCGGGCCGCTTCGCGGAAAAGCTGGCGGTGCTCCTCACCCTGGCGCAGCGCGTGGTTCACCTCCGCCTCCCGCAGTAGCGCCTGGCGGTTGTCCAGGGCCAGTTCCAGCACCTCCTTGGCCGCCTTGAGGGCGGAGAGGGAGTGGGCGGCCATCTGCGCAGCCAGGGCCAGCGCCTCGGCCACCAGCTCGCCCTGGGGCACCAGTCGGTCCACCAGACCCAGGCGCAGGGCCTCCTCCGCCTCCACTACCCGTGCGGTAAAGACCAGCTCCTTGGCGGCGGGCAGGCCGACGATGCGGGGGAGCTGAGCCGCCCCCACCACCAGGCCGTAGCTGACCCCCACGAAGCGGAAGCGGGCGTTGGGCGAGGCCAGCCGCAGGTCGCAGTTGATGGCCAGAAGGGCGCCGCCCCCGTAGGCGTAGCCGTTGACGGCGGCGATGACGGGCTTGGGGAAGCGCAGCACCTTGGCCAGGGCGCGGCCGGTGGCCTGGGGCATGGTCGGATCGGCCACCTGCTCGGACATATCGGCCCCGGCGCAGAAAGCGCGGTCGCCGGCGCCGGTGATGACGGCCGCCTTCACCTCGTCGTCCGCCTCGAGGGCGTCCAGGGCGGCGTAGAGCTCCTCGGCCAGGCGGCGGCCCAGGGCGTTGTGCTTGTGGGGACGGTCCAGGCAGAGCAGCGCCACTGCCCCGTGCCGCTCCAACCGCAGCTCTCTGAAGTCCACAGAATTTCTCCCGCGCCTTTGCGTTTATTATATGGGAGCATGTGGTTGGAGCCACGTTCGCCCACCGGCTGTCCTACTTCGAGCTGGAAGCGGACTGTCGGCTGTAACGAACCTGGCAGAGCGCGCCAACTGTGGTGATTGACAACGCGAGCCCTCTAATATGATATGAGCCTGACGGCGAGGGCCGTTGCTCGAGCCGGTGGGAGGTGCATGGGATGCGGCGGAAGCTCCTAGTGTTGCTGTTCATCCAGCTCATCGTCGCCGCTCTGGTGGCCTTCTTCGTCGTCCGTCTGCTGGCTGGGCCCGAGGAGCCTGCTCAGGCCCAGCCCGCGATTTCGAGTGCGGCACTGCCCCCGACCGAGATCCCCTCGGAGGAGTGGCAGGCGGCGGCACGGCAACGGGAGGAGGAGGCCAAGAAGCCACCGTTCGTCGGGACTATCAACGGTGTAACGCTGGGCATGGGGGAGGGCCTTGAGCGGTGCACAGGAAAGCGGGACTGGTACCACGACTGGCAGCTGGTGCAGGGCACCCCCTTTGAGATCCAGCCCACCTACCTTCCTCCTGGCGCCGTTGAGATCTGGTACTCGGATCCCATTCCGCCCATCTTCACCTGCGACGGTCGGGTGGATCATGCAACTCGAGCCTGGTCGGTCGGGGGTGGATTCCGAACCGTCATCATTATCAAGCAGAGGAACTCCGAGAGGCGTTTTGAGGGGCTGTTTCCGGCGGATCGTGTGAAGTCTGCGACGGTCGGGGGCAGACCCGCCGTCGTGGTGGAGCCGATGCGGCCGGATGGTCTCATGTCCACGACGGTGGTCTTCTTCCCGGAGCCGTGGGGCCTGACTATCGTTGTCGGCGAGTTCCTGCCCTATCCTGAGACCTTGAAGATAGCGGAGGGCCTGAGGTGAGGCTGGCCGGCAGTTGGCCGCTGTTGGCCGGGGCGTGCCAGGTGGGGGTTCTGAGGCGAAAGGCAACACTAGGCAGCCACCAGGAAGGGTGACGACTTTCCCGGGTCAGCACCTCGAACGTTCCCGGCGCTTGCGAGGTCTGGCCAATCGCAGACTGCCGGGACGACCATCGGCTCCTCCTCACGACAGGCTGCCTCTGGCGCTGGGGGCACCGTTTATGCTCTACTAGGACACGGATGCCTGCGGCCAATGGCCCGGCGTCCGGTGCCACTACCTCAGGAGGTGCTGCCATGTATGTGCTGGAGAAGCAGGGGCGCTTCATCATCCCCCGCACCGAGCTGACCTACCCCTGCCACAACCTGCGCATGCACGAGAACGCCGCGGCTACCAACGCAGACCTGGTCATGGCCGACTTCGAGGACGCCTGCCCCTACGAGTTCAAGGGAGAGCCCAGCCGCAAGGTCATGGTGGAGGCCCTCAACACGGTGGACTTCGGCAACAAGGTGGTGACGGTCCGCCCCAACAATATTCGCTCTCCCTTCTTCCTGGGCGACCTGGAGGCGGTGATGCTGGGCGCCCCCGACCGCTTCCACGGCATCATCCTGCCCAAGGTCTACGGCCCCGACGACATCCGCTATGTGTCGCGCCTCCTGGACGCCCTGGAGCAGCAGGGCGGCTGGAAGACGCGGGTCCAGATGGAGGTGCTCATCGAGACCCCCCAGGCCCTCCTCCATGCCTACGAGATCGCCACCGCCTCCGACCGCATGGTAGGCCTCATCTTCGGCATCGCCGACTTCGCCGCCACCCTGGGGGTGGGCGAGTTCGGCGGCGACCAGACCAACTTCCTGTACGCCAAGCAGGCGGTGGTGGTGGCAGCCAAGGCCGCGGGCCTGCATGCCATAGACTGCGTCTACCCCGACATCGTGCGCCGCGACACGCCTCCCGAGGAGGCCGAGCGCATCCGTGAGGGGTTGCGCCGCAAGAACCAGATCGCCGCCAGCGTGGGCATGGACGGCGCCTGGGTCATCCACCCCTCTCAGGTGGACGTGGTGAACGAAGTCTTCACCCCGAGCGATCAGGAGATCGAAAGGGCCAAAGAGGCCCTGGAGGCCTATTACCGCCTGGGCGGCGGCTCCATGATCAACCCCGTCACCAACGAGTTCGAGGACGAGGCCTCGGCCAAGATCAAGCTGATGGTGCTGGCCAAGGGGGTGCAGGCGGGCAAGGTCAGCGCCGACTACCTGGCCAGCATGGCCGAGAAGTCGCGGGCCATCACCGGCTACGACATCCTGCAGACCTTCCGTCGCCTGGCCTAGGTTGTCCTCGCCAGCGTCCTTGCGAAAGTCGTTCATAATTGCCCAGGCCGTTGTATAATCGAAAGGCTCGATAGGGACGGCGGCGGGGGCGCTGGCCATGGCGGATACGGCGACAGCTGGCGGGGGTGCGCCGAGGGCCCTCTGGGGCCTGGCCCGCCTGCTGACGGTGCCTTTCGTGCTGTCGGTGGGGTTCGGCGCCTTCGCCGTGACCTATTTCCTCGCCGATGCTCCCCTCTTCGGCGCCCTGGTCTACGGCCTGGTCTCCTTTCTCTTAGCCTGCGCCTCCCTGTTCAGCCTGGGTATCCTCTACCAGCGGGCCGACCTGGACGCGCTGCTGGAGAGGGCGCCCATCCTCTCGCCCGAGGAGCGACAGGCCCTTTTCCAACGCTCGCTGGAGGACGTGCGCCGCCGCACGGCTGTGGCCCAGGCCTGGAAGAACCGCCGGGTCTTCTATCAGAACGCCCTTCTCATAGCCCTGACCCTGGTGGGCATCGCCGCCATGGGCCGCCACTTCTTCGGCCTCTATCCGCGAGAGGTCTTTATCGTTCCCTTCCCGGCCCTGGTGGCCATGGCCGCCCTGGGCGCTCTCTTCCTGCCGCGGCTGTTGCTGATCGTCCTGTTGCTGGCCGGGGTAGCGGTGGCCCTGATGGCCCTGGGTCTCGGGCCGGAATTCGTGCTATTCCTGCTCCCCTACCTGCTCACCTTCCCCCTGCTCATGGTGATCAACTTCCTGATCCTGTTCGGGCCTCTGGCCATCTTCAACCTGATGCAGATCAAGATCATCCGCCCTGGAGAGGCCACCTGGGGCGTCTCCATGGATGACGTGAGGGGCCAGGAGGAGGCCAAGAGGCAGATCCTGACCGCCCTGCGCATCTTCGCCTCGGCTGAGGGGCAGAAGCTGGTGGAGCTGGGGGGCCGCCCCGAGCGGGGCATCCTGATGGTCGGGCCGCCGGGCACCGGCAAGACCCTCATCGCCAAGGCCATCGCCAGCACCTTGAGCGCGCCCATCATCATCACCAACGGGTCTGCCTTTCTGTCCACCTTCCTGGCCATCGATGTACTGGTGATGCTGTATATGCGGCTGCGGGCCGAGGCCCTGGCCAAGGAGTTCGGGCGGGCGGTGGTCTTCATCGATGAGGCGGAGCTGCTGCTGCAGCGTCGCGGTGGCATGCAGCCCGCCCCGACCCAGGGCACGGCCGGCCGGGTAGCCAGCATCTGGAGCATCTTCGACTACGACGAGATGGGCTGCATATCCCCCTGCGGGCTGATGTTCGACCACTCGGCGGCGCGGGAGGCCTTCTGGGAGCGCAAGTTCCCGCCCCGCCAGCACGCCGCTCCGCAGATGATTCCCTTCCCCTTCTTCGGCGGCGCCGGCGGGTTCTCCCTGGCCATCTTCCCCTTCCTGGTATGGCTGGACGGCATGGACTCCCCACCTCTGCTGTCGCGCCTGTTGCGCAGCAAGGTGAACGAGTTGCTGGACGTGCTGTTCGTTCCGCCCTACCTGCACCTGGGAGGGGCCACAGTCTATCTCCGTCTGCCGCCGGCGCGCCCGCCAGCCCACAACATCTACTTCTTCGCGGCCACCAACCGCCCCCACCTTATCGACCCGGCCATGAGGCGGCCGGGCCGCTTCGGCAAGACGGTGGTCTTCACCACTCCAGGCGAGGCCGAACGGGAGGACATCGCTGCCCTCTACTTCTCCAAGGTCGCCCACCATCCCAGCCTTGACGATCCCGAGAAGCGCAGGGAGTTCGCCCGGGTGACGGTGGGCCTGAGTCCGGCCGAGATCGAGCAGGTCATTCGAGACGCGGTCAACTACCGTCACGACCACATACAGCGCCTGAAGGAAATAAGGGCAGCGGTGGAGGCGGGCCGGCCCCTGGACCGGGACTCGCAGAAGTTCTGGGAGCGCTACCGTCACGAGCTGGAGCAGCCCGACTGGGACAAGCCCTGGGTCACCTGGGATGCCCTGATGGAGTCCCTGGCAGCGGTCCGCCACGGCACTGCCAAGCCCACCCGCACCACCGAGCGCAACCGCGAGCGGACGGCCTACCATGAGTTCGCTGGCCACTTCCTTCCCCTTCGCTACTTCTGCGGCGAGTGGTACCGTCCCATAGTCCTGTCCATCATGCCCCGGGGCGAGGCCCTGGGCATGGTGGCCCACGTGCCCATCGAGGAGCACGACCCCCAGCCCCAGCACGTGCTGGAGGGGCTGCTGCGGGTGAGCGTGGGGTCCATCGTGGCCGAGAGGCTCTTCTTCCAGGACAACGAGCCCGGGGTGTCCAAGGACCTGGAGAACGCCACCCGCATTGCGGCTGCCATGGTGGGGCTGTTCGGCATGGTGCCGCGCCGCTGCAGTGCCGAAGAGCGCCGCCGCTACCTGCGCATCGGCGAGTCCATCCTCTCGGTGGCCAACACCCACCCGTTGCTGCCCAGCGAGAGCAACGGCTTCGTCTCCTCAACCCTGGGCTCGCCGCGCAAGCGCGAGGACGTATGCGTGCTGCTGGGACAGGCCTTCGTCGACGTCTACCGTCTGCTGCGGAAGAACCGCGACTTGGCGCCGCCGGTGGTCCAGGAGCTGCTGGCCAAGGACGAGCTGGTGGGCCGCGACCTGGAGCGGCTGTGGGATACCCTGGAGCTGCAGCCGCTGCTGGCCGAGGACAAGGCCGTCTGGCCCGAGGACGAGGTGGCGCCCGAGAATCCCTTCTACCGGCGCGTCGATGGCTCCCAAGCCCAGGCTGCCGGCAGCGTTTAGGTCCGGTGACGGCGATGAAGAAAGCAGTCCCCATCCTCGCCCTGCTGGCGGCGCTCGTGCTGACCGGCGCCTGCGCTCGCGAGCTGGCCTACGACCGCCCCGAATTCAACATCCGCGGCAACGACAACGACGAGCGAGTGAGGTCCATCGCCTCGGTAGTGCGCAGGGAGTTCAGGGACGTGGTGGCCGTTCCCAGCGCGGAGATCGTGACCGATGACCAGGGCACGCGGGCCGAATATCTGGTGGTCATAACCGTGCCCAGGGAGACCTTCTTCGACTCGCCCTCCAGCACCCAGCAGCTCCAGGCCCAGCAGGACGCCCGCAGCCAGGTGAACTCGGCCATTGCCACCCTCCTGCGGCTGAGCATGAGGCACCTGGTGCCGCGCGACCTCACCATCCGCTCGGTGGTGATGACGCTGGTCCTGCCCGATGGCGAGGTGCTGGAGGCGGTGGGCCAGGTAGACCAGCTCAAGGGCGTGCCCGACGACGCCCCCGCCGAGAACTGGTTGGAGCGCCTCTCGGTCAACCGTCAGGTGGTGGTGCCGGAGTCGGTCTGGCAGGACCTCCTCAACCGCAGCGGCCTCCGCACGACCACCCCTACCCCCAGGCGCTAGGGGCCTTCGGGCGAGGAAGCCACCCACCACGTCCTCCGGCCCGGTCTAGCCCGAGGCTGAGATCCATCCCCGCGTCCCGGGGCGTATCAAGGGCAGGTCGAGTCCCGGGAAAGGAGGGTCCCCATGCTGCGACGTCCCTTGGCCCTGCTCGCCCTGCTGACGGCTGTCCTGGCCCTGGGCGTGGCCGCCATGGCCTGCGAGGAGGAAGAGGCGACGCCCACGCCGGGACGGACGCCAGCGGCGGGCGCTGCCGCCACGCCGACCCCGGCCGGCCCCTCGGTGGAGATCGTGTCGCCCAGCGCCGGCGCAACCCTGCCGGCAGGCGATATCCGCGTCGAGGTGCGCGTCAGCGGCCTGCAGATAGTGGAGCCGACGCTGACGCCGGTACCCGGCCAGGGACACGTGCACTTCTACATCCTGCGGCCCGACCAGCAGGTGCCGACCACCCCGGGCCAGCCGGCGGTGACGGCCCAGGGCACATATCACGCCACCGCCACCACCACCCACACCTGGACCAACGTCCAGCCCGGCACATACAAGCTGGCCGTACAGCTGGTCCAGAACAACCACACTCCCCTGCAGCCACCGGTGGTGAAGGAGATAACCGTCACCGTTCGCTAGTGGGACTTCTCCTCACACATCCCCCGGCACGTCCCGGCCCCCGCCCTGCGGCCCCGTCGGGGGCCGGGGCGCATCTCGGGGGCACCTTGGGCTATAATGGCCCCTGACCACGCCTCCGAGCGGAGGGACGATGCCGAGCTTCAGCCTGTTCGACCTGTTCTGGATCTTCATCATCCTCATCTCTCTCCAGCCCCTCCTCCAGCGCCACCGCCTGCAGATGCAGCGCATGCGCTGCATCCGACAGATGGAGCGAGAGCGGGGCTCCCGCGTCATCACCCTCATCCACCGCCAGGAGACCATGAGCTTCCTGGGCTTTCCGGTGATGCGCTTTATCGATATGGACGACTCGGAGCAAGTGTTGCGGGCCATCAAGATGACGGACCCCCAGGTGCCCATCGACCTGGTGTTGCACACGCCCGGCGGTCTCGTCCTGGCCTCGGAGCAGATCGCCTATGCCCTGGCCAGGCGGCCCGGGAAGGTGACGGTGTTCGTCCCCCACTACGCCATGAGCGGCGGGACCCTCATCGCCCTGGCCGCCGACGAGCTGGTGATGGACGAGAACGCTGTGCTGGGACCGGTGGACCCGCAGGTGGGGCAGTATCCCGCTGCCTCCATCCTCCAGGCAGTTCAGGCGAAAGACGTCAACGAGCTGGACGACCAGACCCTCATCCTGGCCGACATTGCCCGCAAGGCCATGCAGCAGATGAAGCGCACGGTGACGGAGCTACTCTCGGAGCGCATGTCGCCGGAGGAGGCGGAGCGGGTGGCCACTGTCCTCACCTCCGGCACCTGGACCCATGACTATCCCATCACCGTTTCCCAGGCGCGGGAGCTGGGCCTGAACGTGCGGACCGACATGCCTCACGAGGTCTACCAGCTGATGGAGCTGTATCCTCAGGCCGGGGCCGGGCGCCCCTCGGTGGAGTACATACCCGTGCCCTATCAGCCTCCCACTCCCCCGGGCCGCAGGCCCCTGGGCCGCGACCAGCGCTAGGGCCCGATGCTGCCCACCGGCTCCCCGTTCACCAGCACCCGGTAGCGGCGAGTGGCGCTGCCCAGCGACAGGCTGGCCTCGAAGGGCGCCAGCACCTGCGCACAGACGGCGTCGGGCGACACCAGCGAGTAGACCTCCACGGCGATGACGCCCTGCGCCTCGTCGCGGGAGACGGTCGCCCGCAAGCGGTGACAGGGGGTGGGCAGGGAGCCCCGCAGCAGCAGACGATGCTGGGGCGGATAGGTCTCCATCTCCACCATGCTCGTCTGGTCTATAAAGACAGGCCCCCGCTGCAGGCGCTCGTCGCCCGGTCGGGGCGAGAGGTCGCCGGCGGCGGGCGTCGGCGATGGGCCGTGCCCTTCGCCGACGCCGCAGGCCAGGGCCGCGCCGACTAGCGCCAGGGCCGTCACGGTCAGGACGAAGGAGCGCACCTCTTCCCTCCTCGCCCTACAGACGCACGGTTGGCCCGGAAGGTTCCCGGCCGGCGAGCGCTCGGCTCGCCTAGCGGGCGGGGGCCGTCATTCCTGCCAGCAGAGACCGCAGAGGGGCGGCCCGTGCCGCGAACTCGGCGTCGTCCAGCACGGGGTGCCTGGGCAGGCCATCCAGGGCCTCGGCGGGAAGGTCCACCCAGGAGAAGCAGCCCACGTATTCGGGCAGCAGCGGCAGCGCCACGGGCCGCTCCAGCCGGTAGACGCGGAGCAGCATCACCGTCAGGGGCTGCTTGGGGCGCCAGTGCAGGCGCTTGAGCAGGTACTCGTCAGCCCAGATGTGGTAGGGCGAGAGGGCCAGGACGTGCTCCTCCTCCCGCAGCTCGTAGAGGTCGGTCACCTGCGCCCAGCAGGGAACCAGCAGGGTGTCTGGGGGCGGCGCGGCGCGCAGGGTCTCCTCCAGGTCGGGCAGAAACTCGGGCTTCAGCAGCTCGGGTGCCTGGTGCTCGTAGGTGGGGTAGAGATAGAAGCTCTCGAAGTCCACATCGAAGCGCTTCTCGCGGATGCCTCCCTTGCGCATCACCAGGAGCTGTCGCCCCTCGGCCAGCGCCTTGACCGTCACTGCCCACTCCTTGAGGGCCTTCACCGTCTCCATGGCCCACCTCCTGCCTAAAAGTATAGCCGGGAAGGCCTTCAGGGTCGCCAGTTGCTCCCAGGCCGCCCGACGGGGAACATGGTAGCCGTGGGACGCCTTGCCGAAGCACTGGGCCTCGCCTCCCTGGGGGCATGGTCCTATCTGCTGTTGGGCCGGGGGCGCTTCTGGGACGCGGGGCCGCGCCTGCCCGAGGACCCGCCACCTAGGCGGTGGCCGCGGGTGGCCGTGGTGGTGCCTGCCCGCAACGAGGCCTCTGTCCTCCCCTTAACGCTGCCCACCCTCCTGTCCCAGGACTATCCGGGGGAGTGGCGTCTCGTCCTGGTGGACGACGCCAGCGAAGACGATACCGGCGATGTGGCCCTTCGTCTGGCGCAGCAGATGGGGGCGGAGGGGCGTCTCACGGTGCTGCGGGGAAGACCGGTGCCCCCTGGCTGGTCGGGCAAGGTCTGGGCCATGGCCCAGGGGGTGGCAGAGGCTGCAGGTCTGCGACCCGACTACGTCCTCTTCACCGATGCCGACATTGCTCACCCGCCCGTGGGGATGAGGCGACTGGTCTCCCTGGCCGAGGCCCGCGTCCTGGACCTGGCGTCGGTGATGGTCCTGCTGCGGGCCGATGGCCTCTGGGAGCGACTGCTGATGCCAGCTTTCGTCTACTTCTTCGCCAAGCTATATCCCTTCCGCTGGGCGGCCGATCCTCGACGGACCACCGCTGGCGCTGCCGGAGGCTGCATGCTGGTTCGCTGGTCGGCACTTCAGCGGGCAGGAGGTCTGGATGCCATCGCCGACGCTGTGATCGACGACTGTTCCCTGGCTGCTGCCGTCAAGGCCAGCGGCGGGCGGCTGTGGTTGGGCCTGTCGCGGGACTGGCGCAGCGTCCGCGGTTACGGGGGGCTGGCGGGGGTGGGCCGTATGGTGGCCCGGAGCGCCTATGCCCAGCTACGCTACTCTCCCCTGTTTCTAGCGGGCACCGTGGCGGGCATGGGGCTGGCCTACGGAGTTCCGCCTGTCCTGGGCCTGTGGGGCCTGGCCCGGAAGCGAAGGGCTGCGGCCGTCCTGGGCCTGGCGACTTGGGGCCTCATGTCGGCCTCCTATATGCCCATGGTGCGCTGGTTCCGACTCTCGCCCCTGTGGGCGCCTCTGCTGCCCGTGGCCGCCTTTTTCTACATCTTGTTCACGCTGGACTCGGCGTGGCGATGGCATCGGGGGCACGGGGTGGAGTGGCGCGGCCGAAGGGCGGGGCCGTTTCCCTCCCCAGTCCCTACCCCTTATGATAGTGGTAGGTGACAGCCGAGGGACATCGCTGCTCGAGGAGTGGAAGCGGACATGGATGGTAGGTTGGGAAAGGCGCGGGCCCTGGGGCGCCGCGTGGTGCTGACAGTGGTGGGAGGGGCGGTGCTGGCGGTCGGGCTCGTCTTTGTCGCTCTGCCCTTCATCCCGGGAGGGAGCCTGCTGACGGTGCTGGGGCTGCTGATCCTGGCCAAGGAGTGGCCCTGGGCGCGACGCCCCCTGGAGTGGGCACGCGCGGGGCTCCTGGGCCGCTTCCAAAGGGCGCCCGAGCCTACCGAGTGAACTTCGGTCCCCTCCCCTGAGGTGCCCGAATGGAATATCCCATCTGGCTCTGGACCGCCTTCACCGTCGGCATCATCGTCATTCTCGCCTTCGACCTGTGGGTGATCCAGAAGGAGGCCCATGCCCCCAGCTTTCGCGAGGCGGCCCTCTGGAGCGTCTTCTGGATCGTCCTGGCGCTGGCCTTCGGCGGCTACATTTTCCTCCATTACGGGACCCACAAGGGGCTGGAGTACATCACAGGCTACCTCATCGAAAAGTCCCTCAGCGTGGACAACGTCTTCGTGTGGATGGTGGTGTTCCAGTATTTCGCCGTGCCGCCCAAGTACCAGCACCGGGTGCTGTTCTACGGCGTGCTGGGGGCCATCGTCATGCGGGCGCTGTTCATCGCCGCCGGCGTGACCCTTATCAACCTCTTTCACTGGGTCGTCTTCGTGTTCGGTGCCATCCTCATCTTCACCGGCATCAGGCTGGCGGTGCGCCATGGCGAGGAGGTGCACCCTGAGCGGAACCCCGTGGTGAGGCTGGCACGCCGCTTCCTGCCAATGACGGCCGAGTACCACGGGCAGCGCTTCTTCGTGCGACAGGGCCACATGCTGCTGGCCACCCCCATGCTGCTGGTGCTGCTGGTGGTAGAGAGCACCGACGTGGTCTTCGCCATAGACTCCATCCCCGCCATCCTGGCCATCACCCGCGACGGCTTCATCGTCTGGACGTCCAACGTCATGGCCATACTGGGCTTGCGTGCCCTCTACTTCCTGGTGGTGGGCATGCTGGGGCTCTTCCGTTACCTGAACTACGGACTGGCGGCGGTGCTGGTGTTCGTGGGCGTCAAGATGCTCATCAGCGAGTTCTACAAGATCCATGTGGGCATCTCCCTGGGGGTGGTGGCCACCATCATCGGCGTCGCCATCCTGGCTTCGGTCATCGCCGAGCGGAGGGAGGCGCAGCGCCTGGCCGCTGCCGGTCGAGCTGCCGACCCGCCCGGCGAGGGCACGACGCTCCATTGAGCGGGCCATGCCCCGTCCCACTGCTGGTCGCGTCCTGAAGGTGGACCCGGAACGTCCTGCGCCTGAGGCCATCGCTGAGGCGGCGCGGGTCCTGCGGGCAGGTGGCCTGGTAGCCTTCCCGACCGAGACGGTCTACGGACTGGGGGCCGATGCCCTATCGGCTGAGGCGGTGGCCCGTATCTATGCCGCCAAGGGCCGCCCGGCGGACAACCCTCTCATCGTCCATGTGGGCGATCCGGAGGAGGTCTGGCGGGTGGCGCGGGAGGTGCCGCCCCTGGCCCGGCGTCTGATGGAGCGCTTCTGGCCTGGCCCCCTGACCCTGGTCCTGCCGCGCTCGCCCGTGGTGCCCTTGGCCACCACCGGCGGGCTGGACACGGTGGCGGTGCGCATGCCGTCCCACCCGGTGGCCCTCGCCCTGGTGCGGGAAGCGGGGACCCCCGTGGCTGCACCCTCGGCCAATCGCTCTGGCCGCCCCAGTCCCACCCGTGCCGAGCATGTGTTGGAAGACCTGGGCGAGGCGGTGGACCTGGTGCTGGACGGCGGCCCCTGCCCCGTGGGCGTAGAGTCCACCGTTGTGGATGTGACAGGGCCTGTGCCGGTTGTGCTGCGCCCGGGGGGACTGCCCAGGGAGGCCATCGAGGAGGCGCTGGGGCGGTCGGTGCAGGTGGAGGCAGGGCCCGAGCTCGCCCGTCGCTCCCCAGGCACGCGCTACAGGCACTATGCCCCATCCGCCCCTCTGGTCATCGCCTCGGCCGATGAGCTGGCGGCTCTCGTGAGCGGTCTCCTCTCACAGGGTAAGTCCGTGGGCCTGCTGGCCATGCACGACCCCGGCATCCGGCACGAGCGGCTAAGGGCGCGCATCGTCGAGGGTGGCCTGCGGGCCTACGCTCACGAACTGTTCGACGCGTTGCGAGCCCTGGACAGGGAAGGATGCCAGGTCATCGTAGCTGAGGCGGTGGAGGAGCGGGGCCTGGGCCTGGCGGTGATGGACCGCCTGCGCAGGGCGGCTGCCTCTCGATAGCGGTGCCAGGGCGGGACCCGCCCCTACAGGGCGCAAATGTGGCCCCGATAGAGGCCTCGCCGTCGGTGGTCCCGAGTCCATTGGCCTCACGTCGTCGCGCTTTTCGTTGCGCCGTTGCGGCCGTTCGCGCGGGGAGCGAGTGTGCTCGTTCAGAGACATGTGGGACAGGGTAATGGGGGGAGAGGGGCGGGGGTAGACGGTAAACAGCAAGGGGGCCAACCTTCTGGGTGAGTTCCCGAGACAGGAGGTGGCCCCCGATGCGGGTAGTAGGACTACCCAGAGCATTCTACCACGCTGCCCAGCTCAGGGTGCTGGAGCTCTCCCCTCGGGCCCAGGCCAGGCAGCGGTGGCTTGGGGCCTGGGAGGCCCTGCGGGGGAGGGGGCTGAGCGCTGAGGAGGCGGCCAAGGCCCTCGGGCTCCCTCGCCCGACTGCACTACCCTCGGCAGAGGAGGCTGAGGCAGGAGGGGCCTCGGGGCCTGGAGGACAGGAGCAGGCGGCCCAGGCGGGTGCGCAGGCGCTCCTGGCCATACGAGCTGGTGCTTTTGGTGAGGGGCCTGCGCCGCACCTTCCCTGCCTGGGGCAAGGACAAGCTAGGGCCTATCCTGCAGAGCCAGGGCTACAGGGTGTCCCTCTCCACCGTAGGGCGCATCCTCGCCTACCTGAAGGGGCGGGGTGAGATAGGGCCTGTGCCCCTGCGGCGGGCGTCCAGGAGAAGGAGGAGGAAGGGGCGCCCCTGGGCCTTGCCCCTGCCCAAGGGCTACCGCCCCAAGGCCCCTGGCGAGCTGGTGCAGATAGACACGCTGGTGGTCTCGCCCCTGCCTGGGGCTACCATCAGACAGTTCACCGCCCAGGACCTGGTCAGCCGCTGGGGGGTGGCCCAGGTCTGCCGCCGGGCCACCGCCCAGGCCACCAGGGGCTTCCTCGGCCAGATGCTCCAGCGCTTCCCCTTCCCTGTGCAGGC